>Ga0079992_123495_pt1 | contig 21503 bp, 15 predicted proteins | sample FaiFalFF_MnMetaG_3_FD_69197 | JGI IMG/M metagenome (GOLD analysis project Ga0079992, IMG submission 69197) | Freshwater microbial communities from Yellowstone National Park, Wyoming, USA - Fairy Falls B (FF_Mn_B) MetaG (SPADES assembly) (version 2) | ecosystem: Environmental > Aquatic >... | reverse complement strand
TGGCGCCCTCGGAGGGATTCGAACCCCCGACGCCCTCCTTAGGACGGAGGCGCTCTATCCACTGAGCTACGAGGGCGCTTGTTTGGCGCGCCCGGAGGGATTCGAACCCCCGGCCTCAAGGTCCGCAACCTTGCGCTCTATCCCCTGAGCTACGGGCGCAGTCTCGCTCTTAGTATACCCCTCCAAGTGGGGGCGATGTCAAGTACAGAACCACTGGTGGAGCGGAGCGGATTCGAACCGCCGACCTCTTGCATGCCATGCAAGCGCTCTCCCAGCTGAGCTACCGCCCCACCGCGCGACAAGATTTTACCCGATTCGGCTGCACCCCCGTTCCAAAGGGCGCAATCCCTTCTCATGATACCATGCCGTGCCACCGCATTTCAACAGCCATCGCCAAAATGGAACAGCACCTCCAGCAGGTCGGCATCATCCACCTCGCCATCACCGTTGAGGTCCTCCATCAGCCCTGAGCCGGTCTGACCGAAAGCGAACAACACGGCTAACAGGTCGGCATCGTTCACGCAGCCGTCGAAGTTCACATCACCTGGGCGGGTTTCACACTCATCGGGAATTTGATTGCGGTTGCGGTCGGTGGAGCGCCGCTCGGCTATATCCAGTCCGTCGTGGATGCCGTTGCCGTTGCAGTCGCCGACGCGCACAAAATAGACATCCTGCTCACCGTTGAAGGTGGCGGCGTAGGCGATGAGTGCCTCCGCTTCCAAAGCAATCATGTCGATATAATCGCCGATCTTATTCTGGTTAGGCCAGCCGACATGGGGATGGAATGCAGGGCTAATGGGAATAGAGGGTGCCCATGTGGTGCCGCCATCATAGGAGTAGGTGTAGCGCAGTTCCGACAGCAGCCCGTTCGGGTCGTTGCGCGTGTCGTACCAGATGACATCCACGCGCCCGTTGGGCGCCACCGCCAGCGTGCCAAACCACTGCCACGCATTGGCAGCAGGTGGATCGTCGTTGACCCGAATCGGCGCGCTCCAAGTCGCTCCCCTATCGGGGCTGAACGCCAGATAGACATCCTGAGGGTCTATCCCCGGTGGGTCGACCGAGCAGAGGAAGTAGAGGCGACCATGATAGGCTCCACCCGAACGATCCACACCGATCCAGACCTGTCCTAACAGCCCTCCGGGGTTCGGTCCCGCGCCATAAACCAGCCTGCCGTTCAGTTCCACACGGCGGTAGAGATCAAAAGTGGGCGTTTGGGTGCGATCGCGTGCATTCGAGGAACGCGCCAGATAGAAATCGGGCCATTGACTGGATGAGACACCCCCTATATAGAGCGTGCCGTCCGCATCGACAGCCAAAGTGCCCCAAATAGGCGAACTGGGGATGCTGATGGGGTTCATCCAAGCCGTTCCGCCGTTCGTGGAGCGGGTGAAGATGCGGTTGCCCGTGCTGCTGGCTGCGGTGCTCCAAGCCAGGTAGAGATTCCCATGCCCAATCCCACCTGTCAAATCGATGGTGAACCACTCTTTATCACCGCCGTAGGCATCATATCGCTCCGGAAAGGTGACACCCCCGTCTCGAGAGAGGAAGACCTGACAGGTAAAATCACCCCGCAAGCTCATGTAATAGAAAACACCGTTCGAATCGGCACGCACGACTGGGTCACTGCGGAAGACTCCGGGCTCCAGCACGCCGGGGAATGTCCAAGTTAAGCCGCCATCGTGGCTGTATGCCCAGCCTGCTTGGCGAAAGTTCGAAGTGATGGTATCGAACTGACGCCAGGCAATCACCAAGCGGTTCGGATTCGTGGGGTCCATCGCTATCGAAGGCTCGTTCGCTGCATCACCTGTAATGTTGGCACCTGTCGCGCTCACATTCACCTGCCGGCTCACATAGGGTCCACGCTGTACCAGATTGCCCCCAGCAGGAGCAATACCACCCGTATTTGGTCGGTAAGGGTCATCCGGTGCTTCGCGATGTGCAGGAGGAGCCTGCTGCCCCCATGCCAACCATCCCGCTAAAGCGAAACCCATCGCCGCCAGTACCCGCCACTGTTTCATCGGTTCACCTCCATCCTATGCCTATTATATCCCAGCTGACCTGTGAATCGACAGAGAGAAATTCGCAGATGCTGAATCTTGACCGAATAGGCGGTCGATTCTTCCGCAGGAATGATGCGACACAAGAGGTATCATGAGCGACGGAGGTGAAAACGATGGGCTTCCCTTATAAAGACCCGGAGCAGGCGAAAGCGTTTGTGCTTGAGTTTATCGAGCGACTGCGGCAGGTGGATGTGATTCGTGAAGGCTGGCAGAAACTCGACATGCTGATTGCTATCCACATCCGCCAACCCGATATCGATTTCTGGATAGACACACGCGGTGGCAAGTTGGAGCTGTGTACCGAGAAGCCCGAAGGCGAAGAGGAGGCGGCACTAACCCTCACGGCTGACCTGTTCCACAAGCTTTACACCGGGCAGGAGAACGCGATGATGGCGTTCACTCAACGCAAGATTCAGCCCAAAGGGCGGGTGAGTGGCATCATGCAGCTCACCAGCACGATGCCGCAAGCGGTCGCCGTCTATCGGGAGTACCTCAAAGAGAAGGGGCTGGAGGCATAAAAAATGGTAGCCCCAGGGGGATTCGAACCCCCGTCCTCCTGGCTGAGAACCAGGCGTCCTAGACCACTAGACCATGGGGCCACCTAACGCCTCTTATTATACCATGCGCTGCCGGCTTCTGTCAAGGGGGTGCCGGCATCAGAAGCGATAGCCGACCGCAATAGAGAAGCCGTTGGCACGGTCGTTGCCCGCTCCGAAACGGTCGGTGATGTCGTAGTTCAGCTCCACGCTATAGGTCTCGTTGAACTGGAGGGTCAATCCGACCCGCCCACCGAAGATATTTTTGCTTGGACCTGTGGTATCCGCCACATATAAGCCGAGCCCCAGTCGTAGTTGGAGCAGGGCATCACCTGCACCCAGAGGCTGCTCGTAAACCTGGCTGACCAGCAGCGCCGTGATAGCCCCACGCGAGCCACCTGTCTGGTGCGTGAAGAGATCCGCGCTCACTTCCGTTGCGGTGCTGCCAAAGAAGGGGATCCCCATCGTCTGGTAGGTCAACCCGACGGCAAACCAGGTCTTGTTGAGCGCCTGCAAATCCTCATCGGCGGGGAAGTAGGCGCCCAGCCGCAGCCGCAGGGAACCTTCCGGCTGTGCCTGCGCCGTGAAACCGCTCAGCATGAGCAGCGCACTCAGTGCGCTCCAGAAAAGCCATCGTTTTGTCATGTGCCATACCTCCGTGTATTCGGGATGTTGTCGGCGAATCGGTTTCGCACTCCGTCGCCCAGCTCCTGCTATTTTACCCGCTCACCGGCTCGGTGCGACTGGGTTTGGTTTCATGGATGAGCCAGTCGACAACGGCACAGAGGTCCCCACCCGATTCGTCGTAGACACGCAGCTGATGGTCGGCGCTGGTGCCCTCTTTCACAATGCGTCGCGCATACTTCGCCTCTTCCCAGCAACCGAGCTGCTCGGCATAAGGGCGCAACAGAGCCAGCAGCTCCTCCAGCAGCTCCTCGTAGGGCACGCTCTTGCCGATGCCGAAGTCGATCAGTTCACCTCGCACCCCATGCCGCACCGCACGCCACTTGTTCTCCCGAATGAGATCACGATGATAGATGCGCCACGACTGGTTGTTGCGCCGCAAATCGTAGAGGAACGCCACCAGCGACTGAATCAGGGCGACGATGCAGACGGCATCGTCGACACGGGTGCAGACATCACAGATGCGGAACTCCAGCGTCTTATAGTGCGGATGGGGACGCACATCCCACCAGACCTTCGTGCGGTCGTCGATAACACCCACGCGTTCCAGCGTGGTCATGAAGGCGTCGAAGTCGGCATAGGAGCTAAAAGCGTCGGGAATGCCCGTGCGCGGGAGCGTTTCGAACACCACGCTGCGATAGGACATCAGTCCCGTGCGACGCCCATCCCAGAAGGGCGAGCTGACCGACAACGCCAGCAGATGCGGCAGAAAGTAGCGCACCTGATTGAAAATATCGATGGTCAACTCCAAATCACCGATGCCCACATGCACATGCATGCCGAAAATCAGCAGGCGGCGCGCAATATCTTGCATATTCTCTTCCAGCGCCTTGTAGCGCAATTTGGGCGTGATGGTCTGGTCGATCCAGCGAGAGAAGGGATGCGTGCCCGCTGCCACGATATGTTTGCCGTTCGCCTCCGCAATCTCGATGAGGGCTTGGCGCAGCCGACACAGCTCCCGACGCACCTGCTGCACCGTCTCGCAGATCTGGCTGCCCACCTCAATCTGCGACTGCATGAACTCCTCTTTGACCTGATCCTGTAGGCGAACGCGCCCATCCGGCAGAATCTTGGAGACATAGGAGTCGAGCGCGCGCGTCTCGGCGTCCACAATCTGGTACTCCTCCTCGACGCCCAATGTGAGTGGCAAACCCTTGAACATGCTCAATCACCCGAAATAGAGATTCGGGTGCAGGGCGCCCCTCTCCTGCCTGACCTGTCGGACCTGTCAGACAGGTCCGACGCCCCTATCACGCTGCGACCACCTGCCGCATCGCCGCCACCGATTCGAACACGCGCTGCAGGATGGCATCGCGCTGGGCTTCGGGCAGGCTGACCACCTCGTCGGCTTCGGGTGGATGGGAGGGCAAGGCGAACGATTGCTCGGTTGAAATCTGCTGATGGCTCCAGCTGTCGGCGACCATCAGGCAGGCAGTGGGCAAGCGCAACTCATCTTCGGGCAAACATGGCGCGTGATGCGCGCCTATCAGCTTCACCAACACAGGTGGCAGCGACCAGTAGTCCGCTATCATTGCACCCACTTCGGCATGATCCGTGCCTAATATCTCGGCTTCCACCTCGTGGCGCGTTCTCTTGGGGCTGGCGCAACGCAGCACCAACTGATACGGTTTTGGAAAGCGAGTGAGTAAAAAATGCACGCCGATATCGTGCAGTAGCCCCGCGATAAAGGTATCTTCTACCTGGCGAATCGTCTGCTTTTTCGCCAGCATCATCTCCCGTGCGATGCCCGCACAGGCGAAGGAATGTTCCCACAGCTCCAGCTCCACTGGGCTGGCGGTGGATTTACCTCGCAGCGCCATAAACGCGGAGACGCCCAGCACCAGATTCTTGACCGTGTGGAACCCCAGCACAATCACCGCCTGTTTCACCGTGCTTACGGCACGGGTCAAGCCGTAGTAAGCCGAGTTCGCCAGGTGCAGCACCTTCACGGCAAGCACCGGGTCCGCTTCTATCAACTGCTCGACCTGTTCCACTGTCGCGTTATCGCTCTCGACCAGCTCCACAAGGCGCATGACCAGCCCGGGTAGCGCTGGCAGCTCATGAATCGCTCGCTCGATGTCCCTGCGAATATCACCTGCCATTATCATGTCTCCCTCACACCGCAAAAGAGGGGCATGGGATAGCCGTGCCCCTCTTCCAGTGGGTATTATCGGAAAGGGAAGGCAGGGACTCTACAGGTGGATGCGATAGGGGATTGGCGCGTGCTGGCACAGGTGCAGGCATGGGGTCTCTCACTGACCGATTCGCAGCGGCACGCCTTGCAGCGCTATCTGGAATTGCTTTATGCGGCGAATCAGCAGTTCAATCTGACTCGCGTGCCACCGGACGAGGCGGTGGGACGCCATCTGGTCGATTCACTGGTTCTGCTGTGGGTTGATACTCCACCCGTGGGCGCACGCCTGCTGGATATCGGCACAGGAGGCGGCTTGCCCGGCATCCCGCTCAAGATTGCCCGTCCCGATCTCTACCTGACTTTGCTCGACTCGCACGGTAAAACGGTCGCCTTTCTGAAAGCGATATGGGAGCAGCTGGGATTGGCGGATGGCATGGTCATGCAGGCGCGTGCAGAGGAGTGGGCGCATGCAGCAGAGGCGCGTGAGCAGTTCGACCGCGTCGTCGCTCGCGCCGTCGCCAAAATGCCTATCTTGGCGGAATTGATGCTGCCCTATGTGAAAGTGGGTGGGGTCGCGCTTGCCCTCAAAAGTGCCGCCGAACGCCACGAGATCGATCAGGCGCGCCCTGCTATCGCCATGTTGGGGGGCGAACTGGAGATTTGCGAGCGTGTGGTGAACCTCGAAAAAGGCGAGATGACTCGTCTGATTGCAAAGATGCACAAGGTTCGCCCCACCGAGGCTCGCTATCCCCGCCGTTGGAGCCACATCTTGCGGCACCCTCTGGGGGTGGCACGGTGAGGGTGGCGATCGATGCGCGCCTGTTAGGGGGTCCCTACACGGGCGACCGTACCTACTGGCGCGGCTTGCTGAAAGCCTTCGCCGAGTGGCTCGATGCCGGGCAGCATCGGCTGGTGCTGTTCAGCCGCTCCCCCATCCCCCCTCACACGCTGCCCGAATCGCCCCTTTACGAATCGGTGGTGCTACCGGCTCGGAGCGGGCGACTCTGGAGCCTGTGGCATTTCCCCCGCGCCGCGCGGCTCCATCAGTGCGCCGTTGCCCACACGCAATACACGGTCTCACCCCTGTTCCGCATCCCCGTGGTGACCACCATCCATGATGTCTCGTTTCTTGTGAACCCGCGCTGGTTCCCGCTGAAAGATCGTCTCCTGTTGCGCTGGAGTATTCCAGCCTCATGTCGGCGTGCGGCGCGCGTGCTGACCGTTTCGGAAACCTCGCGGCGCGACATCATTCGGCTGCTGCGTCTCCCACCAGAAAAGGTGGTTGCAACACCCAATGGACTACCTGAAGGCTTTCATCCTATCGAAAAGAGCCAGGCATGTGCTTGGGTTGACCGTCACTATGGCATTCAGCCGCCCTTTTTGCTGGCGGTGGGCGTGCTGCAACCGCGCAAAAACTGGCTGTTAGCTATTCAAGCGGTCGCTTATGCCCGCGAATGGTCAGGTTTGCCACTGAAACTGGTACTGACAGGCAAGCCGGGCTGGGCAAAACGCGAACTCGAATGGGCAAAGCGGACACTTGTAGAAGACAACTGGCTCATCGAGACGGGCTATGTGCCCGATGACCACCTCCCCTGGCTCTATAATGCCGCTGAAATTCTGCTCTATCCCTCCTTTTATGAGGGTTTCGGCTTGCCTCCATTGGAAGCGATGGCATGCGGTACACCTGTCATCGCCTCGAACGGTGGCGCACTACCCGAAGTGGTCGCTTCAGGTGGGGTTCTGCTTCCCCCCGATCAGCCCGCTCAGTGGGCCCATGCTATCTTGACTATCCTGCAGAACGAAGCTTATCGCGAAGGCTTACGGCAACGCGCCCTCCAACGCGCCCCGATGTTCAGCTGGCAGGAGACGGCTCGTAAAACCTGGCAGGTCTATCTCGAAGCCGCTGGGCATTGTGGATAACCTGTGGATAAGTCTGTGGATAAGTGCCGAATCGCCCGTTCTTGCCCGAGTTATCCACAAGTTATCCACAGGTTATCCACAGAGTTATCCACAATATTTAGCTACGCTAATAAACCCCTTGTTCGACGACCATTCGGTCAATTTTAGGTTCAAAATAAGCCCCAAAAGTCCCCACCTGATTTTGAACAACCAGTCAGTCTACCGAGTTATCCACAATATCCACACCGCCCATTAACCATGGGAATCCCTTAAAGCATGTATGTTGGGAATTCGGAATCTTGAGGGGCTGTGGGCAAAGGTTTATTGGGTTTGAGCAGCTGTTCCCCCGATAGCCCATTCGCCCCCTTTTGGCAGTGTAGACAACCATGACAGTGAATCTGTGAAAATAGCATATTTGCGCAATTGCCCGCCTTTTTGAATATCTTCGATCTTGGTTTTAGGAGGTAGCTGAGTAGTGGCGACAACCACAAATTCGATGGTTTCAGAATCCAACATAAGGGAGATTTGCAAAATGGATTCCTTCCCACTGAGGCGATTAAAAGCTTCATCTAAAGGAGGCGAGCGGCGTTTCGGATAGAGGGCAACAGAACCGCGTAAATTATCCCATCCTAAGAGAGGTTCAGATTTATTCATTTCTGGGTCACACTGATATAACTGCACCCAACATGGCTTGTTGGCTGACACGATTAGGGTAATCTCTCTTCCTTTATGTGGGATGATTTCGATATTTACCTGCAAGCTGCTTCGCTGCTCAAAAAGAGGACGAGCATCTAAACGACCCAATAGTGAAAGCCAGCGTGTAATTGATTTATTATCTTTACTACCACCCGTTCCGCTTCCGATATTTGGTGATGGAGGTGGCTTTACAGGAGGCGGTTCGATTGGTTTTCGCGGTTTCAACACAGCGTTTACCGTCACTTGCTGCCCTGCTTGAACGGGCTTTTGGATAATATAGTCCTCATAACCTTCCATCTTAATCAGTATCGTGATAGTTTGCTTTCCTTTAGGAAGCTCAGCATTTGATTCATAAGGTGTAATACCTTTTTCCTGACCATCTATGTAAACTTTTGCTCCTAATGGCTCGCTCGATATGGACAGGTTGTACTCGGGTCGCTCTGGTCTGGGACGGGTCATCTTCACGGCTGGCACGGGCAATCCAGGCTTCACCTTGATATTTCCTTCGCTTTTATATCCGCTCAGGTTTGATTTCGCTATTAATTCCACAGAGGCTTCACTTCCCTTTTCGACCTGACCTGATAAATCGAATGGGAGTACGGGTTGCGTCGGGTGTCCACCTGATAATGAAACCCTTTTGGGGCTGTCTTTTGAAGGAGCGCCATTGACCCGGGCTTCGACCATAATTTCCGTATCTTCTTGGGGCCATCCTGCAGGTAGAGGAACAAGTACCTCTATTTTTTCTTTTCGTGGGACAATAACCGACACTATAGGGGGCACTACGCCAGGCTCTGCCGGGTCGATCATCCAATTCGGGTCGACCTGAATGCGATCCAGATCATAGGGCTTGAGTAGTTGGGAGACTCGTCCGGTCTGGTCCCGTTTGGGATCGGGTTCCAATCTGAGGCTAAGATTAAGCGGGTTCCATAAGAAGCGTAACCCTCGCTTTTCCCATCCCCAGCGCTTGTAGAACTCTGTGCCCGTGATACCCCGATCACTATAAGGACGATATAAACATATGTAAGGTCGCTTAACTCCGCGAGAATCAATCACTTCGATAGTGACCTTTAGGTCTCTTGGTTCCAACCCGCGCGGCAATTGTCCCTCTGGTAACCCGTCGAAGTGTAAGCGGATGCGAGCTTCGGGACGATAGATTGGTGGAAAGCCGAACAGAATGCCTACCAGTAATATCAATGCCAGTCCGACAATTAGCCAGTCGGGCCACCAAGATTTGAGAAAAGGTACAGGCACTACTTGCAGAGGGCGTTCCATTGTACGCTGGATGCGTTCTCCTGTACCGAGCACGGTTGCCTCTACAATAGGTTGAACTTGCAAAGGCTCTTGCAGGCGACGCGTTAGAGGAAGGAGGCATTCCCTATGCTGTATTTCCATCGCATCCATCTGCTCTGACGCCCCATTTCCATCACCGTCTAAAGGAAGTGGTTTGCCTTGCCGATCCAGGAGGTTCAAACGGTGTCGCACAGAAATGGGTAGGTAGCTACGGTTAGTTACCGTGAGTTCTATGCGGGCTGCCCGGTGCCACGGGCGCACTACTATTGTTTCCCTTGGAGCACTTACTTTAATGGCTTGCGCATCGATAGGCGGTACAAGTTGATACTCCTTGCGGCTATAGATGGACAGATACTCTTCTGAGTCGGGCGACTGGTATTCAGCGACAATTACTTCAAATGTACACGGGGTGGTGCGCGGATGCTCGGGGTCACTTTTCAACGAAAGAAGGAGATCACAGCGCTCGTTTGGATTGAGCATAATCAAAGATTCTATATCAATTTCATACCAATCGGTAGAGATTGAATATTCCGATGGAAGTAGGTTTGTTACAAAAACACGATACCATCGTGGATAGTCACCACCATTTAAGATAAAAAACTGGATGTGCTGTCCGGGCAAAAGCACCTGCTCGCTCAGGGAATCTATGGAAAAGCCAGGGCGCTCCTCCTCTGCCACTGCCTCTACTGGCAAACGCTGTCGCTTGCGAACATTCCATTGTGCCTTGCCAAACATGGTAGTTCCCAGAAAGATAGTATACCCTACTTTGATCCACTGGTGGAGGAGATTCATCGGGATAATACGATGGGGTAATACTGCTTATTACCGGCTGTTCCCTTCACAATATGTTGAAGAATCCTGTTATGTGCTTCGGGGGTCAAACTGTTTTCAATTGGAAATTTTTCCTTTATCCATTGCAAAAAATCTTTCGTTTCTCTCCAAACTACTTGTAACCTAATATCATCACTTGATATATACTGATCTTTACTAAAGATTAGTTCGGCAGTTGTACCTGCTGGGCGCGTAAGCTGGCATCCTGTCCCAGTCGCTACTGGTCCCCAAGGCCGGGAGTCAATCTGAACAAGATAGGCCTTGGTAAGCAAGCCATCACGCGTGAACGCAAAGAAAACAATGGTAACATTGGTTGGCTGCTGTGGAGCCTTCTTGGGTATTTGCAAGCCCAGCCAGAGTGCAACCCCAAATGCACATAGCCAAATTATAATAAACCACCAGGACATGCATCGAAAAGGTAAAGGCATGCGATTCATCGAAATCCTCCGTCACTGCCTTGGATAGGCAAGGCATTTAGGACATTTCCCAGGATCGGTTTCGCCAGGGCGCACTGTATAGTGAACACCGCATTGACACCGCCGAATTTTTATACTCGGTTCCGAACCTTGTTTTGGCACTGGTGTGCCGGGACCAGATGCTGGGGCAACTGGAATATGCCCAATTGGTGCAGCAGCAGGCTTCTCATGGGGTTGGATGGGTTCACGCAGTTCCCTGTACAGGGGTTGTAATGCAGTCAACGCTTTCTCCACTCGGTCCAGCGTCTCCCAGAGTGGCGAAGGGTTTCCATAATGTTGTTGAACATAATTGAGAGCATCCTCCAGCTGATCCTTAGCCGGAACCCAAGTGGAGAGTCTCTGGGAAGCTAAGGGCTGGATCAGGTGTCGCATGGCGACAAGTACTTCTAACAGCCGTTGGATCCATGCTCGTGGGCTTATCTTCCAGTCGCTGACAATTGCTGCTGAAGCCAGTGCAGCTGCCATAGAGGCGGCAGCAAGATGCGAAAATCCAAATTCTGTTCCGGCATAACGACGAAGTATATCCAACGATTCTTGAACAATTGATATGATCCTTTGTGCTTTGTCGATTAGAATTGGATGGCTATTGAGATAAACACATTCGGGAATATAATAGGTATCAGCAACAAATCGTGTTCCTTCTTTGCGCATCTGGCCAATTTGTAAATAGTCAAGAGCACTTGAGCTAGGATTGGTCGTTAGAATGTAATTCCGCTGTAAGCCGCAACACTCCGCCAGTGCCGCACTTTGGGCTGGAATGAACGGTACAGATTGCTTCGGATGTACCTCCAAATAAATAGGTACAATAATCTCAGAGTGTTGAGTATTATTTCCTCTCAATTGGAGTGGACGATTTGTATCGTCGATCTCAACTATATAACCCTTTGGTGTGATTGCTTTACACAGTTTCAGAGTAATTTCGTAATCAACTGATGAGCTTGATACCAACAAATCACCTTCTCCCAAATAAATAATCCCCATCGGGAAGCTATGATAGAGAGTCCAGCGCATCATCTCTTCCAAATATGCCGTTTCGCCGGAGAGATGCGCTCCATGCAAAAGCGATACAGATCCCCAATCGATCGATGTGAGATTGAAACGCGTCATGATGAATCACCTCACTCAAAGTTCGTCGTTCCCATAGTATTCATTTTCGACGGTAAGATGCTCCTCTATTATACCTGCCTCCGCCCATTCAATATTGTAGGGCGAATTGCCTCCCAGACGCGCCCTCGGTGGGCTGGGGATTAATTCCGAAGCGGCTTGTGGTGTTCCTGCAAGATAAGCTGTTTCACCCAGTATTGCCCAGTCTACGGACCAATAACAGCGTACAGGTAAATGAGCGGGAACAAAGAGTCTTATTAGTAGGTTAACTTTATCTTCAACTTGCTGAACTAATGATGTCTGCTGGGTGCGATCCCATGGAAGGCGAACCACAACTTGTGGATCGTGCCACAAAGGGAGCTCTCCTGTGAAAAGGGTTCGTCCTAATTGAGCAAAGGGTGTACCTAATCGCGCCGGGCGAGGCATAAAAGGTTCAATGGTAGCCTGAATGTCCGAGTGAACTAATAAGCGCAGAGCGGTTTGGAACAGAGCCAGCCAATCTAATGTGTACCGACGCAAGATAAGGAGCATCTCTAAAACGACCACTTCCTCAGGTGTGAAGCAGTTCAGCGTTTCTTGCTCCAAGCCAAGAAAAGTGCTCTGCAGCCACCAGCGACGCATCATCCTGATAAGGGCACCATTTAAGTTGATCCCTTCAATAACACTACTCTGATGCGGATAAAATGGAACATACTCGGGTAGGTAACGCCGAACAAGAGCTAGTATTTCATGAGGTGTCCAATCCTCGACGCGCCCTTCCTCGTAAGATTGTCGAATTGTCGAATAAATCTGTTGGACCGCGAGGTCATGCTCAGTCCATATCATCCCTGTTGCCGCCACATCATTCTCTCGATCGATGTAGAATTCCGCATTTTCTTCCTGTTCTTCTTCAGGACAAACAGGCACTGGCAAATGCGGGTAGAGATTAAGCCAGCGTACTACATCCTCAAGGCGCGATAGGTTATTCAAGATAACCGGTATCTGCCTTCCCTCAGGTTCAAATGGAAAAACAAATTCAAAACCTCCAATTATGTCAATATAGGAAACAAATAAAAACGCATTTGTGAAAATAAGCTCAGCAAGCTCACGGGCAACATAAGACCGCAAAGTCTCATCTAGCCAATCCACCTCCTCGTCAGAAGAGATGAGTTCCTTCTCCACCCCCAACACATGTCCTTGGCGAATCAGAAGCAATCGCTTTGGCGGCTGTTCTGTGGAACGTGCTAAATTCTCCCGTAGTTCTGGGTATTGTTCACAGAGCTGGCGTGTAAGACGATCTACAGGAGTTTCATCCATAGCGATATTTGCCGAACTAAAGTGTTCCTTATAGCGACGAAGCATCAAGGTATCAAGCGGTTCATTCCAATCGTGCAAGGTAATAAACCTTGTGTCTGAGAGCATGCCGGATGCTATGAGAGGGACAAATCCCGATAGACGATTGTTCGTTCGTACATTCACGCCTAAACGAATGATGAATTCGCCTACGCTTCGTTCATCAGAGGGAGTTCCTTCTTGAGAAAGGCGATCATGGTAAGGTAGTATTTCTCGATGAGCTGGATGCCCAATCTCGGGTATGAAACGCACACTTGAGAGAGGGATGCCTCTCTCCTCAATAATTTGCACCACATACGGCAGCGCCGCTGGACCATTCCACGATGATAACAATGGAAAATGAAAAATTTTACTCATCATCTATCCTCCTGTCGGTTATCAATCTTCTACCACAGATCCTTGTATTTGATACCATCCAATCATAAAATATCGAGAAATCACGGAGGCGGCATAGCGTGCTGCTTCTCTCAGTAAGAAGTGTGGTACATCTGGGCGGCGAGGATGGAGCCAGAGTCGCATAATTGGAACGATTGCTGCACGGGACAGGGCAAAATAATCGGTACGCATTTCCAGTGTCGAAGAGTCATTTATCAAAGAGGGATAGAGATAGGTATCCCATTTGGTCCGAACTTGTTTATGATTTACAGTGACATCCAGCTGAATCATTGTTTGATCTATGTGAAACCATGATTGGCAGATTGGCAAATGCGAAAGCAGCTCTTTGATATCGGCTTCGGTCAATAAGTTAGGGCGCAAAAGCGAATGATACCAGTAAAGGCGAGCGCCTTCATCATCAGGCTTGCTTAATAGCAGATTCATGCCTCCCACGGCTGGCAAAAATGTTGAGAAATTTTCCCCTCTTATACCATGCCCCCGTTGTCCTCGCAGAAAGCCGAGGGAACTTTGGACTTGAGATACGTCTTTACCGAGGCAATTATAGTAGACTTTCACACCTGCTGCTGACTGATCGCAGGTCACATGGACATCATATAGCACTTGATCAGTGCGAGACGCGTGGATGGGCATTTCTGCAGGTGTGCGAACGATATTCGCACGATGAAGAACATCACCAGCTTGTGCAATTGCGGCAAAGAAATTAGAAATCCCTGCAAAACTAACTTTATAAATATCACCAACTGCAGGTAAAGGCGTTACAATAGGTTGGTACAATACTTGTGCTTGTATGACAGGAATCGCATTAAGCACAATTGGTGGCAAGTTTCCTGTATCTTCAATGTAGGTGGCGGTATCTTCATCGATTAGAGCAACGAGTTGAGTAGTGGCTTGTGTTGTACCTAACCATTCCCATTCTATAGCAGTGGCTTCAGATGATTCAGAGTGATAGAAGCGTAGGAATTTGCGGCTATAGGGATGGAATGGGGGCAGCCAGAATTCTAAATGTCGATGCGAAAGACGCGCCACGCTCATTTCACGCTCAAACTCCAGATAACCTGTATATCGCTCTACACTAATGGGTTTAAAGGGCTGACCAGGATACCGGATGGCCCAACTGGACTGCGCTAAAGAGGATACCAAGATTTCATCCCCAGCAACAAACGCCAGCTGTCCTCGCTCTGTTAGCAAACTCTCTGGCATCTGGTGTTCATACTCAATGAACAATACCAAGGCAAGGCGCCCGTCAGGAGCGCGTTCGATACGCCAATCGACGAACTGCGAAGGTAGTGTCCATCCATGACCACAGGGTATCCACGAAACCCCTCTTAGAGGATCTTGAAAGGAGACCTCCATCGTGATTTCGCGCTCATGAGGTGTTTGAGGTGTAATAATTGTTTGGGCTGGAAAGCGCCACTCTCCAAGTGGAAGGAATTGTTCCATCAAGCGGGTGAGAGTTCTTTGTTCCACCCTCTCAATATGTTCAGCAATCGCTGCCTTCCAAGCGGCAAGCAGTCCCAAGAATGGAGCATATCTATCTATATCCTCCTCTATCCGTCGGCGCACTAAAGGATCCATCTGTTCCAGTATGTCTTTTATCCCACTCATCGGGTACCACCGCCTTCCGTATAGCTGATGTGCATCAGATTATACCCGATTTGGTGAGTCTGCATCGCTCTCCTTCGTTCTATTCGACGCTCAGCATACATCCTAACGCTATATGCCCACTGCCTTTTGTATGAATTTTGGAATTTTTGAGTCTCCTTAAGAGCGAATCCACCCCCTTGACATGGGCGCAGTGTGGGGTATAATCTTTCCACCCCCTTGACATGGGTGCAATATGGGGTATAATAGTAACTGATCGCAGGGCAACCCCTCGATGTCACCCATTTCAATGGGTGCAATATGGGGTATAATAGAACTAAACCATAACGGAGGTGGATGTACAATGGCAAAGGTAAAGCGTACGCCGTTGGTGATAGGTCTGATAGCGCTCTCTGCACTGCTGGGAGTGTTCATAGCGAACGCTTCCGAGCGTTATGCCTTGCTGGTAAGCATCAGTTCCTCCCGCGATCCCAAGATAAGCAATCTTCCACCCTCTGAAGATGCCGACCTGATGGAGCGGGTTCTGCGCGATCGATGGGGCTTCAAAGCAGGCAGCATTATGAAACTCAAGGAGTCGCAAGCAACAAGGCGTGCCATCCTCGAGAAACTTCAAGAGATTGCCCAGCGTGCCCAACCGAATGATGCGGTTCTGTTTTTCTTTAGTGGTCACGGAGGCACTTCCCAGCAGCACTTCAACCTCTGCCCATGGGATGCGGAGGCTGAAAGTGCGGTTAATGACATCACGGAAGCCGAGCTGGCGGGCTGGGTTCAAGCGCTGAAAACGACCAATGTGACGATTATCCTCGATTGCTGCTTCGAGAAGGTCGCAGTGAAATCACCACGAATCCGCCCCAAGTCGATAGGGTTTGTACGCGACAGAGGTAAACCTGTTTCGCACACTTTGGCTATCCCTGAGGAACGTGCTGTGGTACTCAAAGCCTGCCAATAGGATGAACAGGCGCTGCAGGAGATTTCTGTGGATGGCGAAACCAGCTACGGGGTGTTCACCTATAACCTTGTGAGAGCACTCTATGATGCGTCCCCTGAAACGACCTATAACCAGCTTATCGAACGGTTACAGCAAGATGTCATCCAATACATCCATAACGCGTGGCCGTCGGAGCGTTTCGCTCAATTACCGCGTGTTGCTGGGTCTGAAAAGCAGCGTAATCGTCGCCTGTTCGAACCAAATGGCAAGCCGCTCCCCCCTTATAGGCTCATCACTGAGGTTAGGGATGACAAGGTTGTGCTGGATGCTGGCGAATCGGCGGGCATAGTTCGCGGCGCCCGGTACGCCGTGTACCCCCAAGGAGAGGATAATTTCGAAGAGAACCGCCAAATCGCGCTGATCGAGGTGACCGATCTAAACTCGAACTCTGCCATTGCGCGCGTTGTAGAAAGCAAGGCGCAAATTTCGCCAAATTGCCGAGCGCGACTCCTACAGTATCCCAGCCTCGACGAGGCTACACGCCCACTGCGCTGCCGGATGTATATCGATGCGCCTGCTGAGTTCCTGACCAAGGTTCGCAACGCCGTTCGGCAGCTGGAATTTATCGAACTGGTCGATACACCTAACCCCCTTGCACAAAGAGATTGGGTGTTGAAGGTGAACTCAGAAGGGGACGCCTTGCATGCGGTTCTGCTCGAATCAGATGGCAAAACCGCCGTGCAACGAGTAGAGGTGACAACCGATGGGAGTGTCAAGGTGTTTACAGTGGAAGCCTCTGGTTCCAGCATCGACGAGATTATTCAGCAGATGAAGCCTATCTGGCTTAATTTCTACGCTGCTCGCGTGCTGCTGAACCTGAAGAACCTGAATCCGAGCTTCAAAGTGGAGCTAAGCACCGACAAAAGCCGGTACAAGGAGGGCGATTCCTTCACGATACGCTTCCGTTCAGACAAGGATTGCTACCTCATCCTCGTCGCAATCGACCCAACAGGTACGCCGACCGTCCTCTATCCTTGGGGCACCTCTCAGCCCCAGAAGATTGTGGGCGGCAAAGAATACATTATCGATGGTCCCACCACCGACATGAAATGGGTCATCCGACCTCCCCTTGGACGCGAATGTATCGTGGCGATTGCCACTCTGCAGGCAATCCCTATAGACCACCTTGCTAACCTGCTTCAAGCGATGGGACAGCTTCAGCAAGTAGCGACACAGCCGCAACCGCTCCCTGCAGGAATCAAGTCTGTCGCTGTCGAACCGGTACGACGGATTCAAAACTTGCCGCTTGATCAGTGGAATGTGACGCTGGCACACTTCCTGACGGAAGGGAAAGACAGCGCCCAGCAGTAATATTAGGTGGTACAATGGGGATAACCAACGGGTTATCTCCATGCCCCGTCCATCTGACTGAACAGAGTGGGAGGCGACCAAGATGAAACAATGGGAACGCATCAGCAAAAGGCTGAGTGCTATGGGTTTAGTAGGGTTGTTCATGCTGGCAGGGCTACCTGTCAGCAGCGCTGATAGGTCCATGTCAGCATCTCCGCCCCAGTCCTCAACCAAAAGTGTAGGAGGGCAGCAGCGTGACCAAAAAGCCATTGGCGGAAGAAACCGACAACCGACATCTCCTCAATCGCCTGAAGCACCTACTCCGCGTAGTGGTAAGTGGGCCGTGCTAATTGGCGTCAGTGTCGATGGTCTACAGTATGCCCACGCCGATGCCCTGCTGCTCTATGAAACGCTCTGCAACACAAATGGATTTGAACCAGAACATGTCTATTTACTACTTCGGCATGAGCAACACTCCGTCATGGAACTCGTGCGCCGCTACCCCATCCCATCTGAGTGGATTGCGGAGACAGCAGCCGAGTTTAAACCGGACAAACATCGTGTTGCACCCGCCACACCCGAAACCATCCAGCGCCTGCTATCCTACTTGGGTGATCGGGCAACAAGCCCTATTCGAACAGGTGATACCTTTCTCTTCTTTTTCAGTGGACACGGCACCGCTTATAGCCCTACTGCGGAAAGTGAAGCGGATGCCGTCTTTCTCCAGATTGAGCCGCTTCTGGGACAGAAAGTGATGCCTACCTCCCAAAAGACCGTCAGCATTGCAGTAGAACAGGAGAAAAGTGTTACGGTACAGCCAGAAAAAACGGTTGGCAGCGTCCAACAGCCGCGCACAGTAACACCGGCCCCGACTCCATCACAAACAACCGCTCTCCTGCCGCTCTCGCGACTTCGACAATCGCTTGAAACAAGCCGCGCCACTACCCAGATTGTTATCCTGGACGCCTGCCGTAGTGGCAATGCTGTCGAAACAGATGTGCATGGCGTGATGTTGAGACGGCTCTTCGGTATCAATCGTGCGCCCGACAATCCGAACCCTGCCTATGTGGTGATGCTTTCTTGCACGGCAGGGCAGTTCTCCATCGAGGACTCCGAGTATCTTCAGCATGGCGTTTTTGCCTACTTTCTGGCGCGTGCCCTCAACGGCGCTGCCGACATCAACCGCGATGGTCAGCTAACCATCGCGGAGCTGAAAGACTACCTGGAAGCGACGATGCCCAACTTCACCCAGAACTATATACGCGGGTTTCAGACCCCCCTTATCAGCCATACGGCAGGTAGCGCCGCCCTCTTTGACTGCCCCGCATCGCGTAGTGGTCTCGTCATCCAGACCGCACCCGGCAACGCCGAGGTGTGGGTTAAGGGCACTGTCAACCGCATCCCCATCTGGAGACGACTGCCCGACCCGACCGGTAAGTTTGACTGGGAACCCGAATATGAGGTGAAAGTACGCCACCAGAACGGTCAGGTTCAACTTAGGCTACCTGCTGAAGCAACGGGCGCGACCTCGGTGATGATAAACTTCGACGCATGGCTCCAAATGGAAAAGCGAGCCCAAAAGGGCTTCCACTTTGTCATTAGCTACCCCAGTGTGGGCACGCTCTCGCTCGAAATCCCCAGCACCTTGGCGCGTGCCCTTATGACCGGAACGCAACCCTTGCAGATGACCTTCTACCAACCCGTAAAAGGTTCCTCACTTCTGAAACTTTCCAACGGTCAATCTACCCTTAACATTCCCATCCCCGAAACAGCTATTCCCTACGGGGATGAATTCGCTATCCGATTTGAACGCATCCATCTGCAACTGCCTGCGAAACAGGAAGATCAAGCAGCCATGACTCTTGAATATCGGGTGCGAATCGGGCAGATCTGGCTACCCAAAATCTGGGAGGGTAAAATACCCCTACCCACCCTTGCTGCCCGTCGCGTCCAACGCTAACATGCAGAACAAACACAAGGAGGGCATGGAACATGAGAACAGTGGGAGCATATCGGACAAAGGGTGGCTTTCGATACGCCACATACTTGATGACACTCGTGGGACTATCGTTGCTTCCGTTCCTCGCACGGGCGCAACAGCCCCTATTTGGACTTTCCAGTGATGCAAACATACCCGCCGTGCGTGGTCAACATGAGGGTGCAGACAGTGGTATAGCAGCCCGCTTTTTTATCCTGCGCCCAACGAACAGATCAAACGCGCTGGAGGTGTTCACCGCTGGTAGAGGACGCGCTGCCTATCTGCGCATCGATAACCCGAGCAATCCTTCGAACGCGCTGGAGGTGCTTACCGTCGGCACGGGTGCTGCTCTCTGGGGTCAAGCACCTACCCTGGCTATCTTCGGCTACGCTCGCGCCACCACGGGAACCACCTATGGAATACGCGGCAAGGCGGACAGCCCGCAAGGCTACGCTGGCTATTTTGAGGGGCGTGGCTTCTTTAGCGGCAATGTGGGCATTGGCACAACTCCAGGTTCAGAACGGCTCTTGGTATCGGGTACCGCTCGCATTACAGATGCGACTGCGTTGGGCAGCACGCTGAATGTTGCGGGCCCGACTACGCTAAACAACACGCTGACAGTTTCAGGCACAACCACCATTGCGAGCGACCTTAGGGTCAATGGCAACACCGTATTAGGTGATGCGCCGAGCGATACTATCACGCTCAATGGGCGTTTCAACACGCCGCTCCTACCTGCTTCAGATAACACCTATGATATAGGCAGTGGGAGTTTGCGCTGGCGTGACCTGTTTTTGTCTCGGAATGGGCAGATTGGGGGCACGCTGTCTGTTGCGGGTTCGGTGACGCTGGGTAGCACGCTGGATGTTGCGGGTGTGACCACCTTTGCCCACTCGGTGGCGATACGCCCTGCTGCTTCGGCTGGGGATGTTGCCAGTTTGGTGGTTAGCCAGACGGGGGCGTCCAATCCCACGGCGGACATTTTTGCGGTGCAGAATGCGGATGGGAGTAGCAAGTTTTTGTGGGTGGACGCTGGCGGCGTGGTGCATATTGCGGGCGACCTAAATGTCGGCGGTAACCTCAGCGGTGCTGCCGGTGGTGACCTGAGTGGTACCTATCCGAACCCCACAGTTGCCCGAATTCAAGGGCGCGCGGTTGCCAACACGGCACCCGCGGACGGTCAGGTACTGAAGTGGAACGCGGCCACCAACGAGTGGAGCCCTGCTGCTGATAACGACACGACCTATTCAGCTGGGGCGGGGTTGCAGCTGGTGGGCACGACCTTCTCCATCGCCCCCGGTGGCGTAGCAACCACCATGCTGGCGGATGGAGCGGTGACGACGGTGAAGATCGCCGATGATAATGTGACGAGCACCAAGCTGAGCTTCCCCATCCAGCGTAGCATCGCGAACCCGAACCCGCTGCTTGATCTGACCAATACAGGTACCGGCGGTGCAGGGCTTTTCCAGATTAATAACCCAGCAAGTGTCAGTGCCGCCTTAGAAGCCGCAACCAACGGTACCGGTGCTGCACTCAAACTCTCCGCCCCCACAAATGGTACGGCACTGGAAATCAACGGGGGTGCCCTCAAAGTAACAGGCGCAGGTATCGGGACGAACACGACCGTCTTTATCCATCAGGAAACAACGGGCGGAACAAATGCCACCACGATTAATCACCCCCTGATTAACGGCGATCCAAATGCCATCCTGATTGTGACCTATAATGAAACGGGTAGCGGAACCTCCATCTCTTTGCCGCCAGGGGGATACGGCGTGCGATATAACAGCGCCACTAATCAGTGGGAGATCTACCTGTTGGATTCCACCCAAACCATTCCAGCGGGAGCCACCTTCAATGTCATGATTGTGAAGCCGTAGAGGTGGCTCTTATGCAACCAATAGGCAAAGGTAGGTGATAGGGATGCGAAAGCGAACAAGGTTCTGGGTGTATATAGCCGGATGCATGATGATAGCGAGCCTGAGCGGATGGACTCTTGCGAATCGCTCATCGCTTCAGCAGGAGCCATCGCTCACCCCCGCGCAAAAAGTGGAACGAGTGCTACGCCTCTGTCAGAGCAAGCAGTACGAGGCAGCAAAAGCCATCGCGGAAGCGCTGGTGCAATCGCCGCTTGAGTATGGGCAGCTGACAGGGGAGGAGCAGATAGCGCTCCATCGATGCCTGGCGCTCGTCTACAATGTGGA
>Ga0079992_128380_pt1 | contig 21648 bp, 23 predicted proteins | sample FaiFalFF_MnMetaG_3_FD_69197 | JGI IMG/M metagenome (GOLD analysis project Ga0079992, IMG submission 69197) | Freshwater microbial communities from Yellowstone National Park, Wyoming, USA - Fairy Falls B (FF_Mn_B) MetaG (SPADES assembly) (version 2) | ecosystem: Environmental > Aquatic >... | reverse complement strand
AAAGGGCACCAGAATAGCCGTCGAATTCATTTTGGAGCTGCTTGCCAACAGCTGGACCGTCGAAGACATATTGAAGAGCTATCCCCAGCTAAAGAGGGAAGACGTTGCCGCAGCCCTAAAGTATGCGGCTGAAATCCTGAAAGAGGAAAAGGCCTACACACTACCTTGACCAAAATTCTAGCAGACGAAAACATACCCATCGAGGCTGTCAAGCTTTTACAAAGGTGTCGACATAGTTTTTACAAGGCCTCAGCGATTTAGAAGTACTGGAACTGGCTAATAGAGAGAATAGAGCAATCCTAACTTTTGACAAAGACTTCGGCGAGATGGTAGTTAGGGAAAAATCTAAGGTCAAAGGGTTGATCCTACTACGGTTCGCCCCAAGACCACCGGAGCAAATAGCAGCCAGGGTATGGCAAATACTAACCTCACAATTTCAGGTGGAAAACAGTCTGCTCGTCGTGAGAGAGAACACTATCCGGATGATTAGGTTAAAACCCCCTGAAAAATAGTGTAACACCACCCGAGACCACAAAAACAGGCAAAAAACCTACCCATAATCAGCGGGAATAAACTCAATTAAAAACCTGGACATGATCAGGACAAACTTATGGTCCCATAAACGGTAGTTTAGCTCATCCCCAATCTTTTCTCCATTTCGCACAGCCTGACGTTTACGGGTTGAAGGACGTTGGCCAGCTCCCCTCCCACAATCTCCCTCAACTCAGGGGCTGTCAAACGCCTGATTATCTCCTTCCCATCCCTAGCCATCCAAACATGCATAGAGCCGTTATGATTTAAGCGTTGTCTGATAAGCGCGTGCTGTATAGTGTGCTGGTTTTAAATTCATCGTGAATGCTGTTAAAAGGTTGATGGTAGACGCTGGCAGTAGTGCACATTCTATTCTTGACGCTGGTGTCGGGTCTAAGTTTCGGGGATTTGTATGTGGGTTTGAAGGTTTATAACATTCAGTAAAAAGTTTGACAGCAATGGTTAGGAAGGTGGTGATCACAGCCGCAGGTCTCGGCACAAGACTCCTGCCTGCTACAAAGGAGATGCCTAAAGAGATGCTTCCGATCTATGTGCTTGGCTGTAACGGAGTCCCTGTACTTAAGCCGTTGCTGCAGGCGTTGTTTGAGCAACTTTACCGGTTTGGTTTTAGAGAATATTGCTTTGTCGTGGGGAGGGGGAAGCGGGCGATTGAGGACCACTTTACCCCAGACTGGGACTTTGTCGAAAAATTGGATAGGATGGGGAAGGCTTCAATTGTAGCGGAACTCACCGGATTCTACAGGATGCTCGAAGACTCGCTTTTAGTTTGGGTCAGCCAACCAACCCCACGCGGTTTCGGCGACGCAGTCCTGACGGCGAGATCTTTTATAGGGGATGAGGATTTTCTGCTGGCCGCTGGAGATACATACATCATTTCAGAGAACGATTCCTTCCTAGCAAGGCTTCTTTCCATCAAGCCGTGGGACAGCCGTGGTGCTTCACTGCTGGCAAAACATGTTGAGGACCCACGCCAATACGGCGTAGTATTAGGTGAACCTATTTCAAATGAAGTGATCCGTGTGAACAGGGTTGTTGAGAAACCATCGGTTCCTCCATCAAACCTTGCAATAATGCCATTTTATGTCTTCACACCAGAAATTTTGAAGGCCTTGAACAAGGTTACGCCAGGGGTTGGGGGCGAGCTTCAGCTAACTGACGCAATACAACGGCTTATAGAAGAAAAAGCAGATGTAAAAGCAGCTATACTAGGTGATAAAGAGCTCTGGCTAGATGTGGGCACCCATGAAACATACTTTAACGCCTTCTCAGTTTCATACCACTATTTCAGCCGTCAAAGCCAAGGAGGCACATAACGATAGAGAGTAGCTGAACTACAACCTGAACCATCACTAAATCATGCCGACCTGCTGAATATAGCGTTGGTGAAAGTGATGTACTGAGAATGCATCCCGAAAGGAAACAATACCATGCCGCTACTGAAAACGCCTTCATTATTTTGATTACCCAACACATAGTAACGCATAGGGAAACGGGCTCTTGTTCTCTGAAATGTGAAAGATTTTAATTTTGGTCTATACAGTGTTGGGGCAGCTTGTCCCGTATCCTTGTTACTGGGGGAGCAGGTTTTATCGGCTCACATGTTGCGGAGTTTTTTTCGAACAATGGTGATGAGGTGGTTGTTTTGGATAACCTTTCGAGGGGGAAGTTGCTAGGGAGGGGTGGCGAGCGGATGCTTTACAATTGGTCCTATCTTAGGGAGAAATGCAGGAACGTTATGTTGGTTGAGGCGGATGTAAGGGATATTGACAAGGTTTCAGAAGCTGCTAACGGTTGCGATTTTATCTTACATGGTGCCGCACAGGTTGCCGTAACCACTTCGCTTACGGACCCCGTAACGGATTTTATGATAAACAGCTATGGCACTTTAAACATACTTGAAGTGGCTAGAAGAAATGATGCCGCAGTTGTTTTTCTCTCAACCAACAAGGTATATGGCGATGGGGTAAATAGAATACGGTTAAAAGAACAGCAGCACAGGTATGTCTACGACGACCCAAACTTTAAAGAAGGCATACCTGAGAATTTCCCCGTCGACGGAACCTCTCACACCCCCTACGGTTGCTCAAAGCTAGCGGCAGACATCTATGTCCAGGACTATGGAAGGATATACGGGCTGGAGACAGTGGTTTTTAGGATGAGCTGCATCTACGGGGAGCGCCAGTTCGGGGTAGAGGACCAGGGCTGGCTGGCCCATTTTGCCCTTAAAGCTCTGAAGGGCGAACACCTAACGATCTACGGAAACGGTAAACAGGTAAGAGATGTCCTATATGTTGGTGACCTCGTGCGAGTGGTTGAAAAGGCTTATAAAAATTCGTCCAAGCTCCATGGTGAGGTGTTCAACATAGGTGGCGGCCCTGAGAACACCCTCTCACTACTTGAGGCGATAAAGTACTTTGAAGAGTTGGTTGGGAAAAAGGTAGAATATGTTTTTAGGGACTGGAGGCCGGCTGACCAGCTGGTATACATCAGTAACATCAAGAAGGCCCAGCAGGTTCTGGGCTGGCGCCCGGCTGTGGGCTGGAGAGAGGGAATTAAAAGAATGTATGAGTGGCTGAGGGCGGCTTTAAGAGATGGGCTTACAGGAGATTGAGGTTGACCTCTATCCATCCAGACACCCGCTCTGGGGCACTCTTCTCACAGCTCCGCCAGAGGGGGTAAAATATAGAATCCGAAACGGGGTACGTGGGAAGGCCTACCTTCTCCTCAGCGGTGCATTAAGGGTAAAGAGGCTTGTCCACTTCTGCAACGGCGTAAAGCCTGCTTTTGGTAGGCGATGGGTTGCAGACATGGAGTCCGCCAAGGTGTTCTTCAAAAGTTATGAGGAAATGTTCGACATAGATAAAGTCTCGGCGGCGGAGAGAAGGATCAGGACAGGGCGATGTATGGCTTTACTTCCTCTTACGGAGGCGGCCAAAAGGACGCTAACAAGGTTTTTCAGGCTCAGCGATATCAAGGTCAGGGTGGTATACCCTACGGTCCATACGGAAAGTCACCCGGCAAATATCCAGAAGAGGGATATCGTCCTTTTTGTGGGCGGGTCTTGGGCGGATAAATCGTTTGAGGCCAAAGGGGGGAGAGAGGTGGCTGAGGCATGGCTTAGAATTAGGAAAAGCTATCCCGAATACCGCTTCATAATGCTTTCCACACCCCCTCCGCAGCTAGCCGAGGAACTGCGTAAAGCCGGCGTTGAGATCGGATATGTTCCCCGTAGCCGTCTCCTATCAGATATCTATCCACGCACACGTTTAATCGTACTCCCGTCCATGATGGATACGGTGGGATACTCTGTACTTGAGGGGATGTACTTCGGCGCGGTTCCTATTGTCAGCGACCATTTTGCCATGCCCGAGCTCGTGGGTGATGCAGGGGTTATCGTGCCAGTTCCTACTAAGCTCTGGATGCCGGACGGCACCCCGAACCTCGCCTTCAAGAAGGAGCTGCTGGAGGGTTTTTCGAATGAATTAGTTGAAAGAATAATAGATCATCACCATATACTGTTGGATGATGACGGGCTGTGGTCTAGGCTTTCCGAGAGATGTATGGTTAGGATGCGTAGTCCACCCCTGAGCGTTGAACACAGGAACTCCGAGCTTAGGATGGTGTACGAGGAGGCTGTCTCTTAAGCCCAAACGCATCCAAGACTTGGGATACTAGCTTTCTGAAGTCGCCGTCTATAAGATAGAGGGGCCCGAAATACGCTATGGCGGAAACCAAGACGGATGGTATTGTTAAGGCTAAGGCGTCGGCCAACGTGTTGGGCAGAGAGGTTGGCCTTACGAAGTTGAGCACCACGGCCATAGCGAGGGTTGCCGCTAGATACCTCGCTACATGTTTTGCTGGGAACTTAAAAGGCACCCTGCTTCTAGCAAGCTTCACCTTGTAAAGTAGAAGGGCTAGGGAGACTGTGAAGCCGGTTGTAATCCAGACCCATAATACCGCTACGGGGTCTGTCGGCTTTAAAATTATGAGGGCGAGTGTCAGGGCTGGCAGGTATGCCGCTGCATATAGGTAGTTTAAGGTGGGTATGAGGAATAGGCGGCTCTTTACTAGACCTCTAAAGCCTGCCTCGTCATCGTAGTCGGCTCTCTCCTCGCCAGCTATCACTGAGTCCATGACGCTGAGCATTATGGAGACCAGCCCCTGCAACTGTAGGATGGGCATTACCGCTGCGGCCTGCACGTAGTCTGGTCTGAGTATGTTGAGGAGGGGTGCTGAGATTATGGTAATGCCTGCGGCGGTCGGTATGGCTATCATGAGAACCATCTTGAGTGATTCTTCGATGTCGGTTGGGCTGGGTTTTTGGAGCATCCTGGGGTAGAGTCCTGCCGCCAGTGTTCCCGACATGGCTGTGACGCTTCCTAGGAGGAATGCGGCTGCGGCGTATCCGAGGGGTTCTGCGGAGCCGTAGCTCAGGGCCACGATGATGTTGTCGAGTGCTATTATGTTGGGGGGTATTGATGCGTAGAGCGGCAGCCAGGAGCGGGTTATGAGTATGCGGGCGAGCTGCTTGCTTGGGGTGCCCAGCCCTATTCCGCGGGCCAGGAGGGCTAGTGTGAGGGCTCTGGCGGCAAAACCGGCTATTGCAGACCACAGTGCTCCGATAAGCCCGAAACGGAGCAGTACGACCAGGAGGACCCCTATCGGCAGTTTAACGATTTCTTGGATGAGCTGCGCATAGTAGTTTGTTTGTGGCCTCACCGCGTTTAAGGACGCCTCGTATAATGTGTATAGATAGATTATCGGTATTTCGATGGCTGCTATGAGGAAAGCCGTTTCGGGGAACTTGATTGCTTCGGAGAAGTTTGAAGCCATTAGGGTGAAAAGCGCTGTGGAAGCCGTCATGATTGGTGCTGTGATTGCTAGAGAGGTGGCCAGCGGCCTTAGACCGCGGGCGGTCATCCTTGTAATCCAGAACCCGAATAGCCAGGCGGGTATGATGAAATAGTTTATAAGTGTCCCAATATAGCGCCAGGCTCCAAGCTCCTCAGGGCTCAGCCGGCGTGTTATCACAACTGAGAAGATGAGGCCTGTTAGCATTGTGGTGAGTGAGACGGAGTATGCGACCAACCCGGTGTACCTAAGCCTCACCATGGCCATCCAATACCGACTTATCCTTCTAATATACTGGGGCTGGGCCGGTTCTGAGTCGTTACCTTGTTATTGGTTGCTTATGGCTCTATGGGTATTCCTGTTGCCCTGGCTACAGCCTTGGCGTAGAGTGGTGCTAGTATTTGCCAGTCATATTTTTCCTCGAAAAGTTTTCTAGCCTTCTGTGCTTTGGCGAGCGCCTCGTCCCTGTCTGTCAAGGCTTTGATTATCTGGGATGCGAACTCCTCGGGCTCTCTGCCTGATATATAGGCCTCATCCTTCCCGACTATGTTAAGTCTTGCGGGGGTGGCGACCATGGCGATAGGCCTGGCGGCGGCCATATACTCGTAAAGTTTCAACTGCTCAGAGTAGTAGGTGCCTAAGATATCTCCTATGGGAAGAAGGAGGACATCACTTGCTTTGAGCATGCTCATCCTCAAACCATCGTACGGGTCTGTCGACGGTAAGAGAGTGCAACAATCCGTAAGACCGAGACTCTTTACGCGGCTTACAATCCATCGATATACTTCTGTGCCGGGAGCTGCGGCACCCTGAATCACTAGCCGAATATCCGGAGTATCTCGTCTTACAATCCTTGCCGCATCAAGCATTATACCTATGCCCTGGCCTTCCCTGTTACCCCAGAGATATGCCGCTCCCGTGTATACAAGGAGTGGCTTATTCCCGAGTCCTAGATATTCTCTGAAAAATTTCGGACTGGCCTTCGAGTAGTGTTTGTCAAAAGCTATTAGGTCTATTCCAAATGGGATATGTTCTGCCTGCTTGACAAGTTTAGGATACCGGTTTTTAATTATCTCCATTATGGCTCTGCTTGCAAATATGAGGAGATTTGGTGTGGAGTTTTTGAGAGTTTGTAGGTCGTAGTGGGGTATTGTGTGGTCGTCTTGGATTGTGAAGTCTTGGATGTCGATTATTAGGTGGCCCTCTGGGGCTGCGCGCCTCAGGGCAAGGGCCCCGACAACGTTGAGGTTTATGCAAAGATATAATTTCATGCTGCGGACCGCTGCTAGGAGCCCGGTTTCGTATGCTATGTCCTTCGTAAGCCAGTTCAGAGGCGGTGGGAGGTATGCCGATGCTTTGACCATGGTTGAGATGGGTCGGTAGCGTGAGACAGTTTCCCAGCCACTTAGGAGCCTGGTTTTGATGTTTAGGAGGCGGAGCGCCCGGGCGGCGAGGGCTGGTCTCCTGTAGCGTTGGTGGGGGAAAGAGGTTACGTAGAGTGCCTCCCTTTTTTCAACGTTGTAGGTCTTGTTTGACCCATTCATATTCTTTCTGAAGCCCGTCTACTAGGGTGGTTTCTGGCTTCCATCTTAGTATTTCTGCTGCTTTTCTATGGGAGCCTACGAATCTCTGTATGTCTCCTTTTCGTGGTGGGTGGTATTCTACTCCGGCCTTGCTTCCCGTGATCTCCAGTATGGTTTTTGAGAGTTGATTGAGTGTTGTTCCTTTCCCTGTCGGTAGGAGGAATGCCTGTCCCTGTGCGCTGGGGTTTTCGGCTGCGAGGATGTAGGCTTTGGCGGTGTCTTCGACGTATGTGTAGTCTCTTACCTGCTCTCCTGTCCCGTATATCGGTATTGGCTTGTTTTGGATGGCGAGCTGGAACCAGTATGCTATGAAGTTGTACCAGCCCCCTGCCCAGTAGGGCTGTCGGGGGCCGTAGACGTTGCTTGGCCTTAGTATGACGTAGTTTATTCCGTATAGCTGGCTGTATATTTTGCAGAGCATTTCCCCGTAGATCTTGTGGACGTTGTAGAAGGTTGAGGGGTTGTAGGGCCAGTTCTCGTCGGCCACGTGGGGGGCTGGGATGTCGCCGTGTACGCTCCTGCTGCTGGTGTAGATGAAGAGGGCCTTCGGGTTATGCTTCCTCAGCGTCTCCAAAACCCTGAAGGTTCCTTCGGCGTTTCTGGCGAAATCCTCCTCAGGGTAGTCGACGGACTTGAAGGTCGAGACCTGTGCGGCACAGTGTATGACTATCTCAGCATCGGACACGTCCTCCCCTGATATGGTTTTGACGTCTTTGACCACTAGCTCGGCGTCGGGCGGTAGGTTTGATTCACGTCCAGCCGAGAGGTCGTCGACAACCTTCACCGTATAACCTTTCTTGAGAAGCTGTTGAACCACATGAGAGCCTATGAAACCAGCGCCCCCCGTGACGACTGCGTGTCCTTTCAACCCGTTACACCTCTGCCGACAACCTCGGACCACCTTAAGTATTTTAAAACGTTGGCACGGCACACGATATATTTAGGGACGTTTGTGCACTATATATGGCATGGTTGATGTTTCGGTGATAGTTACTGCTTATAATGAGGCTAGGCATATTTCTAGGTGTCTAGATTCTCTGCTACGTCAAGATTTTGAGAGTTTTGAGGTGGTGGTTGTTGACGACGGGTCTGTAGATGGTACATCTGAGGTTGTAAAACAATACGTCCTGCGTTATCCGGGTAAGGTAAGGTTGCTGAGGCTCCGCAAAAACCTAGGTCTTGGTAATGCGAGAAACATAGGGGCCCTCTATGCCCGTGGAAAGGTTATTGCCTTCTTAGATGCCGACATGGAGTTTACCGCCGACTTCATATCAAAGTTGGTTAAGCCCATATTTGACGGGATGGCTTCATCATCATGTTATGGGACAGAAGTAGTAGCTAACTCTGATAATCCATGGGTCATGGTTCAAAATCCAAAGGTTAAGAATGTCGCATTAGCAGAGAAGACGGGGTTTGTAAGGGCTGTCGATAGAGAATTGTTTCTGAGATGTGGGGGTTTCGATGCATGGTTCGGGTATTTTGACGACCTCACTTTTTACAGAAAAACAGGTATAGAATCCGCTGTAGTTAAGGATGCAATAGCATACCATTACAATCCAGATTCCATAAGTGAGGTTTTTTGGAAGAATTTCTAGACGGGAAGATCTGTTTTAAGTGTGCATAAGACTTCGGAGGTACTGGTTATGCTCATTAAACGTCTTTTAGACCTATCTTTCTTCCTTTCTTTGACTTTCATCCTAACAAACAGTTTTCTATTGAAAATTATCGGTGTTTTTCTCATGCTAGTCTTTATATTGACTGTGTTGCGACATAGAATTCTCAAGCCGTCGTCTTTTGTGGATGAGGTCGTGTTGAAGCTGTTCTATGTTCCCGTCTATAGATGGCTTAGGGCAATTGGCTTTATCACTGGTCTTTTATACAGACTAGTTAGGGGGTATTGGAGAAACGTAGAGACAATTGCTGAAAACGATATTGTAAGTCTCGTTGCAGAAGAATATCAATGAGCTTTCTATGCAATATTTGTTGAGTTACCTTTATGTATATTTATACTGATTACAGCGTGTATGGCATTCTAGACAGGTCACGTCTTATACATAAGATGGTTCCATGTTTGTCCAGTCCTACCCCAAAAGCTGCAGGACTATGAGCATAGACCCTACAGATGTATCCTAAATCTTCCATAATTTTTACTACTTTGTCCACGTTCTCGTTTCGTAGGTGTCCGCTGTATTCGATTTTCACGATTTCAAAGATTTTGACAAGGCTTTGCTCATCAAATATAATATCATATTCGCATCCTTTGCAGTCCATTTTAAGGAATTTAACCTTGAATTTATCTAGTGCTAGACCTAATTTACTAACCTCGTTTAACAATCCATTTAGGTTGACTGATTTAACCATAGCTTTCAAACTGAAATTTGTATAGATGGATGCTCCGCCGTTAATCCCCCTGAAATTTATTTCAACATGCCCTGTTAATTTGCTCAGAGCCAAGTTTATAGGTATTATCCTGTTTTTAAGTTCTGGATTTAGTTCAAGGTTTTCCAGCAGGGCCTTATAGTTGTTTGGTACGGGTTCTACAGCTATTACCGTTGCTCCAAGTTTGGCGTAATAGAGTGCCGTATCACCTACAAATGCGCCAATGTCCACTACTAGCCAGTCAGATAGGTCAGAACCTACAAAATGTGAGCCGGAACCCCAAATTTCAGCTAGTATAGAAGGATCTATATATTTTATATGAAACTTGACCCCATCCGGCATTTCAACTATTTCACCTTTATTTAGAAACCTGACGCATACGTAACAATCGCCAACGGGAAAGTATCTGAGAATTCCTATTACATTTTCATGTGACAGGTGCACTTTTAGACCATTCCTCGAGACAACCATATTTTTCTCTCCTAGATATCCTTTGATTACACCATCATGATATCCTAATACTAAAGTAGCAAAAAGATGTCTAGGCATGATAACGCTAACCCCATCAGAACACAGGACTTTGATATTTCGCCTCCGTAGCGCATATGACAGCGTTGCAAAGAACCAGTTTCTAAACAGCCTTCTTGAAGCTAAGGCTATAGTAACCAATTTTGAAAGTCTGAGGTGTAGTGAGCTCATAATCTTTCGAACTAGTTTCCAAGGTTGCATAAATAGTTTTTTAATGTTAAAATAGTGGAAAGTTGAGAAGACCTTAAGATGCATGATCGTCCCAAGGTCGCTATGATAATACTTAACTATAATTCACTCAATAAGTTGGGCAAGAGGATGCTTCACTTCATCAGAAGTATAGCTTCTACAAATTATCCTAACTTCGAGATGATTGTTGTTGATAATGCATCTATTGATGGAAGTGATAAATTAATTGGAGATGAATTGGGGAGGCTTGGAAGAGGTAGGGTAGTCAAAGTTGAAAAGAACTTGGGGTCTACGGGCGGGAATAATTTAGGCTTTGAACTAGGCTGTCGTGGCGCTAAGTATGTAGCATTTCTAAATAATGACATTGAGGTGGAACCTGATTGGCTGAATAAGATCATCGATGTATTAGAGGCGGATGAAAGAGTTGCCGCTGCTCAGCCAGCAATTCTCCAACTGTCCAACAGAAATCGTGTAGACAGTCTCGGCGGTATGATTGATAGGGTTGGATGGACTTATGATTTATTTTCCAATTCTAGCTTCCCGGATAATTTCGAAAAACCCTTTGAGGTCTTCTGGGCTAAAGCCGCGGCAATCGTTGTTAGAAGTGATGTATTTAGAATTGTTGGCGGCTTTGACGAAGACTATTTTATCTACTATGATGAGGTTGATCTCTGTTGGAGAATTAGGTTGTTAGGATATAAGGTGGTGACCGTTCCTACGGCACGGATATATCACTTGGGCGGTGGAACAATGGGGGGTGCTAACTTTCGTTCAATATACATGAGTAGAAAAAACCATCTTGCCATGCTGTTAAAAAATTATTCGTTCGTAAACGCGATTTTTTACTCTATTTTACTAGTTTTGATTTATGTTTCAGCCGTTGTTAAGGAGTTTTTCCGTGGTAGGAAGGTTGTTTCGTTTGCTGTTCTAGCCGCATTGGTATGGAATTTTAGGAATTTAAGGAAGACTTTGCGTAAAAGGGTGTATATACAGTCAATCCGTAAGATCCCTGATAAGCAAATACAAAATTTCATGTTTCGAATACGCGAATACAAAACGAGGCGATGCGTCGACAATATTTACGGAAAAGAGGGGAGTGGTCTGCAAACGAATGTAGGTCTATAACTCTACCACTACAACCCCGACTCTGCGGGGAAGTGTTGTGGAGGAATTTCTGGATAGGCAGGTCTGTTTTAAAGGCTCATAAGCCGAGTGATGTGTTGATAATGGCTGTTAAGCGGTTGATAGACATCTCTCCTCCTGCTGCGCTGTTAATGCTCTTTACGGGACATTTTTTGTTGCAAGTCGTTGGTGTGGCATTATTGGGTGCATTTGTTTTTGCGATAATTAGGCATAGGGTTCTTGAGGCTGAGTCTGTTCGCGGGCGTTTAGTGTTGAGGTTGTTTTACGTGCCTGCCTATAGGTTTCTTAGGGCTGCTGGTTTTATCGCCGGCCTTCTATACTCGCTTGCCGGTGGGGGTTGGGCCCGAGTTGAGCAGGCAGAGGTAGCTGGGCTTGTTACGGAGTTTACTGGGTAAAGGCTGTTACGTTTAAACTTTAATTTGGGTCTTCGGAGGCATATCCTGAATTGAATAGAAGGCGGGGAATGGGCTCGGTCTTTAAGCGTCTACGCCGACCAGCTGTTTGTGATGTTTTGCGGAAGGCTGCGTACATAAACCCCCTCCTGATACCGCATATCTTGTTTAGAGCTGTATTCAGCTATCCCCAATACTTGATCGTTCTGCTACTGTTTGTTAGGAACAGTCATGATCTGTTTGAGCTGTTCTTGTATAGGGGTAGGGTTAAGGAGCTCGAGTTTAGGTTCGGCCTCGGAAGGCATGAGCTAGACCTGGACTATGTCCTAGTTTTCGCAGAGTTGCTATTACGCGGAATATTCGTTTACAGGCTTGATGAGAAATTGCTGGCACGGTTTAAGGGCGGTCTTGTATCCCTCCCAGCTGTGGGGTTTGCATCCCTTTTGACCGAGCCGTTTGAGAAACTTTACAGGATCTTTGATTTTAGGGGGAGGTGCTTAGATGTTGGTGGTTATCTTGGTGAGACAGCAGTCCTATTCAAGAAATGGGGTGCTGAGGAGGTCGTGGTATATGAGCCTGAACATCAACAAACCAAACACGTCCGTGAGACAATGCAGTTAAATGGGGTTAAGGGGGTAGTCTTTGAGTCTTTCGTGGGCTGCACCACATCACATAATAGCGTCGGATGGATTGACGTGCTTAAGGATGAGTTCGAGGTGGCTAAGGTTGATTGCGAGGGCTGTGAAAAATATCTGTTGAGTCTGCCCGACGACCTCATCAGAAAGACTCCGAAGTGGGTTATAGAATGCCATGGGCAGGAAACGCTTAGACAGCTGTGTGAAAAGTTTCTGAGGGCTGGATTTAAGGTAACATTCAGACCATACAGTTGGAGTGTCGTGTATCAATTGCTGGGGCGGGAAAAGGTCTTCAATCCCCAAACCAAGCTACCCCAAACGGATTTGTTTATTATGAGTGCACACCTGTCCTAGCGGCCGCTCAACAGGCTTCTCCTTCGGTAACGTCTGTAAAGGAGCCATTCAACGACCCACTTAAGCCTTCTAGCAACCTCTAATGGGTTTTTCCTCCACACAAGCCGCCACAAGGGCAGGTACCTATGTTCTAGATAGGCCCATGTGAGATGCTTCTGGTTGAGCAGATATCTGCGTGAGCGGTCTCTCGGATGTTGTAGGTGCTCAACTTTAAGCTCTTGTGGCTGTATAAAGACCTTCTTAAGACCCATTCTTTCAAGCCGAAGCATCAATTCGACATCATCACCCATGCATGGCTTAAATCTTTCATCATATCCTCCTACTTTTAAAAGCATTTCGCGATTAATAACAATGAAATGTGGGTCCAACGATATAAAAAACACATTTTTGTCATCTCTTACAACCTTTAACAATTCTAATAATCTTTCGCAATCTAGATTTATATCATCATCCATTACACAAGTCGCAATGCCCCTAGATGCAGCTATTCCAACATTCCTCGCTGTATTCGCATTCCCCCATAGGTCTCTCACTATGATCAACTGGCCTTCGTTTCCCAGCCTATTGAATAACTCCCGCTCAAGTTGAAGCACTGTTGGTGGCTTAATTACGACCAGATCACATGTAGTTGGCACAATTATCGAAAACCAAGGTCTTACCATGGCATTTTACCCCTATATGCTAATAGGTACCAATAGTTTTCCTGTTCGTTAGGGTATAGTGCGGTTACCTTAAAACCTTTATCTATGAGGCTTCGCACTATTTCATTACTTTCTCTAGTACCATATCTATAGTGGACCTCAACTATTAGGTTTTTAACTTTTGACAGGTCCAATGTGGGGTCTGTCAAGACCAAATACTCTGCACCCTGGATATCCATCTTGATTAAATCAACTATGCTAAAGCCCATCTTCCTAATCAAAGTATCTAGGCGAACGGTCTTAACAACAATTGTATCCTGCAATAGCTCCTTCTTAAAATAGTACGAAGGATGTAAGTATATAGGACGAATGGTTCCCATTGGAGATAATCCACTAGAATCCCTGCATCCTAAATGAAATTCTATTTCTTCGTCATCTTTAGTATAACATGCGACATTCATCGTTTTTACTGATGAGAATTGTGTAGTTTTTCTTTTTAATACCGCGTAATTTTTCGGATCAGGTTCTAATGCTACAATAACGGTTCCCCTTCTCTCTTTCATGAATTTGCATGCATAAATAGTATGCAATCCTATAAATGCACCTACGTCGATAAAGTTTTTTCCACCGTATTTTCTAAAAACTCTGTGAATAACGCGAGAAACGGCAGGCTCACTAGGCGTGCCACATAATTGTCCATATCTAATTGAGTAAGCCCTAGTATAATGTAGCTCCAACACAGATTGAATCCATTCCCTTCTGTGCCTTCCTATGAGGACACGCAGAAGTACACGTAAAACAACATACATAACATACCAGATACCGACCCAAGCCTTAACAGCAGCTTCACGCATACTCATCGTCATTTCATCCATTATATGAAATTCCGCTTTTAAATTTTTATCTGTAAAAATATGCTACGTTTCATATGCCTACGTACAAGCATCCACTCTAGTGCCCATAGCCACCTACGTGCAAGCTCTACGGGATGCTTACGCCAAAGTACCTTCCTAAGAGGGAGGTAATGATATGTGATATATGTCCATGTGAGGCTCTTGTTGGCGGCTAATGCATGCTTTCTATCCCAAGTATCCCGCAGATGCTTCAGAGAAATGTCAAGCATTTTGAGTTCATAACCCAGGCTCTTAAGCCGCTCCCTAATCTCCACAGCTTCTGCACCTCTCAACGGGTGCCTCTCGTCATAACCTCCCGCCCTGAAATACACCTCACTACTGACTATCAGTATGTGTGGAGCGTCGGACCAGTAGAAGACATTTAGGTTATCCAATGATTTCTTGATGTAGTCATATAGTTCGCTGAAATTAAACGCAGCATCGTCATCGATGAAGCAGAAGACAGAACCTCTGGCCACCGCCGCGCCAATATTTCTAGCCCGACTTGCATTACGCCATCTATCCCTTACAACGATCAACCCACCACCCATCAATAACAAATCCACCTAACGGGGTAGCGACTGCAAAGTAGGTGGAGAGTCGACGACAGTTGGAATAATTATCGAAAACATTGGATTATCCATGATGAATTACAACAATTTACATCTACTTAAGAGTTAATGCTTTAGCTTGACTGCTTTTCCGCAGAAGCCTGATACACGGCGCTCAATCTCCTATACACATTCTCCTGGCTGTATTTCTTAAGAACCTCGTCCCTCAACGCCCTCCTAAATCTATCCCTCAGCATAAACACGGCACAGGCCTTCAATAACATGCATTTGAAGAGATGCTTTACTTCTACGCCAAATACATATACGGCCCGAATTGGGCTTTTACAAAGGAAGTGCCATCCGTGTCAATCATAATCCCAGCATATAACGAGGAGAGACACATAGAGAAATGCCTAGAATCCCTCCTAGCACAGGATTATCAAGACATTGAGATACTCATTATAGACAACGGTTCAAAAGACAACACCCCAAAAATCGTGGAGAGATACGTTGAGAGGTTTAGGGATAAAGTGAGGTTGCTGCGGATGGGCCGTAACCTCGGCCCCGGTGGAGGACGCAACCTAGGCGCCACCAACGCCTCAGGCGAAATCCTAGTTTTCGTCGACGCAGACATGGTCTTTCCACCCGACTATATCAGCAAACTTGTCAGACCAATACAGCATGGTAAAGCCCAGCTTACAACACACTCAACAGAATACGTAGCAAACATTAACAATCCATGGGTCAAGGTACAAGGCCAGACTATAAGAAGCATTGAAAAAGGTGACAGCAGGGTGCTTAGGGCTATCGAGAAGAGATTATTTACTCAGCAGGGAGGCTTCAACCCTAGCCTCCACTACCACGACGACAGAACATTCTTCTACAAGACCGGCTTAAAAGCAACCGTAATAGAGGAGGCATACTGCTACCACAACAACCCAGACACCGCCAAAGAAATATTCAGAAGAAACTACCTGATAGGCAGAACACTCCTAGCAGTCATGCATCGAGAACATGGTGCAAAAGGGCTGCTGTACGCCACAGCAACGGCCTTAGTCAGACTAGTTGACTTGTTGGCGCTACCCCTAGTCGTTGCGTGGCTCGCGCTCTATTTCACAACACCCACACTAAAAATACTAATTTTAGCCCCCCTGTTGATATTTATTGCATCAACTTTGAAAATGAGAATAATCAAAGCTGAAACTCTAACGGAAAGACTCGCCCTGAGACTTCTATATACACCCACTTACAGGATTGTCAGGGCTGCGGGGCTTTTAGCCGGAGTTCTCGCTTCGCTGCTTTTCGGCCTTAAAGTCACAAGCAAATACCAAGACAAAGACAGTCACGGAAAGACTCTGAGTTTTAACGGGTGAAGATGCTCCTCCTTCTCCAACGTTGTATTAGAGCCCATTCCAGAGCCCAGATTATTCTCCTCGCAAGCTCGAGCGGATTCTTCCTCCACATTACCCGCCTTAACGGAAAGCTCCTGTATCTTAGATATGATAGTGTCAGCTGTTTCTGCATCCTATAGAACCGCTTCTTATTCCAGACGCTTGGCCTAAGATGTTTAGGCTTGATTTTATCGTATGGAAATTCCTTCATCCTGTATCCATAAAATTTTAGCCGCTCCCTCATTTCTACATCCCAGTTTCCCGGAAGGCCATACCTTTCATCATAGCCTCCCATGCTGAAAAACACCTCGCGAGCAATAATCAGGATATGTGGCTCCGTAGCCCAGTAGAAGGATCGCCTATCCTCTCTGATATCCTTGATAGCTTGAAGCAGCCCGTCAAAATCTAATCCTGCATCATCTTCAACGAAGCATAGGATGTCTCCCCTAGCTACAGCAGCCCCCACATTACAGGAACGAGACGGGCTTTTCCAACCCCACCTATCCCAAACTATAATAACCTCAATCCCACGATTCGCCAACTCAGGCACAGGAGGCAGAGAAGCGTTAACGATCGGCTCTTCATAGAGCGTTGGTATTATTATTGAGCACCAAATCCCACCCACCTATCCAACCACCTCCCAGTCTGGTTCTCCTAGAACCGTCACTTTTTCCGTCTTATACCCTCCCCTTAAAACCCAGTAAAGCATAGCCCCCGTCAAGGCAACCGACTTAGCGACCGAGAAAGGCATGGACACCGGATACAGCAAAAGACGGCCAAGCCCAACACACCTTCTGAAATAGGTTACAAACCCGAGCAAAACAACCAAAGCCAGCGGAACAGGGCTAAACCATGAAAAAAGCAACGCAGCCAAAACCGCATCCCAGTAGAGAGCGCTCCTGAAAGCCCTCCAAGCAATACCGTTCTTAAGGAAAAGCTTCGACTCAGACAACGCACCTCTAAAGAAATAATTTTTAAACTCACCAAGTGTGTATTTCTTCAGATGCCTAAGCACCACCCGCCCATCAAATAGACATACATATCCTTTCCTCGTGGCACGCCTACCCCAGTCAAGGTCATCTACCCCTAGAATATCCTCATCCAGAAATCCAACTTCTTTAACCTTATCTAGCTCAACAAGACACGCTGATAAGTTACAGGCCTCGCCAATGCTTACGCTTGCATCGCGACTTTTTCTGGACTTAAGCCATTTTATCCTCTTCCTTTCTAACCAGTCCAGATTCTCAACTCCCTCACTACGCACAGTACTAACCGAAAAAACACGCATTCTCTTTGAATATTCCTTCATTACCTCGACAAGTCTTTTAAGAAGAAATGAGTCAGCAATCATATCCGAATCAAAAGAAAGCAAATACTTAACACCTGAACCCAGAGCCGTGAGAAGCCCAATATTCCTGAGTCTGACGTAGGTCCCCTTAGCCCTCATGTGGATAACCTGCATGTATTCCCGTTTCCTCTTCTCAAGCCAATCTCTAACATACTCAAAGGCACCATCTCTCGAGTAATTATCGATAAACAGCAGCATCAAATGGTCCTTTGGATAGTCGATTGATTCCAATGACTTCAAAGCTTCCTTAAGAGCGCCACCTCTAAGGCTGTGGTAGAGTACAAGAATGCAGATCTTAGGCAACTCCTCAAATATGCTTAAATCTTCTGCAATAACTTCGGTTTTCTGCATGGAGAACGCTCCAAGGGTAATAATTGTGATACTTAACCATAACTCTCTTAGCAAGATGGGCGGGAAAGCCCTCAGCTTCATACATAGCATAGCCTCAACAGACTACCCCAACCTAGAGATAGTGGTTGTCGACAACGCATCAACAGACGGAAGCGACAAAACAATCGAGGAAGAACTGAAAAAACTGGGGAGAGGAACAGTCGTAAGAGCCAGAACTAACATGGGCTATGCGGGAGGTAACAACTACGGCTTCAAGCTGTACGGAAAGAACTGCAAATACGTCGCCTTCCTAAACAACGACATAGAAGTCGAGCCAGACTGGCTCAGAAAAATAATAGAGGTCATGGAGAGCGACGAAAAGATAGCCGCAGCCCAGCCCATGATACTCCAGCTCTCAAGAAGGGAGCTCCTGGACAGCCTCGGCGGAACAATAGACCGGCTAGGGAGAGCCTACGACATCGGAAGCGGCCTAAAACCACCACAAGACATCAAAAAACCCCTAGAAGTCTTTTACGCCAGAGGCGCCGCCATAGTGGTCAGGAGAAATGTCTTCGAACTCCTCAACGGCTTCGACGAAGACTACTTCATCTACTACGAGGAGACAGATTTCTGCTGGAGGGCCAGGCTCCTAGGATACAGGGTTGTCACAGTCCCAACAGCACGGGTCTACCACCTCGGAGGAGCAACCTCAGGAGGGGCCACACCACAAACAATACACCTACGCAGAAGAAACCAGCTCACAACACTGGTAAAAAACTACTCCGCCGGCAACGCAATACTATACACCACACTCCTGACAGCCATATACCTCACTACAGCCGCGAGAAGAGCACTAACCCGCAGGGAAACACAAGTATCGCGTGCAATAATCTCAGCCATCCTCTGGAACCTACGCCACCTGAGGAAAACAATAAGAAAACGAGCCGAAATACAGGCCATGAGAAAACTGGACGACAAAAAACTCTCTAAACACATGCTTGGAATAAGGGACTACAACAGACTAGCCAGATACCTCCCTAGATCTTATTAGCTCCCTGAAGAGTTCATACAGCATCCCCGCCGTCCTGACAGCCTGTCTAAGAGTCTCAACCCCAGCCATAACGGCCCCCACACCACGTGACAGATGTTTTAGTGACATGTACCGCCGCAGGTAGTGCAAGTAGATAAGGGTCTGTAACGGTGGCAGCAGTAGAGCGGCTGTTAAGAGAACGTTTTTCGTGGTCCATAGAGGTGAAAAGTCCGGGTGTTTCTCTGCGATGTGCACATAGCTCCTGCCGTAGCGGAAGTTGGTCGACCAAAACCGCGCCCTCTCCAGATGCATGACCTCGATGGGTAGGTAGGACAGCCTGTAGCCCGCCTTCCTCAGCCTGAAGCTGATGTCGCTGTCCTCCTTAGCCAACCTAAAAAAGTGGTCAAACCCCCCAACCTCCTCCAAAGCAGCCCGCCTGAACATCGTACAGCCCGTATGTAGGGCCACGGCCTCTCTTGGATAGCAGGGCTCCCTGAGATGTAGATATATGGCCAGATTATAGCCTTGGAAGGCAGCCAACCATCCATGCTCTGTTACAACGGGCTTGAGCTTCGCGGCAACACCCCCAAGCCCCCTATCCTTCTCCATAAGCCTAACGGCCTCGGAGACAAACCCAGGGTCTAAAACAACATCACTATCCAGCATAACAACGTACGGCGAATCAGTAGCCCGCCACCCCAAATCCCTAGCATACCCTAACCCCCTACCGTTATCGCTCAAAATTTTCACAGGCAAAACATCCGAAAACCCCCGCACAACCTCCAAAGTCCCATCAACAGACCCACCATCCACAACAACCACATCACCCAACCACTCAATTCTTCTTAGTGAGGCGAGTACCCTCCCAATTGTCCTAGAGGAATTGCGTGTTAGTATAACGAAGGAAACACGTGTCATTAACCTGTCACTTACCTAGTTAACAAACCCCAATTTAAATGTCCTAAGAATAGAAATTATTGAGCCTAAGTTGATTTGCAATAAGGTTTGAGAAAGTTTCTGTTATACTGGCCACATATGCTTTCACGGCAATGTACTATTATTTTGGAGCCCAGCCTGTAGCGAGCCAGGTGAATGAAGATATATTTTCCAAGGAGGTGAAAACGTTCCCAATGCACTATACACGTACATTGTTGAAACCACAATATGTAGAGCGATGAGAGTTATCCATAAAATTTTGTGACCCAACATACTGAATAAAGGTTTTTGTCCAAGGGATTTGATGATGTATTCTAATCCGACACCCGCAAGAGGCATTGTAGCATAATATGTAACTACGCCGATTCTGAGATCCCTGAAAGGCCATAAGAAATATGCTATAAGAGCGGGAATCAGCAAGGAATAGAAGATTAAGTTTTGTTTCCTGTCGGTAATGGTGAAAAAACCAGTTATGAGTGCAATCGTAGCTAATGGGAAATGTGCTAAAGCCAGGGCCTTTGAGATATCGGCTAAATCTGCATAAAAAATAGTTTTATAGTGGCCTATGCTATATCCCAATCCCGCCTTAATGTAATGAGTTAGATAATTTTCTCCATACGTGAAAGTGGAATATAATTGCCATATGATTGTCGGGATACTTAATATGACAACCCATAACAAAGTCCATTTGACCCTTGCCATTATACGCCCTAGAAGCAAAATAGTTAATATTACTGGCAACGTTGTTTCTCTCGCTAAAACACCTATACCAACAGCCCCCGCGATCAGAAAGGACACTGGTTTATTCAATTTACTTTGTAGGCGTAAATATGACCATATGATTAAAAGTGCAAAAATGTACCGCCCGCCTCCAGCATAACAGAACCAAAAAAGAGCAATGTCGGGGGACTGGTTGCGAACATTAATGCCGCAGCTAAGCCCGATTGCCTTGATGCAGTTATTCGCACCGTAATGTTGTACATGAGTAAACTACTCAAAATCCATAAGATGGAATTTAAAACCCCGTAGGCGGCCGGCATCCATAGGAAAGTAGAGGGCAGGGCCGCCAATAATGGAATTAAAGGTCTTACAGCGAACCACTCTTCGATTCCATTGATATCAGCTAATCCTAAAAAGAACCGTGTCATGTGGAGGTAAAATCTCGAATCCGGGTATACTATACCGAAAAACATCATGAAAGAGGCTGTCACAATCGACATGATTATTAAATATGAAATAAAATTGTGTTTTCCAAGCATGGCAAGGGTTAATAGTTTGTTGTTAATATACCTTTTCATAAAGATCCGCGGACCTTGTTCCTGTTACTAAAATCAAGCTAGTTAAGTTTTATTTTAGAATTTAGGAAGCGTGACAATTGACTAGGCATAGGCTGGCTTGTCAAACTCCGACAAAGCTTTGCTTTTGCCCAATATAGGTTAATTTTTAGTCACAGGACATGAACCCATGTCTCAACAAGGTTCGGCATGGTTTCCCGAAGTACCACAGGACGGCATCGAGGCATGCCTAGTTAATCGCAACCCAGCATAGACAGCAGGGGTAGAGGTGAGGCTCTTCGAAGATCTCCCTGCTCAGGCAGAGGATGGGCGAGGCAGCAGGACAAAACTCTACAACTCTTCTGCTGGGAAGCCGTAAAAAATTCGCGGAAACATATATAAAAGCAGCGAAAAACAAAGAGAAACAGCTTGTCCTTTGAAGAGGCCGAGGTTCTGAGGGAAAGGGCTGATGCATTCCTTGAAAACGCAAAACATCTCATCAACACCGGCTCATATGACCTTGCCGCATTTAACCTAGAGCAGCACTGCCAGCTACTGCTAAAATACAAACTACTCATCAAAACAGGAACATATCCACGCACGCATTCCTTGACAAGGCTTGCCGACGAGCTGGCAAAGCTCGAGCCG
>Ga0079992_133585_pt1 | contig 21649 bp, 15 predicted proteins | sample FaiFalFF_MnMetaG_3_FD_69197 | JGI IMG/M metagenome (GOLD analysis project Ga0079992, IMG submission 69197) | Freshwater microbial communities from Yellowstone National Park, Wyoming, USA - Fairy Falls B (FF_Mn_B) MetaG (SPADES assembly) (version 2) | ecosystem: Environmental > Aquatic >... | reverse complement strand
CTCAAGCAGAACCAAGCGAATAGAGAGGGAGATAAGCCTCATCAAGAAGGAGAAATCTAAACCAAGACACACACTAGGCATAAAACACGGAAACATACCAACACAGCTAGACCCATGGGGAAACGAGGTAATATTCAAAAGAAAAGGACAAACAACACTATACGGTTATCCATGTTAGTATCGGGGGCATAAAGATACAGTAAGCGAGAGCCTATAGCTAACATGGAGGGGGTAGCAAAGGCAATGTGGCCCCCGAGGGCAGGGTATATGAGAGAGAGGAATGCTGAGAGCTACTTATCCATTGCGAGAGCTGCACGCAGCGCTATTGTGTAACGCTATTGTGGAGGCTGGGCTCAACGGATCAAGCCCTCTAGAAGATCCTCCTGGCCAGATCCTTCTCTATTATGAGCTCGCTGAAGCAGAAGCCGCATACATACACGTCGTCTCCGAGGACCATCGCAGCTCCGAGGTCGCATCCACAGATTGGGCAGGCCTTTAACGGGTCGTCTGGCGCCATAAACCTCTCACCACACCCCCTACACCTCCTCGAGCCCACGGGCGTCTCCGCGCCACATTTGGAGCAGATGATCGTGGTGCCGGAGCTCTTCACCTTAACGCCTCCCCGCGGCGGGAGCTGAGCACCCGCATCCTTCGACCGCTTCTCCCCCACATCAGGCCTCGGCTGCTCCCCAGGACCGCCAGGTCTAGGCCGCTGGATCAGCGACTCAAACCCCTCGACGGCTGGCCTTCTAGAATAGGTGAGGGCCTCCTCCTCAAGCTCCTCCCTAACACCCCGCCTAAAAAGGAGCAGGCCCGACACGCTGATAGGCACCCCCACGAGCGAGAGGAGAAGATGCATCGTGAGGCCTGGCAGCGCCTCGTAGGCCAGAAAGCTCTCAACACCATACGAGACAAGCATTATGTGGATAATGGGTGAGAGGAGCGAGATGCCGAGCCCCAGGGCCGAGAGTATTAGCCCCAGGATAATCTTATTCATCATTAACGATAAACCCCCTATTTTTAAGATTTAAACTTAATCGCCGGCGGGCAGTAGACTCAGAACACGCGGCTCTACACAACGAGCGTACAGGCTCCATAGGTGACTAACGGCTCAGCCCCAAGACCAGCTGCCTATACCTCTCCTCGTCGACCTGGATCTTAAAGGCTCGTCTAAAATAGGAGGTGATGTTTCTGATGTCGCGCTCCAGATACATGGCCGCGTTGCGATGGTCGGGCGTTACCCACTGAGGCCAGTCTATGATTATGTGGTGACCCTCTAGGTCGACGAGTATGTTGTAGGGGCTTAGGTCTCGGTGTATGACGCCAGATCTCAACGCGGCCGAGATCGAGTCAATAATCTCATTCAGTAGCCTCTCCGGTGAGGGATGCTCTCTAACCCTTACCAACAGGTCTCCCTGAATCAGAGAAGTGACGATCATGTGTCTATTTCTGTATATGGGGGCTGGTACTGGGACCCCCACGGGATAGAGGATCCGGAGGGCCTCCATCTCCCTTGACGCCGTTCTCTTTGATGAGACTAGATAGTTGGTCGATTCGAGGCTGACCTCCCTCCACCTTCTATGCTTTTTCATGCTCGCGCGCCCAATCCTGTAGAACTTCACTGCGACGGGGTTACCCTCTCCGCTGATGCCCGTGTATACGTCGGCCTCCTTCCCGACACCTATCCTCACTCCGATGTGCGTGAGTATTCCACGCCTAGCCGCGCTGTTGAGCGCCAGAGCGTCGAGCCCCCTAAAGTTGAGGTAGTATCCGGACTCGGCCCCCCGTGGGGCCCAAACAAGCTTGTGCCTATTGAGCGTCGCCACGATTTCCCTAACCCGCTCCTCATCCATCCGCAGCATCTCCGCGAGATGCGTAACGGTTGATGCTCGCCCAGAATCCGACATCCTCTCCATGACCTCGAGGACCTTAAACTCGATATCCGATAGCCCCGCCACGATCTTAGCTAGCGCCTTTACCTCGCTCATCGGCTAAGCGCTCTCGCCGTCACCACTCTTGGCGAGGGCGATAACAATCCTCATCCCATCGACCTCCCACTCCCTGACGTAGAAGTTCTCGTCAACATTGACTCCGCTCTCTATCTCTATCCTCGTCCTCGTCTCCTCCTCAATATACTCGACCACCGGCTTAAGTGTCTCAAGCCCCTCGGGCGGATTCACAGACAAGATGCACGGAACCTCCTTCACTATCTCCAAGTTCAGATCCTTCCTCATCACCTGTATCCTACGGATCACCTCGTTGGCAACCGACATAGACCTCAGCCTCTCATCCTCAGAGACATCGATGTAGACGGTTGCGAAGCGTCCTTCACACATGACTATGTGGGGAGGCAGCTCCTCAAAGACCCTAAAGTCCCGCTCCGAGATGTCGATCGACGTTCCGTCGCTTAGGACAAGCGTGTAGCGCCCGCTCTTAGAGACCTGCTCGGCGAACTCGGCGGCGTTCAGCCTGGACAAAGCCTCCGCAACAGCGCCCAGCTTTTTACCCGCCTTGGGGCCGAGCGCCGCAGGTATGGGGGCAATCCTCTGTACAGTCTCCCTTGGCTTCTCACCTACCCCAAGCAGCTCGACTGACAGGCTGTTGGTCATCCTCTCTATGAATTCTCTGAGCAGTTGGATGGCCTCGAGAGCTCTGGGCGACTTGGGCGAGATCACGAGCCTCCTAACGGGCCACCTAAGCTTCCTCCTAGCCTTGTTCCGGGCATTGAGAGCCGCTACGATCACGTCGTCAGCAATCTGCATGCTATCCTCTATGGCCAGATTTATGAGCCTCTCGTCGGGCCTAGGCCACTTGTTCAGGCATACGCTCTCAGGGTCATCCTGGCTCCTAATCCTCTGGTACAAGTATTCAGATATGTAGGGAGCGAAGACCGAGAGCATTATGAGCAGCCTTTTTAGGACGTAGTGCAGTGCTGCGTAGGCCGCGATCTTCTTCCCTGTCCGCTCCTCGATCCAGAACCTCCTCCTCACCGCTCTGACATATGTTCTGCTGAGATCCTCGACTATGAACCGCATCAAGGCCCTCGCAGCCTCATGTATCTCGAATCTCTCGATGGAGCTTCCCACATACTTGATCAGGCTGTTTATCCTTGAGAGGATCCACTTGTCCTCCGGCTCTGCGTGAGGCAACATCTGGCTGACACTCTCCCTCTCCGGGTCGTACTTGTCTAGGTCAAAGTAGGTCTTTGCGAAGGACACCACGTTCCAAAGTATGTTGAGGGTCTGGTTCACCTTCCTGACCTCGTCGGGGTCGAAGTTTATCGTCTCCCACGACTGGGCCTTGCTGACTAGGTAGAGCCTGATGTTGTCGACACCCCAATTATCCATCGCCTCTGAGGCCCATAAGACGTTTCCCCTACTCTTCGACATCTTCTTGCCATACTTGTCGAGGACAAAGTTCTGGCTTAAGACGGTCTTGTACGGGCTTCTACCGAATAGGAGGGCCGAGGTGAATAGAAGCGTGTAGAACCAGCCGCGTGTCTGGTCTATGGCCTCGGTTATGAAGTCGTAGGGGAAGAGCTTCTCGAAGAGCCTCGGATCCTTCAGCCAGTTGACGCTTGCGAAGTGGGCGACGCCTGAGTCGAGCCAAGTGTCCAGCACGTAGGGCTCCCTATGCATCTCGCCGCCGCACCTATCACACTTGAACACGACATGGTCTATCCAGGGCCTATGGAGCCTGAGTTGGTCGGGCTTCCTCAGGGCGGTCTCCAGCTCTCCGCGTGAGCCCACAACCCTCTGGGCACCGCAGCTAACGCAGGTCCAAACATTAAGCGGGGTCCCCCAAACTCTTGACCTAGATATGCACCAGTCCTCCGCGTTTTCGAGCCACTCGCCGAACCGGTTCTGCCCAGCCCAAGGCGGGTACCACTTGATCCTCGAGTTCTCCTCGATCATTATCCTCTTTATCCTGTCGACCCTCAGGAACCACTGGCGGCTTAGGAGATAGATGAGCGGGGTTCCGCACCTCCAGCAGAAGGGGTATGTGTGGACCATTCTCCCCTCTTTCAGCAGAAGGTTCTTCTCTCTTAGCGTCTCGAGAACCCTCTCCGAAGCCTCTTTGACCCCCAGATCCGCGAAGACTCCCCCCAGCCTATTGAAGACGCCGTTCGGCTCAACTGGGCAGAAGAGCGGCAGGCCGTGCTTCCTGCCAAGGTCAAAGTCCTCAGGCCCGTGGCCCGGCGCTATGTGTACTATACCCGTGCCCTCGGCCATCGAGACAAATTCTGCGGTGAGAACCCCGTGAGCCGGTGGGGCATGATCCCGGTGGGCGCTGACCTCCTCAAGCAGAGGATGCCTATACCTCAGGCCGGCGAGGCGCGAGCCCCTGACCCTCTCCAAAACCCTGTACTCGCCTATACCCGCGTCTCTGCATACAGTCTCGAGGAGCTTCTCGGCTAGGATAAGCACACCACCCGCAGCCTCGATCTTGACGTAGTATTCCTCTGGATGCACTGCTGCGGCCTCGTTGGCCGGAAGAGTCCAGGGCGTGGTGGTCCAGATCAGCAGCGAGGCATCCTCTTCGCCCTCTAGGGGGAACTTGACATAGACAGAGTAGTCCTCGACCTCGTCGTATCCCTGCGCAACCTCGTGGGAAGATAGTGGGGTCTCGCAGCGCGGGCAGAAGGGTACGACCTTGTAGCTTGATACAAGGTCTCCGCTCTCGTAGCACCTCTTCAAAAGGTACCAGACGTGCTCCATATAGTCCTCAGCCCTTGTCTGGTAGGCGTTGTCATAGTCGAGCCAGAGGCCAAGCCTCTCAGAATCCCTCCTCCAGCGTTCTATGTAGTAGTCAACGAGGGCGTTCGCCTCCGCGACAAACCTCTCCATCCCAATCTTCTCGATATCCTTCTTACTCGTGAGGCCGAGCTTCTTCTCCACCTCAAGTTCCGTTGGCAGTCCCTGGCAGTCCCAACCTGCCCTTCTCCAGGCGTCGAGCCCCCGCATAGTCTGGTAGCGCAGCACGAGGTCCTTGTAGACCCTGCCCCTCGCGTGACCGATATGCATAAACGAGTTTACCGTCGGCGGCCCCTCGAGGAAGGAGAATATCGGGGCCCCCCGATTCATCTCCATGTGCTTCCTCGGAATATCCCTCTCAGACCAGAACCTCGCTACCTCTTCCTCAACCACCTTGAAGCTATACCTCGGCGGTAGAGCGTACATTACGCGGCGCCAAAAAGTCGTGAACGCACCTATAATTTATAAATTTAGGGGCGAGAGAAAAACTGGAGGATAACTAATTCCCGCCAGGAGCACCGAGAGGTAGGTCTATCCACACACCCTCAAAGATCGAGTCGTCGTCAAACCAAGCATAGTATTGGGGTGGCACGCGCTGCTGTATACATGTAGAGTGGCTGTACGGGCCCGAGACCTCCCTGCCGACGGCGTCTGTCCAAAAGTATTCACTCCCCGTGTTGCCCCAGCCGAGGTCTGGGTGCTCGATGGCGCGTAGGTTTCCGCAGAAGAAGCTATCAGGGCTTCCCATAGGGAGGTTTTCGAGAAGCTCCGACATTGGGTAGACCCTGCTCAAGTCACCCACCTTCATGTAAGTCATGGGGTTGTAGACCGCTGTTCCGGGCGCTGCGAAAGAGCGGGCTCCGTTGATGGCGCCGCCTCCAACCCTGACGGCGAAATACCAAACCTCGTAGACCTGATAACTTCTCACACACTCCCCATCAGGTACAATTCTGTCACCCACCCTGGGGCCACACTTTGGACTAAGCTGGCCCGTCGAACCCATGACCTTAACGCTCGTAACTCTTCCGGCTGCGTCAATTACATTTATCTGAATCGAGTGGATTTCCCTAACAAGGCGTGCGGCACCAGCCGTTCCCTGATGGTAAACAATTCTCCACTCCGCCCTGTTACTCTGCCCGTCCCCCTCAATCCTGTGGTAGAAGACCTTGAACCCGGCGTGAGCGGCTATCTCGTCAATCATTCCAGCGACCTTTGAAGGATAGCCGAAGGCTGGCATGTCACGGAACCTTCCCTGCACCGGGTTATCGCCATGCTCGTGGGCAAAGGTCATGTACCCTTCATCGGGTTCGACGGGTCGATTAGAACCGTAACGGGGTGCCATTTCCTATACTTCCTGCCGTCCGGCCCGGTGACGTAGTATCTATCATGGACCTCGGGGGACAGTTACCTAAAGTACGTGGATCAACGGCGGGGTATGTATCGCTATAAATCGTGGTAGAGGTGGCCGACGTAAGGCTCGTAACCGTCGAAGAACTTGTGGTCCTCGTGCGCGATCTTGTCCTCCGCGCCGCCTCTGCATTGGGGCTAAGAGCCGCGAACATTGAGAGGATGAGTAGTGCAACTACAAGAAGACTTAGTACTAGCTGTAGCCGCATAGGGGATATAGTCCAACACCTACCATTTTTTTGGAGGAATACCCACAAACGTGGAAACCCCCAGTCCGTCCACTAAGACGCGCCGTTCAATGCAAACCATTACTGCCGCGATGACCCAACACTCTCTTCACCAGTTTACAACGATGAGAGTCGGGAATAGCTGCATCAAGACTGTTCTCGGCGGTTAGGCGTAGGTCGTGGAGGTTTTGAGTCTTTATGTGTGGGATGTGAAATCTTTCTCAATCGCTAAGCGGCTAGTTTCCTCTAGACGAGCCGACCGGACCGCTAACGTACCTATAATTTAAAGATGAGAAAAGGGAAAGAGTGGGGGAGGGGTTTGGCTGGCCACCCATGCGTCATTTGGGAAACCCTATAGGAGGCCGGACGTTTATCCACCCATCACAGCACCCGACAGCGGGGTGCGCGTTAAATCTCCCATCATACCGGCCTCCGGGCTTTATCCCTGCGCCGGTACGGCCAGCCTCCCCAGGGCTTCCATCCTATACGTCCTCCAGATTTTTGAGAGGATTTCCTTCTCCTTTTTCGCGGTAAGGTGTTGTGTTCTGATGTTGTTTGTTGAAGCCGTCAGCCTCTGCAAAGCACGCCTCAAGTGCCCGCTATAGACCTTCCTTCTACCAAGAATCGGTTTAAACAGCCCTAATAGGTTACTCGTCTTCCTGAAACCCTTAGATGGATCTAAGTATGTAATCAGCTCGGCCAGAGCCTCCTGAGCCTTAATATTCCCACGAATACCTAACTCATCAACTAGCCTATTATAGGCCGAATATCTTTTACAGCCTCCTCAGCAATCATCCCAGCCATCTCCTCCATCTGCACCTCCAAGAACTTTATGGTCGGCTTCATAACCTCTTTCTCGGCCTCAGACAAAGACTTATACTCGTTCAGTAGTTGTTGATGCGTCCTCAGTAGAGACCTATGGCCCAGAATCATCCTCCGCATAACTAGGAAGTCCTCAGTAACCCTCCTAAACCACCCCTCCTCTATACCCATTAACTCCTTGATGTCTCTCCTAGCAGTCTTCGGCAACTTGAGTTCTTCGCGCACCTTACTGAGCAGCGTAAGCCTCCTGAGATAATAGACCCCCACTCCCCTCCGCAGCAGCCCTATCGCACCATCAGTGTGGCTTGGCGGTATCGTATCCACGAATAATTGGTCTCCGGGCCCAGCCGGAATCCGCTGAAGCTGTCCACGTGCTTGAAAGCTTTTCCGTCCACCGTGTATGTTATCCTGAAGCCCTCACCACTCCTCTTACTCCTATGAACATCCACATAGAACTTCAAAATCTCTGCACCTCCCCGTCAGTCTTTATCTTATATGTCCTCGCCACCAACTGGAACCTCACCACCATCCCACTCCATCCCCATCACTCGTTTCGGAGAGGAACCCCCCACCTGCCCCTCATATAAGGAGTAGTGGCCCCAATACACGGCAACGTACCAATACAGCTAGACCTGTGGGGAAGCGGGGTAATATTCGGGGGAAAGGGACGGACAACACTATACGGATACCCAAGGCCAGAAGCATAGAATTCTGGTTTCTTTGTCAGCATCTTATCTTTCCCAGCAGCCAGGACGCAGGGAGGTCTCGCAGGACCGTCGGGGGTGCTGGCACAGATCCAGGGGCTCGGGCCCTGCTATCGCCACCTAGCCGAGTTCTCACGTATGACCCTCAGCGCGTTAAGGTGCGATATCCTATCGATGTCTCTGTCCCCCAGCCCCCTATCCCTTAACTCCGCGAAAAGGTTGGCGACGCCGGTTATGTCTCGGAGACCCTCGGGCTCCTCAACGTTTAGTAGGCCGAAGAAGTCGGTCCCTATCGCGAGTATGTCTGGACCAAACATCTCGTAGATGTATAGGGCGTGCTCCGCGAGGTCCCTGTAGGATGGTTTCTCCGATATGGTGGAGGGGATGCAGGTGATTCCGACGACGCCGCCGTTCCTCTTCAAGGCCTCGAGCTCCTCGTCGTCGAGGTTTCTCGCGTGGTTTCTCACCGCCTTCGCGTTTGCGTGGCTCACGATGCAGGGGAGCTTCGAGGCCTCGAGCGCCTCTATGGCCGTCCTTTTGCTGGCGTGGGCTAGGTCAACTATTACTCCGAGCTCGTTGCACAGCCTCACCAGCTCCTCACCATCCCCCGTTAGGCCGTAGTCCTTCCTCGACATGCATGTCGCGCCGTACTTGTTGTCGAAGTTCCACGTAAGCTGGAGTGATCGGACTCCGAGTCTGTAGAAGATCTCTAGGTCCTCGACGTCCTCCAGCGGCTCAGCACCCTCTATGGCTATCAAGAACCCTATCCTCCCATCACGCCCCAATTCCTCGAGGTCCCTCCGCATAGCTATGGCTCTAAGGTCGCCGCTATGCTTCTTCAGGAGGTTGTAGTAGGTCGTTATGTGCTCGAGGGCGGTCAGCATCGGTGCCCTCGACCTGTAGGCGCCGTAGAAGCCGCCGTAGCCTCGTGTTAGCTGCTCAACCCGCATCGGCGAGATGGTGGGCGTTATGGGTGCTATCGAGGCGAAGACCATCATGACGTTGGCCCTCCTATACTTCGGTATATCCCCGTGCCGGCCCATCATATCCACGGCGAAATCCCCGGGCTTGAAGCTGAGGCCCGCACCACCCTGAACATAGTAGAGTGAGATATCCTCATGCAGATCTATCAGAGGAGGAGAGACCATGCTCCACCAAGAGCTGGGCGACCATGATAAAAATCTGCCATCTGTGTCGGAGTAGGCTCGCCGGCGGCAAGCCGTGTTGCCGCGCCTCACGCGTCCTCGGCAGGGAAATAATCGTAATATTCAGGAGGGCGGAGAACCATAGGTGGAGGCGCGGGGGTCGCCAAGCCTGGTCAAAGGCGCAGGGCTGAGGCCCCTGTCCCGTAGACCACTTAGCTGGGCGGAAGGGTTCGTGGGTTCAAATCCCACCCCCCGCAATATTAGTTATTATTTTGAGGATGGATTGGGAGATGGTTGGGGGAGGGGTAGCCCCATAGGTCTTCAGATCCACGCGTATCAGCGCTACACTACCCGATACTTCTCGACCGCTCTTCTGAAGTCTTCGCCGCGCCTAATCGCCTCTCTGAAGCCAGTCTCCCTCGAGACCTTTTCCTCGGCCAGTCTGACAGCCTCCTCCGCCACCTGCTTCGGTATCACTACGACGCCGTCGTAGTCTCCGAATACTAGGTCGCCTGGATTGACTCGGACTCCGCCGCACACAACCTCGAGCTGGGTTGCTGAGAACTCTACACGACCCTTCGAGTCTGCGGGCGTAGAGCCTGCTGCGAATACTTGGAAGGGCGGAGAGATCTCCAGTATCTTCGGCACGTCCCTGATGGCTCCGTCCGTCACAGCTCCCGCCGCGCCCCTCCCCCTAGCCGCGTTGGACATGAGTTCGCCCCAGCAGGCGGCCGACCTGTTGCCCCCGGCAGCCACCACGACCACGCATCCAGGGTAGCAGTGGTCAAAGATCGACGCCAGCGACTCGACATCCCTCTCAAGCCTCCTGTAGTGGGCGTACCAGTAGGTCGAGACCGTGACTGCAGGCCCCGCGAGCTTTTCGCTTGGGTGGAGGGGCCTTATGTCGTGCTGCATGACCTGCTCGGTGTAGCCCAGGTCGTCGAGGACGTCGGCGACGGCGGGCACGTAGAGTTCCTTCAAACGTCTAACTATGTCGGAGGACATGACCAAAAAAGACGACGGGGGCGCTAAATAGTTTCCCGAGACGCCTCCCTGCACGGCTATGTGCCTACTTCATCCTGCTGCTGGAGTAGGCCGACGCCGCGACCCCGACCTGGCTGACGATCAACAGGTCATAGGCCCAGAGAGAGAAGAGGTAGCTGGCGAACTCCGCGTAGCCTAGCCCGAACTGTGGCGCGGTAAGCTCATCGCCGGCGACCAGCGCAAGCTTCACGACACCCACCGCAGATATGTACCGTAGGCCCCGCCTTCCAACCCTGCGCGACAGCAGCGCGGCAAGCATAAACAAATCGGCCCCAACCAATGCGGCGAGGCCGTGGGCGTAGTCAGGCGCCACGGCCCAGAGCTCCGCATCGGTAAGGAGGAGCCAGACCCCCGCAAGTATGGAGGATGACAGCGATGCGTACAGCGCTTTAGATAGACGCATTACTCGACCTCCAATATGCCCAGCTTGTCTGGGTTTCTTGTGAGGCGAAAGAAGTACCTGCCGGGATCACTTATCTTTATGCCCACCTTCTCACCTGGCTTAAGAGTGAATATCCGTTGTCTACCCGGCATTCCTGGGGCGTAGAGCTCCACCTCGTGCATTTCCTTGTCCTTGTTTCTGAATGTTACTTCCCCGCCTCTCTTTATTCTTCCGACGCCGGGCTTGAAGTATTCGCTGAGTATGTTGGCTGGCTGTGCTTTGGGTGGCTGAGCAGCCGCTCCCTCGAGTATGGTTATCGTAAGCCTCCTTCTTCCCGTGAGGACTAGGGGCGGGAATAGGAGTAGGGGAATGAAGGGGAGGAGAAGGTATGGCCAGGGAACCATACCCTCCGGCTGGATTATCTCGGTTGTTGTGAGTTGGACTGTCTGGTTGCGGTAGACTGTCGTCTGGGCAGCGGCGTAGACAGTAGGCGTCGTGGTTGCCGTCACAACGCTGCGCACCGTCGTCGTGCCGGTCAAGGTCGTCACAACGGGTATCGTCGTCACGGAGGTCACCGTCTCAACCCTCGTAACAGTGCCCTCGACAATTCTAGTGGTATAAACCGTTGAGGAAACATACTCAGTCGTTACGGCTGTCCGGGTGGATGTTGTAAATCGTGTTACGGTGGTTGTTGGGGTGGTCGGAGAAACGACCGTAGAAGTGGTTGTTGATGTGGTGGTTTCGGTGACTATTGAGGTAGTAGTAGAGGTCGTTGTCGTAGCCTGTTTCAGCCTTAGTACACCGTAAAAACCTGCGGTGCTAGGGTGAACGTCTTGGTCAAAGAGGGGGACGCCGTCATAAGCCCACTCAAAATTCCTCAACTCTGTTGTTAACTCCGGTCTTACTGGTTCAAGGGTGAAGTCGTTTCGGGTTGCTGTGCCGGTTATGTTTGATGGGTTGAAGGGTGTGAACTCTAGGTAGTAGTTGCCGGCCGTACCCGTGATGTATGCGTAGCCATTGTAGGAGCCGGCCCCGAGAACCGCTGAGGGGGCACGCGGCCCCCCAGCAGAAGGAGTCCCATCAAGGCTCACCACCCTAAACATATACTGTGGATTCAGCGTTCGAGCGTCTACGGCGTAAACGAACCCATCCTCTGCCATGTCCAGCTCCTTAGCAAGAAGCCCAACCACGTAGAGCATGTCATCCGCTGCCACAAGACCTGTAACAAAGGTACCGTTAGCGTGGTTGTAGGGTCTTGGAGTGTTCCAATGCGTGGTTGTAAAGTTATACAGCCTCACCTCCACTGGGGGGTTCCTTATACCTAACGGGAATCTCAAGATGCCCAGCCTGAAAGCCTCACTAATGCCCACTGCACAGTCACGTCCGCTACACTTCATGGTGAAGGCGATGTTCACGTAAGTCCATCCCCCAACATCCCCGAAGGTTAAAACTATACGCGATAAAGGTAGAAACCCTTCAACCCTTACGTCGTATCCGGGGAATGATAAGGGAAAGTAATACCATGACGCACTAAAGTCATCTTTTCTGATTCTTCCATAAAGTAACTGCCAGATCTCGCCTTTTTCCTCATAGGTGCCGGTGACATGTAGGAAGATGCCGTCGTCAAACATGTCAGAAACGTAGAAATTATCAGAGCTAACCAAATCATACCTCACCGCGTTACGAATATTCAGCCCTGTGTCTAACTGGATTATGTAGAGATGGGGCACGAATGTATTGGTTTCAAGGGTTTGAAGCATGACAAACATCGAGGACCTAGCCTGATCCCATACAACCTTGACCCCAGACACGAAGAAAGGATACAGGTTTACCCATTCATTTCTAAGAGACCCATCAATCAATTCCTTAATACCCGTTAGGCTACAATCTACTTTGTTGAAGACAGCTATGAACAGCCGCGCAACATGCCACCACGCGGGCCACTCACCGTAAACCCCGGCAACGATCACATGCGTTCTGTTGAGAGCAATAGAGTATGCACCCGACCGAGGAATACCACGGCTGGTATCTACTCTAAACTGCAACACCTTCTGGCATCGGAAGGTATGGTCTAGGTTTAGGAACAATACGGTGGGACCATAGCCCGGAGCTTTGAAGAACTCGCCCGCGATGTATATCCCGCTCTCATCCGCCGCTATGTCATAACCCACGATCTGATTTACATCAAGGTTCTCCCACCCTCTCAGTATCCCGAAATAGGGTACATCAGAGCGGGCGGGGTTGAGTGAGAGCAGCAGAGGCGACAGGGTCAGCCACGCAGCAATAAGCAATACAGCAGGCCTCAAACTGAAGGCGGGCCTCTAATTCATTCTTAAAGAATCTTTCTAATGGTAAACGGATTACGTTATTTTCGTAATAATTACGTAATGTTAAGTTATGATCCTGAGCCATGGCTGGGGTAGTGTTTAGTTTCCTCGCCAGCTGTGTTTAGTTTCCTAGCCCGCTGGGAATCCTCACACCTCCTTCCTCCCCGGCCCCCTATATATTCACCATCAATCCTGCCATACCCAGCCATCAGCCCTGATCATAGCCATCCGACGCACAGGGTGTCTATGGTTCTGGAGTGTCTCAACTCTTGGGAAGGATTATGATGGTTCCCTCCTGACCCCTATCCCTGTGGCTCAGACCGAAGGGCGGCTTGACGCTGCAGTAGTACTTGTATTCGCCGGGGTGGGCTGCCACGAACTCTATCACCTGTTTCTGGCCCCTCGAGAGCCTGTCGGACTTCACGTCGTAGGGTGATGGGCTTTCGCTGTCGAGGACGAAGTCGTGGACTATTGGGCCGCTCCCATCCCCGACTAGGGTGACCCTCACCCTATCGTTGACGCGGACCGTTATCGTCGGTCCTCCCCGGGAGGTGTTATATCCGTAGTCGTTTAGGAAGAGCGTCAGCCCGACCACCCCCTCCTCGGCCCTCGGAGGCTGGCCAGCCGGCTCCCCCCGCGTGGTCTCAGGGGGCCCAGGTCTCGGTGGTGGTCGCTCCACCTGTCTGGGGTTGCGTCTGGGAAGCGAGCATCAGTAGGGCCGCTCCCGCGACTATTACGGCGGCTATAATCGCCAATAGGGCTGCGGGTTTAGACATGCTTGTTTTCATGCCCTGTCCCGTAATAAATGTTGCCGACGAATCATATACCTGGTTGACGCCCCGTCTCCCATACGGTGCCGGCGGTCGAGGTGGTGTTGGCGGAGAGTCGGCTTTATGGGCTAATGTTAATATGTGGGTACGAACCGTATTATTGCTCGGCAAGCGTGACTCGAGCTATTATGGTGGTGATGTATTCTGTCGAGCAGGTCTTCTAAATCTAAGCGGTCCGCTAGGGTGCAACAGACGCAGGTTGCGCCGCCGATCCTAGAGCACGAGCTGGTGCCGAAGCACGAGATAATGAGGCCCGAGGAGGTGCGGGAGCTGCTCGAGAGGTATCGCATAACGCTCAACGAGCTTCCCAGGATACTTGTTAGCGACCCAGTCGTGAGGGAGCTTGGCGCCAACCCTGGGGATGTCCTCAGGATAACGAGGCCCTCGCCCACCGCCGGTGTGGCGACATATTACAGGCTTGTGGTGAGGGAGGAGTGAAGACGAGGGAGGATAGCCAGATTCTTACAAGCGAGGATCTCTGGGAGATAGCCAGGGCTTACTTGGACGACGAGGGGCTGATCAGCCACCACCTGAAGTCCTACGACTACTTTGTCAAGGAGGGGCTGAAGAACCTGATCCTCAGCATGAGCCCCGTCGAGATCAAGGCTAGGGGGAAGGCGGAGCTCCGCTTCGAGAGCGTCGAGATCGGCTCGCCCCGCGTAGTCGAGACCGACGGGATGGTCAGGGAGAACATAACTCCGATGGAGTGCAGGCTCAGGAACCTCACCTACGCCGCCCCCATCTACGTCAAGATGAGCCTCTACGTCGACGACAAACCCGTCGTTCTTGGAGAGAGAGTCATGATTGGCTCAATACCCATCATGGTGAAGTCCTCCATCTGCCCTCTGAGCCGGATGACTCCCGAGGAGCTGATGGCGATAGGCGAGGACCCGCTAGACCCTGGCGGATACTTCATCATCAACGGGTCTGAGAGGGTCATAGTCGCGATAGAGGACCTGTCTCCTAACAAGGTCCTTGTCACGGCGAAGGATAAGGAGAGCCGCCAGTTCTCAGCCATGCTTCTCTCATCGGCCCAGGGCAGGATGAGCAAGGTCGAGGTGACCTACAAGGACGGTGGGCCGGTCAAGGTCTTCTTCTCAAGGATCTACAAGGGGATCCCACTGATAATCATGCTTAGGGCTCTGGGACTCACGAAGGACAACGAGATCGTCAACCTAGTCTCAAGCGACCCGGCGGTCCAAGAGCTCCTAGAGCCCTCGTTCCGCGAGTCTGAGGGTATCGAGACACCGGACGAGGCCCTAGTTTACATCGGAAACAGGATAGCTTTCGGGTATGCTGAGGAGTATAGGAAGCAGAGGGCTGAGCAGATGATAGACAGCATATTCCTGCTTCACGTGGGCACGACGCCCGACGCGAGGTACAAGAAGGGAATAATGCTCTGCGACATGGTTGGGAAGCTGCTTGAGACCGCCGCGGGGCTCAGGAAGCCCGCCGATAAGGACCACTACGGAAACAAGAAGCTGAAGCTCGAGAACCCGCTGCTCACGGAGCTCTACAGAATGGCGCTGACCCGCCTTATCAGGGACATCAAGTACCAGCTCGAGAAGAGCATGTCCTCGCGACACCCCATAACCATCTCGCCCTTCGTAAGGCCGAGCATCGTCAACGACGTGGTCGTCCACGCCTTCGCGACGGGCAACTGGCCCGGAGGAAGGGTCGGCGTCACACAGCTCCTGAACAGGACCAACTACCTCGCGACGGTGAGCCACCTGCGGAGGGTCCAGTCAACCCTAAGCAGGAGCCAGGCCCACTTTGAGGCCAGGGACCTCCATGGGACCCACTGGGGCAGGATATGCCCCGTCGAGACTCCCGAGGGAGCCAACTCGGGCCTCGTGAAGAACCTCGCCCTCGGGGCGGACGTGACTGTCCCGCTCTCGCAGCAGGACAAGATCGAGCTGAAGAGGAGGCTGGTGGACTTGGGGATGGTCGGAGTCATGGTGGCCTTGGACGAGAGGAAGAGAGGCCGGAAGAGGAGCTTCGCCGCGAAGGTGTACCTTGACAGCGAGCTCATAGGTTATCACCCGGATGGTGCGGAGCTGGTGCGGAAGCTGCGGGAGATGCGGAGGAAGGGCGAGATCAGTACCTCCGTCAACTTCTATCTGGCCGAGTATAACCATGTCCAGGAGGTGGAGATCAATACTGATGAAGGCCGCGTCAGGAGGCCGCTCATCGTGCTTGAGAATGGTGTGCCCAAGCTCTCCCAGAGGCTTATCGAGTCCCTCTCAAACGGCACCTTCAGGTTCCGCGACCTAATCTCGGTTGGGGTGGTCGAGCTGCTTGACGCGAGCGAGGAGGAGAACATGCTGATCGCCCTCAGCCCTGACGAGGCCACCCCGCGCCACTCCCACCTCGAGATCTCCCCACTATTCATGCTCGGCGCCGTCGCCTCGATCATACCCTATAGCGATCACAACCAGTCTCCGAGGAATGTCTACGAGGCCTCGATGGCGAAGCAGGCTCTCGGAGTCCCGCTCATAAGCCTCAGCCTAAGGCCGGACTCGAGGCTACACCTGCTAATCTATCCCCAGAAACCGATCGTCGCGACCCGGACTATGAAGATGCTCTCGCTCATGGATAGGCCTATCGGCCAGAACCTCGTCGTCGCTGTCCTCACGGGCTACGGCTACAACATGGAGGACGCCGTGGTGCTGAACAAGTCTTCGATAGAGAGGGGCGTAGGCTATAGCATAAGCTTCAGGACCTACGAAGTCGAGGCGAAGCAGTACATCGGGGGCGAGCGCGACAGGCTCACAATTCCCGAGCCGAACGTGAGGGGGTACAGGGGCGAGCAGTACTACAGGGTCTTGGACTCGGATGGACTAGCAATCCCCGAGTCGGACGTCACGGGAGGCATGGCTATAGTGGGGATGGTAAGCCCGCCGAGGTTCATGGAGGAGTACCTGAGGGCGCCGGCAAGGGAGATGGTCTGGCGTGATTCTTCGGAGGTTGTTCGCCCCACCGAGGCTGGGGTAGTCGACAACATCTGGATAAGCCTGTCCCTGGAGGATACCACGCTGGTTAAGGCCCGGGTCAGGACGGACTGCTTCGCCGAGATAGGTGACAAGTTCGCCTCGAGGCACGGGCAGAAGGGAGTCGTCGGCATGATCTTCCCGCAGGCCGACATGCCCTACACCGCAAGCGGCATAGTCCCCGACCTCATAATCAACCCCCACGCATTCCCCTCTAGGATGACCGTGGGCCAGCTGATAGAGAGCTTGGCGGGCAAGCTCGGCAGCCTGACGGGCCGCGAAATCGACGGCTCACCCTTCATAGGCAAGCCCCTAGAGGAGATCAAGGCCGAGCTAGAGGCGCTGGGCTTCAAGTCGTCGGGCACCGAGGTGATGTACGACGGACTCACGGGAAGGAGGTACGAGGTAGAGATCTTCATAGGAGTTGTCTATTACCAGAGGCTCCACCACCTAGTCCGGGACAAGATACACGCGAGGTCGAGGGGGCAGGTCCAGATACTGACGAGGCAGCCGACGGAGGGGAGGTCGAGGGGCGGCGGGCTTAAGTTCGGCGAGATGGAGCGGGACTGCCTGATGGCCTACGGCGCAAGCTACCTCCTCCTCGACAGGCTGCTGGAGCAGAGCGACAAATACACCGTCTATTTCTGCGAGAAGTGCGGGCTCCCAGCATACTACGACTTAAAGCAGAACCAGCTGATCTGCCCGATCCACAAGAAGGACTTCACGGGAAGGGTCGTGACTATGTCATACGCCTTCTTCTTACTGCTTAACGAGATGCTATCGATGGGGATTTACCCCAAGCTAGTCTTCGAGGAGGTGAGCTAGCATGATGAAGGGTGTTATCTCGGCCATCAAGTTCGGCATCCTCTCGCCCAGCATGATCCGGAACATGAGCGTGGTGGAGGTCCAGAGCCCCGACACCTATGACGAGGACGGCGTGCCCATACCGACAGGCGTGATGGATCCGCTTCTCGGTACACTCGAGCCTGGGCAGAGGTGCAAGACTTGCGGCAACACGTATCTCTCCTGCCCGGGCCACTTTGGCCACATAGAGCTCGCCGTCCCCGTCATACACATCGGCTTCGTGAAGATAATCCACGAGCTTCTCAAGTGTACCTGTAGGTCCTGCGGCCGTCTACTCCTGCCGGAGGAGGAGCTGGAGCAGATGCGGGCGAGGCTGAGGCAGCTCAAGGAGGAGGGGAGGCTCTACAAGCACCTATTCTACAGGATTAAGCAGAAAGCCATGACGGCGCAGACATGCCCCCACTGCGGCGAGAGGCAGTATAAGGTCGAGCTGGAGAAACCCTCCACCTTCATAGAGTCGACGCCCCAGGGAGCCGTGCGGCTCACGGCGAGTTCCGTGAGGCAGAGGCTCGAGAGGATCCCGAACTCCGACCTCGAGCTCCTCGACATAGATCCACAGTCCTCTAGGCCGGAGTGGATGGTTTTGACCGTCCTGCCTGTACCGCCTGTCTATGTCCGGCCCTCGATAACCTTGGAGAGCAACTACCGCTCGGAGGACGACCTGACACACAAGCTCGTCGACATACTTAGGGTGAATCAGAGGCTGAAGGAGAGCATCGCGGCTGCGGCCCCCTCGCCGGTTGTGGCGGAGCTGGCAGACCTCCTACAGTACCACGTGACGACCTACATCAACAACGAGACGATAGGGATATCGCCGGCGCAGCACAGGTCGGGCCGCATCCTCAAGACGCTTGCGCAGAGGCTGAAGGGGAAGGAGGGAAGGTTCAGGCTCAACCTCTCGGGCAAGAGGGTCGACTTCTCGGCCAGGACCGTGATCTCCCCCGACCCGCTCATCGACTTTGACGAGGTCGGAGTGCCCCAGGAGATCGCGATGCAGCTGACCGTGCCGGAGACGGTGACGCCTTGGAACAAGGAGAAGCTGAAGAAGCTGGTGAGGAACGGGCCCGATAAGTATCCGGGGGCCAAATACATCATCAAGCCGGATAAGAAGATGGTGAGGCTGAAGTATGTCCACAACCTCGACGAGGTCGCGGAGACGCTGGAAGAGGGCTGGGTCGTGGAGAGGCACTTGATGGACGGCGACATAGTCCTGTTTAACAGGCAGCCCAGCCTCCATAGGGTCTCGATTATGGCCCATAGGGTCCGGATCCTGCCCTACAAGACCTTTAGACTTAACCTGGCCGTCTGCACCCCCTACAACGCCGACTTCGACGGAGACGAGATGAACCTACATGTCCCCCAGAGCGAGGAGGCTCAGGCCGAGGCCCGCCTACTCCTTCAGGTTCAGCGCAACATAATCTCGGCTAGGTATGGGGCGCCGATCATCGGCGCTATAAGAGACTTCCTCACATCTCTATACCTGCTCACGAAGGACGGCACCTACCTGACCAAGCAGGAGGTGGGCTACCTGCTCGCGGCCATCGGATACCGGGGGGAGCTGCCGCCACCGGAGAAGCCTGGCCCCACGCCTCTCTGGAGCGGGAAGCAGATCTTCAGCCTCCTACTACCCCCAGACTTCTCTCACAGGGTCCCAACAAACTTTAATCCATCGGTCCAAGCCGTCATCGAGAGAGGCCGTCTCGTCGAGGGCTTCGTAGACAAGGCCGTCGTCGGGGTTGAGAAGCCTAACAGCGCCCTCCACAGAATATTCAGGGAGTACGGAAGCGAGGTCGCGGCTAGGTTCCTGAACGGCGTGGTTAGGCTAGCGAACGCTTACATCAACATGAGAGGCTTCACGCTAGGCATCGACAGCCTCACCGTCCCTGCGGAGGCCTACAAGAAGGTGTCAAGCGTCTTGGACAAGATGGAGCAGGGCTTCGAGGACCTGAAACGCGCATACGAGAAGGGGCAGCTGGAGGTCAGGCCTGGTGAGACGCCTGAAAAGGCCTTCGAGTCTGAGATACTTGAGCTGTTGTCAAGGACGCGCGACGAGATCGGCGGATTCATAAGGAAGTACGTCTCGCCCGATAACCCGCTCGTCGTCATGGCGAGGACCGGGGCCCGCGGGAGCACGCTCAACATAGACCAGATGATCGCGATAGTTGGACAGCAGGCCGTGAGGAGGGAGAGGCCGAGCAGGGGCTTCCAAGATAGGGTGCTGAGCTTCTTCGAGAGAGGAGACCTCTCGCCCAGAGCCAGAGGATTCGTCTACAAGCCCTTCATAAAGGGCCTCGACCCGATCGAGTTCTTCTTCCACCTCATGGGAGGCAGAGACGGCCTCGTGGACACAGCCGTCAGGACGCAGCAGAGCGGATACATGCAGAGGAGGCTGATAAACGCGCTCGAATCGCTCTACGTGGAGTTTGACGGCTCCGTCAGGATGTCCGACACTAAGAAGATAGTCCAGTTCCTCTACGGCGAGGACGGGGTTGACCCCGGCAAGAGCGATCACGGGAGGCCCTACACCCCCCGGATAGTGGTGGAACAGGTCCTCTCGGAGATGGAGCATAGGGGCGGGGCCGCGTCTAGGGAGGAAATCATGGCCGTCGCGCAGAGATACGAGGGCCTCATGCCGAGGCTGGCGGTCGACGAGCTTGTGGAGGCTTGTGAGAAGCTGCGAGTCCCGAGCTCGGCGCTCGACAAAATATTCTCAACAGCCTACAAGATGTATCTCCAGAGCCTCGTCGAGAGCGGAGACCCCGTGGGCATCATAGCGGCCCAGTCCATCGGCGAGCCGGGCACGCAGCTGACGCTGAGGACCTTCCACTTTGCAGGGGTCAGGGAGCAGAGCATCCTCGTGGGGCTCCCGCGGCTAATCGAGATAATAGACGCTAGAAGAACCCCATCCACCCCAATGATGACCGTCTATCTGAAGCCCCCCTACAACAAGGACCCGAAGGCAGCTCGGAAGGTCGCCCAGAGGCTCCAGTACGTGAGCGTCGGAGACGTAATCGATGAGGTGAGGATAGACGCCAGGACCGGCGACCTGATCCTTATCCTCAACGAGGAGGAGCAGAGGGACCTTGGCGTGACGAAGGAGGAGCTGCTCGCAGCCCTCAAGCAGTATAAGCCGAAGTTCGTCGACTCGAGGCGCAGCATAGTTCTTAAGGTTCCCGAGGCCGACATAGAGGCCCTCGACCTGCTCAAGGCGCGGATACTGGGCATCAGGGTACGCGGAGTCAGGAAAGTAGCCAAGGCCATCGTCAGGAAGTCTGGGGACGAGTACGTCATCCAGACGGAAGGCTCCAATCTGAGGGAGGTGGCGAACATCCCCGAGGTGGACTTCAAGAGGGTTAGGTCAAACGACATACACGAGGTGGCGGCGGTCCTTGGGATCGAGGCGGCGCGGCAGCTCATAGTTGAGGAGGCGCGACACCTATTGAGGGAGCAGGGACTGGATGTCGACGTGCGTCACCTACTACTCCTAGCAGACGCCATGACCCTTGACGGCCGCGTGAGGCAGGTGGGGCGGCACGGAGTCGTGAGGCTGAAGAGCAGCGTCTTGGCGAGGGCTGCCTTCGAGATAAGCTTCCAGACCCTGATAGAGGCGGCGGCCTCAGGCGAGGTCGACTACCTGCGAGGCAACATCGAGAGGATATTAATAGGTAAGGAGGTGCCTGTTGGGACTGGGAGGGTGACGCTGCTGATGCGGTACAGCGACCTCGTTGGTGCTGGATCTAACGGTAGGGGAGGGGTGGTGGAGGGCGGTGGACATTAAAAGGGAGACATATAAGCATAAATGAATAAAGGGGGAGGGATTGGGCTCTCTCCAACCTGACACTAGAGAAACCCAGAAGGCCGAATGGAGGGAGCTAGGGACCACACCACTCTATAGAGTGACAGGATCTTAATGTCGACCGTTCCAGCCCTCTGGATTTTTTTCTCCGTCAGGCTGGAGTCGGCCCGGCCTCCTGTGCCTCCATCGCTAGTCTCCTGACGTCTCTTAGAATTCTTTTCGCCACGCGTAGGGTTGCCCACCAACGCTTCTTACCCCTCTGACGATAGCTCTCATATACTGCTAGATACCTCTGATTTCTATGTGTGATTGTTGCGTATGCCAATCGTATCAGTAGTTGGCTCCGTAATCCTCTAC
>Ga0079992_128902_pt1 | contig 21690 bp, 17 predicted proteins | sample FaiFalFF_MnMetaG_3_FD_69197 | JGI IMG/M metagenome (GOLD analysis project Ga0079992, IMG submission 69197) | Freshwater microbial communities from Yellowstone National Park, Wyoming, USA - Fairy Falls B (FF_Mn_B) MetaG (SPADES assembly) (version 2) | ecosystem: Environmental > Aquatic >... | reverse complement strand
AGCCCTCTCTATAGCGTTCCGCTCGGCTTTCACGGAACACACAGAGTATACCCTAAGACGCCCGCTCCGTTACAATGACTGATATCCGTTTTTCATCTTCCACAGCCTCCTCCCCATCGTCATTCATAAACATGGACGGAAATATATCGCCGGACTGCACATAAAGCTGGTAATCGGCCTTGTCAGAACCCAATATCCTATCAGCCAGTGCCCTGACAGCATCGGGTAATCGCTGAAACTCGCTGCGCCCGTACCGTACCACACCTGCGTTGGTGCGTCCAGATACTCCTCCAGCGTGTTCCAACTCCCGCCGCTCATCACCCGGTTATACACTCGCATCGGCACCTCACTTAATAGTCCTAAGAATATCATTTAGCTCGATGATCTTCTTTCTTGCAAGCGTATTGGAGCGATGAATGTATAAGAGGTTCCCTATGGCATCACGCTTCTGGGAAATGTGTTTGAATTCTATGCGTGATTTTTCAAAATGTTTAATTAATCTAACTATTTATTTTTGATAATTTTTGCAATTTTTTTATCACCTCATTCACAGTAAAAAAGCATGCCATCAGGGTCATGTAATATATGGCTTCGTCGTTCCCGATTTGAGCATTCGCCGCGCGAGCTAAGATACTCAGACTCAAACAGGGTAGCGCGCTCGCTCCCGATTCGCTATCGTACCCATCCTTGACTCGCCTAAAAACGCCACGAAGCATTCCTGGATCTGGGGCTTTCCATTGGGAATATGCAATCGCCTGATTTAGTTGCTGAATAAACCCTGCTTTGTCGCCTATATCATACAGCCTAATCGCCTTGTTCAGCAAGGGAGTGACATCCACCGGTGTGGGATGGCGTGTCGGATGCCGACTGCATCCCGAAATGAATGATATCAAGCAAACTACTATGGCTAATCGCATGACAGTAGCACCCTAATTGCAGTTGCTGTAGCAAGAGGCTCTCTCAGCATAGCATCGGTTCCATTCAAACCAGCCCCTGAATGGAGGCCACCATCCCCCACGGATATTAGCAACACAACATGCCCACTTGATATCGCAACAGTTTTGGCAGTCTACTGGGTCTGGGTTTTCGATTTTGCACGGGTTCCCCTTCTTACATTGGTCTATACTGCTGAAAACTTTGCAAAATTTTTGAACACATATTTCTCCTAATAAATCATCAATCAATTTATCCGCTATTTTATTTCCGATACAACTAGCAAAACATCTCCAGAATTTTCTACCATGTTTTTTTCTACATTTCTTAATGCAGTCCTCGAATTTTTTATCTTCGCCGCTACATCCCCCATATTCCAGCGACGCACACACCATCGGCGATGCCACCACACACACGCACGCCACAGGCGGCTCGCTCTGCACCGCCAGCCCGTTGCTGTCGGTCGGATAGTACCCGCTCGGCTCGCCCGTCGCCCCCATCATCAGCAACTCCCCACCTGTATGCCGATACCGCCAGTTCCAGTTATACCCCAGCGCATTCCCTGCAGGCAAGTAGTCCTCCACACTTACCCAACTCCCGTTCCCCATCATCCTGTTATACACTCGCATCGGCACGCCTCCACACCCAATTTTACATACATACCGATACTTCTGCCCAGCAAGATTGTCCCGCTTCCATGCCCGAACACCGTCAGCATTGTACCCGTACTCATACGCCACCTGCACGCCACCAGAACCGTAATCCCGCTCTATCTTCACCAACCGACCCTCCTCGTCATACCCAAACACCCGCGCATAACTGTTCGGCTCTTCCCACCGCGCCAAAGTGCCCTCCGGGTTCCACGCAAACTGATGCACCACATCAGGTTCGGGAACAGTGTCCGTCACCGACGACAACCGACCCGATACGGGGTCATAGGCATACACATCCCAGTGTGTGCCGTTCACCGCATCCTCCCGCAGCACCCACTGCCGACTGCCGTCCAGATTGTACGCATAGTACCGACTGTACCTCACCTGACCTGCACGCACTTCGCTCTCCAGCCTGCCTGCGGGCGTGTAGGTGTAAACGGTGGTGTCCCCACTCGGACGCTCCACGCTCTGTTCTACGCGCCCCAGCAAGTCATAGGTGTATTCGTACCCAATCAACAGGCTCCCATCCGACTTCTTGTGTTCCACCTTCCACACAAACCCCACCTGCGACGGATTGTCTGCACCATAGTAAGTATACTCCACATAACTGCCGTTTGGATACACCGCCCGCTTCAGTCGCCCGGTGCCCTCCTGTATTTTATATATCTCTGAATCACTCAACCATTTGCATGAGCAGATTGAACTGCTGTCCCACTCTATTCGTCAGGTGCATGTGAGGTTTCTGGAATCGGTAAAAACCAAGTGGGCGAACTAAAACCTTCCTGGGTGTAATACTCCTTGCGTTTGACAATGCGCCGTATGAGCCGTGTAATGCGCTTAGCAGCTCGCCAGCGACCGTGCCAGAGCAACCATCGGCGCACTTCATGTAACCACTCAGTTCGCTCTTCTAAGGCAATCCACTGATCGTAGTGTTCACTAAGCTCCTCAATCAGCAGCAAGCCATCTATAATCTTGAATCGTTGTTGCTTTGTGGAATTTTCCCATAGCGCTACCAGCCAATCGGGGATACGGCATGTGACTACAGAAAAGGGCGCACGATGGAAGCCTGAACTATAGATGAGCGCATAGCATCGAGCCGCATTCAGATGTGCTTCCCATAGTTGAATGGCACTGTCTACATTCTCAAAATGGGCAACAAAAGCTGCTTCATTTAGACTTCCTGGAAGGGCGCTACCCATAACCATGAATCTTTGTATCTTGGATTTAATCTCTTCTGCAATTGCATTTTCCTCAAAAAGTTCTTCAATTTCTATATTCATTAAAAGTATTTTATCATACAACAAGTAATTGTTGTTAAGTATTTTATTTCCTAATAAAATCTCCAAATTGTGTAGTTCTTGTCTATACCTTTTGATTCTTTCTATTCTATCATCAACTATATCTGGAAACCATTTTAAAATATGTAGTATGTGAACCATAGTCCCATATAGCTTTGCCCACCGCTGTTCTTGGCGATATATATCAGCAGTTCGCTCTTGAACCTCCAGTGTCTCTTCAGGAGTCAAACCGCGCATAGCTTAGAATATATATCCCAATATCCTATTGGTATGGATAACCGGGTTTTGGCTTCCAGCCAGGTAGTGAATTCAGACATTCTGCCATACAGTTATTCTTACATCTACGATACTCAGGAGGCTCCATCGGGCAGTGGGGGATAGTTCCTGCTATCGGTTTGGCAGCGCGCTCTTTCGCCTGTGGAGGAGGTGGGACCGTTTAGATATAGATCCGATAGGTGGGCACTTGGAAGAGGAGGGTGATGAGCGACCAGAGCGACCCCATCGTGAAGTCGCCCAAGATAAGCCCCATCGCAAAGGGCAGCCCGAAATGGTGCGCCCGCAATCCGCCCAGCCGCATCAGCACCACCTTGAAGCACCAGCCCAAGAAGAAGGCGAACCAGAAGTAGTCCACCGCGAAGCTCACGCCGAGCGCGTAGCCTGTGGGGTGAAACGGGAAGCCCGCAAAGAGCTGACGCAAAGCCCGCAACCCCGCCACCATCAGGGCGCCACCCGCCAGATAGTACCAGCGATTCGGGTTGCGAAACGGCTCCTCCACCAGCCACGAGTTCAACCGCCCGAACGACTCATGCCCCACCCAGTTTTTGAAGCCCTGGCATTTCGCCTCAGCGCCGTATAGATAGGTCACATGCAGGTTCGCCCAGCACACAATCCCAAACGCCAGCACCGACACGCCCAGAATCAGCAGTCCCAAGCGCAAGGGCGGAAGCGCATATTGCTGTCCCATGCGCAACGCCTCCAGCTGATTCGGCATCGGATGGCAGCGGTAGCCACGATTGAACCAGTAGAGCGATTGCAGCACCGTGAGGTTTTCCACGCCAAGCCCGCGCAGGGTGAAGACATCGAACAGGATGCGTTGCGGATTCACGAAATAGATTTCGTGGGGCGCGCCCAACTCGGCACGGACGCGCGTAATGGTGAGGGCAAGCAGGAAGTAGATGCCGAAGAAGAGTGCGGCAACCCAAGCGTCCATCCGCAACAGCAGCGCGTTATAAAGCACCAGCACCCCAACACCCGCTCCCAGCCCCAGCCAGCTCCATCGGTAGAGGGTGCGTTCGGGATGGGCATCGCCCCAAGCGCGCTGCCACGCCTCGCGAAAGGTGGTACGCGCACCCCAGAGCAACATCACGCCCAGCATCAGCCACGCGCCCGCCGCTTGCTCGTTCAGAAAGGGGAAACCCCGATTCTCGGCGGAATCCCAGCCCATCACAGCACCGAACACCTGAAACATCTTGCGTGCCAAAAAGAAAAACCATGCCGAGAACGCCAAATCGGGCGGCATCAGGTACGCCAACCCTATCGCAAAGGGATAGGCAGCAAGGCGAAAGGAACCCACCGCACTCCACGGGCGCGTCGTGAAAAACGGCCCAATATCATACTGCTTGATCCATTCAATCTGGGGAATGGAGGGGAACAGCACATGCAACCCGTTCAGCCCGCTGATGGTCATCGCGGTGCTGAAGCCCATCCACATTGCCCGCGACCGCCAGAACTGACCCGACGGCTCCACCATCGCCAACGGCAGCTGAATCAGGGGGAAAGTCAAGCGCTCGCTCTGCGTCCACTGCTTCAGCACCAGAAAGTTCAGGCAGAGGCACATGGTGGTGAGCGTCAGGATAAGCCCTGCCCAGAGCAGGAGCGGCTTTGCCCAGACCGCCAACCAATCGGTGCGGTAGGGCAGCACACCACCGTTGTAATAGGGGCGCAGCACCGCCTCGTCCCAGATGAATAGCTCGCGCGGAATAAAGGCGAAAAAGCGCGTGCGCCAGCCCGATTCAGGTGTGCCGTAGCGTTGTGCATGCCCGATCGCACCGAACAGGTTCTGCAGCATGTCGTGCCCCGCAAAAACGGCACCCGTCACGATGATGATGTAGATAATCAGCAACTCCACCGCGCTGAACCGCCAAGCCGGTCGCCAGCGTTGCAAACCCAGATTGAGCAGGGCAAGCAGGAAGAGGGTGAACACAGGCGTGATGAAGATGGGCAAGCTGGTGACATCGAGCGTGTACCAGCGCACCTCGATGGTGGTAATCCAGAAGATGTTGAGGGTCATCAACACCAGCCCCACCAGCAGCGCGCGTGGGCGAATCATGGCTGTTTCAGCTATGGTGTCCGCGTCCGCCTGTGCGGTACAGGGCGATAATGTCCTCCACCGATTGGAGACGCGCGAAGAGTGTGCGCAGTTGCCGCGCGTCCTGCAGCTCCAGCACCATGTCGATAAGGGCGGTGTTTTTGCTGGAGCGTTGCACCCGCACGGTGGAGATATTGACCCCGTGCCCGCTGAGGATGGCGGTGATGTCTGCCAGCACGCCCACGCGGTCGGTCGTCTCGATGCGGATGGCGGTGGGATAGGTACGCGGCTCTTTCGATTCGTGGGGCACCCACTCGATGCGCATGATGCGTTCGGGTTCCTTCTCTTCCAAGCCGCGTAGATTGGGGCAGCTGGCGCGATGGACGATTATGCCGCGTCCGCGCGACACATAGCCCAGCAGTTCGTCGCCCGGCAGCGGATGGCAGCAGCTGGCGCGGCGGGTCATATAGCCATCCGCATCTTCAATCTGCATGGCGCGCATCGCACGGCGTTCGGACTGTTCAGACAGGTCGGACCGCTCAGGTTTCGTTTCATCCGCTTTTGGTTTTTTGGGCTCGATGAGCGAGCGTAGCCGCTGAATCACCGCTTGGGCGCTGGTCAACCCTTCCCCGATGCTGGCGTAGAGGTCCTCTTCCGTGCGGAAGTTCATCCGCTGCAGCAGGGTGGGCAGATGCTCCGCCAGCGTGGCGCGGTCGAGATGGGTGCGTTCGAGCTCGCGTTCCAGCAGGGCACGCCCGTGCGCAGCGAATTCGGCGCGTCGTTGCGCGCGGAAATAGGCGCGAATCTTGCTGCGGGCACTCGCGGTGCGCGCCATCCCCAGCCAGTCATAGCTGGGCTGCGCGTTCGGGCGCGTGATAATCTCCACGCGGTCACCCGTTTGCAGCTTGTAATTAAGCGGCACCATGCGCCCGTTGACCCGCGCCCCCACACAGCGATGCCCCACCTCCGTGTGGATACGGTAAGCGAAATCGATGGGCGTGGCGCCAGCGGGCAGGTCGATCAGGTCGCCTTTCGGGGTCATCACCAGCACTTCATCCGATGTGATTTCGCGCAGCACGCTTGCAAGGAATTCCAAGTTGCTGCGCAGGTTGGTCAGGTCGCGCAGCTGGGTCTGCAGCGAAGGCATTTGCAGCGGCTTCTGGTCAGAAACGCGGAGGTCTTCACCCTCTTTATAGCGCCAGTGCGCGGCGATACCATACTCGGCAATCTGGTGCATCTCCCAAGTGCGAATCTGGATTTCCAGCGTCTTGCCGTCTGGACCGATGACCTTCGTATGCAGGGAGCGGTAGCCGTTTGGCTTGGGCGAAGCGATGTAGTCCGCAAACAGCCCAGGCACAGGGGTCCAGAGCCGATGCACCATGCCCAGCGCCAGATAACATTCCTCCACGGTCTCCACCAGCACCCGCAGCGCAATCAAATCGTAAACCTGACCAAAATCGATATGCTGCTGCTTGATTTTTTTGAAGATGCTCCAGAGGTGCTTGGGTCGCCCCATCACTTCGGCGCGGATGCCCCGCTCCCACAGGTACTCTTTGAGCGTGTGAATAAGCTGGCGCACCTCCTCTTGGCGCTCCTCGCGCGTGCGGGCGACCCACTGGCTAATCTCCCTGTACTCCTCGGGATAGAGGTACTTGAAGGCGAGGTCATCCAGTTGGGATTTAATCTGCCAGATGCCGAGCCGATGCGCCAGAGGTGAATAGACATGGAGCGTCTCGGTGGCTATCTGCAGTTGTTTATCGGGTGGCATGGCATCCAGCGTCTGCATATTATGCAGGCGGTCTGCCAATTTGATTATCATCACGCGCAGGTCATCCGAGACAGCCACCAGCAAGCGGCGCAGGTTCTCGGCGGTCTTGCGCAGACTCAGCCGCCGCCGGTCCGCTTCGGAGAAGATTTCGAACTGCCGCTCGGAGTGGTGCAACTTCGTGACGCCCTCCACCAGTCGGCGGACTGTTGCGCCAAACCGCTCTTCCAGCTCTTCGGGCGTCGTGCCCGTGTCCTCCAGCACATCGTGCAGCAACCCCGCGGTGATGGTATTGACACCCATCTGCAGGTCGGCTAAGATATGGGCGACGGCGAGCGGATGGGTGATATAGGGCGTGCCATCTTTGCGGTACTGCCCGTGGTGCCGCTCTTCGGCGAACAGGTAGGCGTTCACCAGGCGTGAAGTATCGGCGCTGGGCAGATAGTCGCGCACTTTCTCCACCAGCGCTTCCACCTGTTCTGGCAGTTCGAACTCCAGCGTCGCCATCTCCGATTGCGTCATCGTTCCTGCACCACCCCTCCTATAAGGATACCCCTTGTTCCCTTATAATTTACGAAAAAAGCGGCAGGAATGCACCGCCGCTGGAGTATACTATATATCGGTATTTGCCTATAGCAAGGAGTGAGCAGCGATGCCAGTGCGAGGGAACTTAGCAGGAGAGCGCTATCGGCTGTTGGCTCGGCTGATGCTATGGAGTACCTTGCTGCTCGTTTTGTCCCCTATAGCAGCGCAGAACCGTCCCGACATTCGCTGGATGAGAGGTGGGCATGTGGTCCTGGTCAATGCCGTTGCGTTCTCGCCTGATGGAGAGTATATTGCTTCGGCAGGTTATTATGACAAAACTGTTAAAATCTGGCGTGTTGCAGATGGGCAGTTGGTTCGCACGATTGGTGAGGTGGGTGGAGTTCATGCGTTGGCTTTCTCGCCTGATGGACAGTTTTTAGCGGTGGGGTTCGAAGATCCCTACACATTTCAGCAAACGCTTCGACTCTGGCGTGTTGCAGATGGACAACCTGTTCGAACCTTTACGGGACAATATACTGTTCTCTCGGTTGCCTTTTCCCCGAACGGTCAATATCTGGTGTCGGGCGGTCTCGACGAGACCACCCGTGTTTGGCGTGTGAGCGACGGAACGCAGATACGCTCGCTTTCAGGGCATGCGTACGGCGTCGAAACGGTCGCCTTCTCGCCTGATGGAAGCTTTTTGGCAACAGGGGGTGGTGATAATCGAGTGAAGCTCTTCTCAACTTCGAACTGGAGCCTGCTCCGCACGCTGACAGGGCACACCAGTAGGGTTCTATCCGTTGCCTTTTCACGGGATGGACAATATCTGGCGTCGGGCAGCTGGGACAGCACTATTCGGCTTTGGCAGGTTTCGAATGGGAGCTTGGTACGCCTGATTAATACGCCCAGCGCTGCCTATTCGGTTGCCTTCTCGCCCGATGGTCAGTATTTGGCGGCGGCACTCGGCGATGGCACCATCCGCTTCTGGCGGGTATCCGATGGGAACATAGTGCGCCAGCTGGTGGGGCATACCGACACGGTTCGGAGCATCGCCTTCTCGCGCGACAGCCAGCTGTTGACTTCGGGGGGAGCCGATGGCACGGTTCGGCTTTGGCGCGTCGCCGACGGTAGCCAGATGCGCATCTTCACCACTTTCGCCCATGAGGTCAGCTCGGTGGCGTTTTCATCCGATGGGCGATACTTGGCTTCTGGCAGTCTGGATCACACGATCCGGCTTTGGCGGGCAGCCGATGGAATGTTCATTCGTACATTAAGCGGGCACACCGATGGTGTTCTTGCGGTCGCCTTCTCGCCCGATGGTCAATGGCTGGCTTCAGGCAGTCGGGACAGAACCGTTCGGCTCTGGCAAGTAAGTGATGGAACACTCATGCGCACATTAAGCGGGCATACGGACCATGTAACCTCCGTTGCCTTCTCACCTGATGGGCAGTACCTGGCATCGGGCAGCCGCGATGGACAGATTCGGCTGTGGCAAGCCTCTGATGGCAGCTTGATTCGCCTGATAACGAGTGGGAGCGGGCTTTCTGCGCTTGCCTTTTCACCTGATGGGCAATATCTTGCTTCAGGGGATAGCTACTATGTTGCTCTTTGGCGCGTGTCGGATGGTGAATTCGTGCGCCGTTTTAACTTTTTCGATTCAGTGATGGCGATTGCTTTCTCGCCAAACGGTCAAACGATAGGGGTAGGTAGCGCAGGTATGATAGGCAGCCCAGGCAACCTCGCGCTCTGGCAAGTGGCAGATGGCAGTCTGGAACGCTTGCTGGAGGGACATCAAGGGGCTGTGGCTTCGGTCGCATTTTACGGTGGATATCTGGCTTCAGGGGGTTGGCTCGATCGAACCATCCGCTTCTGGCGGACAAGTGATGGCTCGCCGATAAGGTTGTATGATCAGGAAATGGGCAACGGCATCAACTCGCTCTGCTTTTCGCCGAATGGACGGCTGTTCGCCGTGGGGCGTCGGGATGCAAGCCTGTTTGTGGCACGCAACCCCTTCTGGCAACAGGGTGATACCGATGGCAACGGCTGTGTAGATGACGCCGACCTACTGCAGGTGCTGTTTGACTTTGGGCAAACGGGCATGAACCTACCCGCCGATATGAACGAGGACGGCATTATCGACGATGCCGACCTGCTCATCGTACTGTTTGCGTTTGGTCAAGGCTGCTAACTGAGCGTGAGGCTTTTTGCGCGGCGCGCAGGGTGTTCTGCAGCAGCATCGCGACGGTCATCGGTCCGACGCCACCGGGCACAGGCGTGATAGCGGATGCCACCCGCGCCGCCGATTCGAAATGCACATCGCCCACATCGCCGGCGCGCCCCTCCACCCGATTATAGCCCGCATCAATGACCACAGCACCTGGCTTTATCATCTCTCCCGTGATAAATTCGGGCTTGCCCACTGCTGCCACCAGAATATCGGCTTGGCGCGTGTGGTGGCTCAGCTCGCGCGTGCGCGAGTGGCAGATGGTAACGGTGGCGTGGCGATTGAGCAGCATCAGCGCCGTGGGCTTGCCCAAGATAATGCTACGCCCGACCACCACCGCATGGCGTCCTTCGATGGGGATACGGTAGGCGTCAAGTAGGGTGATGATGCCCAGCGGGGTGCAGGCACCGAACGCTTCCTCACCCGTCAGCAGCGCGCCCAGCGAGGTGGGCGTGATGCCATCCACATCCTTGCTCGGCGCGAGGCGACGCAGCAGCGCGCCCTCGTCCAGCGGAGGCGGTACCGGGTGCTGAATCAGCACGCCATGCACCATGGGGTCGGCATTCCACGCCTCAATCTGTGCCTCCAGCTCCGCTTGCGAGACGGTGGCAGGGTAGTGATGCACCACCGAGCGGATGCCCACCGATTCGCAGGCGCGCGCTTTGGTGCGCACATAGGTATGCGAGGCAGGATCATCCCCCACCAACATCACTGCCAGGCAGGGCTGAACGCCCCGTTGGCGCAGTGCCTCCACTTGCTCGCGCAGCGACTCACGAATCTGCTGGGCAACCGCCTTGCCATTGAGCAAAAGGGCATCGGTGCCCGGCACGGTCTCAAAGGGCGGTGTCATCATCACCAAAATTATACCAGATGATGCGTCAGCGGGTTTCCTCCACGCGTGCGGCTTATTCATGACAGGGAAAGCGGACAGACATGCAGGTTCCCCACCCCTGAGGGTGTTCGAAAATGGGGTCGATTTTTTACCCTCCATTAGGTCTGATAAGGGTACATCGTGTAGATCCGAAAACGCCGAAGCAGCGAGGACTACTCGAATCCCCCCTCACCCCAGCCCTCTCCCCCCTTGCTCAAGGGGGGAGAGGGTACGGGAGTGGGGGGATTCTGCCAGCGAAAAGCCCCTTCGGTGCGCCGAACAAGGGTGGCTGATGTATACCCTTATCAGAAACCACGCAGGAGAAGCCATTTTTCGAACACCCTCTCCCCACCCCTTGACAAAGCCGTCTGACTCATGGTATAATCTTGACCGTCGGTCATATATGACCCGGAGTGCAGGAATGGAGTTAGATATCGAACAACAGGTACGCAGGAGTCGACGGGAGCGGCGCAAGGAGGAGATGCGCCAGCGTATCATCACTGCCGCCCTATCGTTGATGCAAGAAAAGCCCTTCGACCAGATTACGGTCGAGGAGATTACGGAGCGTGCCGATGTCGCGAAGGGCACCTTCTTCCTCTATTTCCCCACCAAAGAGCATCTGCTGTACGCCTACTTAGAGGAGATGACCGAGGATGTCTATGAGTTTTTGGAGCAGTTGCATCCCGAAACGGCAGAGAGCCAGTGGGAGGTGCTGCGTCAGGTGATGCTTTATATTGCCCGTCGGGATGGGCTGTCGCTCGCGCTCACGCGCTCGATCACGGTCGCTTGCTGCCAGAACCCGGAGGTGCGTCGTCAGATGATGGCACTGGTGCAGGAGGCGACTCAGCACGCCGCGCATGGCTTCCTTGCGGGTCAACAGCGGGGCGAGTTCCGTCGTGATGTGAGCGCGGAGCAACTGGCACATTACGCCGTGCGCCTCTATCGCCTCTGCCTGATGGAGTGGATGATGGAAAAAGAGGAGATGCCCCTCACGGAACTGGTGGAGCGCACACTGAACTTCTTCCGCCCCGCTTTCATCGCGCCGGAGGTCAACCGATGAGACGAGAAGGGATGTATCGCTTCGGTGTTTACTTGGGATTGGCTGGCTTGCTGACGGGATCGATGCTCGCTCAGTCTATCCAGCGTGATTCTGACTCCACTTGCCAAGTTCTGGCAAGGGCGCAGGGGTCAGGTTCAGTTCCTACATCTGCCTTTCAGAGTCCCCCCACTCCCTTCTCCCTCTCCCCCCTTAGTAAGGGGGGTGAGGGGGGATCCGCTTCTCAACCTCTCACCCTGGAAGAGGCGATTCGGCTCGCGCTCAAGGGCAACCGCGCCTTTCAGATTGCCGAGCGCACTTTGCAGAAGACGCGGGAACGAATCGACGAGGCGCGGGGGTCAGGTCGTCTGCAGATTCAAAGCTCCGCCACCTACACCCGTTTCGACCGGGTTGCCACGGCGCGCTTCGGTCCCCAAGAGGTGCGGATCGGCACGCTTGAAAATCGGATTGCGGTGCTGACCCTGACCCAGCCCATCGACATTAGCGGGATTATCCGCAGCGCCACACGCGCCGCCTCACTCGGCTACGAACTCGCTCGGCTGGATTATGAGCGTGCCCGCAATGAGCTTATCCTGCAGGTGACGAACGCTTATCAAAATGTGGCGCGTGCCGCGGCGTTCGTGCGCGTGGCAGAAGAAGCACTCAAAAACGCGCAGGAGCGGCTGCGTATCACGCGTTCCCAAGTCGAGACGGGTGTTGCCTCGCGATTCGACCTGTTGCGTGCCGAAACGCAGGTCTCCCAAAGTGAGCAAGCCTTGCTGAATGCGCGCCATCAGGTGGAGCTGGCAAAAGCGGGGCTGAACTTCCTGCTGGGACGCGACCTGAACGCCCCCATCGAGGTGGTGCCACCTGAAAGCCTGCCAGCGTTCGGAGCGGAGCCAACCCAGTTGGATGCGCTCATCCAGCAGGCTTGGTCGCAACGCCCCGAGGCACGCGCTGCTGAGCGCAACCTGGAACTGGCACGGCTGAGCATCATCAATGCGCGGCGCGGCAACCTGCCTACCCTCGCCCTCAACGGGCAGTGGAACTTCAATCTGAACACCTCGCTCTTCAATCCGCGTCGGCAAACCTTCACTGCCACCGCCGTGCTGTCGTTCCCCATCTTTGATGGCGGCATCACGCGGGCACGGGTCGCCCAAGCCCAAGAAGACCTGCAGATTGCCGAACTCAATCTCCAGCAGGTGAAGGAGAGCATCGCCTTGGAGGTGCGCACCGCCTACCTGAACCTGCAGGATGCTGCCAAGCGACTGGAGGTGGCGCGCCAAGGGCTGGAACAGGCAACAGAAGCCCTGCGTCTGGCGCGAGTGCGCTACGAAGCGGGCGTCTCCCTCCAACTCGAAATCAGCGATGCCGAACTGGCGTATACCCAAGCCCAGACCAATCTCGTCACCGCCCAGTTCGACTACCTCAATGCCTATGCCGCCCTGCAAAAGGCGATAGGCACCATCGGTGAACACTATGCGCTTGTTTCACCATCCCCTGTCCGACCAGAAGAACCTATCGATTCAGAAGGAGGTTTACCATGAGGCGTTTCGATTCACCGCAAGTGGTTCTGTTTGCACTTTCCATGACGGCACTCAGCCTTCTGCTGAGCGGCTGTCGGGGTAGCGCGCCCGCTCCCCAAGCGGGTGCAAGCGAGGCAGGCACGGTTGCCGTCGAGGTAGCCACTGTTCAAACAGGCGACCTGAGCGAGGAGATCGAGGTCACGGGCGATTTAGCCAGCTACGCGGACACCGTCGTCGCCACCAAGCTGGGCGGTCGAATCGTGGAGGTGCGCGTGCGGGAGGGCGACCGCGTCCAGAAAGGGCAGGTCATCGCCGCCCAGGACCAGTCCGATTTGCGTGTGCAGTTGCGCCAAGCGGAGGCAGCGGTGCAAGCGGCGGAGGCGAACCTGAAGCAAGCGGAGGTCGCCGCGCGGGTTCAGCCGGGGCAAACCGATGCCCAGATTCAAGCGGCGCGCGCCGCGTTGCTCGCGGCTCAGGCGCGATTGCGCGCCCTCCAAACGGGTGCGCGCCCCCAAGAGCGCCAGCAAGCCGAGCAACAGGTGGCTGCCGCACGCGCCAACTTTGAGCTGGCGAAGGCAAACTTCGAACGCGCCCAGCAACTCTATGAACAGGGCGCGCTCCCCAAGCAGCAATACGAAGCCCAAAAGAGCGCCTACGAAGCGGCACAGGCACAACTGCGCCAAGCCGAGGAGGCGCTCAGCCTGGTGCGCGAGGGACCCCGACGCGAGGATATCGAAGCCGCCGAGCAAGCCGTCAAGCAAGCCGAAGAAGCCTATCGGCAAGCCCTGTTGGGCAAATCACAGGTTGAGCTGCGTCAACAGCAGGTGGCTGCTGCACGCGCCGCGCTCGCCCAAGCACGCGCCAACCTTGCCTACCTCCAGCAGCAGCTGGAGGAGACCCGCATCCGTGCCCCCTTCGACGGCTGGATTGCCCAGCGGTTCGTCGAAGTCGGCTCGATGACGGGGCAAGGCACGCCCGTGGCGCGGGTGGTCGATCTGCGCCGCCTCTATTTCGAAGCCACACTGCCCGAAACCCTGCTCAAAGCGGTGCAGGTGGGGATGCCCGTGCAGGTGCGTGTGGACGCCTTTCCCAACCGACGCTTCCAAGGGCAGATCGAAGCCATCTACCCCACGACCACCGATAACGCGCGCAACCTGCGCCTGCGCATCACGCTCGCCAATCCCGCCGACCTGCCCCTCAAAACGGGCTTGTTCGCACGCGGCACCATCCGCCTGCGCACCTATCGCCATGTCCCCCTCGTGCCCAAGCGCGCCCTCATCGAGAAGGGCGATATCACGCGCGTGTTCGTCGTGGAGAACAATATCGCCCGCAGTCGCACCCTGCAGGTGCGCGCCAGCAACACCACCACCGTCTACGCCGAGGGCATTCGAGCGGGCGAGCAGGTGGTCATTCGGGGGCAAGACCTGCTGAGCGATGGGCAATCGGTGCGTATTGCTGGAATCTCCTCACTCCCTGCGCCCTCTCCCCCCTTACTAAGAGGGGAGAGGGATGGGGTGAGGGGGGATTCCAACGCCCCAGCTTTGCCCGCACGCGGGGAGGGAGTAGCGCCCCAACATCAGGCTGGGAATGCCCCAAGATAAGGAGGCAACCGTATGTGGCTTACGCGACTTTCGTTGAACCGCCCCGTAACCATCACCGTCTTTATGGTAGCGGTGATCGTGCTGGGCTTCTATGCGTTGAGCAAGACGCAGGTGGAGCTGCAACCCAAGGTGGACTTCCCCGTCATCACCATTCTCACCGTCTATCCGGGCGCGTCGCCCGACGAGGTGGAGACCCTTGTGACCAAACCCATCGAGGATGCGGTGGCGGGTGTGGAGGGATTGCGTCAGATCACCTCCGTCTCCCAGTATGGCATCTCGCAGGTCACACTGGAGTTCTATATCGGCACCGATTTGGGCGAAGCCTATATCGATGTGCAGGCGAAGGTGAACGCTGCCGTTGGCTTGCTGCCCCGTGACGCCGAACGACCGGTCATCAGCAAATTGGACACCCAGTCGCAGCCCACGATGTATATCGGCATGACGGGCAATCGCCCCCCTTACGAATTACGCGACTTAGCCGACAACCTCATCAAGGACCGCTTGAGCAGCGTGCCCGGTGTGGCAGCCGTTACGGTGTCGGGCGGGCAGAAGCGGGAGATTCTCGTCGCCATCGACAAGGAACGGCTCAACGCCTATGGTCTCTCCATCAACGCCGTGGTGCGGGCGCTGCAAGCCGCCAATCTCAACCTGCCCGCTGGGCGCATCACAGAGGGCGAGCGCGACTACAATGTGCGCCTGCTCGGCGAGTTCCGTTCCATCGATGAACTGCGCAATCTGCGCCTCTATCTGCAGAACCCACGCAACCCGATGGCAGACGGCACCACCCTGCGCCTGCAGGACATCGCCGATATCCGCGACACCGTCGAGGAGCGCACCGTCATCACCCGCCTGAACGGCAAGGAGAATGTGACCCTTGTGGTGCAGAAAGCGAGCGATGCGAACGCTTTGGAAATTTCCGAAGGCATCCATCAGGTCATCGAACGCATCCAGAAGGAGTATCCCGACCTGAAGTTCGAAATCAGCTTTGACCAAGCGGAGTCGATCAAAGAGAGCCTGACCGACCTGCGGATTGCCCTCTACCTGGCGATTATTTTGGTGGTGCTGATTGTCTATCTCTTTCTGTATAATGTGCGTGGCACTTTCATCGTGGCGTTGGCGATTCCCACCTGTATCTTCGCCTCCTTTATTGCCATCTACTTTTTCGGTTTCACTATCAATTTTATGACGATGCTGGCGCTTTCGCTGGCGGTGGGCGTGCTGGTGGACGATGCGATTGTGGTGATTGAGAACATCTATCGCCATCTTTCGATGGGCGAGGAGCCAATGGAGGCGGCTTACAACGGGCGCACCGAGATTGGGCTGGCTGCCATCACAATTACCTTTGTGGATGTGGTGGTGTTTCTGCCGATTGCGTTTATGGGGGGTGTCTCCGGACAGTTTTTCCGCTCCTTCGGCTTGACGGTGGCGGTGACGGTGCTGTTCTCGCTGCTGGTCTCCTTCACGCTGACACCGATGTTGGCGAGCCGATTCTATCGTCGGGGTGAGGCGTTGGAGGAGCCGAAGGGCTTTTTCCGCTGGTTTGATGCCCGTTATCGAGCGCTGGAGCGGCTCTATCGTCGGCTACTGGGCTGGGCACTGCGCCATCGCTGGGCGGTGATTGTGACGGGCAACGGCTTGCTGCTGCTCACCCTCATCCTGGTAATTGGCTCCGCCTTGCGCGGTAGCCCCCTGCTGCCGTTCCGATTTGCACCCTCGCAAGATCAGGGACTGATCGGCATCACGGTCAAGTTGCCGCCCGCTGCAGCCCTAAGTGAAACCGATGCGGTGGTGAAGCGCATCGAGCAGGCGGCGTTGAGCATCCCCGAAGTGAAGTTCGTCTCCTCGCTGGTGGGTGCGTCGGTGGCAGGCTTCATCGGCGCAGGCGATCGGGGACCGCGCTTCGCCAACATTCAGGTGACCCTCCACCCCAAAAAGGCACTGCTGGACAGCCTCATGTTCTGGGTGAAGCACGAGGAGCCGCTGCGCACCCGCTCCGATGTGGAGATTGCGGGCGAGTTGCGCGAGAAGATTGGGGTCATCCCCGGTGCCCAGATTACGGTGAACACCATTTCGGGCTTTCGTGGCGGTGACTTCGGTGTGCCCATCCAACTGGCGATGGTGGGCAAAGATACCACGACTCTGCTGGAGACCGCCGAGCGCGTGAAACGGCTCATCAGCCAAATCCCCGGTATCAAAGACCCTGACCTCTCGTGGTCAGCAGGCAAGCCAGAGCTACAAGTAGTGGTCGATCGGGAGCGAGCGACCCGCTTGGGTGTGAGCCTCACCGAGATTGCCCTCGCCTTGCGCACCGCCTACGAGGGCGACACAAGCGTCAAATACCGCGAGGGGGGTCAGGAATATGCGATTCGGGTCCGACTCGGCGAAGCCGACCGCCAACGCGTGAGCGAGCTGAGCAATCTGGTGGTGAGCTATGTGCAAGGCGCACCTGTCTACCTGCGGGATGTGGCGACCATCCGCCTCGACGAAGGTCCCACGCGCATCGAGCGTGCCGACCGCCAGCGGCGCGTGATGGTGCTGGCAAACATCATGCCCGGCTACTCGCTGGGCAACCTCCGCGTGCAGATCGATAACCTGCTGCGCCAGCAGAATGTGATTCCACCCGGTGTGCGCGTCAGCTGGTTCGGCGAGGGTGAAGTCCTAGCACGGGAAGGCGCCTACATGATGCAGGCGTTGCTGCTCTCCTTCATTCTGGTCTATCTGCTGATGGTTGCCCTGTTCGAAAACTGGCTCTATCCCTTTATCATCATGTTCAGCCAGCCGCAGGCGTTGGTGGGCGCGTTGTTGGCGCTGATTGTCGCCCGCTCCGAGTTGAACATCGTCTCGATGATTGGCATCATCATGCTGGTGGGGCTGGTGGGCAAGAACGCCATTCTGTTGGTGGACTTCACCAACACGCTGCGGGCGCGGGGCTTGTCGCGCGAGGAGGCGTTGCAGCAGGCGGGTCCCATCCGCTTGCGTCCGATTCTGATGACGACGGCGGCGCTGGTGCTGGCGATGGTGCCGATTGCGCTGGCGGTGGGGCGTGGCTCCGAGTTCCGTGCGCCGCTGGGCATCGTAATTATCGGCGGCATGCTGGTCAGCACGCTGCTAACGCTGGTGGTCATCCCCTGTATGTACACCGTGATGGACGACCTGACGCAGAATCTGCGGCGGCTTGTCGCACCCCGACGCGCCGCCGTGAAGCAGCGAGTGGCAGGGGGCGAGTAGGGGCAGACCTCTGTGTCTGCCCTCATCCCTCCATTGCAGGAACATCCTGCCCAAAAGCGAATCCCCTCCCCATCATGCCGTCGGACAGGTCAGACAAGTCGGCGGGGATGCAGGAGGAGCTGCTCGAAAGTCGGGTGCTGTATCGAGGGCGCGTGGTGGTGCTGCGCCTCGATACCGTCCGCATGCCGAACGGGCATATCACCCAGCGCGAGATTGTGGAGCATCGGGGCGCCGTTGCGATTGTGCCCCTACTCAACGCCGACACGGTGCTGCTGATTCGCCAGTATCGCCAAGCGGTGGGCGAAACGCTGCTGGAAATCCCCGCCGGCACGCTGGAACCCGATGAGCCGCCCGACCAGTGCGCCGCACGCGAGCTGCAGGAGGAGACCGGCTACCGTGCCGCTCACCTGCGCCACCTCTTCAGCCAGTACCTGGCGCCTGGCTACTCGCAGGAAGTCCTCCATGTCTACCTCGCCGAGGAGCTAACCCCTGCACAAGCCCATACCGAAGCGGATGAGATGGTGGAACTGGCGCCCACCCCGCTCTCGCAAATCGTGCCGATGATTCTGAACGGCGCCATCAAGGACGCCAAGACCATCGCCGGCTTGCTCATGACCCTGAGACTGTTGGGACGATGAAAAAATTAAGCGAGCTTCGGGCACGGATCGATGCCATCGACGCGCAGCTGGTAGCGTTGCTGAACGAGCGCGCCCGCTGCGTGCAACAGATTGCCCAGTTGAAGCGCCGCTCGCGCAAGCCCTTTTTCACCCCTGAGCGCGAGCAGAGCATCTATCGCCGACTGCACAAGCTCAATCGGGGACCGCTCAGCCCCAGCCAGCTGCGCGCCATCTTCCGTGAGATTATCTCGGTGGCACGCGCCCTCGAAAAATCGCTCACCATCGCCTTCTGGGGACCGGAGGGCACCTTCAGCCATCTGGCAGCCATCCAGTGCTTCGGGCGCGCCGCCCAATTCCTGCCCGTCGAAAGCATCGCCGATGTGTTCGCTGAGGTGGAGAAATCGAACGCCGACTATGGTGTCGTGCCAGTGGAGAACTCGCTGGCAGGCGTGGTGCCCGAAACGCTGGACACCTTCCCGCACACCAATGTGCGCATCTGCGCCGAAATCTATGTGCCGATTGTGCATCACCTGCTCTCGCGCTGCGCGCACCTGGAGCAGGTGCAGCGGGTCTATGCCGGACCGCAGCCGTTGCAGCAGTGTCGTCGCTGGCTACGGATGCACCTGCCTGCCGCCGAGATTATCGAGATTACCCCCACGGTCAAAGCGGCGCAACGCGCGCTCGAAGACCCCGAATCGGCGGCGATCGGCAACGCGCTCACCGCCGAGCTGCTCGGACTGCCCATCCTGTGCGAGCATATCGAAGACAACTCCCACAATCGCACCCGCTTCCTCGTGATTGGCTATAATGAGCCGGCACCCACAGGCAAAGACAAAACCTCGCTGCTGTTCACCCTGCGCAACCGACCGGGCGAGCTGTATCACGCGCTGGGCGCCTTCGAGCGCAACGGCGTCAACATGACCATGATCGAGTCGCGCCCGAACCCGCGCGGCACCTTCGAATATCTCTTTTTTGTGGACATTCAGGGGCATCATCGGGACGAGGCGGTGCAGCGCGCCCTGCAGGAGCTACAGAACTACGCGCTGGAGGTCGTGCTGCTCGGCTCCTACCCCGCCGCGGATTAGAATCGCGCCTCAACTTTTTGCTGTACGTCCGCGCGTCGTCATGGGTAGGCATAGGCGCACATTGTATCTGCGTTAGCAATTGCATAAGGCGCGCAGTACCTCAATCGTTGCATTACTCAGCCACCCCTGACTCGCCGCTTCACGGAGAAAATCCTTGAAGGGTTTGCATCCGACACCAAGCACGGCACAGCGATTGATGAGGGTTCTGTCGTTCGTGAGAACTTCTCCGCCCAGTTGCTGGGCACATAGCAGTAAAGACTCGTCTGCAGGACTTAAGGCACCCATGCCTTGCAGTGCGCAATCTAACGGTGGCACACCAAGAGGATGCACGAAGATCACTCCTCTGTCCATCGCTACGAGAGCGTCTTGCAGTGCGGCACCGCCTTTCTCCGCCTCCCAACGAACCAGTTCGGTTGTGCAGAGCGTATAAGGGACTTTATGAAGTATTTCTTCGATACAGTTTGCTTTACACCAATAGTTGAGGACATCATTGTCCACCCACAATCTCCCCATGGCGTTCGCCTCCATGCAAAGCGGTGCGCAGACGCTCGAAAAACTTCCTTGCCTTATCTACACTCATTGGGGCTGCTGTGAGGTATTCCTGCACCGAATAGAGCGTTCGCTCCAACGCGGTGGCTGCAGCCGAGGCTGTTATCTGCTCTTTACAGTAGGCATGCAGCACCAATACACGGGCGCGCTCGCTCAGCGAAGGCACTTCGGGAGGCTTAACAGGTTCGTCGAAAAAGAGGCGTTCCATCTTCTTCAGGGTTTGCGTGCCTTCGTGGCGCGCCCAGTCGTACTCCGATTCGCTAATGTAGCCCAGATTGTAGAGCCGCCACGCCAAGTCGCTTACGCTCACCTGCATCCGCCGCATCATCAGCAGCCAGCCATACAGCGGCAACTTGTTGCGCCGTTTGGGCAACCCATACTCATCGTACAGTCGATCGATCAATGCTTGAGGCATCAACAACGCCGCGGCAAAGGCGTTCGCCTGACGCTCTTCGGGAGAGGTCATCTGGAACACGGCTTGATCCACGATGAACCCTTTACTGCGGTGCAAGAGCAGATGCCCGTATTCGTGTGCCAGCGTGAAGCGTTGGCGCAGCGCTGGCTTCGAACGGTTAATCAGAGCCACGTACGCGTCGCACTCAGGCATTGTAAGGAACGCGCCCTCAATGTCGTCTTCAGGCAAGTCAGCGCCCACGACGCGCAACCCCGCTTCTTCGACGACTGAAACAAGGTCAGCGATAGGCTCCATGCCCAGTTGAAGGCGACCTCGCTCCTGTTGGGCGATTATCTCAATCTGTTCAAGTTCGTCCTTAAAGCGGGATGTAGGTTTCAAAGTGTAGAGAGGTGCGCAGGGAGCTGGCTTCCCAGCCAACGCCTCTATTTGCAAGTAGCGTCGGCAGCGTTCCAACCATTGCTGCAACGCGCCGAGATTCTGGGGTGTCTCAATAGCGCGCAAATAGACCTCCAGTGGGTTCTCCGTGGCGCGTAGAAGGGTTTCCAGTGGCACCCCCAGTGCATTTGCCAGCGCAACCACCGTGTCCAACCGCGGGGCACTCCGCCCCGACTCGATATCCGAGAGAGTGGAGACGCCAATCCCCGCTCGGCGTGCCAGCTCCGATTGGCTCCACCCCATACGCTCGCGCAACGAACGCACGCGCTTGCTTACCACCTCCGCCAGGGAGGGGACATCCACCGTTCGCTCCATCCGCATCGCCTCCTGTACCCAACAACATTATACCCTATTCCGTGCGATTCAGGACACCCATGCTCCTTTTCTTTCGGATTTCCGAAGTTCGGAGTGTGAATGCCCAACGGGTGAATTTGCCAACCCCCCTATATCCTCCATCTTCTGCAGGTTATCACCCCTCCGTGCCGAAAATTTTAAGCACGATGTACGCAGCACGGTCGCAGACGGTGGAGCAGACAAGCGCGCTCATACAGGGGATATCGTGCTGACCCCCAACGAGTGGATGATGGCACAACGACTGGGCGACGAATATTGGCTCTATAT
>Ga0079992_131055_pt1 | contig 21695 bp, 23 predicted proteins | sample FaiFalFF_MnMetaG_3_FD_69197 | JGI IMG/M metagenome (GOLD analysis project Ga0079992, IMG submission 69197) | Freshwater microbial communities from Yellowstone National Park, Wyoming, USA - Fairy Falls B (FF_Mn_B) MetaG (SPADES assembly) (version 2) | ecosystem: Environmental > Aquatic >... | reverse complement strand
GGAGGGGGCTCGGGGGTAACGTTGAGAGGCAGATGGTGGGGATAAAACAATGAATCACCACCTGCTGAGAAACGCTAAAAGATAAAAGATGGCATAACCTTCTCAAACATACTTATCATTATATCTGGCGTTTCTGTATGTATTGGGATCGGTTTCTTTGACTTTAGCGATGTAATGATCTCTCTGAACTCGTGAGGAAAATAGTGTCCCGAGACTCTTATCCTATAGATCTGTACTCCTAGCCTATATAGCCAGCTAGCTAGCACTCTCTCCTCTTCCTCTCTAGCCATGTCCATAGGCTCTGGGTTTGTGAACAATACAATAGCCTTCTCTATCACATCTTCCGTTTGTCTCTAGATGTTCATTCTCATTGATTATTCGTCGCATCTAGAGACTTTCTCCTCACCCACTCTCTCATTGGCAGCACAGCTACCTCGAGAGTGGGGTCATCGGGCATCGGGGCTAACGGCACGAGCCCCTTGAGAGTTAGATATTTTCTCTCGAGATTCAACACAGCTATTACATCTCTACCAGCTTTAAAACCACATCTAGAGCATTTGAGTTGCCTCGGGGCATCGCCCCTCATCAGCTTAGAGCCACAGAACGGGCATTTGGATGAAGTGTTTCTCGGGTCTATCTTAGCCACAGGAACTCCTTTCTCTAAGCACTTCTTCTCAATAGCTCTAACCATTCCTCTGAAGCCTGCTTGGTATATCCTATGCCTTAGTGCTGAGTCTCTTACATCTCTAATCATGTTCCTGGGACACTGCTTAGGAAGCTTCTCCAACACGACTATAGCATTGAGATTCTTAGCCGTATTAGCGATAATGTTCGCAATTTTCAATCTGATATCTCTCTTTCTCTTACGTTCCCTACCGTGAATAGCTCTACTAGCGTATCCATTGCCTTTAACACTCTGCACAGCCTCTCTATATCTAGCATATCCAATGGTAATTTTCTTAATCCCCGTCTCAAGAATATACACTTTATCGAGTACCTTGACAGCCACGTTATTCTCATTAACATCAACAGATATGACATGTTTAACATTATTCTCATCAACATTGACAGATTTAACAAACACGAAGTATACTAGTAGCCTCTTATACCTATGGTCAAGCTTTATCTTCGGCTGTGTCCTCAATATCCATCCACTGTTGATATATCTCCAGTACAGCTTGTGTGAAGCAAGCTCTACCGGCACCCAGCCTTTGTGAGTGTAGATGAGAATTGTAGTATATCCTATACGCTTCCATAGGTGGTCGTCTAGCCATATTGAGACATCATTAACCACTGGTTTCTCAGACTTTGCCAAACCCTTCTTCTTGAGCTTATTGAAGCTCTTAATCCTTGTAGAAGCGTCTTGACAGGTGGTGTGAATATAGTGGCTTGGTAGTTGAGGGAGTTTTCCACGCAATTCATGATACTTATCCCTCTTCAACCTAGTGAACGAGTCGATGTTGTTTCTAAAGCCATAATCCACAAGCTCTATGAGAACCTGCTTGTAGAGATCTTCAAGCTCTCTAAATACTTCAAGCTTCTTCTCAGTAAGCCTAACACTCGGCACAACAACTGTCCTAGTAGCTTCAATCACTCTTATCAACCTCTTCTAGCAACTTCTTAAATCCCTCAACAAGCCTCTTCTTCTTATGACTCCTCAACCCGTAGAGCTTCCCAGCGAAGGATGCCACGATCTCTATCAGGTCTTCTACAAGCTCTTGGTAAGCATCTCTGGGTTCTTCGCCAAACATGACCTCGATTCTAACCCCATATTGCTTGAAGAAGCGTTCTAAATACTCGAAGCCAAACCTCGTCAACCTATCTCTATACGTTACTACAACTACATCCACCTGTCTATTGATAACATAGTTAAAGAGCTTTAGCAAACCTCTTCTACCAGTCTTCAGCCCACTCGCTACATCGCTCAACACATCAACAACTTTGTAACCCTTAGAAGAGCAGTACTGCGTCAAATACTCTATCTGTCTCTCCAAATCGCTCTTTTGATCGGTTGAGCTTACACGAGCATATACGATTGCTCTAACCTCTTTGCTAATAGGCAGACCTTCAGCAATTCTTCTAACCTCACTCTCAGGAACTCTATATTTGCCACCGGCAGTTCTAATAGCTCTGATCCTTCCTTCTCTAACCCATCTAGATAGAGTAGAATAGCTAATGCCAAGCCTCTGACAAACCTCCTTAGGTCTCAACAACCTCTCTGAAAACTCTGAAATAACTGGCACCAATAACAATAATAAAAACAAGGCTTATAAATCTAACCCCCAGTCATCAACTATGAAACAGCTCTAATTAAAGGAAGCTATCGATCCCGTACCAAGAGCTAGATCTCTAGCCCCATAAAAATAGTTGGATATTGTGAAAGAGGAAATGCTTTATCACTGGAATTAGTTAAAATATTATGGAGATTGTATGGATATAACTATTGAAAGGCTTGAGAGGTTAGCTATGTTGAGACTAGGTGGGGATGAGAGGAATGCCCTGGCCAAAGATATAGCTAAGATCCTTGATTTCTTTAGGCAGCTTGATGAGGTAGAGCTAGAGAATGTGGAACCCCTCTTCCATGTTATTGAAAAAGGTGCAACAGTTAGGGAGGATATGACCAGATCTGGTATTAGTAGAGAATGGGTTGAGGGGAGTGCATATAGAGTTGTAGATGGGTATATAGTTGGGCCCAGAACCATTGTTGGTGAGGAGCGTGAATCTCATCAATAGGCCTATACACGAAGTTCTAGAATATATAAGGGGTTCTCCAGAGCTTTTAATAGAGTATTTATATAGGCTTTATGAGAGGATAGAGAGGTATGAGAAGATCCTTAGAGGCTTCATAACTATAAGACCTTCTGAAGAGGTTATAAGGGAAGCCGTAGAAGCTAATAGAGAGGGAAAGGCACTTGCAGGGATCCCCATAGCTGTTAAGGATAATATATCAACAGCTGGGCTGAGAACTACATGCGGATCCGCTATACTGAAGGACTACATACCTCCATACGACGCGACAGTTGTTGAAAGGCTGAAGAGAGCTGGCTCTGTGGTTATTGGTAAGACAAATATGGATGAGTTCGCCATGGGATCTACTACTGAGACAAGTTTTTTCGGACCCTCGAGAAACCCCTGGGATCTATCGAGGGTGCCGGGGGGCAGCTCTGGTGGAAGCGCTGTAGCTGTGTCTGCATATCTATCACCAGCGTCTCTTGGAAGCGATACAGGGGGGTCTGTTAGAAATCCAGCCGCATATACAGCTACGTTTGGCTATAAACCCACATATGGGGTTCTAAGTAGATATGGTCTTATAGCTTATGCCAGCTCGCTTGACCAGATCGGATTGATTACAAGAGATTCTGTAGATGCAGCACTGCTACTCGAATATATAGTAGGTGAGGATCCTATGGATCCCACATCACTAGATCTAAAGGTTTCCGGGTTTTACAGAACAGCATTAAATATGGGAGAAAAAACAGATTTTCCTAACGCCAGTCTAATAGCTATAAAAGAGATGTGGGAAGGTGTTGAGGAGGATATCTATAAAGTTGTTATGAGTGCTATCGACAAGCTTGTATCCTCGGGCTTCTCATATGATGAGGTAAGCGTTCCCGAAATAAGATATGCACTACCAGCTTACTACGTTCTAGCATTTGCGGAAGCAAGCTCAAACCTAGCTAGATATGGGATCCCGATCTATGGTCTTAAAGAAGATCCTATGAATCTTCCGTGGGACGAATATTATTCCAAAGTAAGATCCATTGGGTTTGGCAGAGAGGTTAAGAGGAGAATAATGCTTGGAAGCTATATTCTGAGCGCAGGCTATTACGAGCAGTATTATTTAAAGGCCCTCAAGGTTAGAAGGGTTTTGAGGGATAAGCTGCTACCGTTCCTGAGAAGAGGATATATAGTGTCACCAACAATGCCTGTTAAACCGCCTAGGCTGGGGGAGGCTATAGAGGATCCTATAAAGCTCTATGCAATGGATATAGAGACTGTAGTGCCCAATCTCATAGGGTCGCCAGCTATAAGTGTTGTTGCAGGCTTTACAGGATCTCTACCTGTTGGGCTTCAGATAATAGGTCCTCCCATGGGGGATAAGGATCTCATATTGATCGGTAGAGCGGCGGAGATCATAGTTGGATATTATAACATGAGCCCACAGATCTAAGGTGGGATATGTGAAGCTAAAAGCAGTTATCGGTCTCGAGATACATATTCAGGTGAACAGAGCTAAAAGCAAGATGTTCTGTGGATGCCCAGCAAACTATAGGGATGCGCCTCCAAACACTAATATATGCCCAGTATGCCTTGGACTTCCAGGCTCTCTACCGGTTCCTAATAAGGAGGTTATTAGGAAAGCTGTTATGCTCTCGCTAGCCCTTGGATCTAGGCTAAACAATCATGTGGTTTTCGTGAGGAAGCATTACTTCTACCCAGATCTGCCTAAGGGTTACCAGATAAGCCAGCATAGAGGGCCTGGAATGGCTCCTATAGCTGTTGGAGGATCGCTCGAGATAGAGGGTGATTTGGGGGCTAAGATTGTTAGGATTAGGAGGATCGGTGTTGAAGAGGATCCCGCTAGGATCACATATCCATATGGCGATCCGGTTAAAAGCCCTTATAGCCTCATAGATTATAATAGATCTGGCGTCCCTCTGATAGAAGTGGTTACAGAGCCTGATCTATCTAGCGGTAAGGAGGCAAGGTCATTTGTGGAGAAGCTCTTAACACTAGTAGATCATCTGGGGATCTGCGATCCAGATCTCGAGGGAGCCTTCCGAGTAGATGTAAACATATCAATCAACGGTGGAGAGAGGGTTGAGATCAAAAATATAGGTTCTATAAGGGATATAGAGAAGGCGATAAACTACGAGGTGATCAGGCAGAGCGCGTTGCTAATGGGAGGTGGTGTGGTTAAGAGGGAGACAAGGCATTGGGATCCTATCAAAGGGGTTACAATAGTTTCTAGGCATAAGGAGTTCGAGGAGGAATATAGATACTTCCCAGATCCAGATCTCCCAGCAACACCCCTAAGCAAGGAGATGATAGAAGAGATAAGAATATCTATGCCAGAGCTTCCATGGCATAGAGCTGAGAGATATGTTAAGAGCTATGGACTCTCTCAGTACACAGCGAAAGTGCTTGTCTCTAGAAAGGTGCTCTCAGAGTTCTTCGAAGAGACTATTAAGATCTATAGTGATGCCTCTAAGGTAGCAGATCTATTGATAAACGACTTCCTAGGAATCGTTAACAGCAGAGGCAGGAGCTTCAATATAGTAAAGGCAAGGCCTCAACATATAGCAAAGCTTCTAACTATGCTTGATAGGGGCATTATAAGTATAAAGATAGCGAAGATGATCTTGGAAAGAGTTGTTATAAACGGCGAGGATCCAGAGGAGATAGTTATGAGAGAGGGACTTATAGTGATAAGCGATGAAGCAGAGCTAGAAGCACTCGCAGAAAGAGTTATCAGAGAGAATCCCAAAGCTGTAGAAGATGCGAAGAAAAACCCAAAAGCGATAAACTACTTAGTAGGGCAGGTTATGAAGCTAACAAGGGGCAAAGCCGACCCGCAGAAAATAAGCTATATAATAAGAAAAAAGCTAGGAATCAGCGCTAATAGCTCCTTAGAATGAAGAGCAAAGGGTAAGAGGTTCTAGTCCTCTGTGAATCTGACCTCCTCCCCGCCCTGAAGGGCGGGGATTCCCTTTGGGCGGTTCATTGGTTTGTGGTTTACCGCCTTCATTCTCATCACTTCATAGCTGGTGGGGATTACCCACCCCGCTCCGCTCGTCCAGCGGTAGACCACGGGCTGGGTCTTCAGCCCATTACCCCTATCCCTCACCACGGAGAGCCCCCATCCGTGGATCCAAGGGACTCGGGGATATGTGGAGCCCTTATGGGGCATCCCCTTGCGGGGACACTTTTACTCTATTTTATTCAAACATTCAGAGATTTAAAAGCTTTACCCCGCCCTAAAGGGCGAGGCTTGTCGTTCATTTATTGTCATCACTATTCTAGGCTTCTACTGGGGATTCATAGCGCTAGCTTAACTCCTATTATCAGCATGTGAATGCTTTGGACCTTATCTTCTAATAGAATTAACCTAAGCCAATTCCAAATTGGAAGGGCAGAGAGTATATAAATATTAATATTGGACTCTAAAACTACACACTAAAAGGTCAAGAGGCTTCATAGATTATAAGGAGATATATAGCCTAGAGCTCTTAGCCCTTTCCTCTCACAATACCAGTTATGAAGACGGTATCCTCCATCGAAGATCACTAGGTGCAGACATAGATAAAGGATCGCTCAACTATATCGCTAGCCAAGGCTCTTTATAACTGAAAGTCTCGCCTTCTAGGAGGTCAGTCACCTCTTATTCCCCAGAATCACGATCACAACCCTCCTGGTTCTCGGGCCATCAAACTCTGCTAAAAGTAGCTCTTGCCATGTCCCTTTCACTAGTTTTCCATCGTGGATTGGAAATATGTAGAACTGCTTGAAAAGGGAGCTGAGTAAGTGGGCATCTGCATTATTATCGATCCTGTTATGCTCATAATCCTCCTTTTCTGGGGCTAGCTTTTCAAAGAAATTATATAGATCCTCGCTTAGCAGGGGCTCGTCCTCATTAGCTATTATAGCTGCGGTTGCATGTGGAAGGAAAACAACTGCTACCCCCTCGCTAACCCCTGACTCTTTGACTATGTCATCAAGGTACCTGGTTATGTTTATTATCTCTCTCCTTTTTGATGTTCTAACGACTATTTCTCTGTATACAACCATTTAGCTGAGCCCCCTTCTAGTTCCTCTATGGCAGTTTTTAATCATCAAACAATCGCTATCAAGAGTTCTAGGATAACTAGGCTCTGGCAAAAGTTTATTTATCTCTTTGAGCTACTGTCTTGTAGGGGCCGTGGCTGTTCTTTTAGAGACAATAACTTATAGATATATACCTATTGGTTATATGACACCTATTAGGGGCGACTATAGCTATAATTCGACATATCAAATGTATATGACAAATACTACTGAAACGTTGAGAGGGTTTCCAGGATCTATAGCTGTTAATGCTGCCTCGATAGTAGCCCTAGTTATTTTCATCGGGATCCTGCTGCTTCTTATGTTATATCTAATTTCCGTAACTACACCTCCTAAGATTGCTGGGGAGATGATCCCAAGACTTAGATCTGTTAATATGGAGATCGAAGATCTGCCAGGCTATGTATACACTGGTGTTAAGAAGATCCTTAGAGATATATATGTCTCAATTAGGGAGAGGTCTTGCAGAGCTTGCACGCCGAGGGAGCTGGCTTATAGAGGTGCTATAACCCCTCAATTTGCGGAACTATACGAGAGGGTTGTATATGGAAATATATATGAGGAGGGGGTTTTAAAGAAACTGGCTGAGATGGGCCTTATAAAAGAAGAGGAGAGCAATAATAATGGATAGGGTTATAGCTATCACTTTATTAATAATAGCGATAGTAGTGCTAGGTCTCCAAGATATCGCTATCCCCACTATACAGGCATATGATCCCCCGTCTATATATAATACTGGTAGGGGAGGCTATAGCGATCTATATATTTTGTTAAGGAGAACGGGTTTCTTTACAGAAGCTATAGATAGCATTTCCCAGCTCCGAGGATTCGACCCCAAGACATGGATCTTGATTATAGCAAGCCCAGACATGGATCTCGGAAGGCACGATGCCGACACGATTTTAAAGTGGGTATCAGCTGGAGGTAAAGCTGTGATCCTAGATGAAATAGGCACAGTAGACGAGATCATATATATGGTAGGGTTTAACCTATCACAATACCTCGGCAATATCGATATTGCGTCTTGCAGACTTGGAGATAAGATCTATGAGGTGGTATTCAACGTATATAGAACAATAGAGATCTATAATAGCTCCAATGCCACCGTGGTATGTGTAGTAAGGAACATGCCCACAGCTATTAGGATCAATATCGGGGGTGGTGAGCTCATATTTATAGCGGATTCCAGTATAGCGATCAACGAGGTGCTCGCATCTAGGTATGGTGAGCCTAATTTACGGTTCTTCACAACCCTTTTGGGGAAGAGAAATGTAATCTTCTATGAGGGAAATAGAGAGATTATATTGCTAAAAACATCATATATACTTAAAGCTCTATTTATAGTGCCAGCCTTGATTAGCTATGCCATCAATTCAGCATATTCGGCTGGCCCCATAGCTGTTTCAATACTCATTATAGGATCCTTTATGATGGCGTCTTTATGGATTATATCGTCCCTCGGCATCAACAGATCTATAGTAAAGCCTAAAACTCCTGTGAGGAAACGCCATATCGATATAGATGGTATTATGATGAGAGGTGTTGAGAGATGGAGAAAGCTGGTGAGAAGATAGCTTTTAAAGAGCTATTCGACAGAGTTATAGAGAATGTATCTAACGTTGTTGTTGGGAAGAGGCGCGAGATCGAGTTGGTACTTGCAACACTACTCTCAGGAGGGCATGTCCTCATAGAAGGTGTCCCAGGTGTAGCTAAAACTCTTATAGCAAGGACGTTAGCCCAGTCTCTGGGGCTAGAGTTTAAAAGGATCCAGGGAGCCCCTGACATGCTGCCAGGAGATATAATAGGCTTTAACATCTATGACCAGAAGAGCGGTTCCTTCGTATTTAGGAAAGGCCCTATATTCACGAACATATTATTTGTTGATGAGATAAACAGGATCCCCCCGAAAACCCAGAGCGCCCTTTTAGAGGCTATGCAGGAGTTTCAGGTAACTGTTGAAGGTATCTCATACAGACTCCCCGAGCCATTCATGGTAATAGCCACTATGAACCCTATAGAGGTTGAGGGCACCTTTCCGCTTTCAGAGGCTCAGATAGATAGGTTTCTCTCTAAGGTGGAAATAGGTTATCCCGATCTCGATGAGACTATCGAGATTCTAAGAAGATATGATTCGATCCAGATACACTATGTAAAACCTGTAGCCACAAAGGAATCTATTCTAGAGGCAATGAAGAATGTCAGAGATGTCAGAGTCGATGAGAATATACTAAGATATATCTCGCTCATAGTCTATGCTATAAGGAATAATAGATATGTTAGACTGGGCCCCTCTCCAAGGGGTGCGATAGCCATATACCTTCTCTCGAGAGCCCTAGCCCTTATAAGGGGTAGAACATATATAACGCCTGACGATGTGAAGATCTCTGTTTACCCAGCTATTGCCCATAGGATTGTGCTTAAGGATGAGGCAAGGCTGGGCAGAGTTAGCGTAAGATCTATTGTTGAGGAGACACTTTCAAAGGTGGATATACCGTGAGAATAACCCTTGATGGGGTATGCCTCATAGTAGCATCAATTATCTTGATTCTCTATTCCCTCAGAATATCGTCTCTAGAGATTCTATCTATATCACTACTATTGCTTCTCATAGCGTGGAAAAGCTATAGAGAGGTAAAAGGATATGGAGATGTGTCTAAGCATATAGAGGTGTCAAGGAAGATATCTAGACCATATGTTGAGGAAAGAGACCATGTAGAAGTCTCTATAGAGGTTAGAAACAACTCGGATAGATATATCCAGAGGGTAGAGATAGAGGATATAATCCCGACGCTTGCAAGACCTGTTGAGAGCCCAGTAACCGGGGTCTCGCTTCCACCTAGATATATAGCGGATTTATCCTATACTCTTGAGCTCACATCGCCTGGAAGATACGATTTCTCTACAGTCTTCCTCAGACTCGAAGACCCTCTAGGAATTTTTGTTGAAGAGATAGCAGCTTATATACCGGGTTCCGCAGTAGCGATCCCAAAGCCCGCTGCATTCAGAGAGACCTTAGAGATAGCTTCTAGAAGCCCAGGCACATGGATGAGAGGTAAGAGCTTTGGCGGGCTCTATGACTTTTACGGGATGCGGGACTACCAATATGGTGATGATGCTAGAAAGATTATGTGGAGCGTCTATGCGAGAACCGGAAAACTTCTTGTTAGAGAGGATCTCTCAGAATCTAGGGGAAGAGTTGTTATTATAATCGACATACCAGCAGTAGCGTGGGAACTGGGTGTTCCTCCTAGAAGCGTTGCAGAAGATCTCGCGAGGATCTCTAGAGGTGTAATAGAGACAATGGTTAGAAACTACAATGTTGTAGATGCAGTTATATGTGAGGAATATGTAGCAAGGATTATAAGGGGCATATGGAGTGGGGATAGAGAGACAATATATACTCTCTATTCTAACCTAAAGCACTACAGTGGGTGCGAAAGCAGCTATATCCTCTACAACTCCCTAAAATACATAGACATCGGCCCGGCCCACATGGCTATCTTGGTAACCTCTCCACTTGGGCTAGCATACTCAGACCCTGAAGAGCTTGTAGAGACTATGAGCATGATAAGCAAAAATATATATGTTCTTCTCTACAACCCCTCATCGATCGATTCTACATACACTAGAAATTTCCTCGAAGAGACCATACCAATGCTTACTTCAATGGGGTGGAGAGTAATTGCTATCCAGGGGATCACTTCATAGAATACTTAGTAGCTGGGGATTTACAGAAGCCGTTCTTCTAGCCTTCATCATCATGTTAACATCTATAAGCAGCACAGTATCTATAGTGCCTAACATATTGCTCGTAACATTCACACTAACCAGATATATATTAAAACTGGATCTATCTCCAATAGGCTACCTAGCCTCGATAGTTTCTACAGCACTCCTAGACGCAGGATCCGTTATACTGATATATATCCTAGGATACCTCTCCCGCATATTGCTTAAATACGCATATATGAAGACACCCCAGGATATGCGGAGATATAAAGCTATTAATATACTTAGAACAGCAGCTATCATCTCTGCATTTTACCCTATATCCATGTACTCCAAGATCTTCTCGAGCAACATACCAGGCTATGACCCTTTCTTCCTAGGCTCTCTAACATTATTTTTACAGATACTTTTCATATATATGATATTAAGAGAAGGTAATCTAGTAGATATAATTGATGCTATAATAAATATATATAAAAAGATTATATCCCTAGCCCCTCACATAGCGAGGATCATGGGTATTTTCGTAGCTATCATAGGGGCTACTATGTATAAAGACCCAGCCCTGATCTTGATATTTGTAACAGGAATTATTACTGAAAAAATCACCCTCCGCATAGATAAAAATACTAGAAATATCCACTATAAATATCTCATCCACTGTATAACGCCAGTATCATTACTTCTATATATGGCTTACCTAGGCTTTTAGAGGTAATAGCTGATCGGTTTTATTGATTATAATGGGCTTTATAACGCTCAGAACCTATTATCATGGGCGTGATATGAGGAATCCCTGGATCTTGGCACTATCCCTTATAACAACATCTCTGATATTCATGGCAATATCTGTCTATTTCATCGTAGATAATAGGGTTCTAGCATCTCTATTATCTCTAGCAATAGGCGTACTAATCCTTAGCAGTGGGCTTAGCATTATAAGGGAATATAGCAGCTGCAAACAATAGATCTTTGTTTATAGCTTAAACCCCGCCCTTTAAAGCTGATATGAGATTGAACATAGTTGTAATAGCGAAAACAATTATAGCTGAGAACCTATCCTTTCCTCCTACTAGGGGTTGGCTTCTAAAGCGGAGAGGTATGGGACATGTCTATTCTATTTTTCTCTTATCTAGTGCTTTCTTTAGCTTCTCCAACTCTTCAGGATCCATTGACCAATACATCTCCCTGCCTGGGAAGAGTCCTTCTCTAACTTCCTTAACATATAGTGTTAAGGCTTCTAGCATTAGCTGATATGCTCTCAGATATTGCTTAGCAAATGGTGGTGGGGAGGGGTTTAACCCTACTAAATCATGGAATACTAGGATCTGTCCGTCGCATTTAGGACCTGAGCCTATACATATCGTCGGTATGCTGAGTCTCCTAGTAATCTCCTCTGCGATCTCTGATGCTGTGTATTCGATCACTATTGAGAAGGCTCCTGCCTCTTCAAGGGCCTTGGACGCTTCTATAATTTCTATAGCCTCCTCAGCCTTCTTGCCTCTCATCCTAAGACCTGTGACCAGAGATCTCTGAGGGTTTAGACCAACATGCCCCATCACAGGGATCCCCGATCTCACCATAGCCTCAACCTTATCAACAACCTCTCCTAATCCTTCTACCTTCACAGCATCAGCCCCCATCTTTATAAGCTTACCAGCGTTTCTCACAGCCTCCTCTCTACTTATCTCATAGCTCATGAAAGGCATATCAGCTACTACAAGGCATCTGGGTCTTGCATTGAGAACAGCTCTGAGGTGGTGTGCTATCATACCTACTGTAACAGGGATTGTAGAGTTGAAACCCATAACAACCATACCGAGAGAATCTCCCACAAGGATCCCATCGACTCCAGCTTCGTCTGCCATCCTGGCCTGGTAATAATCATATGCCGTTACCATAACTATTCTATGACCCCTCTTCTTAGCCTTGACAAAATCTGCTGGGGTTGCTTTCCTCCTCTCACCCCCTATCACACTTCACCCCCTGAATCTCAATCGCCTTAACTAAATAATAGAGAACCTCATTAGCTACAAGCCTTATACCTCGTTTAACACTCTCTCGAACAATATAGCCATTTATATAGTCAATTTCTGTACGACCATGTTCGCAAAGATCCATCAGCATAGATGAATAGTTGTTACTAGTTGCCTTAGCAACCGCTACAACCTCTTCCAAAGGATCTCTTGGCAGATCTATCTTAAGCACTCTACACAACTCCTGAATCTCTCTAACTACTGCCTCGGCCAGCAGTCTTGCCCATTGATTCTCAACAATAACAGAGTTTTTGCTCCTCAGAATAGCCGTTATGGGATTTATAGAAGCGTTGACAGCGAGCTTGAGCCACCTATAGCTATTTATGTCCTCCACAACCTTTACATTAAGAATCCTTAGATCATAGGCGATCTTCTCTAAAATGCTACGAGGAACACCATGGGATCCTATATAACTGGTTGAACCTCCAACCCAGATAACTACATTTTGATCCTTCCTATATGCACCGTGATTAAGAACTAGATGCGCAGCCCTAGCATTCCCAACAATATCTATGACAGTTTCATACGAGCCAATACCGTTTTGAAGAGTAACTATAGTGGCTCTTTCTGAGACACTATATAACATAGGGGCTAGATTCGCTATATCATAAGCCTTTACACATATGATTATTACATCACTATCGATCCACATATCTGAATTTAGATCAATAATTTCTCCGCGAATCTCGTGGATATTCCCTAAAGGATCAACTAAGACTCTTTTCAAACTTAGTTCAGATCTTACGACTATGTAGGGTACATAGCCCGATATATTGAGGGCATAAGCTATTAGCGTGCCTATAGATCCAAAACCCATTATCGAGTATTTCAAGTATTCACCCAATAAATAGATCTCAGCTAAAATAAATCAGATATTGAGTGTTTACAACTGAAAAGCCTCGCCATTTATGGCGGGATGAATAAGAGATTTATAGGTTTTGTTAATCCTGATCTTTTTGGAGGAGCTCTATTGCTTCTAGCGGAGAGGTTTGCCTACCCTTTCAATTGGAATGATGGTTAGTCCCGAGCCTGGGGCTGTGGAGCTCCTCAGGAGATACAATGTTGTTCTCAACTATGCTATAAACAAGATTCTGAGGCTGGATCTGAGGAGCATTGGGAGGGTTCACAACGCTCTATATAGAGAACTCAAAGAATGGTTTGGACTTCCATCTAGGATAGCTGTTGACCGCTATAGGGATGTCCTTGCAAATGCCAATGCCTGGAGGAACAATCCTAGGAGATGATAAGATAAACAAAGAGATAGACACAGGAGTTGATAGAGCCCATAGATGGAAGAAGCTTGCCGAGAATCTCCAGAAGAGATACTCCTCTCCAAGGTATCTTGCATGGAGGAGAAGGGGGATCCTGAATAGAATAAGATCCTATCACAGAAAGGCTAGGAACATTCTTGAGGCCTGGGCCAGGAAAACATCTCTTGAGATCGTGATGATGGTTAAGAGGCTTGGATATGCAGTTGCTAGAGAGGATCTCACAGGGCTGATAAACACGCTGAGAAAGGTAAAGAACAAGGATCACAGAACAAAGCTCATAATAATGGGCTATGCTAGGCTTGGGAGATGGATAGACTGGCAGACTATGAAGCTTGGAGCACCACTTGCAATAGTAGATCCCAGGGGGACATCCTCAGAATGCCCAAAATGCGATGCAGAGATGATTGAAAATATATATAGCAAGGCTTAGATACCCAAGTTGTGGATTCGAAGCAGATAGAGACGTTGTTGGAAAGCTCAATATAATAAAAAGGGCTCTGAAGATGCTTAGGATCAAAATAGATTTCGGGGGAGTTCTGGCCCCCCTCACTGCCCCCCAAATGACAGATGTAAACTCGAATAGATGGGGAGAACCAATGAACCGCTTGCAAGAGGGCTGGGCTCCCAGCCCTTTCAAGGCGGAGAGGAGGTCAGTTGCCTCTTTAATCCGATTCATCTTCAGACATCAAATATTAGCAGCTAGATCAAATTTGGTTAAAATACTGAGCTTAGAATTAAGATTTAGGCTGTATCCTTTTTCATGGTAGTGGGAAATGTTTCTATATTCGTTTGTTCTCCAGCTTAGGTTTATATGTATTCAATCCATAATTGTTTTGATGATGAGGTGATATCTCTGCTAGATCTTGGTGTGGAGAGACCTCGGGATGCTATGATGCTCAAAGCACCCAAGGCCGAAGCCCAGTATGAGGGCTATGCCCATAAGGGCTTCGGAGATCCAAAGGTAGATAGGAGTCCCATGCCGCTGTGCTCAACAGCCACCGGTGAGCCTATAGGGATATGGATATCCCTGTGGGGGGAGGTGGAAGCCTCTGATGCCACAGGATCAAAACCATGTAGATCGAGAAACACAGCAACACTAAACAAATTAATACCAACGATAACTAACAACCTTCGGGGGACAAGCGGAAGCAGTTATCTGATAGTAGTTTTTAGCTTGTATGATAATGGTTAACCTTAATATCCCTAAAGCTCAACCTTAGAATGTGAGGCTTGATATATTGTCGTATAGCGAGGTTGCCTCGATAATAGAGGAGATTGTTAGACTGCCTACATATGCTGTGATAGGAATTGCGGGTAGGCAGAGGCTGATCTATCTATCTACACAGGAGGGTTCTTCGGATCTATATTCTTTAGATCTAGAGACTGGCGAGAGAATTAGAATAACCAGCGGTGAAAGAGTGTTAGGAGCTGCTACCCACCCCGATTCCAGTCTCTTCCCATATATAGTAGATACAACGCCTGGGAAGGAGCTGTCTACAATAATTTTCGCAGACGCCCATACAGGCAGGAAGATACCTGTAGACGGCTTTAAACCTTCAAGGATAGTTGGCTTAGCCTTCGATGGAGAGAAGGCTGCTTTCTCATCTGTAATAGAGGGTGGAAGCGGCATCTGGATCGCAAGGCCTGGAGGCACAGCTGAGCTTATCCATAGAGTTACTAGCTTTATATATGTCTCAAGTGTTAGGGGAGATATAATAGCTGGTGCCGGGTGGTTAACAGGAGATGCAAGATCTTCAGAGCTGTTCTTTCTAAACATACCTAACAGGAGGTTCGATGTCTACACACCTAGAAAGGGTTCCACAAACAGCGCCCCGAGAATAGGTGAGAAGGGAGTTCTATTCGAGTCAAACTATGCTGGCCCCCAGAGGCTCTATGTCCTCGATCCAGGTTCTATGAAGCTGGAGCCGCTTAAAACATCCTACAGGGATCATGTTAGACGTAGAATAGTTGAACATATATACTATGACTGGATGGATAGAGACAGAGCATGGTTTCTCGGTAAGAGAGATGGTAGGGTATATTTATATGCAGATGGCAGAGAGATTCCACTACCTCCTGGTTACAGCGGTTCTGCGACATACTATAGGGCTAAAAACACGTTTATACTTAGCAGATCATCGCTGAGATCCCCGCCATCCCTTATAAGTGTTGAGCTAGGAGGTTCGTCAAGGGCTCTTGCATCAGCCAGAACCTCCTCGAGGATCGTGAGGAGAATTGGGAGATCATATTTCGTTAGAATTAGAAGCTTTGACGGACTTGAGATACCTACCTTCGTAATGGAGAGCAATGTAGCACCCAAGCCGGGGCCGACTGTAATATATGTTCATGGGGGGCCCTGGTGGGAGGTTGCTGACAGGTGGGATACCATCATATCAACACTTGTAGCTAGTGGATACCACGTTGTCGCACCAAACTTTAGAGGTTCCACAGGATATGGAGAGGAGTTCAGGAGACTAGATATAGGCGATCCTGGTGGAGGGGATCTGCAGGATGTAATCTCCACAGCTAAATGGGCTAGAGAGGTGGGGCTCGCAAGCAAGATAGCGATCTTTGGATATAGCTATGGAGGCTTTATGAGTGTCTGGGCAACTGTGAGGGAGCCAGATGTATGGGACGCGGCTGTGGCCGGGGCCTCTGTGCCCGATTGGGAGGAAATGTATGAGTTAGGAGACGCGCTCTTCAAACAATTTGCACTACTTCTATTCGACGGTAAGAGAGAGCTCTGGAAAGAGAGATCTGCGATAAACTATGCTGAAAGACTCAAAGCCCCAATATGCCTTATACATCCTCAAAACGATACTAGAACCCCCCTTAGACCCGTGTTAAGATACGCTCAGAAACTTCTGGAACTAGGGAAGAGATTTGAGCTACATATAATCCCTGATATGGGGCATTATATTGCGGATGTTAAAAGCGCAATGGAGCTTCTATTGCCAGGCATACTCTTCCTCAACAAAACCCTCTCAAGATAGATCAGCTTATTAGTTCCGCGCTAAACGCAAGATCCAGGTATCCATCTGTAAACATTGCAAAAGCTTGCTCAGGGGACTCCACGGGGATCTCTAGATATCCCTCAACCCCTTCTCTCATAACAATGCTTCTCACAGCATCTGAATAGCATGTGCTGCTGGGGAATCTCGGGATTTTATATAACTTACCGCGTCTATGTATCTCAATTCTATATTTCTCTATAATGTTATCTGGTAGAACCCTAACTATAGCCCTTCTCTCTGAGAGATCTATGTGTTCACATATATATACCCTCGCCGCGGCTCCTGCTTCAAGCCATAAGAGAGCCTCTTCTCTTGATGTATACAATCTGAGCCTGTCACCTGCAATGCCTGTGCCTCTTAGGATTTCTCCGGCTTCGATGATCCATGCTCTCGGCTTGGGGCTAAGGCTTTTGAACTCCACCTCATCCATAGGCCTTAGAATCTTTCTCTGTGCATCATATGGTATCTCGATGTATACATCAGCCAGCGCCAGCTTAGAAATCATATAGCTCTCAAGCACCCATGGTAATACAAAAAAACCTCTCTTACCCCTCACAAGGATGCTAGGTATGTGTGTGAGCCTTCCTTCAGCCGCTTTAACACCCCTTAAAAGTCTTGCAATACCATTCATAGGCCCCTGGAGCTGATCCTCCTCACCTTTCACCCTGTTTAAAAGTCTCACCAATATTGTCTTTACAAGCATCACAACAGAAACAGGGTTTCCGGGAAACCCTATCACAGGTTTTCCCTTTATAACACCTAAGGTAAGGGGTTTTCCAGGCTTATACCTGATTCCCCTTACAACAACCCTACCCATCTCCTCAACAGCTCTATATACGTAATCCTCCACCCCAGCTGATGTGCCCCCAGTTATAAACAGAAGATCGCAAGTCTTGAGACCCTTTTCAATGGCCTCTGCTATAGCATCAGCACTATCCCTTAAAATCCCCAGACCGTGTACCTCAAAACCCTCGGATCTCAAAATTGCTGAGAGCATTTCCAAGTTAGACTCATAGATCTTACCGGGCTCTAACCTGCTCCCAGGCTCTTGAAGCTCGTTGCCTGTTGCAGCTATACATATTCTAGCCCTTCTATATACCTTTATATCTCTAATTCCTGCAGAGGCCATAGCAGATATTATCCTTTCATCAATTCTCCACCCCTTCTTCGCTATTATAAACCCCCTATACACATCGCTCCCAGGATATGCTATGTTGCTTCCTCTTGGAAGGGGACTATATATGAGCACATGATCTCCTGTGATGGATGTATATTCATATGGGATTACGAGATCGGCATTGAGGGGTACATAAGAACCTGTATCCACAGCATAGCATGCACCTCTAGGGATCTCTATATCGCTTGCATCACTCCCAACAGAGATCCTGCCTAATAGCCTGAGACTCGAAGGATTCTCTTTTGAAGCGCCAGCTATATCATCATATATTACCGCAAAGCCGTCAACCAATGATCTTGGGAATGGAGGCAGCGATATAGGGGTTCTTACATCTTCACAAAGCACCCTGCCATAAGCATCTTCTATCGAGACGATCTCACAGCCAGGTTCTAATGGCCCTAGTTCTTTAATATATAGTTCGATAGCTTCAAAAGGATCGTGAGACGCCTCAGCTACAGAATACTTCAAGGCGTTCTCCCAGCATAGATATTGCGTTTAAGAGGATATATGTCTAATCTAAGGCTTTGCAATTCTATAGCTAAGCTAAATAGCATAACATCTTAATAACCTAGTTGTGATAGATTAATCAGTGTGGGCTATATGGTAGAGGAAGAAAGCGAATATGAAGACCAGAGAGGCTACAGCGGTGAAGGAGACATAGATCTTGATAGAGATCTAGAGAGATACGTAAGATATCTGGAGAAATCTGTTAGGGAGCTTCAGATCGAGAAGAAAACATTGTTAGACGAGCTTGGCCAATGTAGAATCGAGCTTGAAAAGATGCTTCAACCGCCTCTGATAGAGGCGACCCTCATAGATCTCCTACCGGATGGAAGAGCTATTGTTAAGAGCTCGACGGGCCCAAACCTAGTTGTTAACATAAGCTCTAAAATAGATCCTAAAACTCTAAAGCCAGGGATCTCAGTGGCACTCAATAACAGGGGGTCTGAGATCGTTGAGGTGCTGGGCTTTAGAGAAGATCCTTTTGTAACGGCTATGAAACTTGTTGAAAAACCAAATACGAGATATTCGGACATAGGGGGTTTAGAGGAGCAGATCAGAGAGATAAGGGAGGTTGTAGAGCTCCCCCTCAAAAACCCAGATCTATTTAGAAGGCTTGGAATAGAGCCTCCCAAAGGCGTTCTCCTCTACGGCCCTCCAGGAGTTGGAAAGACCCTTCTTGCAAGAGCTGTTGCTGGGGAAACAAATGCCACCTTCATAAGGCTCGTGGCATCTGAGCTTGCGCAGAAATTCATAGGGGAGGGGGCGAGGATTGTGAGGGAGGTATTTGCGCTTGCAAGGAAGCATGCTCCCTCGATTGTGCTTATAGACGAGATAGACGCTATAGCGGCGAAGAGGATAGATGTTGGTACAAGTGGGGAGAGGGAGATCCATAGGACGCTAGCGCAGCTGCTAGCCGAGCTAGACGGCTTCGACCCCCTAGACAATGTAAAGGTGATTGCAACTACAAATAGAATAGACGTGCTAGATCCAGCGATACTAAGGCCTGGAAGATTTGATAGAGTTATATACATACCTTTACCAGATAAAAGGGCTAGAAAGGAGATCTTCAGGGTGCATACTAGGAAACTGAATATTAGAGGCGAATTAGATCTAGACCTACTAGCTGAGATAACAGAAGGCGCTTCTGGAGCAGATATAAAGGCTATATGCACAGAAGCAGGCTATATAGCTATAAGGGCTGGAAGAGACTATATAGCCCAAGACGACTTAGTAAAGGCTGTGAAAAAGGTTCTGGAAAGAAAGGCTAGAGGGGATATTGCCGAGGAGATCCAATCAGAGATCCCCATCACACATAAGAGCACAGCCCTCACACAACACATATAGATTGTTAACTAGTAGCGATTACCAGCTCAACTATTATATTGTACCTGGTCTCAGCTGCCCACTCTTCAGAATCACATCTCACCTAAGCAGTGTTCTCTCATTGTATTCCCATCCTAGGACGGGAGGTATCTCAAGCAAAAGCCCCATCCTAGGTTCCAAATTCGTTAGGGTCACGGTATAGAAAGATTCTAGGGATCTAGGTGTTGTAGCGGTATAACCCATAGCTGGGATCTAGGCTACTACGAAGCAAATATAACTAAAAGCCTTGCCCCTCTTTAAGGTGGAAATGGGGTTATCTTTAGAGCTATAGAGCTATTAGAGCCCTGACCCTATGATTCTTGGGTTTGCAATGGAGAATTTATTGGTTGAGAAGCCCTCACAAAGGCTCTTGAGGAGACTAAGAGCCATAGCTGATTATCAGTTCTTTCTAGGAGCAGGTGAGGCCCTTATACCAGATGATTCTAAGGTTCTTATATCTAGAAATACTGGGAGAGTTAGAGCGATTGTTGGAGAAGGGGGCATAATAGCCACTATAAGAGCATCTGACTATAGGCTTCTCCTAAGATTCATAGGAGGAGCTGCTCTCCACAGAGTATCTAGATTCCCAACTATGAGAGTGGTTGTAGTAGATGAAGTTGCTGATGAGATTAGAAGAGGGGGAAATCTGTTTGCAAGGCACGTGCTATATATCGACGAGGATCTCAGGCCTTGGGATGAGGTGCTCATAGTAGATGAGTCTGATAAGCTCTGCGGAGTTGGAAGGCTCCTCCTATCCCCTAGAGAGATTCTATATTTTACCAAGGGTGTAGCAGCTATCACTAGGGAGGGTAAGTGGTGGAGAGGAAAGGAAGAAGAGTGAGGATCATACTTTCGGAGCCCCTAGACGCTATGAGGAGAAATGGTGAGCTATACCTTGTAACAGGGTTTCCAGGCTTTGGTGCTGTGGGATATATAGCTACTAAATATATTGTTGAGGCTCTAAAGCTGAAGAGAATAGGCTATGTTATAACAAAGTACATGCCAGATGTAGTATCCATAGAGGGTGAGAGGAGCTTCAGCTTCCCCCACGAGATCTACTCAAAAGAGGGAAGCGGCCTCGTAGTTCTGGTGAACAGCGTCGTACCAAATATACATGAGAGGATAGAATTTGCAGAAACTATTGTTAGATGGAGCATCGAGAACAGGATTAGCGAAATGCTATTGATCGGGGGCCTCGATCCAAGTGTTAGAAGATCCCAAGAAGATCTCCTCAGATGGACCGGAAATAAATGGGGTAAAAGAGAGCTTAAAGAACCTGTAATGGATAAGGGCCTAATAATAGTGGGCCCGCTAGCGATAATTCTAATGTTCACAGAGATCCTGGGGCAACCCGCAATAGTTATCCTACCCTATGCAGAAAGAGAAAGACCTGATCCCAGGGCGGCTTCTGTAGCTGTTAAGAAGATCTCGGAGATCCTTGGAATGGAGATCGATGTACAAGATCTAATAAGGCATGCTGAGACCGTTGAAGAGATCGAGAGGAAGATAAGAGAGCATATAGAAATGCCAGAAAAAAGGATCACAGGGTATCACATGTAACACCTTACTACTAGGTGAAACTATATATAGCTATTCCCATAGTATAGATCATAGATAGATAACCTGAGATTCTCCTAGCAGTTATAATCAAAAGTGTTCAAAGGCGAAATTGTCTCTTAATTAGTATAGCATCTGCATATACCGTTTCTCAGCAGATGGTGGTTCTCCACCATCTGCTTCTCAACGGTCTCCCCGAGCCCCCTCACCGCAGAGGCTC
>Ga0079992_149613_pt1 | contig 21718 bp, 16 predicted proteins | sample FaiFalFF_MnMetaG_3_FD_69197 | JGI IMG/M metagenome (GOLD analysis project Ga0079992, IMG submission 69197) | Freshwater microbial communities from Yellowstone National Park, Wyoming, USA - Fairy Falls B (FF_Mn_B) MetaG (SPADES assembly) (version 2) | ecosystem: Environmental > Aquatic >... | reverse complement strand
TATCCCATTTTGGGGGCAGGTCTTTCTAAAGGGGAAGGGGGGAGGGGCGCGCCCTCATAGGGGCGGCCAGTGCCAAAGGGGCGCTGGCCGCCGCCCAAAAAGAAAGTTTTATACTGGGAAATGGTCTGACTCTCACAAACGGTTTTTGAGCGCTCTAATCCCTCCCGGCTTATTTATCCCATGAAGGCTCCCGCCCAGCCATTTGGGCAAGACCCAGCTTTTTTGAGCCGCTTTACTGAGCCAGTGTAGAAGAAAGGAAACCTAACCGTACGAGCGGGGGCAGGCGACAACTACCTTCCGAGCGTCCAGATGAAATAAAGTCTCTTTAGAAGGCAGCGAGGGTGGAAGGATTTTGGAGGGTTTCGGCGAGCTCTGATAGGAGGGCTAGAGCCTCCTTAGGATGCGAAACAGGTCGCCAGGTAACCCCTACCCGTTCCCCCTCATTATGCAGACTAAACTGCACCCCCCGCATTTGATGCAGCGCCTTTAGGAGAATAGCTGCGGGCGGCGCCTCCCGAAATTCTACCCGCATTTGATTTTTATGAACCCGAATAGCGCGCAGACCCAGCTCATCCCCCAGCCACCGCAGCCGCAGCACATCCGCCAGCATCAGAACAGGCTCCGGCAAATCCCCAAACCTATCTATAAGACTCCGTAAAAGCTCCTGAAGGGCCGCTTCGTTGGGGGTACTACTAAGCTGACGATAAATCTCCAGGCGGGTAGCGGGATGGGGTATCCAATCCGAGGGTATTTGCGCTGGCCAGTCCGCCTCCACCGTGCATTGCGGCCCCTTGCGTTTAGATAGGCCGTCATGAGGTATCTCCAACTCCGCTTTCACCTCCATTATCGCCTCCTCCAAAAGCTCCTGATAATACTCATACCCCACCGCATGAATAAACCCGCTCTGCTCAGCCCCAAATAAGTCTCCAGCCCCTCTCAGCTCTAAGTCCCGCAGTGCAATCTGAAAACCCGCCCCCAAATCACTAAACTCCTCCAAAGTCTCCAATCGCCTCAGCGCTTCCGGACTAAGGTGGTGCAAAGACGGCACCAGCAAATAGCAGTAAGCCTGACGATCCCGCCGCCCTACTCGCCCCCGCAGCTGATGCAGCTCACTCAGCCCAAACCGGTGCGCTGGATACACCACCATCGTATTCGCATGCGGCACATCCAAACCCGACTCCACAATCGGCGTGCTAACCAAAATATCTATCTGCCGAGCTAAAAACGCCGTCAAAATCGCTTCCACCTGCGGCCCCGGCATCTGCGCATGCACATAAGCTACCTCCGCCTCCGGCAAAAGCTCCTTGATCTTTTCTGTTAGCCGGGGCAAGCCCTCAATCGCATGATGCACAAAAAATGCCTGCCCCTCGCGGCACAGCTCCCGCTCTAAAACCTCCTTCACCAGCTCCCACGAAAAAGGCGCCACATGCGTCTCCACCGGCAAACGCCCCTTCGGCGGCGTCCGAATAATAGACACATCCCGAAGCCCCGACAACGCCATCTGAAGCGTACGCGGAATAGGCGTCGCCGTCAAAAGTAACGTATCTACCAAAGGCCAGCGCGCCCGAAGCTTCTCTTTGTCCGCCACCCCAAACCGATGCTCCTCATCAATAATCAAAAGCCCCAAGTCCTTAAACTCCACATCTTTGGAAATCAAGCGATGGGTGCCTATCACAATGTCTATTTCTCCTGCCGCTAAGGCCCGAATAGTCGCTTTTTGCTCCTTGGGAGATTGCAAGCGCGTAAGGGTGGCTATCCGAATAGGCCAATGGCGAAGCCGCTCCCGAAAAGTCTGCGTATGCTGCATAGCCAAGACCGTTGTAGGCACCAGAAGGGCCACCTGTTTTCCTTCTTGCACTGCTTTAAAAGCCGCTCTCAGGGCTACCTCCGTCTTTCCAAAACCCACATCCCCGCAAATAAGCCGCTCCATGGGATGCGGAGACTCCATGTCTCGTTTTACATCCGCAATTGCCTCTAACTGGTCCGGCGTCTCCTCATACGGAAACTGCGCCTCCATCTCTAACTGCGCCAGCGTGTCCGCCCCAAACGCATACCCCGGCGCCACCTTCCGCTGCGCATATAACTTCACCAAGTCTATCGCCAGCTCCCGAATCCGACTCCGAATCTTTTCCGTGGTGCGCTTCCACTCCTGCGACCCCAAACGGCTCAGCTTAGGCGGCGTACTATGCGGCGAACGGTAGCGCGCAATCTCACTAAGCTGATGTATCGGCACATACAACACCGCATCATCAGCAAAGATGAGCTTTACTGCCTCCTGCTCAGGCCGCTGCGGAAGCCCACATAACCCCCCAAACTTCGCAATCCCGTACTGCTTATGTACCACATAATCCCCAATGGAAAGCTCCTCCAGCTCCTTTAGTAAAAGCGCTTCACTACGCCGAAAGCGCCGATGCTCTGGCGGCTGATAAAACCGCTTGAAAATCTGGTGCTCCGCATAATACGCCCGCCATGCCCGCCCATCTATAAACCCCTCACTAATCTGCCCCACCACCCACTCCACCGAATAACTCACCGGAATCTCCCGAAATAACCGCTCCAAACGCGGACGATGCCGCTCATTCTCAATAAAAAGATATAGTTTCTCCACTGCAAGCTCCGTAAAGTGCCGCTGAATAAGAGCAATATCCTGAGGCAGGGTAGGCTGAGGCTGCGTCTCATACTCATAAACGGCTGCCACCTCCCCCCAAGGCTCCAAACTCACTTGGATCGCCTTAGGAAGGAGCCGTTCTACAGCTGCGTATAGCTCGTCATCTTCTAAACGTTGGAGGGCCGCCCGGATACCCAAGCTATTAGTGAAGCCAATCAGGGTGTCAGGAGGAAGGTAATCCAAAAGGGTGGCCTTCTCCCCCTCCGAAAAGGTCAAGGGTGAGGGAAGAATGTGATAGAGAGGAATCTCGCCCTCGGAGAGCTGGGTCTCAGGACTAAATCGTTGGAGCTTGACAATCGTATCGCCCTCTAAGCGCAGGCGAGCAGGGTACGGGTGCGCAAAACTAAAAAGGTCTATAACCCCACCCCGGCGAGCGTACATCCCCGGCTCCGTAACCGCATCGGTTTCTGTGAAGCCCAGCTCCTCTAAAAGCTCTATGAGGAAGGCCCGATCAACGGTAGAGTCGGGAGTGAGGGTGAGGCGGTTGGCGTGCCAGGTTTGGGGCGGCGGTAAGCGGTCATATAGCGCTTCGGGATAGGTGATAAGCCAAAAAGAATCATGGGAAAGAAAATCTTGCAGGGCGGTGGAACGTTCGGCTAACAAGGCCTCGGCTTGGCGACGGCTGGGATGCCGCGCCTGCGGCCACAACGCTATGGGCCTCTCCTGCCCACCTAAGAATATCCTTACATCAGCCAGGAGCCGAGCCGCCGCCTCCCGATCTGGAGTTAGGATAAGCCCCCGCTGAGAAGTCTTTTGGATCACAGCCGCCCAAAAAGCATGGGGCGCACTACCCCGCAGCCCCCGCACTACCACCGGCCGGGGTAAAGCCTCAACCTCCGCCCACACCCGCTCAAAAGCCTCCAACATCGCAGGCAAAAGAACAAATTTTGCAGGCGTCCCGCCACGGCAAAGACCCCAAGCAAAGCCCCCACCCCGCCTCAAAGCTTCTCCAGTTTTGTTATCCACTCATTTAAGTGCGGACACTTTTCCCGGATACGCTCCAAACCTATACGCATAACTGCTTGCGAACCATGTAAAACCTTCCGATACCCTCTATAAGCTTTCTCCAAACGAGCCGAGGGATGAGTGTCTTTCCCATCATTGATTTCCTCAGGAGAAGAAAAAAGCCGCCAATCCCCCAATGCTCGGAAATCGGGCGATACTCCGACTACCTCTTCCAGCGCTGCTAAATCAATAAACAATACGGCCTCAAACTCATGAAGCATGATATAGGGTAGGAACCGACGATCGTCAATATCTTCTGCAAACTTTTCCTCCAAGTACGTTACCCGTTCATAGGGGTTTTTGAACTTGCGGTGTGCCATCTCCGCTTTGCCAGGAAAATCCTCAGGAAGACCGTAGTAGTCCAAAAAGGTCGTTACACACTCCGCGCGGCTATCCCTTAGCAGATTTTGGAGGTCTCTTCGGATTTTTTCATATGAGGAAACACCCCCTGTGAATTTGACTCCCGACCTATCCCGCTTAGTGTGTAGAATGACCGGCTGAAGATGCTTATCATGTGCCCAAAAATGTGGCTGTAGCAGCTCTTTCACAAACTTTTCCTCGGTTTCTCCTTCGCAAAGGATGTAGATAAGCTTCATAATCGAGGACGTCCTCCCAAAATGTTTTTCTCCCACAGCTCACTGAGCGTGTAGTCTCTAAGCCAGTGTTCTAACTTTTCTGAGTCCAAACGCTGGATTGTGGAGACCCCTTGCACCCGATCCACTACTAAGACATCCTCGGGCGAGAAATGGCTCAATAGACTCTCAGACTGGGTTGACAAAAGTACTTGCGTATGTGTGGAGACACTGTGTATCATCTCCGCCAGAAGGGTAATCGCATAGGGATGAAGCCCCAGCTCCGGCTCGTCTAAAATGATGATGTGGGGTAGCTTTTCCCGCGGCTGGAGAAAAAGCGTGGCCAGACACATAAACCGTAAAGTCCCATCCGACAATACATGCGGTCCAAAGATCATATCCGAACCCCGCTCCCGCCATTCCAGCCATATTTTTTGCGGATTGTAGGGATTTGGGCGCAAAACAAAATCACCAAAAAAAGGCGCCACCATCCGAATCGTCTCTACAATTCGCTGATAACTTTCTGGATGAACCTCCCGCAAAAAGTAAAGATACGCGGCTAAATTCCCCCCATCCGCTAAAAGACACGCATTTTGGGTAATATCCACGAGTTGCTTTACCCGAGCCCCCTTACTCGTATCATGAAAATGATAAACCTCCCACGACATCATCGCCTCATAGACATACCGATTCACTCTTTTGCGATTCTGGGGCTCAGAAAGGAAACTTTCCTTGCGAATGTCTGTGGTTTTTAGCCCTTCATAAGGCTTTTTGTGCGGAGGACTCTTCAAAAAGTAAGTCGCCTCATAAGAGAAAACCAAGGTATCTGCCGTTGGCTTCAAAGTGCACTCATACCCGTTGAAGTTGTTTTTATCCCTTTGAAACCAGAGGGTTATATGGAGCTCGGGGGTAGTTTTTCGGCCATAATGTAAAATCATGTCTGGCCCGCCCGCGTCAGCTACATAATACTGAAACTCCCCCGCATCATTTCGTGAAGCATCTTAAAGAGGCTGATGAGGTTGGATTTGCCGGCGCCATTTGCGCCAATGAGGATATTAATGGGCCTCAGCTCCAAGTCTAATTCCCGGAAAGTCTTGAAACCCCGAACTGAAAGGTTTTTCAACATGAGATTTTCTCGCCTACGATTGAACAAAGGTAAGGTTCTCACTGGGATGGAGTAAGGACAGAGGGCTTTTCTGTAAGTAGAGGGCCTTAGCCTCCTCATGGATGCAGGCACGCCCAAGGAAGTACCTTATCGCTGGTTTCTACGTCTAACTGAGCCCGCCACCCCTCCCCCGCATAATAAAGCCAAAGAGGATGAAGCAAGAGAGCAAAAAGTGGCTCCCCAACAAGCCGCCCACTCAAAAGGGCAGGCGTGTCAAAAAGAGGTTTTCAGCTCTAACTGGGGGTGGAAGTTTAGCGCTGCTCCTACCTTTGCGCCGTGTGGAAAGTGGGAGCCGCTAAGGCTGATATTACTTACTTTGAGCCCGGCATAGGCCTTTTAGGCTGGGGTAATAGCCGCCATGTAGCCTACACTGTAGAATCTTCCCTGTATGCCCGCGCTTTTGTCTTTGAGACAGAGACGGAAGGGCCTTACTTTTGGATAGAGGTGGACTTGTGCATGGCTACGGTAGCCGTGTATCAGGAAGTCTATCGGCGACTCTCCTCGGCTTTTCCCAGCCTGCAAATGGGCCACCTCCTCATTACCGCTAACCACACCCATGCCGCCCCGGCCGGCTACTCTTACCACCTCCTTTATCACATCAATACGCCCGGCTTTCATCGGGGTGTCTTTGAAAAGATCGTCTCCGGCATCGTAGAGGCCGCCCACAAAGCCTATCAGAATCGCCAGCCTGCCCAGCTCTTCTATGCTGAAGAAGCTTTTCCTCCCCATGTACCGATCGCCTTCAATCGGGCTATGCCCGCCTTCCTCAAAAACAAAGGCATAGACCCCAAGCTCAGCGACCACCCCGAATTAGCCGTAGACCGCACCGCCTACCAAATCACCATCCACCCTACAGGTCACTTGATCAACTGGTTTGGCACCCACACGACCACTATCCAGGAAATGAACCTCTGCATTAGCTCCGACCACAAGGGTTATGCCTCCGAGCTGTGTGAGAGTGGCCATCAGCGAATAGCGGCCTTTGCGCAAACGACCGCAGGCGATGTCACGCCTAATAATCATGCTTTTCCGGGAGTGCGCGTACGACGAGGCCCTACCCCAAACCCCTTTGAAAATCGGCGACTCATCGGACAATACCAGGCGGATATGGCCCAGCGCCTCGCCCAAAAGGGAGAACCCCTCCCCCCCATCCTGCGAAATTGGCACACTTGGGTAGATTTTTCCCGTGTCGCTGTAGAAGAGCCCTACACCCGGGGCCGAGGCCGGGGACAAACAGGCTATGGAGCCATAGGCCCAGCTATGATTGGAGGCACGGCCGAAGGAGGAGGCGTACCCCCCGAAGTCGTCCGCCTAATCACCCTCTTAGCTCGCCTACGAGGCCTCACTGACCCCGCCATCCACGGCAATAAACCCATCCTCATAGATACGGTGTCCAAACGCATCTTTGGCACCCGCCGCTGGGAAAGCCTGCCTTTACCGCCCACCGACCCCGCCATCCGCTACCTACAATGGATCGCTCGCCAACGCGGCAAGTATGTCCCTTTTCCCCTCATCCCCCAAATCCTCCCCGTCACCATCTGGCAGATAGGCTCTGTGGGCCTCATAGCCTTACCCTTTGAACCCACTACCATGGCAGGGCATCTCATCAAAGACCGCCTCAAACCCCTCACCACCCCTCTCGGCATCCAACACCTCATCGTCCAAGGCTACACCAATGGCTATGCGGGTTACCTCACCACTTACGAGGAGTACCAGTATCAGCGCTACGAAGGCGGCCACACCCCCTTCGGAAAGTTTCAGCTGGCCGCCGTAGAAAAGGTCCTATCAGAGCTCCTTACAGGCACCTGGCAAGGTGTACCTGCCCCACCCCACCTCTCCCCAGATGAAGCCGAAAAAGTACTTTTCACCTATGAGGTGGCTCGTCGCCTGCGATAAAGGGGGACGCCTCCTTTCGGCGGCCCTCACCAGCCTAACGCTGCTGTGGGGACAAACGCTCATAAGGAGCCGGACTTATGGAGGAAGCTCAGCCGATGTTCTGGTAAAAGCTTTCCAGGATGCCAATGGCTATGTCTTAGTTGGTTATACCCGTTCTAAGGATGGACTGCTGCGGCGAAACGGTTATGATGCGGACTTCTGGGTGCTTCGGGTGGACCGACAGGGTGAAGTGGTCTGGCATGCCACTTACGGCGCCGAAGGCGATGAAGAGCTGACCGACGCCTACCGCCTCCAAGATGGAAGCCTCCTCCTCGTGGGCTGGACCGACTCCAAAAGCCTCTCCCACGGCAAACGCGACGCCTATATCGTCTATATTGACCCCTTAGGAAAAGTCCTCTGGCAAAAAGCCATAGGAGGAACCGGCAATGACGTGGCTCGCGGCGTGAGGCTCATTCGAGACTCCGTCATTGCTATTGCCGGCGAAATTGGCTCCATAGACTCCCTTCTCTGTCCCAAGCATCGGGGCGGAACTGACGGATGGCTCCTCCTACTCTCCCTAAGGGGAGAGCTCCTCAGTTCCTACAACTGGGGCGGCAGTCATAACGACTACCTCCGCCTCATTGTGCCAGTCTCCCCAGATACCCTGTGGCTAATAGGCGCCTCAGACTCCCAAGATGGAGAAATCGCCAATCCCTTAGGCAAAATGGATATATGGATCGTAGAGACCGATGGAATGGGGCGGTTTCAGCGCAGCTGGAATATTGGGGGAACAGACTTTGAAGAACCCTATACTTGGACGCGCTCACCCGAGGGGGAGATATGGGTGGGGGGAACCACCTTTTCTCGGGCCTTAGTGGCGTATGGCCGAGCGGACGGCGTGGTGTGGAAGATTGAGCCGGAGGGTTCGGCTCAGGTAGTGTGGCAAGGTGGCGGCACAGGCGATGAAGGACTAAACTTTCTTTCTCGTTTGCCTGATGGCGATTGGCTGCTGGCGGGGATGACCAGCTCCCGGGACGGCCTTATCCCCCACCTCGTTGGCCTCTACGATGGCTGGGCCGTGCGCTGGAATCCTTACTCCGACTCGCTGCGCTTCTCCATCACCCTTGGCGGCAAAGACATGGACCGCTGGGAGGCCGCCTTTGAGGCCGAAGGCGGCACCTACGTCAGCTGGGGAACCACCGCCTCCAAAGGCGATGAAATCGGCGGCATACGCACTTATGGCAGTGCTGACTTTTGGGGCGTGTGGTGGAAACCCGATACCCTGCCTCCACCCCCCATCCTCCCCGAAGGCCCCACCTGGCTCTTAGGATACGTCCATCTCAGCGGCACCCGAGAAACGCCCATCCAACTTTTCTTTAGAAGCGCCACAGGACAGACCATAGACAGCCTCACCCTACAAAAACCTGGCTTCTTCCGGTGGCAGGTCCCCGATACGATCCTCTCTACCTTGCGCGTAAGCTGTCATGCCCAAGGCTACCTCTGGAAAGAAATAGCCGTACGCATCCGCCCCCATCAGGAAAATCGCTTAGATATTCGGTTAGATTCCCTTCGGCTGGGCGTACGCATGCCACTCTTTCTTGTACATTTTGACAAGGGGAGTGCTCGGCTTCGGCCAGAGGCTTATCCTCAGCTGGATGAGTTCGCTCGGTTTCTCTCTCTTCATCCAAGCCTGCGAATTGAGCTGGCAGGGCATACGGATGGCACCAGCCGAGCAGAAACCGAAATCCAGCTTTCCCGAGACCGAGCCCTGGCCGTACGCGATTACTTAGTACGAAAGGGCCTTCCCAAAGAGCGTTTTCATATCGTCGGCTATGGGAAAGCGCGCCCCATCGCCGATAACGAAACCCCCGAAGGCCAGCAAAAAAACCGCCGGGTAGAATTCCGCATCTTAGGGTTCTGAACCCAAAATATGCCAGTAGCGCCGGGTCGGCGTCCAAACCACCACATAATGCGCATCCGGATATCTCTGAGGCTCCCATGTAAAGACATTCTCTACTCCTCCATTCAGCCAACCATCATAAAGGCGCAAAACTTCCTCATACTGCGCATTGAGGAGCTTGATTTTTATGGGCTGGCTCCGCTCTACATAAAGCCGCAAAAATCCCCGCGCAGCCCGCATCTGAAAGGGAGGCGTATAAACCTTTGTTTGAATGACCAGAGGAAGGGAGGTCAGCGTATCTCCCTCAGGACTCACATAGATGAGACGATACGCATACCGCGCCCCCGCAAAGGTGATAGTGTCGTAATACTGAAACTTGTATCGGCCAGGCCCAGAACAGGAATGCGTGAGGATTGGATGCCATCCCTGTAACTCAATCTGCCGCTCCAAAAAGTAACGGCTACACGGTTCCCGAATCTCCACCTCATAGGTCAATAGAATGCCCAAGGTATCGGCTTCGCCATAAAGGGTGCTGAATCTAATGGGGGCGTACAGGAGCTTTTCTTTTTCTTCATTGGCGGTGGTGTAGCGCCATTGGCCTCGGATAAGGGCTACACCGGTAATAGGGTCGGGGTCCCATGGCACATATTGCCAGAGGGGAGCCGTCTCCGAAGGTAGATAAAAGGGAATAGGCCTACCGCCATGAGAGATATGCACGCCCGAATCAGGTAAAAAACGCACCTGCGGAATAGGGGCCAAATAAAGCCCCGTGCGAACCTGCCCCGTAGGATCAATTAGAACGGCATAATGCCCCGCTTGCGTCACATCCGGAATGCGAATGAGAAAATTCGGATGCCGGTCCAGCGAAATGTCGCCTCCCACCTTCATAATAGTTAGCCGCTGCTGAGGAGGAATTTTCACACCAGCGGGAAACTCAAAAGAATAATCCCGCGTTACCAAAAGCCACCGCTCAAGGCTAATAGGCGCCTTTGTAGGATTGTAAAGGTCTATGCGGTGATTGACATTCTCGCGATAGACGCCCGGAATAAAACGAATAATCTGCGGATTCTGACTCCATACGGCTCCCCACAGCAAAAGAAGAGTTAAGATTTTGGTGCCCTTTTGGTTGGAAGGGGGTGGTAGGGTTGGGTCTAGCGTAGAAGGGGGGCTATCTATGGCCAGAAGCCTATAAGGAGCCTTCTACCAGAAGGTGTAATATATCTGAGCGCGTGATGATATCCCAGCCATGGTCCAGCTGTACTAAAAGGGCAGGCATTTGTCGGGTGAGCATCTTGGAGACGATATCTACGGGAGTGGAGGGGAGGACGATGGCGGGCGGGTCCAATGCATATTGGTGCACAGGGTGGTCCCGGGCATGGGGATCATCCATAAGCACCTCCAGCAAACGGGACTCGGTGAGGAGCCCATACACCTTTCCATCTTCAATGACGGGAATTTGGGAGATTTCGTAGGTCTGCATGAGCTCAATCGCTTTTCGGAGGGGGTCATGAGGTCCTACGGTGGCTAGGCCTGGGAGTTTGCGTTCTTTACGCTCTAAGACATCGCCGACGGTCAGTTCGGAAGTGCGTTCTAAGAAGCCTTGGGCCCGCATCCAGGCGTCATTGTAGATTTTATTGAGGTAGCGGGTACCATGGTCAGGCAGGAGGACGACAACAAGGTCGCGGCTGGTGAGATTTTGGGCGATTTTGAGGGCGGCAAAGACGGCGGAGCCGGAAGACCACCCCACAAAGAGACCTTCGTAACGGGCTAGCTTTCGGGCCATAAGCGCTCCATCCCGGTCGGACACCTTGATGACCTTATCAATTAAGGAAAGGTCTAAGTTTCCCGGGACGATATCCTCGCCGATGCCTTCGGTAAGGTACGGATAAATTTCCCGGGGGTCTATTTGACCGGTTTCGTGGAGCTTTTGAAAAAGAGAGCCATAGGTATCTACGCCAATGACCTGGATGTTGGGATTTTGTTCTTTGAGGTACTGAGCTACGCCGCAAATGGTGCCGGTAGTTCCCATTCCTGCCACGAAGTGGGTGATGCGGCCTTCGGTTTGCTCCCAGATTTCGGGGCCTGTGGTTTCATAATGGGCCTGGCGGTTATTGAGGTTGTCGTACTGGTTGGGATAGAAGGCATTAGGGATTTCTTGGGCAAGCCGTTTTGCCACGCTGTAATAGGAGCGCGGGTCTTCAGGCGGGACATTGGTAGGGGTTACAATGACCTCCGCGCCTAAGGCCCGTAGCGCATCTATTTTTTCTTTGGATTGCTTATCGGGGATGGTGAAAATGCATCTATATCCTTTGACGGCAGCTACGAGGGCGAGCCCCATGCCTGTATTTCCAGAGGTAGCCTCAATAATGGTACCCCCGGGTTTGAGCTGGCCGCTGCGCTCCGCTTCCTCAATCATCTTAAGGGCGATCCGATCCTTGACACTCTGCCCGGGATTGAAGTACTCTACTTTAGCTAAGATTGTGGGGGCTAACCCCCTTGTAACTGCCTGAAGCTGAATGAGCGGAGTGCGCCCAATGGTCTCTAAGATATTCCGGTACCACATAGGGGACGAGGCTTACCGAGGTCGGGTACCGCCAGTAGGAGAAGAGGAACGGATGCCCCCTGCGCCCGTGCTCCCGCTTTGGATGGAAGGACGAGCAGATCCAGAGGAATGAGGCGAAGTAGGCGTATAAGAGGGGCGTGAAGAGCTCGTCGGAGCTGAGGTAGCAGAACGGCGAGGAGGCGTCCCCCCAGGTGTAACTACTGTACCCCGAGGTGGCGTGTAAGTCGTGCTGCCGCTGGGAGTAGTGTAAGTACGCGGCCGATAGTTGTAGCGGGGATTATAGGAGGAGCTGGATGAGGAGCTAGTGCCAGAAGGTGCCACCCACCAGCCGGGCCCCGCATAATAGCTCCACCCCCATCCCGGCGTATAGTACCACCCCGGCCCCGCATAGTAGCTCCAGCCCCACCCCGGCGTATAATACCATCCCGGCCCCGCATAGGCTGGACCCCAGCCCCACCAAGGATCCCACCAACCCCATCTAGGACTATACCAGCTACGCCAACCCCACGTCGGACCCCATCCAGGACCCCACCACCAAGGATCATACCACACACCCGTAGAATATCGACGAACCCGGCACGAATAGCAGTAATCATCATCGTATTCCCGAGAAGAGCGAGAAAAATTATCTTCCCGACTATCTACACCGCTAGAGGCCTTCGCTTGCTGCTGGGATTTATTCAACTTTTCCCGCTCCTTAGCAGAAAGGTAAGTATCATCCTTAGAAGCCACTTTTTGGCCGCTGCAGGCAGAACCCAATAGCACAGCAACAGCCACCCCAATCAGTTTCATGGTCTTCATATGCCCTCCTTTTTTGGACATAACAAATATACGAAAAGTATGCCAAACGGTATGCATCGGGGGGGTGCCGTAACTTTGGCTCCATGGTGAAAGATTGGAGCGAGTGGTACCAAGAAGTCATCCAGAAAGCTGGCCTGGCCGAACATTCCCCCGTGCGCGGCTGTATGACCATCAAGCCGTATGGGTGGGCTATTTGGGAGCTGATGCGCGAGCGCTTAGATGCGGCCTTCAAAGCCACGGGCCATCAGAATGCCTACTTTCCCCTCTTCATCCCCCTGAGCTTTTTAGCCAAAGAGGCCCAACATGTGGAAGGCTTTGCACAGGAATGCGCCGTCGTTACCCATTATCGCATCAAAACAGACCCCGAGACTCGTGCCGTAACCCCCGATCCCGAAGCAGAACTCGAAGAACCCCTCGTCGTACGCCCCACCTCCGAAACCATCATATGGAGCACCTTCCGAAATTGGATACAATCCTACCGAGACCTTCCCCTGCTCATCAATCAGTGGGCCAATGTAGTACGCTGGGAAAAACGCCCCCGACTCTTTTTACGCACCACAGAATTTCTCTGGCAAGAGGGACACACCGCCCACGCAACCGCCGAAGAAGCCTTAGAAGAAGCCCGCCGAATGCTGGACATTTATGCGGATTTTGCAGAGAAGGTCCTGGCTATTCCCGTCATCAAGGGCCGCAAAACCCCCTCCGAACGTTTCGCAGGCGCCGTAGAAACCTTCACCATTGAAACCCTCTTAGTGGATGGAAAAGCTCTACAAGCAGGTACCTCGCACTTTTTAGGGCAGAACTTCGCTAAGGCCTTTGACGTCAAGTACCTCACCGCCGAAAATAAGTTAGAATATGTCTGGGCCACCTCCTGGGGAGTTTCTACGCGTCTGATTGGAGCTCTCATCCTAAGCCATGGCGACGAAAAGGGCTTGATCTTACCGCCGCAAGTAGCCCCCATACAAGTGGTGATCATTCCCGTCTGGAAAAACGCGGAAGAGCAAACCCAAACCACACAAAAAGCCCATGAACTGGCACGAAAACTTATAGACCTCGGCGTAAGAGTGAAGGTAGATGCAGATCCCCAACATCGGCCAGGCTGGAAGTATAATGAGTGGGAGCTACGAGGGGTTCCTGTAAGAATGGTCGTAGGGCCTCGGGACTTAGCAGCGGGGACGGTAGAAGTGGCTTTCCGTCATAATGGCGAAAAGCGCTCAGTCTCAGAAGGGGAGGCCCTGGCAGAAATCAAGAACTGGCTGGACACCATTCAGCGAGCATTGTACGAGCGAGCCAAGGCCCGTATAGAGCGTCAGACGCACTGGGTGGAGGATTATGCGAGAATGCGGGAGATTCTGGAGGAGTCAGGAGGTTTTGTGGTGGCGCATTGGGATGGGACGGCGGAAACGGAAGCCGCCATCAAGGCAGAGACAGGAGCTACGATTCGGTGTATTCCACTGGATTGGAAGGAGGAGCCGGGGAAATGCATTTACACCGGGCGGCCCTCGCCGGGACGAGTGCTATTTGCCAAAGCCTATTAGAAAGGCCAAATGCCAAGCTAAAAGAGAAAAGCTCACACACCCGGGATGACCATCAGCAGGGCAGATGCTCTCCAAGATGTACTAAAAGAGACCACCCCCCTACCCCAAAAGAGAAAAGCTCACCTTAGAATAGCCCTCAGCGGGGCAAGGGCTACTGGTAGAAAGAGTTTCTAAATGCGAGTCGGTGGTATGTTATGGGGCTGCCGCCCGCCTGCAGGGCGGGCGCGCCCATCTCCCCTTCCCATCAAGAAAGCCTTGGCCTCAAAATGGCATTATTAAAAGCCCATGTTCATGGCAGCTCTCGGAGGGGTGGATACTCCTTGCAAACGCCTATCCTATAGCACTGGCAGCCCCTCGCCTCCATACTCCCCCCACAACCCCCTACATCGGCGGACTATGCTTCCACCGATTATGCGTCCAGAGCCAATTGGCAGGGTCCCGCCGGAGGCTAGCCTCCAAATGCTCCACATACAAACGGGTCAGCGCCTCCGCAGAAAGCGCTCGGGGCTCATCAGAAAGAAGAACAGGATAAGCCGCATACCGATGCCGCTCTAAGCGACGAATCTCCACAAAAAGAACCCGATAGTTTCCCAAGTGCGCAGCTCGGCTCAACCCCCCATGCCAGGCCGTGAGCCGATTCAAAAATGGCAGCCATACCGCCCGCTCCAAATCGCTGGGGCTCTGATCCGCCATTAGAATTAGCGTATGCGTGGTAGTGCGCATCCGAGCCAGCCGTAACCCCATCTGCCCCTGCGGTAACATGTAGCTCCCATACCGCCCCCGCATCCGCAAAAAAAGCGTATCAAATACTACACCCTTAAGCGGAAGATATACGCAGAGAATGGGCGCTGCCGTGTCTTTTCGGACAATCCAGCCGCCCCACTCCCAATTAAACTGATGCCCCATAGCTACAATCACCGACTGGCCCCGAGCATGAGCCTCGTGAAAAAGCGATAGATTCTTGATCTCAAAGCGCTCCCGCACCGCTTCCCAATCCTGCGCATACATGAAGCTCACTTCCATCATCCAGTCCGCAAAAAGCTGGTAGAAATCTTTTTCTATGGCTTTACGGGCGGTAGGACTTTTTTCGGGGAAAGCCTGAGCAAGGTGTTTTTCTACCAGCGAACGGCGATACTCCATAGTCTGATAGAAGAGCTTGTACAAGATGCCGCTAATCCGGTCTAAGTTCTTCCAGGAGATGCGGCCAAAACGGTCCAAAGCCCAATCTAAGACCCGGTAGGAAAGGGCTTGAAGGCTCCTCACAAGGTGCAAAGATGGGGCGTACCTTTGGGCAGATGTGTCGGATTGGGGGTTATTGGTGTTGGGAACGGCGGATAAACGAGGAGGATTTAGGGCGGCGTTTAGCTGCCATGGCCGCAGCTCAGGCACATGGCGGGCCTGATGATGAGGGATTCTGGATAGAGCCAGAACAAGGCATAGGCTTTGCTCATCGGCGGCTCTCCATTTTGGATTTGTCCGCAGCAGGACACCAACCCATGAAGCGCGGCCGCTTCGTCATTACTTATAATGGCGAGGTCTATAACTTTCGGGAGATACGAGGGCTTCTGGAAAGGGAGGGCGTATCTTTCACTACGCAAACCGATACGGAGGTCCTTCTAATGGGGTGGGCGGCGTGGGGGCCGGAGTTTCTTCCTAAGGCCCGGGGTATGTGGGCCTTTGGTCTGTGGGATGGAGAGGCTCTCTGGTTAGTGCGAGATCGCTTCGGCGTAAAACCTCTCTATTATACAGCCGGCCCCGGCTGGATAGCTTTTGCTTCCGAACTAGGTGCTCTCCTACGCCTGCCAGAAGTGTCCCGCCAAGTTACGCCCGAGCGCATTGCTGCTTATCTCGCCTATGGGTTTATCCCGGGGGGGCGAACCCTCTATGCTGACATCAGCCAGGTGCCGCCCGGTCACTACGTTCGCGTTACCCCCGATCGCCTGGAAACGAAGCCCTGGTGGTCGCCCCGCCCGTACTTCTTTGCTGCGAAGAGCGGGCCGCCTCCTACACTGGAAGAGGCAGAAGAAACACTGACCGAGGCTTTCCGGTACCGACTGGTTTCGGATGTGCCGGTAGGCTTATTTCTGAGCGGGGGGGTGGACTCGAGCCTCGTGGCGACCCTTCTGAGTAAGAAAGCCGGCGCTGCGCTTACAGCCTTTACGCTGGGCTTTCAGGAGCCTCAATGGGACGAAGCGCCTTGGGCCCAAAAAATCGCTTCCTTTCTTGGAATCCCTCATATTGTGCATTACATCACCGAGGCCGAAGTTCTGGCCGAAGTAGAAAAGCTCCCCGCCTTATACGGGCAGCCCTTTGGGGATTCCTCCGCCCTGGCGGTGTATAAGATCGCCCAGGTCGCCCGACGGGAGGTCAAAGTCGTCCTCTCGGCAGATGGGGGAGATGAGCTTTTTGGCGGGTATGTGCGTTATACCCTCACCGCCCGACAGAACTGGCGCTGGAGGCTTATCCAGCTTCTCAAGAAATCGCCTGCCCTGGCAAAACTCCTCCTCCAAGTCTATAAGCTTTTACCGGATTCTTTTCGTCATCATACTAACTTAGCTGGCAAAATCTACAAACTTATACATCTTCGCCTGACGGACTATGGGGATTTTCTGCAGGTTTTTCCGCAGATAGCCCTGACGGAGATTATAGAGGGGCTTTCAGCGGAGGCGCTTTTACCGTATTTAGAAGAGGCGATTCCGGTGGGTTGGGATCAGCCAGAGGCGCGAATGTATGCGGATACACGGGTGTATCTCGTAGAAGACATATTGCGCAAAGTGGATAGAGCCACGATGGCCGTGGCCTTAGAGGCTCGTGAGCCTTTTTTAGATGAGGCGATTTTGGCTTTACGGGCGCGTCTTAGCCCCCGGGACTTTATTGAAGGTCGGACTACCAAGCGCTTCTTGAAGAGAATTTTAGCTCGGTACCTGCCGGCGGAGCTGTGGGATCGCCCCAAACAAGGTTTTTCTCCGCCTATTTCGGCCTGGCTGCGCGGCCCTCTCCATGATCGCCTGCGCTATTACTTAGAAAGCGCTCACAGCCCCCTTCAACACCACCCCATCCGCCTGGAGAAAATACACCCGCACTACAAAGACTTTGTCAAAGGTGAGGATGGTCTGGCTGGCTTTTTATGGAATGTGTTTGTTTTTGGCCTTTGGGCCGAATGGCTCACTGCCATATCTCCAATAACCGATAGTCCACCCCCGGCCATAAATGCTCCGGCTTAGGACCAGCATATTTCTTAAGCCACTCAGGAAGCCGCACCTGCTCTTCCGGATACGCCCGCACCAGCCACGCGATCTGCCGCTTGCGCACCAGCTTTTCAATCTGAATCGCCTTCGTCTCCTGCGGCGAAAGCCACTTCGGCTCCAACACCATATCTTCTAAACCCCCAAAGCCCTCCACGCCCGGCAAACCCTTGATATAACGGCGTTTTTGGCTCTTGCCCTTAGCCGGCTGAGGCACCAACACCTGTATCTGATATAATGCCCAAACCTTTCGTTTCTCTATTCGGGGCTTTTTGAGGCGACGGCCCTTCTTGTCATGGAAGTGCGCAAAGTGATACACTCGCCATCCCATTTTATAGCCTATGACAGGCACACGCCCATAGGCTTCCGTATTGACCCATTCGCCAATAGAGACACCGCTGTAAGCACTCTGCACCTCACAATGCTTGCGGTGATTGGTGAAGAGATAGCGAAGATCGTAAGCAAAACGTTCGGTTTGGGTCATGACGCCACGCCGCTGGGCATCGCAGAGGACCGTGTAGCTTTTGGGCGAGCGGTGTGCAATGGAGGGAGGCGCACATCCAGCACGTTGATACGCCTGCGGATGAGAAACTGCAGGGGCATCGCAGGCGCTTCTTTGGTGCTTCTGCGAGTGGCGCAAAGCGGGCGGACGACATGCAGCTACCTGCATGCTCTGACGATGACGGAGCGGAGAAGGCTCACAAGCGGCCCCTTGGTGCTTCTGAGAATGACGCAAAGCGGGCGGGCGACATGCAGCTACTTGCATGCTCTGACGATGACGGAGCGGAGAAGGCTCACAAGCGGCCCCTTGGTGCTTCTGAGAATGACGCATAGTGGGCGGACGACATGTAGCTACTTGCATGCTCTGACGATGACGGAGCGGAGAAGGCTCACAAGCAGCCCCTTGGTGCCTCTGAGAATGGCGCAGGAAGGGAGGAAGGCAGCTCTGGATAGCCGTCCATTTCTCTGTAGGGTGGGAAATCGGTGGAGGTTCACAGGGCCTTTGATGGGTAGTACGATGGCTGGGCTTAGGGAGAGCGTAGAGCTCCCTTTGAGGCGTCTTGCGGTGACGAGGACGAGAAAAGCTCAAATTGAATCGTTCGCTGGCCCGGCGATGTTTAGTTTGGGGAGCCTGATAGGCCCATCGCTCGGGATATGGCTTATGACGGGGAGAGGAGGGCTGATAATGGTGCTTCTCAGCTAAATGGCGATGAGCGGGAATCGGTAGTGGAAGAACCCACTTTTCGGGCTTTCTGGGCTGATGGCGGGGGCTTACTAAAGGAGGGCGATAAGACTCCGCCCGCAGCTTATGGGCATATGCAGTGGAAGGAGGTTTTTGGCGTTCGGCCCGAGCTAAGATGCGCGAGGGCCTTTTATCGGAACGTAGCGCAAACCGCTCAGCGCGGTTTTTATGGGAGGGGGAGGGCAAGGTAGGCTGATATTTCTCGGCCCGAAGGGTGATGTGTCTGGAAGGGCGGGCGGCCCGCAAACGTTGGCGTTCAGCCCGGTCGGAATGACGTACCGACGGCGCATGCGGCGTAAACGCTTCTGCCCGCTCCAAGACTTTATGACGAGGAGATGGCGGCGAAAAACGATACCTTTCCGCTCGCAGACGCGGCTTCGGACGACCAAACCGATCTACCCGCGCCTCCGCCTGCCGCTGCACATGCCGCCGGGGCGTCCGCTCCTTCACCCGCACCCGCTCTGCACACTCCGGCCCCGTGCAACGCGGCGGCGCCTTTAAGTCCTGACCCATCACCCACATCCCACCCCCCAAAAGAACTATCACCCAAAAACGAAGACTCATGCGCCACAATATTAAGCACTCCCACTCAGCGCCTGTACGCAAATTATTCACAAAAGGCCGCTATATTTGTTTTATGCATCACCTCCTAAGAAAATCGGAGCAAACCACCCCCTCAACTCATTCCCAAGACCAATCCCCATCTATTTACCGGGTATCCAAGGCGCACAACTATTTACAGCTTGCCCTCAAAGCCGCCTGGCTCTTGGCTACCTTCTCCCTGCTGGCAAGCTGTAAAAAGAAAGACTCCCCTCCCCCAGAAGGCTATCGCCAAGCCATGCGAAACTTCGTAAAAAAGATTAGTGACTACGCCAAAAGCAGAAATCCGAATTTCGCTATCATTCCCCAAAATGGCTTAGAGATCATCCGAGGAGAGGACGGTAGTCCGGCTTGGAGCTATTTAGCCTCCATAGATGGCGCCGGCTGTTAAGAGCTCCTATATAGATATGGGGGTGACGACCGCCCCACCCCAGAAGAAACCACAACTTACTGGAAAAACTATTTGGACCTCCTCAAAGCCAATGGCAAAAAAGTTTTGGTCATAGACTATTGTAGCAGTCCAGCCCATGTAGATAGCTCTTACACCAAAAACAATCGCTTTGGATATATTTCTTTTGCGGCTCACCGCAGAGAAGTAGATGCCATCCCCCCTTATCCCCCTCAGCCCTTTGCCGTAAATGCGGAAAGCATAGCGACCCTCTCCCAAGCCAGAAACTTCCTTTACCTAATCAATCCCTCGGGCTTTCCCTCTAAAGGAGCCTTTTTAGACGCTCTGCGAAATACCGACTATGACCTTCTCATCATAGACCTATTTTACCAGGGCGAGGCTCTCACGCCCGAAGAGGTGCGCAGCCTTCAAGTAAAGAATAACGGCGCAAGACGCCTGGTCGTCTCTTATCTCAGTATCGGAGAAGCGGAAGATTATCGGTACTATTGGAGGCCGGAGTGGAAAAGAAAGCCCCCCGCTTGGCTGGACAAAGAAAATCCTAACTGGCCAGGCAACTATAAGGTAAAGTACTGGTACAGCGAGTGGCAAGATATCATTCTGGACTATACCCGGCGCATAGTAGAGGCGGGGTTTGATGGGGCCTACTTAGATATCATAGATGCTTTCGCCTACTACGAGTCAAAGTAAAAAGTCTCTGCTTTACCTTTGTCCCATGCGGTCTTTACATGCATTACTACTGGGGAGCCTTTTGTTGGCTCAAAGTGGTCAGAGAGTCAAGGCCGTTTTCGGGCTACTAGAGGGGACATCCTCCACGGGAGCGGGTTTTTATTCGCTAGTTCGGGAACCTTCTGGTTTTGAGAGCGCGGGTGTAGGTTCCCTCTTTCACGGTGGCGGCCCATGTGAGCCTTATGGTAATGACCTGACCTACGATTACAACACGAAATATCTTTTTCTCACGGGTGGAGGGCCAAATGCTTTTACCTACAGAGGGGTCATTTATGGGATGAATGTATGGAATTCGTTGGTAGCAGATTCGCTCACGGGGCCAATTGGTGCACGGCGCCTGGCTGTGAAAGACACTCTTTTGCTCGTTACTCGCAATCGCCCGCCCTTCTTCACAGTCTATCGCATTCGGCCTACCGCTACAGGCGTCGCCCTGGACTCTCTCTGGTCTCCGTCTTCCCCTTACCTGCGCAGCGTCCCCGAAGCTATCATCGTTGTGGGAGATACTGCCTTCATTCCCCTGACGTACGATCCTAATACCTACGCCCCCGATAGCCTCATCCTCTCTATCAATCTCCGCACCCAGCAGGTAGATAGCTTTGCGAAAGTTTATCCCAACCCGGCTGAGCTCGTCCGTATTGGGGGTAAGCTTTACGCCGCCTGCTATGGAAACTTTACGGTGCCCCTACACATCTCTGAAATTGACATTGCCAACCGCAATGTCACTATTACAAATACTGGCATAAATAGTTTTGGGGGCTTTGTCACGGATACAGGCGGGCGCGACACGATTCTCTTTGTGGATATAGCTAATGCCCTGCGAGCCTATAGCGCCACCACACGGCAAGTAGCTCCTGACCCCTATCAAGGTATTCAGGCCATTGGGGGCCTTACCTTGTACGGCCTCTTATGGGCGGGAGATTGGCTAATTACGGGACATACAAACTACACCGATACCCTGATAATTACGTTCAACGAGCGGGGCAGACCGGCCACCCCATTTGACACCCTAACGACCAGGATACCCTCTCTACGGCGTCTGATTTATGTGGAGGAGGATGCCGCCGTGCTGGAATTGGCCCGCGCAAACCAAATGTCCACCCCAGTACAAGTGTATCCTAATCCCGTATCGGATCGCTTCTGGCTAAGCGGCGAAGCTGTCCAGCAAGTCACCCTACGCGACTTATCCGGGAGGATCCTTCATACTTGGGAAGCTCACTCCGCCGGATATGAGCTACCCAACCTCCCCCAAGGCTTGTACCTCTTGCAAGTCCAAACAAGGCGCGGCCTTCATACCCTTCGCCTGCAAAAACTATAACACCCCCTCAATAAACAGGACGAGCTGGCAGGTAGGAGGCCTGCCAGCTCTTTTCTTTTACTGACAAGGTGCAGGTAAGTGGCTTTCAGAGTA
>Ga0079992_132699_pt1 | contig 21719 bp, 22 predicted proteins | sample FaiFalFF_MnMetaG_3_FD_69197 | JGI IMG/M metagenome (GOLD analysis project Ga0079992, IMG submission 69197) | Freshwater microbial communities from Yellowstone National Park, Wyoming, USA - Fairy Falls B (FF_Mn_B) MetaG (SPADES assembly) (version 2) | ecosystem: Environmental > Aquatic >... | reverse complement strand
TGAAAGATTGGCGGGTTCTGGCTATGCAAGTATTCCAGAGCGTCAAAGACACCGCCGAGCAAGTCCAAAACTTCCTGTTCGCTCAACTTTCCCTGCCGTTGAATTCGCTCCCAAAGTTCCTCGCCAGCGATGTAGTCCATCACCATGTAGGGACGGGGCTGCGGGATGGTCGGCGGTTGCTCGGTGAAAAAGTCGCTGACTCTGGGCAAGTTGGGATGATGCAAATTCGCCAGCAAACCTGCCTCTTTCAGAAAGGCATTGCGTGCCGACGGGTCATGCCTCGCCGTCGCCGAGACTGAAATTCTCAGCGCAATTCCTCTTCCAACTTTTGCAAAGCATCCTCGTTCCAGTTGAGCAGGATGTCAAATCTGTTTCGCAATGGTTCTAACTTTCGCACGCTTACCGATTTGCCCCAATACCTGGTCAGACGGGTCGGGATGACAAAAATGTCCAGTGTCTCTGCTTCAATTGCCAAGATCAGGTCGTTGTGCTCTTCAGTGTATTTGTATTCTTTGGGCGAAGGGCGTAGGTAAATACGGTCAACACCGCCTCGGATGCCCCCAACCAAACGCAGGGATTTACCTTGCTGCACAGTCCGACATTGCGCCCTCAGTAGGATTTCCTTTTCGGGTTGCCGGTCTCGGTCAAAGTAAGCCGTCACAATCAGATCATATGCCCCTGTCCGAACAGGTGCGGCGGCGATGGCAAAGCCCAAACGCAGAAGGATGCCTGCGATAATGTGTTGGTGGGCTTCTCCCAACATGCTATTGAAAAAGCCCTTGTCCCGCCTGACGATGTTCAATTCATTCACCATGCTCGTTCCTCCTGCGCAAGATGACCAAGTGTTCCGTCGCCATGCGATGGTCTTTTAGCCCCGTTGCAGGGTTTACTTCTGCTTTGAACAAGGTGCGGGCGACAATTTTGTCAATCAATGTGGCTTCATGCTCCCACCCTAAGGCAGTCAAGTGTTCGGTGAAGATGCGGTCAATGGGAACGGGTTGAGAACGGATGCTGGCTCTGCCGACGAAGAGAAACATCCGCTGACGAACCCGCTCAGAAAGTGCTGTCAATGCCCCCAAGACGCCGTAAAAGTAGTTGTCGTAAAGACGCCGCAAAGATGGCTCATCAATTTGTGACTGCCATCGCTCAAAGGTCTCCGAGTAAATGGGCACAGCAGGGACACTGCGATAGGGCAACTCCAATTTAGCGAGGGCACGAATTTCTTCCTCCGAGTAACCAAGCCAGAACAAATCCAACTTCGCACAGCGGATGTATTCGTGGGCTTGAAGGTAAGGCGGGGAAGTAATCAAGAAATCCCATCGGCGCTCTTGGGCTTGGTGACTCAAGGTTACAGTGTCCACTCCTGCTTTGACGATGGCTTCCACTCGCTTCCCGTCCATGTTGCGCTGAGCCATCATCCCCTGATACTCTTGAAGTTTGCCCAAGACTTTGTAGATTTCATCAGCCAGCAAGGATAAAAGTCGTTCCTGCCAATCTCCAGCCATTAACGCTTCCACCCTTTGCGTGGCGCGGGGTGAGCGGGAAAGTTTCTGACGCTGCAAATCGTTGTAGGAAAGAAGCCTGCTCACTTTGAGCAAGGGCACGGCGATGAGGCTCTTGACAGGCGAATCATCTAAGGCGTGATAGTAGCCCCAGAGCCTGCCGAGCAAGGGCAGAACTTTTTCGGGATACCAATAAGCAAGGTTGCGCCACTCAGGAAGCCACTGGTCGGGATAGGACGCCATTTGCCTGACTAAGCCTTCCACACGGACTTTGGGCGGTTTCATCGTGGCGACTTGATGGAGCACTTCCAAGAGTGGGTTCAAATCCCACATCTCATAGTGACATCCGTAAAGACGGGCGACCAGACCTGTCGTGCCACTGCCCGCGAACGGGTCTAACACCCACATTTGTGGGCGGCTGTAGCGCTCCATGATAAAGGAGACAACTTGCGGGATGAATTTGGCAGGGTAGCGATAGAGTCCGAACACGCCCGCTGTCGTGGAAGGAATGAAGTCACTTAGGTGGCGGAAGAGAACTTGCATCTCTTGCTCCATATCTTCGCCCTCGTTCGGTCGCTGGTCATCAGAAATAAGGGGCATCTGCTGACCTCGCAAAGTGCATTTTGAACTCTTTCCCTTGATCCCCATGACACGCTATCCCCCTCCATGCTTGAGTGGCGTCCCGCATTTGGGACACTCATTGGCGCTCAAATCGTTCTCAGCACCGAATTTTGGGTTTGGGCAAAGTTGCTTTTCTCCCGCCACCGTCATCGCCTTCGCCACCCGTCTTTGGCGTGCGTTACCCAAATGTGGTCAGGTGACTTTTTGACAACTTCGGGGAAAATTCTGTCACTGCCCTACCCAAAACCTGAGGATGACCCAAAAACAAAAATGGTGGGCGGTGGAGGAATTGAACCTCCGACCTCGTCGTCGTCAACGACGCGCTCTCCCACTGAGCTAACCGCCCACCTTATCGGCACGCAAAATTATAGCACACAAAGCGTGATGCGTAATGCGTGAAGCGTGATGCGTAATGAGTAACTCTCCGAGTCTCCGTCTCTCCGCTTCACCGTTTCTCCCGTCACTTGTCCCCTGTCCCATGCCCCTTGCTTCTTACGAAAGGACGATGGGTTCAATGTCCAGATACTCGCAGGCAGCCACTAATTCGCCAACCCAGTCGCCCAAAACGGCGTGGATGTGGTTGCAAGAGAAGTTTTTGGCGATGACCTCCATCGGGCAGTCAAATCGGGCAAAGGCATGAGGCCACTCCCAAGTTGTCATGCGGGCAAGTTCCTCGTCCTTCTCTTTGCCGAACCGAACAAAACTGCCGGTGAAGATGTGCATTCGGTAGCGACCTTTGTAGCGGGTGATGCGACCGAAAGTGACTTTTTCAACTGGGTCAGAGAAGAAAGCGACCGATGCGCCGCCACAGGGGAAATAGAGTTTCGGTGCCGGGCGCAAGTGGACTTCCTTCCAATTGACCCGAAAGTCGTCGCTGTATTTCGCCAGCCAGGGTGAATGCTGCCCTGAGTTCACAAGGTCATAGACATCAAGGTCCGCATGATAATGTCGCAAGTCGGCAAACAAAACTGGCGTTCCTGTCAAGTGGTGCATCAATTGCATCGTCAATGCTCCGTTGCTGTCACACTCGGTGGCGGTGATGATGATTCGTTTCGGGTTCTCCTCCCAGTCGGCGATGTCGTTGAGCAATGCTTCCGCTAAGTCCATAGTGACGCCCCGTTCCCACTCGGTGAAGTCCAACTGTCCGGTGAGCCCGCAGAAGTCAAGCCCTTCCTCTTTGCACAAATCCTTCACCGCGAGATACAGGCGAATCTGCCTTGCCAATGTCCCATCAAGACCCGGCGACAAGTAAGGCGGGTCCCATTCAATCGCTGCCGCGTGCTCTTCAAGCCACTTCAATCCAGCCTCGACTCTATCGTCGCTGATTTTCTCCATTCGGGCAGCGATTGTCAGTTGGCTGACATGGTGGACATGGATGCCGAACTGCCACATCCACTGGCTTTGGTCAATGTGACCCGTATACATGCCCATTGACGGACCGTCAATCTCTCCGTATCGCAACCCGCAAAGTTTCTTGGCAGCCTCGTAGCCTTTCTGCCGCTTGTCGGGTGAATGGCGGCGCAGAAATTCGCGAATGGTCTCTTGGACTTTGGGGTCATCAATGTCGCCCAACGCCCTACCGAAGGGGCGACCAATTTCATCAAGGGCGCCCGCCGAAGCGAAGAAAGCAACCCAACCTGGATAGCCGGGGTTGATGTTGCCCAAGAACAAGATTGGGGCATCAAATTGTTGAGCGCATTGGACGGTGAAGTCGGGAAATGACCAGACGCAGAAGTTGAAGATGACGGCATCACAATTCGTCTCCTTCATCCTTCCGCCTTGCTTCTTTGCAGTTTCCCAGTTCCACACCACAACATCGTCAGCGACAACTTCATGCCCTTCGCTTTTCAGCCACTCAACCAATCGACGCTGGAAACGCAAGCAATCATCCCAAAGCGCCTCGGCAACCCTTTTCCGCCCATCCGTAAAAGTCACGACGCCGACACGCATTTTGCCCACCTCCAAATTTCAGTAAGGTTTTGCGAGCCGCATAAATTTTGGCATCACTGTGTTGGCGGTGGATGGAGGTTTGCTCACCGCTCCGTCTTAGGTTGCTCCTTGTCCCGCTGTCGCTTTTCAGGCAAGACAGGCTCTTTCGGAAATTCGCCCCTCAAAGGAACGCGTCTCAGCAACTCCAAGTTTTTGGCGTCAAACTGAAGCAGCATATTGCCCCAAACGATATAAACGAAGTCGGCATTAGCAGCAATGGCGACAGGCGGTGCTGGTGGCGAAACGAACGGAGGCATCGGACCACCGGGCATGGGAGGTTGTCCGGGCATTGGCGGTTGACCGGGCGCTGATCCGACAGGAGGACCGAAAGGCGGTTGTAGACCCGGCATGGGTTGGCTTGCGACAATCGGTCCAGTTTGTGCGTTTTGCTGAGCCGAAACATCGCGAACCCACCACAGTGAAGCAACCGAAGCGACAACGGCAGCAGTCAATGCAACGCCTTGCCACAAACGCATCTTGACCGACCTCCTTTTGCTATTGTTGTTTGCAGCAAGTTTGAGCGAGTTCCACTACGCCAATGCCTTCAAACAGTATGCATGCGAGCGTGCAAAAAGGTGCAGAGTGCGAAGTGCTGAGCACAGTTGTCAAGCACAGAAATTTTCGGCAGTGCGGAAGCGCTGCTTCCCAGGAAAGTCATTAGCCAGTTGCAATTCGCTGCTTGCCATTTGCCACTTGCTACTTGCTAATCGCTGTTCACCCATCACCCTCACTTTCATTTGGTCAGTGTCGGTTTGGGCAATGGTGCTCCGCACTTAGGACACTTTTCGGGCGAAGGTGGCAACTTCGTCCCATCATAAGGGCAGAAACGCCAAGTTTGCGACATTAAGCGTTTGCACTGCGGGCATTCAAAGCGAATGAGGTGACGGCACTTAGGGCAACGAACAGCGACGCTAACGAGTTCAATAGCAATGGGAGGTTGCAGCAGCAAACCTTCTGAAAAGTGAAACTGCAGCAGTTTCGTCATTGTCTCTGGCACAGGAGCGCCCGGCAACACCATACCTCCCATCGCACCGACCCCTGGTGGCGCGCCAAAGGGTGGCATAGGGATGCTTGGTGGCGCTGGTGGGCGCGGGATGGGTGAAATCAGGTAAGTGCCGTCCCTTCGTTCCCACTTCAGCCCCGCCACATCGCACAGGAAAGAAAGTGCCTTCTCAAAGGGCACATCCACCAACCGCAAAGTCAACCGTTGCTCAGGAGGGACGCCGGGCATCAACACAAAATTCTCGCCAGCCGCTTTGAAGAGTTGGTCAAAGGCTTCGGTGATTGGCGCATCTTTGAGTTCAATGGTCACCCGCTTCTCACTTTGCGCCCAAGATGTTAATGCGAGAAGGCATAGCAATGCTACTCCCCCAAAGTGCAACCAAGTCCATCTTCGCATTGTTACTCACCTCCGTCCATTTTTAGCCATTCTTTGCAATGCGTTTGGATGAAAGTGCACACAACTTCATCGTCAAGGTGGCAAAGGAGTGCCACGCATGTCTAAGGTGATGACAATCAAGGTCTTTTTCTCTCGCTGGCAAATGGTGATGTGAAGGCTCTGATTTTCCTCGCGCCTCAAAAACACACCACTTTTCTTGTCAGGCAGGATGATGTCAGCGAGGATGACTTCCCTTGTCTTGCCGGAAGGATCGGTCATCATCATGCGCAAAATCCCAGGCGTAGGAGTCGTTACTTTCATATGGTAAGGACTCGGTTTGCCAAGCATTGCCTCGGCTTTCTCCTTTATCGTTTCCTTCAGTTTCTCAAGGAGCGAAAGGGAAGGTGGTTTCACTCCGGGCGGGAAGACTTTCTCAGCGTAAAAACGCCAGACCTTTTCAAATGGGTCACTCGTCTCATAGACGACATAACCGACGGGACTTAAAGTGGCTGGATACTCCGACACTTTCTTTGCCTTAGGGTAAGCCAAGCCTGCAAGCGGGTTGGGCTTTTGTTGAGAACCCTTTTGCCCGAACACGGGTGAAATCCCTACAGTGATCACAGAGAACACCAAAAGCCACAAAGACACCTGCAACTGCTGTTTCATCTTTTACACCTCCCTCAGCGTTGGTGGGTTATGTCTGAAATTTCTCCCTGTTCACTCAATTCTGCAACGACATGGTTCAGCTCGCTCCGATCCACCAACACTGTCCGAACCACTCGTTCTTGCGGGTCAGTTACTTGAACGAAGATGCGGTAAGTTTGCGGCTCTTGAGAAACTCCTTGCTCCCAAACTAAAGCGAGCGACCAAGGAACGAGAACAATTGGCTCATCGGTCGCTTCATCAGCGCTTTCATCTGGAGGAACTTCTTCGCGCATTGAAGTCCGGTTGAACAAGCGGCGTTTGGAAAGGTCATTAGCGCCAAAAGCGAAAGCAGTTGCTCCTTTGAGGGTGAGCGGATGGAAGTGACTTGTCCGGTTTGCAGGTTCAAACAGCGATTTTGGCAATCGCTTCAAAAAACTCGGTCGTTCGCCAAAAGTTTCGCCATCGCTGACACCATTTCGGTTCGCAACGGGAAAAGGCTTAGCGTTTATGGGGAGCAGGGCGTCTATCAGCCGACATCCTTTTTTCGGTTTCGTTGCGCTTAGCGTCGTCGCTTCCAAGGACGAGTCGGTTTGGTTTAATGTGCGAGACAGTGCGATGCTTCGGGCGTGCCATCCCAGCAGAAACGCCAAGCAGGCGGTTATGAAAACCGAAACGAATGAAGGCAGACGAACTTTTTGAGTTTGCAATTGAGCAATCAAGCGCTTAGGGACTGGCGGGATACCGTCGCTTTTGGCGACAGCACAAACGGCTGCCACGATTTGTCGCCACTTCTCTGCCTCCTCTCGGCAACACTCGCAACTTTCCACATGTTGGGTCACTGCCAGCCATGTCGCCTCGTCCAATTCACCTTCAACCCAAGCGAGCAAATTCCTGCGAACATCTCGGCAATTCATCTTTCTCGCCTCCTGTCAAGGGAGAGACCGAGCATTGCCGCCAACATTTTCAGAGCGGCGAAAACTCGCATCCGTGCGGTGCTTTCCTTGATGCCCAAGATTTGGGCGATTTCTGGGTAGGAAAGTTCGTCCCAAAACCGCAAGACCAAAGGCAACCTCAAGTGCTCCGGCAATTTTTGAACTGCAACCTTCACTCGGTGCTGCCAATCCCGTTCGCACGCAATTGCTTCAATGTCTCGGAAGGAAAAAGTTTCATCGCTGGTGCAAAAATCTTCCTCAAGCGGTTCGGTCATCCAATTCGCTGCCTTGCGTTGCCACTGCTTGGCTTGGTTGATGACGATGCGAAAGAGCCAAGTCCCGAAAGAAGACTGCTGGCGGAAATTTTGAAGTGACCTCCACGCTTGCACGAAGGCTTCAACGATCACATCTTCAGCGTCAGTGCTCCCAACAATACTCTCCGCCAGCCTGTAGGCTTTTGCCCAATAGCGATGCACCAAAGTTTCAAAAGCCGCTGTGTCTCCCGATTTTGCCCTGCGAACCAGTTCCATCTCGTCCATGCCCATTTGCGCCTCCATCTTTTAGATGCACGGGCAACGGGAAAACGCAAAAGGGCGGGAACATGAAGGGCGGGAAATTTGCGAACCAAATTCGGACGGGAAGTTGGCTATCTCGCAATCAGAGAAAGTTGACTTGACAGCACCCGCAGGGATTCCTCTGCAGGTTCTGGAGTGCGGACAATGCTTATGAAGCCGTTGTATTCAACTTCTCGCAAAAGTTCAAGGACGGGCAACCAAGTCAGCGACTTGGCGAGATCAGTGACATGCAGGTGCACATGCAAAGTGAAAGGCGCAACCCTAACCAAGTCTTGCCAAAACTCACTTTGCGGGGTGATTTCACTAAAAACTTCCATGCAAACTCCAAGGTAAGGTGAGGCGATGTCGTCAAGCAAATCGCAGAGGGGTTTTGCTGCGCCGACCTTTGTCGGCAAAGACAAGCCGATAGGGAGCGAAAGATGCTCGGAGAGTTCCGACAACGATTTTAGGGCATCGGCGAAAACAGCCCAATCTTCCGGACCAACCAAGCAAACGGCGCGGGCTCTAAGTTCCCTCGCAAACGACATGACTTGTTCCGCCTTTGGAATTAGTTCCTCGGCAGTTGCGGCGTGAAGGTTGATGATGGCGGGCACAACTTCATGTTCCGCTAACCGCTCGCGGAGAATTTGGGCGTAACTGGGGCGAGTGGAGGGCAAATGTCTCGCGTCAATTTCCACTCCCTCAAACCCGAGCAGGGAAGCCACCGATATGAAAGTGTTGATGGACATTTTCCCGCTTTGGAACTCTGCCTCAAAACATTGAGTCCCGCATGCCCATCGCATTGGCAAACACCCCGCCAACACAAAAGTCATCTTGCCCTTTTGTTCGTCGGCAACGCCAAATTGCCTCGGTTAATTATAGCGAAAGTCATCGGGCGGAAAGAAGCGAAGCGAAAGTCATCAAAGTCCGGTAAAGCCGTTGCTCTCCGTTTGGCAAAATCCTTTGACAAATCGCTAAAAGCGTGTTAACTTTCGGGGCGGTGAAATCAAAACTGAGGAGGCGATGGAGATGGTGCAGCGAAGGCTTTGTGAGAAGGGCATTCTCGGAAGCCACAAAATCGTGGAGTCCTTCAGGCAAGCGAACCCTCGTTTCCGTCGCGGCTTCACTCTTATCGAGTTGCTCGTGGTAATCGCCATTATCGCCATTCTGGCGGCGATTCTGTTTCCCGTGTTCTCAAAGGTTCGCGAGAAGGCTCGGCTGACCAACTGCATCTCCAACATGAAGCAGCAGGGCTTAGCAGTGATGCAGTATGTTCAGGACTACGATGAGCGCTATCCCGTTTCCCTTCAGGAGTTTGACTCCCCTCAAGACTTGTCTCACTACTCTTGGGGCGGAATACTTTCCGTCCCCGGCGGCGGACCTCCGTCGGGCTGCAACACTCCGATTGGTCAAGCGCCCGTCATCGTGGATGTCATTGCTCCATACATCAAAAACGAAGCCCTTTTCACCTGCCCGACTTTGAGGGTTCCCGTGACAAGGAACTCTCTCGGTCACCTTTGTGAAGACTTCGCTGGCTCTTACGGCTACAGGTGCTATGATGGCTTCGGCAGACCGGGTTATGTCCCGACTTACCGAGGTGGCGCTGAATTGGCGGCAGTCATTTTCGGTTTGGTTTCGGGTGTTGTTTGCCCTCAAGGTGTTCAGACAAGTTCTGTCGGTTGGAGTGCTTGCGGTGTTTCCCAAGCGAGCATAACGAAGCCTGCCGAAGATTTCTTGCTTTTCTGCAACTCATGGGGCGCTCACTACGGTGCCACCGATGCTGATGTCACTGCTGGTCGCGCTACAGGCGGAACTCCCGTCGCCTACATGGACGGGCACGCAAAATTCCAACCGATAGACATCGGCGGCTTCTTAAGGTTCATTTGCAACCCGTTGACAGATTGACCGATCCGTTGTTAGTGCCTGTGTGTCACTTTGGCTTTTGGAGCAGCATCTTCTGTGCCTTTTCGGGCGTGATGATGTCAACGCCTGTGTCTACCATTCGCGGAATCTTTTTGCCTTCAAGGGCTTCTTTCAAGTAACGGACGGCAAGGTAACCCATGCGGTATGGTCGCTGCTCAACAATCGCTTGAATGACGCCTTCTGCGCAATAACGAACTGTATCGGGCAAAGCGTCAAAGCCGACAATCTTGACTTTGCCAGTTTTCCCAGCAGCCTTAACTGCCTGAGCAGCGCCTGGTGCTCCCGGAGCGTTGACGCCGAAGATGCCACCAAGGTCAGGGTGCGCCGTTAAGGCGTTTTCGGTGATGTCAAGGGCTTTTGTCTGGTCGCTCTGACAAGCCTGTTCGGAGACGATTTTGATTTGAGGGTATTTGGCGATCACTCGTTTGAAGCCTTTAACTCGCTGCATCAGGTTTTCCGCTCCCGGGACGCCTTGGATGATGAGGACTTTGCCTTTCCCATCCATCAACTTCGCCAATTCCTTTGCGGCGATTTCTCCAGCCTTTTCGTTGTCGGTGCCGATGTAAGCGAGGCGCTTGTTGGTTTTGGCGTCCGAATCAACGGTCACGACAGGGATTCCTTTCGCGATTGCTTTCTCAATGACGGGGACAAGGGCTTTCCCGTCGCAAGGTGAGATGCCGATGGCGTCAACTCCGCGAGTGATCAAGTTCTCAACGATGTCAATTTGCTTGTCCACTTCGGTTTCGGCAGAAGGACCAATGAATGTCAACTTGACACCAAACTGCTTCGCTGCCGCTTCAGCACCTTTCTTGCAGCGAACCCAATACTCGCCCGTCAGTGCCTTCGGGACGATAGCGATGTGCCATTGCTTCTTCTGGGCATGGCTTGTGGGTAGCGCGACCAGCGAAAGAAGCAAACTGCCGACAACGATGAAAATCGTCGCCAACTTCCAACGCATCTCCCATCACATCCCTTCGCTTTGTTGTCCTTTTAGGCGCACATGTTTTGCGCTGTCACAAGAAATTTTGCAGCACCGAACGCTCACTTTCACAAGGCTGCGAAAGTGCCATAATGCAAAGGGAAAGTTGCGCTAACGAAAAAGGAGGCAAGACCCTATGGCGAGATGGACGCCTCTGTTTTGCAGCGATGGGAAGTTTTACACCAGAGAGCAAACTCGCCCTGTGAAAGTCGGGCGAGTTCAAATAGGCGGGGGAGCACCTGTTTCCATTCAGTCAATGACGACAACGAAAACAGAGGACATTGACGCAACCGTCGCACAAATTCACCGCCTTGAAGAAGCAGGTTGCGAAATCGTTCGCGTCGCCGTGCCCAACGAGAAAGCGGCGAGGGCTTTACGGCACATCAAAGAGCAAATCAACATCCCGCTGGTCGCCGACATCCACTTTGACTACCGCATGGCGCTTTTAGCCATTGAGGCGGGCGTGGACAAAATCCGCTGGAACCCCGGCAACATCCGCGACAAGCGCAAGGTGGAGATGATTGTCAAAGCGTGCAAGGAACGGGGCATTCCCATCCGCATCGGCGTCAACGCCGGTTCTCTTGACCCTGACTTGCTGATGAAGTATGGAGGACCGACACCCGAGGCGATGGTTGAGAGCGCTGCCAAGGAAATTGCGCTGCTTGAGGAGTGGGGCTTTGAAGACATCGTGGTGTCACTGAAGTCGTCCGATGTGATGGACATGATCAAAGCCTACTTGTTGTTCGCCCAGAAGTTTCCCTACCCGACGCATGTAGGCGTGACGGAGGCGGGACCGCCTCCCGAAGGCACGGTCTGGTCAGCGATCGGCATCGGCGCGGTGTTGGCACACGGCGTCGGCGACACCATCCGCGTCTCGTTGGCAACCGACCCAGTAGAAGAAGTCAAGGTGGGCAAGATGATCCTGCGGGCGCTCGGTTTGCGCCGTGAGGGCGTCCGCATCATCGCCTGCCCATCTTGTGGGCGCTGCGAAGTTGATTTGTTTGAGTTGGTGGAGCAGGTAAAAGCCCGCGTCGGTCACATCGTAGAACCGCTGGACATCGCCGTCATGGGCTGCTTGCCGACAGGCGAACGGGTGATGACGGAAAGCGGACCGAAAGCCATCAATGCTGTGCGGGAAGGCGAACAGGTTTTAACGCACGAAGGCAATTTCGCTGCCATCACGCAAGTGCTTGTCCATCACTTTCACGGTGAATTGCTGGAAATCAAACCGCGCGGCGTTCCGCCTCTTCGCTTAACTCCCAATCATCCCGTTTACGCCATCGTGCGCAACGGAAAAGTCAAGGGTGAACGAAAGCGGTGGGAAAACATCGCTTCCGTCAGCGCAAACGGGCACAAACCGCAATGGTATCTTGCGGAAGCCGTCAACCGTGACTTTGTGCTGCTTTATCCCGTCGTGCAAGGCGAATTAGATGTTGAGCGCGTTCCTGAAGCGCCACAGTTTGCCGTTGACGAAGATTTTCTGACGCTGGCGGCATGTTATGTCGCAGAAGGTTCTTTAGGTGGTGAAGAGGATACACCGCGCCAAGTTTTCCTGTCCTTTAGCATGGACGAGATGGAACTGGCGGGCAAAGCCAGGGACATTTTGCGCCGCTACCGCATCCCCCAAAGCGAACGGGTTCGGGCTGACCGAAAACTCCGAGAAGTCATCGCCCATTCAACGGAACTGGCTTTCCTATTTGCACGCCTCTTTGGTCGCCGCGCCGAAAACAAACGGTTACCGATGTGGATGCTGCGACTGCCGAAACCCAAGCAGGCAGTTTTTCTGCGAACTCTTTGGCAGTGCGACGGATACATTGGCGAGGTGAGGGGTTATCCGAGGGCGACTTATGTCACCGTTTCGCCGACTTTGGCGGTCCAAGTTCACCAGTTGCTTTTGAGGCAAAAAATCGCTGCAACCCTTCACGAACGAAGACAACCTAACCGTCAAGTGGCTTACGCTATTACCGTTAGCAACGCTGAAGGTTTGCGGCGCTTGGCTGAAATCCTGCAAACGAAAATCGCTATCCCGCCAAAGCGTCGCAAAACGGCGCGCATCGCCGTTGATGACCGCTACCTTTACATGCCCGTTCAAAGCGTTCGCAGGTTGCCTTATCACGGCACGGTTTACAACTTGGAGGTAGCCGACGCGCAAACTTATGTCGGTTCTTTCGCTATCGTGCACAATTGCGTCGTCAACGGTCCTGGCGAAGCCCGCGTCGCCGATTTGGGCATCGCTGCTGGTCGGGGCAAAGCGGCGCTTTTCGTTGAAGGCGAAGTCGTCAAGACGATTCAGGAAGGCGACATCGTGGAAGCCTTAGCGACGCTGGCAGAAGAAATTGCCGAGAAGAAGCGAAAGGAGCGAGAAAACGAGGCACGCTGAACTTAGCGGGATGAAGGGCGCAATTGGGTTGCCTTTACTGCCGCATCGCCTTGACCGCATCTCTCAGACCACCCAGGAAAGCGTCAAGGTGCTCTTGGTAAATCAGCACCCGTTGGCGAGAGTATGTGCCTTCACCCGTTGGCTGTGACTCCGTGATGACCAAGTAGCGTTCGCCTCGCTGGTTCTCCTTGACATCAAAGAAGTAGTGCCTTTTGCCTGCAGCGACCCTTTTGTTGAACAAAGTGCGTCGGTGTTTCCCTTCCATCGTTTTTCACCTTCCCGAACCTTTTTGCTCCGACTACGGCTCACCTCAACTTCGCTTTGACGCCTTTTCATGCTGGTCTTGGGCGTCCCAGAAGTTCGCTTAGCAAGTTGTCCACCGCTGCTTTCCCCGCTTCGCCCATCTTTTGCTGGAACTTCTCTCCGCTCATGATTTTCACGCCGAAGCGCTTCTCCAATTTGCGCCGATCTGCCAAGACTTTGGGGTTGTTGGTGATGAAGACGGCGTTGCGGCGGGCGGCGTTGAGCAGGTGAACGAAACTGTCGCCGATTTCGTCCCGATAATGTGCCCGCAGGTTCTCCCATTCTTCCGCTGTGACGAGTTTCGCTTCCTCCACCGCCCATCGGCGCACTTCCTCCAGTTCCTTGCGCGCTTCAGGCTCCAACTGTCGCTTGACGCGCCAATAGTCATCAAAGGGGATTTGCCCCGTGCGGTAAAGGTGGGTGATGAGTTCCAGTTTAACCAACGCCGCCGTGTAAATCTCCATCGGTTCGCCCTTGCCCTTCTTTTTGCCCTTGCTCATTGCCCATCACCGTCCCGAGAGAGGCACCCAAAGCCAGCCGACGATGCCACAAAGGATTGCGAGGAACACGCCGACAAAACCGACCGCCCACCAAGCCCGATGGGATGGCGCAAGGCGTAAGACGCCTTCCGCAAACAGCACCGCCATCGCTGCGTGGGCAGGATAAAAGTAGCGCGCCTGCGCCTGAAAGAAATGGCGGTTGAACTGGACGAACTCGGCGAAGACGAGGAGGGTCATCAGGATGGGCAAGGCGTAAGCGAGTGCTTTTGCCCATGCCTTTTCCCGCGTCGCTCGCCAACTTTCTCGCCCCATCGTGACGATGCCCAACGCCATGCCGACCAACAAGCCCATCCCGATGAGGGCGCAAAGGAGCGCCCACGATGCCGTCGGCTCCGTGCCTTGCATCAGGCGTCCCAAGCCCTTGACGGCTTCGTTGGGTTCGCCGAAGATGCCCAACCAAGTGAACAGCGTCACTTGCGCCACCATCAAAAGGTAAGTCGGCAGTGAAAGTTGCAGCCGCTCCAGAAAGTAACTGGGTTTGGGCGAGGTGGAAAAACCTTCCAGAAACGCCCGCAACGCTAATGGGTCGCCGTAAAGGACGGTGTTGCGCCACAGCCACCAACCTGCCGTCAACAAAAACCCTGCCAAGCAAATGCCCAGCAAAATCCCACGCCACCACACGACAGAGGGACGAGGGGAGAGGGACGAGAGGTGAGGAGATTGAGGGGCAGCGGGGCGCTTTTTTGTCGGTGATGGGGGTGCGAGAGGCGGGTTGAGGGGCATCAGACAAAGGGCAAACAAAGCGAGGGGCAAGCAGATGAGGTTGCTGCTCTTCGCCAGCAAGGAAGCGCCACAGAAAACGCCCGCCGTCAACGCCGCCATCAAGGCGATTTGTCTTCCCATTGCGGGATGTCGCAGCAAAAGGCAAAGCCAAAGCAAAGTCGCCGTCGCCATCGCCCCCGCAGTTGCGTCGTTGCCGACAGACGCACAAACGAGCAGGTGCATCGGGAGCAACGCCGCAAACAGACCTGCCAGCAATGTCGCAGGCAAGCGAGTTTGTGGGTCGGCATGGAGCATCCATGCCAATCCCATCGCACCCAACACGACTGCCAAGCCCCAAAGGGTGGAAAAAAAGCGGAGCAGATACAAAGCCGTTTGGTGATGGGCTTTGTCTTCCAGCAACGATGCGACGAAGGGCAAAGCGGTCAAGTAGTAGAGGGGCGGTTGGTGGGCTTCGTAGGTGACGCCCCGCCCCATGCCTTCAAAGACGGGCAACGAGCGGGTTTGGGCGAGGTGGACGATGTAAGCGAAGTGGGCGCCTTCATCGGGGGCGCGCCAAGCGGGGAAGCGCCAGAGGTAAACGCTGGCGGCGACGAGGTGGCACACCGCAACGAAAAAGGCTGCCTGCCAAAACGGTCGGTGCATCGTTTTTCCCTCAACGCGCCAAAGCGATGGCGAGGAAAGTCAACCCCAAAACCCAAGCGACGATGACGGCGAAAATCAAAACGCCTTGCCACAACATGGTGACAGACGAACGGCGCGCCCGCTGCATCGGCGACAACCGAGGGCGCAACAAACCGACCCAAGTGACTTCCCATTCGCCTGTGGCGATCAGCCAATCGGCGCAGCGCCACTCCAAGAACCGCTCCATAGCGGGGCGAAGCCATTTCGCCCACGCCAATGCCGTCACGGCATTTTTACTGCCGAAGGTGATGGCGAAAAAGCCGTAGACGATGAGCCAGATGCAAACGGGCACGCAATGAAATTTGCCAATGGGTAAGGCGGCGGCAGTCGTAGACAAACCGAGCAAGCCGAGCAACACGACGCATTCCACCAACACGAACCCGCCTTCCATCAAGCCGAGATAAAGCCGATAGGCACGGCGTCGTTGAGGTAGTGGGCATCGGTCACCGCCGATCAAGCGCAGGAAGGCGTCAGGCGCCCGTTGCAAAAGCGATGCCAACCCCAATGCCCGCAGGACGCCTAAACCGACGCCCAACACCAACGCCGCTGCTCCCAACCGTCCGACAAGGAAGGCATTTCGCAGCAACCCGAACGCCGTCGCCAGCCCTACCAACCCTGCCATCAGCCACAAAACCCCGTGCAACCAACGCTCATAGAAGCGCTGCTCTACGGCTGCCCAACACTCGTGGAACTGACGGGCACGCGCTAACCCCATCGGTCTCATGGCTTCCGCCCCCCAGCCACAGCCAACACCTCCATGCGTTGTGGGCTTTCATCGCTCCGCCACAACTCTTCCAGCCACCCCCGCTGCTTGCCTTCGGCAATCCAACGGGCAAGGGCGCTGTCGGACGGCACATAACGCCAGTCAATGATGAGGTGGGTGACACCCAATTTTTGCCACGCCGCCATCAAGTCGTCTATGCCCTTCAAGCGCTCGTAAGGGATGAGGCGGTTGTGTCCGCTGTCCGCCCAAAAATAGCGCCGCTCCAAATAATAGCCCAACGGCATGCCGTAAGTGGCGATGACGGCATCGCGGGGCAGCGCTCCGTTGACGAATTCGGCGACCCGATAGGCAGGCGTTGTCGCCCGCAAAAATTCGGCGTCCGACATCCATCCCAGAGCGACAGGCAACAGCGGGCGCGAAAGCCAAAGGGCAATCAAAGTGTTGTAAGCCAAACCGACGGTGATGACAACCCGAACGGTCAACGCCGTCCCTTTGCTGACCCGTTGCCACGCCGCTCCCACGGCGCCCATCCAAACGCTCCAAAGGGCGAAGGCGGGCAAAAGGTAGCGCAAATACTGGGCTTCCAAAAACCACCATGCCAGCCAAAAACCCGAAACGAAGGCGATGAAAAGGCTGCCAACGCCCACCAACGGTTCACTCGCCCGAAGCAAAAGCAATCCCGTCGGCAGCAACGCAAGGGGCAAAACGCCGACGCTTAAAGTCGGGCTGTCCACATTGTCAAACTTCCCGCACTTCCACCGTTTGGCGCATCCCGAAGAGGGGCAAGTGCCCAGCCATTGCCCTGCACAATGCCCAAAGCGGACTTCGTTTAGCGTCAAGTTGAAAGGCAAAGCGAACAAAGTCAGCACATCCCGCCCGCCCCCAAATTCGCGGTTAGAGAGGGTGTAAGCCTGCGCCATCGCCGCCGACCATTGCCGACCACCGAAAATGCCGTAAGCGAACGGAAAAACTGGGTTGCCCGTCCAAAGCCAGTTTTTGACATACCACGGCGCTGCGATGAGAGAAGCCAAGACGGCGCTCAAAGCGATAGCGCCCCACGCTTTCACGCCCTGCCGTCGCGCTGCCCAAAAGGCGAGGGGAATGAGCAAAGCGACACAAAGCAAACCCGTGTATTTCGTCCCCGCCGCTGCGCCCGCAAAAATGCCTGCCCAAAGCAACCATCGCCCATCGGGTTGCTGGGCGAACCGAACGAGCGCCCAAAGGCTCAGCGACACGAACGCCGTCAATGCCACATCCACATACGCCGTGCTGGCTTCCGAAAAAGCGAGGGGCATCGTCCCAAAAGCGACGGCGGCGAGGACACCTGCCCGCAAACTTCTTTGTGGCAAACAAATGCCCCAACTCACCAGCACCAACTGGCACACGACGAAAAAGAGCCAATGGAAGGCTTTGGCGATGGTGGCGCTGCGCAAATTGGTCAAGCCCAAACCGAGTAGGTAAAGCATCTGCGGCGTCATCGGGAATTGGGCGTGGTGAGTGAAGGGCAAATAGTGGATGCGACCGTCCTGCCAATACAACTTGGGCACGGCGAGGTGATAGGACAAACTGTCCCATTCGCCCAGCCAAGGCGGGACGAAGCAAAGGATGAGCGCCAAACCGTCCAGCAACAACAGCAGCACCAGCCACGCTTTCTCAATGCCCGATAACTCCGCCAACCGTTCGGCGAACGGGTAGGGAAAGCGGCGCCGCCAAAGTTCGCCCAAAGCATCCCGCAACCCCGCCGCATAACACGCCGCCAGCAACCCGATGAGCACCGCCCGATGCAACCAACCCAGCAGCCCGATGACAAAAATGCTGTTTGCGAGGATGACCAAGCCGAGGCTGAGCGACAAAGTGACGGCTTCCAAGCGCCCGATACCGAAGGGCGCCCATCGGCGCACAAAGGCAGCGCCAACGCTCAAAGCAGCCAACACGCAACCCGCAAACAGCACCAAATCAGTCAATCGCTGCAAGACGGTCATTTCGGTCACCCGAAAGATGCGGACGGACAACTTCGTTCGGTGTGACGATGAGGTGAACGGGTTCGTCGGCGTCGGTCATCCATTTCGCCAAATCGTCGGCAAATTGCAAGGGATGGACGATGGTGGCGAGAAGGGCGTCGTCTTTGAGCCAGCCGCTTTCGCGCAACCGTTGCAACTCTGGGTCGCCCAAGCCCCGATGAGGACTGAGGCGATGCCCTTGCCTGTCCACGACGACGCTGCCCAAAACGACCAAATCAATCGGTGTCGCTAAAGGTTGCCCGTAGCGCAAAAAGTTGTCCACCGAAGCAGCGGCTTTGATGGCGCGCCGTTCGGTAATTTGCAACAGCCATGCTTGCTCCCTTCGCCGCCATCTTGACGGCAAAGCGACCGCCAACACTTTGCCCCGCTGAAGCACCAACTCCCGCACCCGCCGCAGCACATGATCGGGAGCGACGAAAATGCACTGGGCGCTCTCAAACTCAAGTTGTTCCGCCAGCAACTCTGCCGCCTGTTCGGCGCCGATGAAGTTGGGGATGCGCCCGAAAGCATCCAACGGAAACGACAAAACACCCGCATCCCGCATCGTCAGCCAAATGCGCTGGCGCAACCGTTCTCGGCGTGTCAGCAATCGGTCAATCGGGATTTTCCTTCGCCACTGGCTACCCGCCGCTCGCTGCCCTTTTTCCGTCATGGCTCGTCGCCCCGCCGCAAATCGGCGGGCGGCTCTCTGTCCAGAAAGCGCAAAAGTTTTTCGGCGTTCGTTTTCAAAGCCGCCGACTTGCTGACCTTTGCCACTTCCGTCAGCCACCGACGGGCTTCGTTATCTTGCCCCAACGCCAAGTGGGTGACGGCGAGATAAAAGCGGGCTTCTTCGGCGACAGGTGAATTGGGAAATTGCGTCACGATGGTGCGAAAATCGTCCAACGCAAGATGGGCTTGACGGACGCGATGGGTGGCGTAAAACAGTCCCCGATGAAGCAGGATGGCAGCACGATAGCCCTTGCGGTTCTCAGGGTCGCGCTCCAACACCTTTTGCGCCAACGGCAATCCCCGCTCCCCATCACCCCGCTCCAAAAACCAAACCGCCGCCCGATACAGCGTCGCCAAATCGTTGGGACGCTGCCGCAATTGCCGCTCTATCGTGTCCGTCCGTTCGCCCCGCAAAAAGGCTTGCAGGTAAGCGGCGAAAGTTTCAGCGGGCAGGTGACCGATGGCGAACTCTTGCACCTTCCCTTGCGCATTCGTGATGACCAAAACGGGCAACATTTCACGCCATTTCGGGATGAACCGACGCAGCAACGGCGTTGACTGCGGCATCGCCAACCGCACGACGACAAAGCGTTTCAGCAGCGACGCCCATTTCGGGTTGTCCAATGTCTCGGCGCTGTAGCGTTGACAAGTCAGGCACTCTGGGTCGGAAAAGTAAGCGAGGACAAATTTGCCCTCCGCTTTCGCCCGCTTCAGCGCTGCCGACCACTCAGGCGGTTCCGACGGCGCCGCTTTGATCGCCCCGATGAGTGCGGCAAGCGTCCCAGCAATCAGCATCGCCCTTGAAAGCCCCATCTCCATCGCCCCTTTGACAGTAGGTTTTGCGGATGACCGCCTAAAGGTTGCCATGCTGCCGACGGGCGTGAACAGCAAGTCGGGCGCGTTACACTTGCCTTCGGCGACGCTTCCTGCCAAGAGGGATGGCGACATGAATGCCGACTTGCAAGCCGTTGCGCAATTGGTTCGGCGATGGGGATTGGTGGCGGACGACGAAGCGCCCCAATGCAGCGTGCTGGGCGGTGGCGTCTCCAACTTGGTCATCAAAGTCCAGACGAAAAAGGGCGCCGTCGTCGTCAAGCAAGCGTTGGGTCAACTGCGGGTGCAAGACGAGTGGCTTGCCGACCGCTCCCGCATCTTCCGTGAAGTCGCTTGCCTGCGGGCATTGCGGCAATTCGTCGGCGACGAAGTGGCGCCTAAAGTGCTGCTGGAAGACCGAGGACATTTCGCTTGCGTCATGGAATGCGCCCCCGACGGAAGCAAAACTTGGAAGCAAGATTTGCTGGCGGGCATCGTCAACCCGACGGTGACGGAGAAAGTCGCCACCATCTTGGCGACGCTCCATCGCGCCACGCTTGCCCATCACGAAGTGCAAGAAACTTTCGGCGACTTGAGCAACTTCATAGAGTTGCGCATTGACCCTTACTTCGTCACCATCGCCCAGCGCCATCCCGATTTGCGACCCCACATTGAAACCGCCATTGAGCCGCTCCTTTCCCTTCGGCGTTGCTTGGTGCACGGCGATTACAGCCCCAAAAACTTGCTCCTTTTGCCCGACGGGCGCATTTGGGTTTTGGATTGCGAGGTGGCGCATTTCGGCAACCCCGCCTTTGACATCGCCTTCTGCACCAATCACTTGCTGCTCAAAAGCATCCACCTGAAATCGCCCGCTCACCTTCGGGAAGCGGAACGGCTGTGGCGAAGTTACTGGACGCAGGTGGCGCTACCCGATGGCGCCGAACGGGAACGGGATGCCGTTCGGACACTGGCGATGCTGATGCTCGCCCGCGTGGACGGCAAATCGCCCGTTGAATACCTGACCGACGAAGGCAAGCAAGTCGTCCGCCAAGTTTCCCGCCAACTCATCGCCGACGGCGTGGACGACTTTGAAACCGTTCGGCACGCCGTCGCCGAAGCGATCGGACAGCAACGGCAGCCAGTAGCGAATAGCCAATAGCGAGTGGCTATCAGCCGCAACAGAAACAGCGGCAATAAAACGGCAGCGACTGGCAAATAGCGACTGGTGACTGGAAAAACAGCGGCGATGTCGGAGCGGCTATTAGCCACGACGGAAAAAACGGCAGCCACGACGGAAAAGGCGGCGAGTGGCGGATGGCAAATGGTGAGTAGTGCCCCGACCGCGCTATTCGTCGTCGCCTTCGCCGCTGACCGTCACCGTCAACCCGAAGGCTTCCGCCAATTCGGCGGTGCGGACTTTGGAAAGTTGGTGGGCGAGGAAGCGACCGTTGAAGTAACCGCAACCGACGACCACTTCTCCCAACGCCAACGCCACATAACCCGGCGTCCAATCGCCGACGGGCAAATTCTCCCGCAGGCAATCTATCGCTTGACCGCTCAGGAGTTGACGCCATTGCTCTTCCGTGAGGGCGATGCGATGGCGGGTGATGTGGCAGTCAAGGAGTTGCAACAAAGGCGTCGTCGGCTTCCAACCGTTGGGCACTTTCCGCAAGGCACGGATGCCGACCCGTTGGACGGCGCGGTGTTGCGGGACGAGTTCTAACGGCACGCTCGTCAGCCAAATCGCCCCGCCGCTCCAAAGGTAATGGAAGGCATCCAGCACTTCCACTGGGATGCCGAAGCGCTGAGGTAAGTAGCGCAACACTTCCCGCTTGCATTGTTCGGGCGTCAACCGCATCGCCATGCCGACACTCCTTCCCACACCAGTGCTTTATCGCCACAAAGCCAACAATGCCGTCCCGCCCCAATGGACAGCGAGGGTGAACAGGACGGCGATGGTCAACTGGAAGATGCCCGCAAACGCTGCCCATTTCCAATGTCCTGCCTCCCTTGCCTGCACGACAAAGGTGTAGGCGCAAGGCAAATAGAGGGCGTAGAAGACGAGGAAGGTGAAGGCGGAAAGGGGCGTCCAATGCGAGCGCAAAAAGTCCAGCACCGCTGTCGGTTCGTCTAATGTCCGCTGCAACCCGTAGGTGATGGCGAGGGAAGCGAGGGCAATCTCCTTTGCTGGCAGGGCAAACAGGCACGCCGTCAACATGCTCCCGTCCAAGCCCAACGGTTTGCCGACAAAGTGAAGGGCTGCGACGAGATGCCCCGTAA
>Ga0079992_132620_pt1 | contig 21776 bp, 18 predicted proteins | sample FaiFalFF_MnMetaG_3_FD_69197 | JGI IMG/M metagenome (GOLD analysis project Ga0079992, IMG submission 69197) | Freshwater microbial communities from Yellowstone National Park, Wyoming, USA - Fairy Falls B (FF_Mn_B) MetaG (SPADES assembly) (version 2) | ecosystem: Environmental > Aquatic >... | reverse complement strand
ATGGCCCGTCTTTACAAGCGTCCCGACCGGGGCAACACCTATTGGTACGACTTCATCGACCCCCGAACGGGTCGCCGTCGTCGGGTCAATACCGGATGCACGTCCAAGGCCGAGGCGGAGGCGTTCGTACAAGAACTCTGGGCCCGGCTCAAGGGCCTCATCCAAGACACCGAAACGGTGTATCTGTCCCAGGCCCTCGACGAGTTCCTGGCCGTTCGAGGCCCGGCCCTGAAGTCGGCCTGGCGGCATCGTCTGGCGATTCAAAACGTCATTCGCATCTTAGGCGACATCCCCCTTCGGGCCATCACGCCCGCCCGGCTCTACGCCTACCAAGCCAAGCGGCTGAAGGAAACGACGGCCCGAGGCACGCCGGTACAGCCCTCGACGGTTCGGCGGGAATTGCTTTATCTGTCGAGCCTGATGACGTTCGCCGTAAAACGTGGGTGGGTGGAGGATAACCCGGTTCGGAAAATCGAGAAGCCCCGGGAGTCCCCGCCCCGAGAGGACTATTTCACGCCGGAGGAAATCCGCCGCCTCCTGGAGACGCCGACGAACCCGCATCTCCGGATGGCCTTCCTCCTGTCGCTTCTGACGGGCCTCCGCCGGGGCGAAATCATCCGCCTTCGGCGGTCCGATGTCCTACTGGATGCGGGCCAGATGGTCATCCGAAACGATAAGTCCCATCGAACCCGAACCGTGCCCATCCCGGCGGCCCTGGAGCCGGAACTCCGGGCCTACCTGGAGGCCCATGACAACGGAGAGCGCCTGTTTCCGTGGCAAGACTCCGGCCCACGCCCGCCGACGGCCTTCAAAGCCGCATGGCGGGCGTGGCTTCGGCGGGCGGGCGTTCGGCCCCTCCGCTTCCACGACGTGCGTCATACCTTCGCCACGCTCTTTGCCCAAAGCGTCGGAAACCTGCATGAGTTGGCCCGCATCCTGGGGCATGGGTCGGCCTACGTGACCCAGCGCTACGCCCATCACGTTGAAGAATATCGGGTTCGTCTGGCCCGGGAGATCGACCGCGCGATGGCTTCCGTACTGGATTTCTCCCGAATTGGCACCAAAATGGCACCAAGGGAGGGGTCGGACTCGGAAGAACGGCGTCAGTACGTGAATTGAGCCGGGTCTCACCCTGGCTTTCTAATCCATCGGTTGGGGGTTCGAGTCCCCCCGGGCGCGCCACGGGCATCCTTTCGGTCTTTGGTGCTCGGTATCCGGCCCTCGGCGTCGATCCGGATCAGGTGCCAGGTTCCAGGTGTCAGGTACCCGGTACTTAATTGCCCGATTGCCTTACTGCCGTATTGCCGTACTGCCTTCCTGTCCTACTGGCCTATTGCCTTACTGCCCTACTGCCGTATTGCCCGATTGCCTTATTGCCCTACTGCCTTACTGCCTTCCTGCCCGCTTAGTAAGATAGACCCATGTCGGGAAGGACGACAGCACGGATCGGCAAGAAGCGCCGCAGGGTGACATCGGTGGCAGAGTTGTTCCCGCCCCAGGGACAGTGGACGGAGGAGGACTACTTTGCCCTGCCGGACCGGAACCGGTACGTGGAACTCTCCGAGGGTGAAGTGATCGTGCCGCCGCATCCTACGAACCGCCACCAAGTGGCCGTCTTGGAGCTGGCCGTGCGCCTAAGACAGTTTGTCCTCGAAAACGGCCTGGGGTATGTGCGGATCGCGCCCCTGCCCGTGCGGTTGTGGCCCGGTAAGATTCGGGAGCCCGACATCTTCTTCATCTCGAAGGAGCATGCCGACCGGATTGGGGAACAGGTTTGCGGGGCTCCCGACCTGATCATGGAGGTTACCTCGCCTTCGACGGCCCGGTCGGACCGGATGGAAAAGTTTCAGGAGTATGCCCGGGCAGGAGTGAGGGAGTACTGGATCGTAGACCCCGATGCCCGGACCGTTGAGGTGTACGGTCTCGAAAAGGGGGCGTATGTACTTCGGGGCAAGTGGGGGCCGGGGGAAGTGGCTTCTTCCGGGCTCCTGCCGGGGTTTGAGGTGAGGGTCGACGAGGTGGTAGGCGGTGGATAGCCCGACCTCCTGCCTGATTGCCGTCTGCCCTATTGCCTTACTGCCCTACTGCCTTATTGCCTTACTGCCCGATTGCCTTACTGCGTCCCGGGTACCTGGCACCCGATAACTGGCACCGGATCGACGCCGAGGGCCGAACACCGAGCCCCGAAGACCGATCCGGCGTTACATCCCGCACGCAGGGACCCGAACGCCGTGGGCCTGTGCCCGGCGGCACAGGTCACCCGCCACGGTCGTCAGTCCCTCGGAGCGATAGTACTCGACGAGACCCCCATAAGCCTCGACGGAACGGGGGTCCCGTTCCAAGACCCGCTCCCATGCCTGCACGGCCGCCAGCCGGTCGCCGACCCGGTACTCGAGGCGGGCGACCTGGAGGGCCAGAGCCGAGTCGTCCGGCCGCGCCGTCCACGCCTGGCGGGCCATCTCGAGCGCCTCGGTCCAGCGGCCCGATCGCTCGTACAGCAGGGCCAGACCCCGATAGCCGTCCGTCCGATAGGCCCATCGGCCCCGCATAAACTCGAAAACCTCCTGGGCCAGACTCACCTGTCCGGTCTCCAGGGCCCGGCGGCCGACCTCCCAGAGGGCCGCCCGGGTGACGTCGTCTTCGGGAGCCTGCCGAAGCCATCGGAAGGCCTCTTCCAGACGGCCGTCCTGCAGGGCCAGACGCCCCAAGCCCTGATAGGCCGGCCCATACGCCGGGTCCCGGGTCAGGATCTCCATGTATATCGTCTGGGCCGTCCCCCGCAGACCGGCATCGGCCAAGAGTCGGGCCAGCCGATTGCGGTAGTCGAGTCCGGCCCGGTCGCTCCGGTCATAGGTCCGGTCCGCGACCCGGAGGGCCTCCTGAAGGACGACGTCCAGCCCCTCCCACCGACCGGCCCGGATACGTCCGACGAGGTCCCAGTAAACCAGGTCGGGGTCCCGACCCCGGCGGTCCCGCAGGCGTTCGAGGAATGCCTCCGTCAGGCCCATCTCGGGATGGGTCGCCACCAGCGGCAGGGCCCGCCGGAGAGCCTCCGGGTCCCCGCCGTCCAGGACCGCCTGAAGGACGGACCGAGCCGCCTCCGAAAAGCCTCGGCCGATCAAGAATTCCGCCAGTCCCGACCGGAGACCCGGCGGCGTGACCCCCTCGAGGAGCTCCGGTCGGCCCAGACGGATGAGATGGCCGTATACCCGCGGGGCTAAGGCCGGGTCCCAGCGGACGGCCTCCCGAAAGGCTTCCAGGGCTTCGTCGATGCGACCCCAGACCCAGTAAAAGAGGCCCAGTTCGTACCAGAGCGGCGCCTCCGAGGGGAGGATGGCCAGGGCATCCCGCCAGAGCCGCTCGGGCCACCGGGAGGGAGCCCCCGTCCGCCACAGGAGGTCGGCCAGGTTGCGACGGCTGATGTAGTCCTGGGGATTCGCCACGGCGGCCATCACGTAGGCGGCGACGGCCGGGGTCGTGTCCTCGACGGACGGGTCCGACGGCGTCGCCAGCACGCCAAGGTACTGGTACAGCCGGGAGGTGCCCCGCCCGTCGGCGACCAGCGTCCAAGCCCGCCGGAGGGCTTCCGCCGAAGCCGACGTCCCCTGCCGCACGGCCCGGTAAAGGTCCTCCTCGACCCGCTCGACGACATACAGGCGGACCGACTGCCCGATGAAGGCTCCGGCCACGATACACCCGATCCCACCCGCCAGGACCGACCGAAGCCCCGAGCCCGTCGGGACCGACGCCGTCCGCTCCGGTCTTTCCGCCTCTGCCCGCCGGTCCATATCGACATGCCGCATGGCAATCATCAGACCCACCAGGACCATCGCCAACAGGACGTTCGTCGGAATTCGCAGGTTGAGGTCGACGAGGCTGTCCATGACGAAGTACGCCAGGCCCATCCGACAGCCCCACGTCCAGAGGCTCAGCGAGCCGCTCTCCAGGGGCGTCCGCCGGAACCACCGGACGAGGGCCCCAAGCCAAAGGACCAGGGCCGCCAGGCCGAGGAGCCCGGTGTCGCTGACCCACTGGAGGAGTTCGTTGTGGGCGGCATTCCACCGACCGGTCGAGTAGAACGACTGGACCGTGTAAAAGGCCTCCCCGAAGGTCCCCAGGCCCGTCCCCCAGACCGGGAACCGCTCGATGAGCCGAAGCGTGTCCCGCCATGCGCCCAAACGTCGTCCCGGCTCGAGTTCGAGTTCCTGCGGGATCAGAGCGAGCCGTTCGAGAATCGGCCGGGGTCCGACCCACAGGAAGAGGGCCAAGCCGAGGAGGAGCAGGACGACCAGGGGCCGAACCCACCGACGGCCGCCGACCCGTCCCGCCGGATTCGTCGCCCGCCGGGGTGACCCCAGGAGAAAGCCGGCCAAGACCAAGAGGGTCGCACTGATGCCGCCCCGGGACCGGGAAAAGCCGATCCCCAGTAGGATGGCCAGGACCCCCAGCGTCAGGGTCGGAAAGAGGCCCCCCGAGGCGTTGAGGACCACCCGCACACGGCCCCAAAAGCTCGGGGGAAGCCGACGCCGAAGCGCTTCCCACTCGCCGAGCCATAGGGCAATGGCCACGGGCAGGCTCAACCCCAGAAAGTCCACATAGTGGTTGGCATTGTAAAAGGAGCCCGATGCCCGATCGACGGTCGCCCGCTCGGCGGCTGGCCACGGCAGATGTCCCGTCCAGTAGCCGAAAAGCCCGTACAGGGCCTGAAACACGGCCAGGACGACGATGGCCCCGAGGGTCCACCCGATGAGGGTCCGGCGCCGCCATCCGTAGGCCACGGCAAAGGCGACGGCCCCGCAGGCGACCCAGTCCATCAGGTCGTGCCACGTCCCCTCAGGCCAAATCGAGATCGGACGGCGGGACCCGTCGGTCCCCAGGGCGGGCAGGAGTCCGCGGACCGCCGCGCCCTGCGGGACCTCGTCCAGCATTTGAAGGAAGACCTCCGGCCGGGCCCGCTCCCAGACCCGGGCCGCCGCCGGAGCGACCCACCGAAGGACGTCCTCCGGGAGGGGTATGAGGGTAAAGACAACCAGCCCGAAGAATCCGGCCAGGCCGGCCCATGCCCGAAGCGGTAAACGCCCCGCCGGCAGATGAGCCCAGGGCCGGGTCAAGACCGTCATCAGGAAGAGAAGGCCCGCCCCTACGTGCAGGACGAGGCGCTCCGGCGGAAGCGTGCCGCCCCACCGAAGCATCGTGAAGCCCAGGAGACCCACAACGAGGCCCCACCCCCCGTAGAGGACGACCGGTGAAACTCCCGCTTCCCCGGTTCGAAAGCGTCGCTCCCTCGGCATGATCCCTCCCTATGCGATCCGCCTATGCGGAGGATCGGCCCCCGACCCCGCCCGAGCGGTCCCCGACCCCTGGAACCCGGCACCGGGTACCTCAATGGGTGTTGATAAGGCAATTAGGCAGTCAGGCAATCGGGCAGTAGGGCAATACGGCAGTTTCGTTTGAAAACGTTCTGAGATTCTCCATGATAAAACGCACTCCGGGTATCCCAGCTCTTTATCGTCACTCCTTCACCCTGTTACTCCGTCACTTCGTCACCCCGTCACTCCGTCACTTTTATCGGGGAGATACCGACCGACCTCTTCGAGCAGGCCCCTCCGAACTTGGACGACACGAAGGTCAATAGGTGGATTTGGGCATGCGTGAGCCCCTCCTTCGAGGACGAAGGCGGCGGTCCACTTTCCGGAAGAGGACGATCCCCTCCTCCCGGACCCTCTGGCCAAAGGGAGTCGCCTGCATGCGTGCCCATTCCGCCGGCGTGTAAACGAGGATGTCCGCGTCGGGCCGGACGACCGCTCGAACGGCGGCCATCTCCGCCAATCGATGGAGGAACGCCTTTCGGGTTCGCCGAACGACGATGAGGTCATAGTCACTCCATGCGTCGGCGTCGCCTCGGGCGCGCGACCCAAAGAGGATGACGAGTTCAGGGTCATAGGGAATGAGACGATCGACGATCTGCCGCAGTTCGGGGTCCCGGGTAAGGGCCGTTTCATTTACCCAGAAGTTCATGGGGGACATCTCCGACGTGGGTTCGGACGAATGCTTCAGCGGCCTGCACGATGGCCTCGGCCGCCCGGCATGCCGTCCGGGCTTGCCTTCGACTATACAACCGGTGAGGCAGGGCCGGGGAGGGGACGTCGTTCGGATACCGGGTCGCCGTATAGAACTGATCGAGGAGTCCCCCCACCTCTGCGAATCCCCGGGCCTCCGGCCAGAAACCGGTGGCCCGTTCCAGAAGGGCGTGGACGGAGTGGACCGGGACCGTGCGCTCGCCCATGCCGTACAGGACCCCTTTCAGGGCTTTCTCGGCGGCCTGTTGGGCGTGGGAACAGGCGGCGGCGTAATGCCGGTTCTGGAGGAGCACTTGAGCGACCCGCAGGTCCTCTCGACTTTCCAGGAGCCACCGCCATGCTTCAGTGACCCGATCTCTCAAGACTACCTCCGAGGGCACGGCCCCGTTGGAACGTGATGGTCGGCCATGATCCCGGCAGGGCTGTACAACGCTATCCCGGCTTCAGGTATAAGATAGCCGAATGGGAGAAGCAAGGACTCGGCCCCAGCAATTTCGTACCGTTTTCGGGAGGTGGGATGATGCGGTCCAGGCTTTGTATTCTATGGGTCATGATCGGAGTCCTCGGGGGCCTGATCGGATGTCCTCGACCGGGGTCGCCTCCCCCGGGACGGCCGGGTACGGCGGGATTTCGGGTCCTGGCCCCCCTCGCCGGAGAGGAGCCCTACTTCGAGACGCTGTGGGAACTGACCGACGTCGGGGAAAACGCCGAGGCCTACTTTTCATGGGACGACACCCGGCTCGTCTTCCAATCGACGCGGCCGCCCTATGCCTGCGACCAGATATTCATCCTCGACCTGCGGACGGGTCGGCTCCAGCGGGTCAGTCCGGGCCGTGGTCGAACGACGTGCGGTTACTTCCTTCCAGGCGACGCCGAGGTCTTATTCTCTTCGACTCACCATGTTTCGCCCGAATGCCCGCCCCGGCCGGACCTCCGCCGCGGGTACGCTTGGGCCCTGTACGACTACGACATCTACATCGCCCACCCTGACGGAAGTGGCCTCCGCCCCCTCTTTCAGGCCCCCGGCTATCAGGCCGAGGCGACGGTCGCCCGGGATGGCCGCATCGTCTTCACGTCCGACCACGAGGGGGATTTGGAACTTTACGTGATGGAGGCCGACCACCGGACGGTCCGGCGGGTCACGCACGTGCCGGGCTATGACGGCGGGGCTTTCTTTTCACCGGACGGGCAGTGGATCGTCTTTCGAGGCCACCATCCCGAAGAAGGTCCCGAGCGGGATGAATACTTCAGCCTCCTCCGGGACCGCCTCGTCCGACCCTTCCGGATGGAGATCTTCGTCGTCCGGCCCGACGGGACGGGCCTGCGGCAGGTGACCCATAACGGCGGAGCGAACTTCGCGCCGTACTTTACGCCCAACGGCCGGTTCGTCATTTATGCCTCCAACATGCACGAGCCTCGGGGACGGGACTTCGACCTCTACGTATCCGACCTGGATGGGCGGGGGACGGTCCGGGTGACGTATTTTCGGGGTTTTGACGGATTTCCCATGTTTTCCCACGACTGCCAGTTCCTGGTCTTTGCCTCCAATCGCACGGAGCGGTCGCCCGGCCAGACGAACCTGTTTTTAGGACGGCTGACGGCGTGGGCCCGTCAGCAGTGGTGCCCGTAGTGCCCTAAGATATAGATGCAGGATACAGGATGCATACCCGGTGTGCGCGTTTAGCTCGGTCCTCGGTGCTCGGTGTTCGGCCCTCGGCGTTGATCCGGTACCGGGTCCCGGGTCCCAGGTGCCAGGTACCCGGGGCCTGGAACCCGGTACCAGGTACCTGTCTTCAAAAAACCCGCACACGGGGTATGCATGATGCAGGATAGGAAGGGGTCGGATTCCGGTTACCTGGTGCCCGGAACCTGGTACCTGACAGCGATGTCCCATTCTCCCATTTCAAATCTTAACAAAGCAGTAGAGCGCAACTCTGGTGTCCAAGCCCTTCTTCGTCACGTGGGAAGGAGATCAGCTTGCGCTCCATAGCAACCAGCCTTCTTCGTCACTTCGTCACCTCGTCACTCCGTCACTTCTGTTATGGGTGGCCGGTGAGATACCGCCCGACATTTTCGAGTAGACCCCTACGAACTTGGACAACGCGAAGTCCCATAATAAGAAAGGGGCGAACATGAAGGAACTGCGGGACATTTTGGAAGCCGTGGCCGAAGCCCGACGTCGGGGTCAGCCGGCGGCCCTGGCGACCGTCGTGAAGGTTCGGGGCTCGACCTACCGGCGCCCCGGAGCCCGTATGCTCGTGATGCCGGACGGGACCATGGTCGGCTCGATCAGCGGCGGTTGCCTGGAAGGGGACATCCTTGAGAAGGCCCGGCAGGTCCTCGCGACCGGTACGCCGCTCCTGGTCACGTACGATATGACCTCCGACGACGACATCGTGTGGGGCCTGGGCCTTGGGTGTAACGGCGTCATGTACGTCCTCATCGAAGCCCTGCCTTCCGGCGGTCCGGCTGACCCGGTGGCCTTCCTGGACGAATGCGTCACCCACGAGAGGGTCGGCGTCATGGCCACGGTCTTTCGGGTCGAGGGCCGTCTTTCGGCGCGCGTCGGCGACCGGTGGATGGTTCATGCCGACGGCCAGCCATGGGGGGATCGCCTCCGGGACCCCGTCCTCGTCGAGGCGCTCCGACCCGACATCGATGAGGCCTGCCGGACCTGTCGTTCGAGGGTCCGGACCTACATCCTTCCGGACGGAACGGCCGAGGTCTTCATCGAGGTGATTCAACCGCCCGTCCCCTTCATCGTCTTCGGGGCCGGCCACGACGCGATCCCGGTCGTGCGGCTGGCCAAAGCCCTGGGCTGGCGGGTCACCGTCGTGGACAGCCGTCCGGCCTATGCGACCCGGGAACGCTTCCCCGAGGCGGACGAAGTCGTCCTTGCCCATCCCGAAGATGTGCCCCAACGCGTCCGCTTAGACGACCGGACGGTCGCCGTCGTCATGACCCATAACTACTTGCAGGACCTCAAGCTCTTGGAAGTCTTACTCCCCTCGCCGGTCCGATACCTGGGGGTCCTGGGACCCCGGAGTCGGACCGACCGACTGCTTCGGGACCTGCAGGCCAAGGGTCGGCCACCGACGGCGGCCCAACTGGAACGGCTTTACAGCCCCGTCGGCGTGGACATCGGAGCCGAGACGCCCGAGGAGATCGCCTTATCGATACTGGCCGAAGTTCAAGCCGTACGGACAGGCCGTTCGGCCGGCCTCCTGCGGGACCGCCGGGGTCCCATCCACGAACGCATAGAGGGAGCGTGATGCGGGATGGGCCCCGCTGGCCTCGGGCGGTGGCCCGTTACGCCGTCCCGTCAAAGTGGACGTCCTGCGTCCGGCGGACGACGTCGCCGACGTAAAGCCACGATACCTGCCGAAGGGTAGCCGCCTGATCGAAGTCCGTGATCGTCGAGATACCGTCGGCCGGGACGACGATGTGATACCACCGGAGGCCCGCCGAGGCCGCCGTGTGGAGGACGCATACGTTCGACATCGTGCCGACCAGGACCAGGTGTCGGACGTTCCATACGCGAAGCATGTGGTCGAGCCAAGTCCCGTAGAAGCCGTCGTACCGGTTCTTCTGGACGATGAGGTCGTCGTCTGCCGGCTGAAGCTCTTCGACGATCTGCCAACCCCAGGAGCGATAGCGGCAGTGCTCGCCCCAGATCTTCCACTCGGGGTCGTTCTCAAAGTGCGTGTCCATCGTGTAAACGATGCGGACGCCGGAACGCCGGGCGTTCTCCAGCAGGGACCGGATGGCCGGAACCGTCTGGAGGGCCGCCGGGACGACGAGTCGGCCTCCTTCTTTCACGAAGTCGTTTTGCATGTCCACGACGACGACGGCCGTTTGCCCCGCCGGCAGGTGGACGGCGTCCTTAAAGGGGATCTCGGGGACCTCGACGACTCGATCGGGGATGAACTTCATGACCGCCCTCCGGGTTAGGGCTTCTCCTTTGTAATTTTAGCCCAATGATTGAACTCCGCCGACCCGCTCCGGGCCGGTCGGGAGTCCCGGGGTTCCGCCGGGACCGCACCGGGGTCTTACAATAGGGCAATCCGGCAGTACGGCATTTTGAAAAAGTTCACGCATCCCTGAAATCCAGGCCCCTTCATCGTCACTTCTGTCCTGCATACCCCGTGTGCGGGTTTTTCGAAGACAGGCACCCGGCACCGGAGCCGGTCCGACGCCGAGGGCCGGATACCGAGCCCCGAGGACCGAACAAACCCCCGCGACTTGCATGGTTCGGGAACGCCGAGATAAGATCTTCGTCCGGAAGGACGGCCATCATTCTGGATTACCCACGCTTTACCCTCCTGGCCAGCCGGAGGGGGTCCCCTTCCCCAGGGGCCCCCTTCGGTCATTATTTTTCGGGCATTCGGGAATTCGGCGGGTAGGCAGTTCGGTTGACTATTCGCGATTCGCCATTCATCGATCGGCTGAACGGCCGAATGACCGGCCCACGTTAGAACTGGAGAGAGACGACCATGGAGACGCAGGCCCAGGTAAGAGGAACGGTCTTACGAGGGGTCTTCAAGGACGTTAAGGAAATGATGCCCGGAGGCGTGTCCGCTTTTATGGCCCACATGCCCGTCTCGGACCGACAGGAGTATTTTGCCAAGGAGATCCGCCATATCCAATGGTATCCCTACCGAGCACTGGTCGTCCTTTTGGAAACCTATTATCAGCATGTCGCCCGGTACAACCCCCAAAAAATCGTCGAGATGGGCATTCGTGCGGCTCAACGGGACTTGACTACGATCATGAAAATATACGGGGTATTGACCAGCCCCTTCACTGTGGGCGAACGGAGCCAACTCATCTGGGCTCAAAAGTACTCCAAGGGCGAGATGGTCCTGGTCCGCAAGTGGGATAATGGCTTTGATTTAGAACTCCGAGGTTTTCCAGACATTCACCGACTCAATTGTCTGCTCGTCACCGGCTACATCGAGGGGTTCGGATACAATTGGCGGAAGACTTATCGGACGACGCATGAACATTGTGTCCACCTGGGACACGCGACCTGCGTGTTTCACTCGGTTTGGTAAGCCGGACATAGAGGCGAGCCGTTTGACATCCCAAATTCCGAGAGATTTCCGGTGGCTTCCCGGGTCCTGGTCACCGGCGGGGCTGGATTCATCGGCTACCATCTGGTCCGATGGCTGGTCCGGCAGGGATACGACGTTCGCGTCTTGGATAACGGCCGCACGGGACGGCTGGACCGACTCGAGGGGATACCCGAGGCTCGGTCCGTGACCCTCCTGCGGGGGGACATCACGCGACCGGCCGACGTAGAGTCCGCCTGCAAGGGGACGGATTACGTCGTCCATCTGGCCGCCCAGGTCTCGGTCGTCGAGTCGATGGACCGACCGGACGAAACGTGGGCCATCAACGTGCATGGGACGGCCTTGCTCCTGGAGGCGGCCCGGCGGTGCGGCGTGCGACGGGTCGTATTCGCCTCGTCGTGTGCCGTTTACGGCGACGGCCTCGAGCCGCCCTTCCGGGAGACCGATCCCCCGCGGCCGACCTCGCCCTACGGCCTGAGTAAGTGGATGGGAGAACGCTTGGCCGAATTCTACACCCGGGTTTTCCGCCTGCCGGTCGTGACCCTTCGCCTGTTCAACATTTACGGGCCGGGCCAGCGGGCGGACTCGCCTTACGCTTCGGTCATTCCCCGCTTCATCGCGGCCCTTCGGCAGGGGGTCCCGATGACCGTCTACGGAACGGGTGACCAGACGCGGGACTTCGTATTCGTCGAGGACGTGACACGCATCATCGAGCGGGCGTTCTATACCCCTGAGGCCGACGGTCTGGTCATCAACGTGGGGACCGGCCGACCCACCTCGGTCAACGACCTGGCCCGGCTCTTGCAAGAACTGGCCGGCCGGTCCGTCGGGACCCGCCATGAGCCGCCCCGACCCGGCGAGATGCTCCACGCGTGGGCCGACACGACCCGGCTCGAGTCGGTCCTGGGAGTCTCACCGGCGAGCCTTACGCCCCTCCGGGAGGGTTTGGCCCGGACGTGGTCGGAAGAGCGGCGGAGTGACGAGTAACGGGTAATAAATCATCGCCGTATTGCCGTACTGCCCCATTGGACACACTTGCCGAGACGCTACCGTAAGTCCTAACGAAGGTCCCTAAAAGCCTGCCCATCGGGCTTGCTCTCCGTACTCCAAATTCCTCAACCGTACTTGTTTAGCGAGTCTGGAGGGCCCACACGGGGTCCGAAGTGTCCAGCGGAGTCGACACCCGCCGAAACGGGAGAAGGGGCTTACCACGTGACTTCCGAAAGGGGGCTGTCGACCCGAATCGACACCCTGTCCAACGGCGTAGACGCATCCGGCGAGGGGAGACCTTTGGGGGGATGCGAGGCCCAGAATGCAGGATGGACAGGGCCGGACGGCCTCTGGGGGTGGGTGGGGGATGGAGTGGCACGGAATTTGCTGGAAGTCCTCCGACGTTCCGCCGGACGAGGCGGCGGGTGCGCGCATCGGGACTGCTGAGGCGGCGGGTGGCCGTACGCCGTGGGACCTGCGGATGTGGGTGGGCGGGAGGCGTGTATCTGCCGGTGGTGGCATGGGTTTTGCGGCGGTGGCGGCGGGGGAGGGCCCGCGTGCGAAGGGGGGAGGACTCTTTGGGGGGAGATGCCCCTGGACGATACGCCGGGGTCGGGTCATTGTCTTGGGTCATTGGAGACGCTAAACAAGTACCCTCAACCTTTCCTGAGGTGCCGCCATGAAGCGCTGGATGACCAGCCTCCTCATCGGAATCGTCCTGGGGGCCGCCCTGACGGCTTGGGTCGGGAGTCGGCACTGGCAGACCTATCCCGACTCGACGCCGTCCGCTCCGGTGGCTCCGAGTCGCCCGATCCCCGAGCCGCAGGTCGCGCGGGGGTCGCCCCAGCGCCCCGCGCCGGAGGCGGCGCCCCCGGCGCCTTCCCCGTCGGCCTCCGGGGACCTGCGGATGACGCCCGTCGTGATGGCCGTCCGGAAGGCGTCCCCGTCCGTGGTGAACATCAGCACGGAACAGGTCCTCCGGGCCCGGGTCCATCCCTTCGGGTCCTTCCTGGAGGACCCCTTCTTTGAACGATTCTTCCAGGATTTCTTTGAACCCTACTACCGGGAGTACCGCACGCAGAGCTTGGGTTCCGGATTCATCATTCACCCGCAGGGATTCATCGTGACGAACTATCACGTCATCGAGCGGGGGACGACGATCATCGTCCGGTTGGTCGACCGACGGGAGTTCCGGGCTCGGGTCGTCGGAACGGACGCCGAGCATGACATCGCCGTCCTGCGCGTGGAGACGCCCCAGACGTTGCCCGTAGCCGACATCGGGACTTCGGCCGACCTCATGGTCGGGGAGCCCGTGATCGCCATCGGAAACCCCTTCGGCCTTTCCCACACGGTCACGACCGGCGTGATCAGCGCCCTCCATCGTTCCGTCCGGACGCCCGAACGCGTCTACAACGACTTCATCCAGACGGACGCCCCCATCAATCCGGGCAACAGCGGGGGGCCGCTCCTGAACATCTACGGAAAGGTCATCGGCGTCAACACGGCCATCCGGGCCGACGCGCAGGGCATCGGGTTCGCCATCCCCATCGACCTCGTCATGCGGGTCGTCCGGGACCTGGTGGCCTTCGGTCGCATTCGCCAGACCTGGTGGGGCTTCCGACTGGAGGAGAACCTGCGACCCCGGGGCCTGGTGGTCACGTACCTATACCCGGGCGGTCCGGCGGAAGCGGCGGGAATCCGTCTGCAGGACGTCATCGTGCGGGTTGAGGGCCAGCCGACCGAGACGCTGGAGGATTTCTACCGGATATGGGAAAGCCTGCCGCCGGATCGAGACGTGACGGTCGAGGTCCTCCGGGGGACGCAGACTCAGACCCTCCGGGTCCGTCTTCGAACGCTGACGGCCTCCCAGGCCGTCGATATCATCGATCGCCTGATGGGTCTGCGCGGCGTCCTGATCGACTCCCAGGTCCGACGGCGATACCGGGTCCCCCTGGAGTATGGATGGCTCTTGACGGAAGTGCGCCCCGAAAGCCCGGCGGCGGCTATCGGATTCCGAGCCGGCGACGTCGTCGTCCAGATCAACGACCAGGTCCTGAATAGCGAGGAAGCCCTCGTGCGGAGCGCCATCAGCCTCTTTCAAGTCGTCCGAGCGGCCGTCCAGGTGTATCGGGCACCCTACGTCTATTCCGTCGAGGTCCCATTGTTGGCACCGCCCGCCGGTCGGCGCCGGGCGGCCGGATAGGCGGGCCGTATGCAGGTCGTAGAGGACCACCCGGATGGAGGGCTCGCTTGCAGATCCGGATTCCCATTGGATAGCATCGACCTTCGCTTTGAAAAAGTTCTGGGGTTCTCCATGGGGAGCGGGTAGTGTCTCGCCCAGGGTACCCAACGGGGCAATATGGCAGTGTGGGTAACGATGGATAACTCATCACCCCGTCCCTTCGTCACTCCGTCACCCCATCACTTCATTACTTCGTCACTCCGTCACCCCGTCACTTCTATTAAAGGAGGTTGAGCGATGTACAGGCGGTACCTCCTGATCGGGCTCCTGGGATGGCCCCTTCTGATAGGTGCGGCGGATGCACCCCGGGAGATTCCCGTCGTGGCCAAGAACTGGGAATACCAGCCGAATGTGATCGAACTCTGTAGCGGCGAGCGGGTTCGCCTCCTCATCGAGACTCAAGACCGGGACCACGGCTTTGAGTTCAAGGCGGCCGGCGTGAAGGTCAAGCTCCCGAAGGGGCAGGTGACCCCTGTCGAGTTTACGGCTCCGGCACCGGGGACGTATGAGTTCCGGTGCGCTTTCTACTGCGGGAAGGGTCACAGGGGCATGAAGGGCCAGGTCGTCGTGAAATCTTGTGGGGGCTGAGGAGACTCGGCGATACGGCAGTAGGGCAAGCCTGATGTACGCGTTTTCCGGGTACCCGGGCTCGGTCCTCGGTGCTCGGTATCCGGCCCTCGGTGTCGATCCGGGTACCGGGTCCCAGGTGCCAGGTACCCGGGACGCAGTAGGGCAATCGGGCAATAAGGCGGAATGCCTGGCTCATGCTTCGAAAAACGCGCCCACGGGGTATGCATCCCGTATCTTAACAAACCAATAGCAGTTACTGCTTTGTTAAGATTTGAGATGTGGGGATGGGGCATGGGTCCCAGGTACCTGGAACCTGGCACCCGGGACCCGATCCGTTTCTATCCTGCATACCCCGTGTGCGGGTTTTCGAAGACAGGTACCCGGTACCGGCTGCCAGGTCTCGGGTACCCGATACCCGGTACCGAATCGACGCCGAGGGCCGAACACCGAGCACCGAGGACCGAGCCGGGAAACCCGCACACGGGATATGCATCCTGGATCCTGCATCCCTTATCCATCAATAGGCCCGGGCCAGGAATTTGAGGACATTCAGGAGGGCTTCCAGAGACCGCCGGTCGCCCGACCGAGGCGCTCCGGCGTCAAACCAGGCCGTCACGTACATCTCGGCCATCTTGGCCGTCACGCCCGTCAGGCCCGACCGAACGGCCGCCAGCTGGGTCATAACGTCCTTGAAGTCGGCGCCCGCCTCGATCATGCGGATGACCGTCTGCAGATGACCGGCCAACCGGGCCAGACGGACGCGGAGGTACCGCCGGGTCGCCGGCGGCAGGGTCAGGCGGGCCGCCTTCGGCTGGACCGGCGGGCCCGGACGGGTCTTCGGCGATGGGCTCACCCGGGGCCGCTTCCGCACTCGGGGTGAGGGGACCGGTCGGACACGGGACTTGCGGACGTCCTTCGGCCGAATGGCTCGAGTCGCCATAGGACCATCCCGCCTATAAAATCCGGCGGAGGAGCTGTTCCAACAGCTCTCGGCCTCGCTCGGAGACGTAACGGCCCGGCTCGGGCGGATGGGCCGGGAGGATCAGCTCAAAGTCATACAGGAGTAACTTCCGCAGAACGACCCGCTTCAGAACGGGGTCAAAGTCCCACGGATGGGGCGGCACAAAGAGCTGACCCTGAGGGTTGATGTTGAGGGCATCGCCGACGAACAAGACGCCGGGCGGGCGCAGGTCCAGGAGGGCCGAGCTTCCCGGCGTATGACCCGGCAGATGGACGACGGCAATGTCCGGGTTCAACATGAAATCGCCCTCGAAGGGGACCTCGACCTCGACCCCCTGGACGTACCGGGCCTCGCTCTTGTGAATGATGACCCGTGCCTGGAAGAACTCTTGGAAGGAGGCGACCGCCCCGATGTCGTCCTTGTGGGTGATGAAGATGTATCGGACACCGCCCCGCCGTTGGAGGGCCCGGATCACGTCCAGTTGATAAGCCGGTACGTCGACGAGGATGTTGCCCCGGGGATGGAGGACCAGATAGCTTTGGGCATGATACGTCGCATCGTCGTATGCGGCAATCCACAGGATGTCCGGTCGGCCATGGACAGCACGTAATACCATCGCGGTCACCCGACTCGGCAAGGCCGCCCAGGGGCGGCCGTCGGAATCGGCGTCCTATCCGGCTTTCCCGATTCCTTTTCGCCTCCAGGGAAGAGACGAGGCGAAAACCCGGCCGGGGTGCCGTCAGGAGGGGGCATCGCCCCGTTGCCACCGGGATAGCTGGAGCATGCTCAACAGCAGGACGCCGATCCCCAACGTGATGAATGCATCGGCGAAGTTAAACGTGGGCCAGTGGTACTCCCCGTAATAGAAGTCCAGGAAGTCCACGACGTACCCCTGGGTCAGGCGGTCCCAGGTATTGCCCAGGGCGCCGCCCAGGACGAAGGAGAAGCCCAGGGTGACCCAATGGTTTTCATGACGCAAAAAGAAAAAGTATACTACGATGACGCCGAACGACAGGAGGGACAACAGGAGGATGGCGTTCTGGGCCAGGGGGTGGGAGGCATCGGCAAAGAGGCCGAAGACGACGCCCCGGTTGTGGATGTAAGTGATATTCAGAAAGCCGGGCACGACGGGGATCGACTGATAGAGGGTCATGTGCGTCGTGACCAGCCGCTTGCTGAGCTGATCTACGGCGAAGATCACAGCGCACACCAGGACGAACCAGATCCGATCCCGCAGGCGCATCGTGGATCCGACCCCGCCGGCATTCCCGTTACAAGTTTAATCGTTCGACGACCCGAATGCAACGTGGGCAAAGCGTCGGCCATCGTGGGTGGTCGCCGACGGCGGGGTCGTACATCCAACAGCGGTCGCATCGACGGCCGTCGGCGCGTCGGACCTCGACCCAGTAGGTCTGGGCCGGCAAGTCCGGGTCCGTCACCAGCGTCACTTGGGAGACCATGAGGACTTCTCGCAGTTCGGGCAGGTAATCCCGGAACCAGGCGTCCTTGGGGGGATGGTGGACGGTCACGTGGGCGTCTAAGGAACTACCGATCTGCTTGGCCGCCCGGGCTTCTTCCAGGGCCTTCAGAGCGACCTCCCGAACGTCTCGGAACGTCCGGATGCGCTCGATGCCGTCCGAGTCCAGGGCCCATCGGTAGGGCGGGGCCACCGTATCGAGGAAGACGTGGGCCGGCTTGCCGGGGTAGGCCGGCAGATGGGCCCATGCCTCGTCGGCCGTGAAGCTGAAGATGGGTGCCATTAGGCGGAGGAGCGAGCGGGTCGTCTCGAAGAGGACGGTCTGGGCGGCCCGCCGGCCGGGGTCGTCGGGATGGGCGCAGTAGAGGCGGTCTTTCAGGACGTCCAGGTAGAAGGCACTGAGGTCCTGATTGCAGAACTGGTACAGGGCGTGGTAGACGACGTGGTACCGGTAATCTTCGTAAGCCCGGATCACACGGCGCTCGAGCTCCATGAGCTGGGCGAGCATGTACTGGTCCAGGGCCGGCAGGGACTCGACGGGCTGGGCATGGACCGTTGGGTCGAAGTCATACAGGTTTCCCAGCATGAAACGGATCGTGTTGCGGACCTTGCGGTACTGGGTGGCGACCATCTGGAGGATGTTCTCCGAAAGGCGCATGTCCTCCTGAAAGTCGACCATCGCCGCCCAGGCTCGCAGGATCTCGGCCCCGAAGGACTCGAAGATGGTCTCCGGCTCGATGACGTTGCCCAGAGACTTGGACATCTTCTGCCCGGCCTCGTCGACGACGAACCCGTGGGTCACACAGGTCCGATACGGGGAGGCACCCCGCGTGAGGACGCCGACCAGGAGGGAGCTATTGAACCAGCCACGGTACTGGTCGTGGCCTTCCAGGTAGAGGTCGGCCGGCCACGGGAGGTCCGGCGAAGTGCCCAGGACGGCTTCATGGCTCGTGCCCGAGTCGAACCACACGTCCAGGATATCCATACCCTTTTCGAAGGTCGTGCCTCCGCAGGCCGAACAGCGGGCACCGGGCGGGACCAGTTCGTCGGCGGGCCGAGCGTACCAGGCGTCGGCCGTTTCCCGCTCGAAGATGTCGGCCACGTGGTCGAAGACCCGGTCGTCCTGCAGGAGAGCCCCACAGGCCTTGCAGTAGAATTGGGGAATCGGGACGCCCCAGAGGCGCTGGCGGGAGATGCACCAGTCCGGCCGGGCGGCGATCATCTGGCGGATGCGCTCCTCGCCCCAAGGGGGGACCCACCGGACGGTCGAGATCACGGCCAGGGCCCGCTCTCGGAAGCCCCCGGCGTCCATCCGGATGAACCACTGTTCGGTCGCCCGGAAGATCAGGGGTTGCTTACACCGCCAGCAGTGGGGATAGCTGTGCTGGATGGTGCCGGCCCCCACGAGGGCACCCCGTTCCCGCAGGAGCTCGATGATCCGCGGATTGGCCTCGAAGACATGCAGGCCGGCGAAGACGCCCGCCTCTTCCGTAAAGCGACCCTCGTCGTCGACGGGCGATAACACGGGCAGGTCGTAGGGTCGGGTCGCCAGGAAGTCCTCGAGACCGTGGCCGGGGGCCGTGTGGACGAGACCCGTGCCCTGTTCGAGCGTCACAAAGTCGGCCAGGATCCCGAGAGACGTCCGGGGGAGGAAGGGATGCTGAAACGAAGTCCGGTCGAAGGCCGCGCCCCGAACGGTCTGGACGAGGTGGCCCTCGACGCCGGTCGCTGCCCGGACGGCAGGCCACAGGGCCGTGGCGACGATCCAGAAGGTGCCGTCGACTTCGTAGAGGCCGTACTCGTATTCGGGATGGAAGGCGATGCCCACGTTGGCCGGCAGGGTCCACGGCGTCGTCGTCCAGATGATGGCGTAGACAGGTCGGTCGGCCCATGGGGGACCGAACACGCGGTCGGCCGATGCGGGGTCCATGCGGAAGCGGACATAGATGGAGGGCGACGTGCGGTCCTGGTATTCGATCTCGGCCTCGGCCAGGGCCGTGCGGTCCGTGTAGCACCAAAGGACCGACCGAAGACCCCGATAGACCAGGCCCGCCTTCACGAACTGACCCAGGACCCGTACGATCGTGGCCTGATACTTGGGGTCCATCGTCTTATAGGGGTGTTCCCAGTCGCCCAGACAGCCCAGGCGGATGAAGCCCTGCTTCTGGATTTCGATGAAGCGCTCCGCATAGGCTCGACAGTACTGACGAAAGGTGACGGGGTCCATCGTCTGTTTGCGGGCGCCCAGTTCCTTCTCGACGTTCAGCTCGATGGGAAGCCCGTGGCAGTCCCAACCCGGCACGAAGGGCGTGTCATAGCCCAGTAGGAGATGGGACTTCACGGCGATGTCCTTCAGGATCTTGTTCAGGGCCGTCCCCAAATGGATCGGTCCGTTGGCATAGGGCGGCCCGTCGTGTAAGACAAAGAGGGGTGCGCCCCGACGGGCTTCCCGCACCTGACGGTAGAGGCCCGCCTTCTGCCACCGCTCGATCATCTGGGGCTCCCGTTCCCGGAGCTGAGCCCGCATCGGAAAAGCCGTCCGGGGAAGGTTCAGCGTGTCGTCCCATGACCGATTCGCCTCGGCCGCCATCGCCTCTACACTCCTGCCCACCGCCCGATGGGGGTGAAGCTCCTAAGCAATGGATGCAGGATGCAAACCCCATGTGCGGGTTGTCCGGTACTCAGTCCCCGAGCTCGGTTCTCGGTGCTCGGTATCCGGCCCTCGGCGTCGATTCGGTGCCGGGTATCGGGTCCCAGGTGCCGGGTACCCGGGACCTGAGACCTGGCACCCGGTACCGGATACCTAAGCGGAATGCTTGGCTCACGCTTCGAAAAACCCGCACACGGGGTATGCAAGATGGTAGTGGTCTCGCCACGTGTGTCCAACGTGGCCATACGGCAATCGGGCAGTTCCGGCATGACCCCAACCCCGCTCGCAGGGGTGCTATCCAAGCCCTGCACGCCCGTACGGGTTCGCCCGACAGCCATCCCGCTTGCTACGTTCCAAGCCCTGGCCTTTTAGAAGTGGCTTAGCCTCCCTCCCGGTCCCGGCTGGCTACGATGGCTTCCACCGCGTTCACGATTTCTTCCGAGAAACGCCTGGCCTCCCTTGCTTGAGTCGCCGTAAAACTCCGACTCGGTATACGGGGGGCAGGCAATGCATCCGGGTAGCGGGTCGGAATGGAGTATTGATCCAATACGGCTGCTTTCTCTTGTAATACTGCCAGATTTGGTGATAATTTCATACATTGCTCGACAAGTTCTTGGACCGAATGGGTCAATGGCGGCCGCTTGTAGTTTGCATAGAGAAAGCCTTTCAGCGCCTTCTCGGCGGCCTGTTGGCTGTAAAAGCAAGCGGCCGCATAGTGCCTCCCTTGAAGGAGGGTCCTAACGACCTGAAGGTCGTGTCGGGCCTCTTCAAGCCACCGTCGAGCCTCGGCCAGCATTACGACTCGCTTCATACAGGACTCGCCCTTCCCGTAAAACGGTCTCCCCAAAGGGTCCCGCTTGGACGCCTTCCCATTCCTCGGGCGTGTAAACGATCACGTCCATGCGAACGCCCGCCCGCAGAATATAGGGGACGACGTCCCGGAGTCTTTGGGTAAAGTCGCGATCCGTCGCCCGGATCACGATCACGTCGTAATCGCTATCGGGTAGAGCATCTCCCCGCGCCCGGGAACCAAAGAGGATGATGCGTTCGGCCCCGTACTCCCGCAGGGCCCGGACGATGCGGCGGAGCACGGGGTCACGCCCGGGGTCCTTCTTCTTCATCGGCTTCCTTCGCATGCTGGCGGAGAGAAACAAGACCCCGCCTTCAATTCTGTTCTACAAATTAGGGCAACCCGGACGCCCTGACAAGACGGCCGGCGGCAGTCGGCCAGATTATTGGCCTTCGTTTTGAAAGAGTTCTGGGGTTCTCCATGAAGAGCGGGTAGTGTTTCGCCCCGTGTGCCTAACGGGGCCATACGGCAGTAGGGCAGTACGGCAATACGGGAGTTCGGCAATCCGGCAATGATTTATGGTGGTAATCACCCCTGGGGTGCCGATAATACCTGAGCAACCCTGAGCAACAAGAGCCCATCCCACATCGGGCCATGGATTGTCAGAGCTACGTCTGTTGCGTGTATGTGCCCTGAATCACTACCGTGCGAGGTGACTCCCCATTTTGTAGGGGATATCATAAAGGGAATCTTCCCTCAGAGGGGTGCCATGATTCCGGAGACTTGGACTTACCGGTGCCACCGATGCGGGAGTAGGAACATCGTCCAGAATGGACGGAATCGGTACGGGAACCAGCAATATCACTGTCAGTACGAGGTCATCCCCCAGATCCGGGCCGTCCGCCCGACGGAGGTCGCCGTCGGACAGACGGTGAACATTGAGG
>Ga0079992_145254_pt1 | contig 21822 bp, 20 predicted proteins | sample FaiFalFF_MnMetaG_3_FD_69197 | JGI IMG/M metagenome (GOLD analysis project Ga0079992, IMG submission 69197) | Freshwater microbial communities from Yellowstone National Park, Wyoming, USA - Fairy Falls B (FF_Mn_B) MetaG (SPADES assembly) (version 2) | ecosystem: Environmental > Aquatic >... | reverse complement strand
ACCCCCGTTGGGCTGAGGCTGGCAAAGGGCGCAAACTCCAGGTAGGATGGCGGCTGGTCCGGCAGGAAGTCTGGAGCGGACCCCCGCACCAGCTCGGGCGCAAGGTAGAGCAAAACCGAAGTTTCGAGGTCGCCGGCATGGATGTCCCCCGTCGGGAAGACTCCCCGGAGGACCGGACCGGCCAGGGCAAAAGGCTGGAACCAGACCGCCGTCAGCGACGGGTGCTCGTAGTTGAGCTGGCGAACAGCCGTCTTGACCACCGGACTGCCCCAGGGTCGGGCTCCGAACATAGTGGGCAGCCCGTGGCCGTTTATGACGACGAGCTTGCGGATTCCGTGGGCCTCCAGGGAAGCCGCAATGTCCGCGACCACCGCCCACAGGGTCTCGGGTTCCAGGCTGACGGTTCCCGGCTGGCCCCGGTGGGGACCCGAAGTTCCCACCGGCCAGACCGGCAGGAGAAAGACCGGCTCCTCGAGCCGACCGGCGATCCGGCTGGCCAGGGCGCCGACAATGATGCCGTCAGTCCCCACGGGCAGATGGGGACCATGGGGTTCATGCTGGGCCAGGGGCAGGATCGCCAGCTCGGGTCGCCCCTGCTCGAGCTCGGCTGACGTGTTCTCAAGGGTGTAGACCGTACCCATCAGCAGGACACTGCCTCACACCAGGTGGCCGTGGCCTTCCCGGGCCAGCCACTGAAGGGCATCAACCACGTACCGGGTAATGGCCTCAACCCGGGCCGCAAACGCCCGCCGTCCCTTTTCGGCATCGGCAAATCCCGGACAGCCCCAAACGCCTTCGGGATTAAGCCGGTCAATGGTGACATAATCGAGAAACTCCCGCCCGACCTTGAGGGTTCCATCCGGACGGGGCGGGCGAACCAGGTCCGGGCGCAGGTACTGGACCACGGATGTTTCGACCTCCCCGGCGTGGACTTCCCGGTCGGCGGTGGTGAAGATGGGGCTTTCACCGGGAAGCAGGGCCAGGGACTCCGGAGCCAGCAACACCTTCAGGGAAGAGAGGGTCCGGTTGAGCTTTTCCACGGCCGGCTCCAGGATAAAATTCCCCCCGTGACCGTTAATGACCACCAGCACCCGGATACCCTGCTCCTCCAAGGACCGGGCGATGTCGCCGACGACGGCGGCCAGGGTCGCCGGCTTAAGCCAGACCGTTCCGGCCAGGGGCCCGTGGCACTCGCTCAGACTTACGGGCAACGAGGGCAGAAGCCAGGCGTCGAGCCGTTCGGCGACCTTACGGGCCAGGGCGTCCACCGCCAGCAGGTCGGTCCCGACCGGAAGGTGCGGCCCGTGCTGTTCGGTGGCGCCGATTCCAAGCACGGCAACCTCGGGCCGGCGCTCCCGGAAGTCCGACCAGGTGGCCTGGCTGTCGAGCATGTCCGGTCAGCCTCCCCCGACCCGGCTGGGCCGGAAGGCCGGCATGATTTCCCGGGCGATAAGCCTGAGCTCGGTCAGGATGTGGTCGTGGGGCATCCCCGGGAAGTAGAGCCGGCAGATCAGGTGGTCGACGCCGAGGGTTTCCCTAAACCGCTCCATCTGACGGACGGCCTGCTCCGGGGTGCCGACGATGAACCTGTCCCGGCCGATTTCTTCCAGGCGGTCGGTAGCAACCCCGGCCTGCCCGATAAGGGGGTGCTGCCAGTCCTTGCCGTATTCGTCCCGGTAATTTACGAGGAGGTGCCGCTCGGCGAGCTCCCGTGCCCGAGCTTCGGTCTCGGCAATGACAACGTCGCGGGTGAGGGGACGGGGAACCCCGTTCGGGTCCTTGCCGGCCCTGACCAGGAACTGGTCGTAGACAGCCTTGGCTTCCAGGAGCTTTGGCAGGTCGGCCGTGGGGCCGGGAAGCCAGGCATCCCCCAGCTCTGCGGCCCGCCTGAGGGCATTGCGGTTCCAGCCGCCAACCCAGACCGGAATCGGGACCTCCGGCCGGGGCTCAATCCGGCCGTTTTCAACGCGATAAAACTCCCCTTCAAAGGTCACGCTGTCTTCGGTCCAGAGCCGGCGCATCAGGCGAAGGGCCTCGCTGAACCGGCGGCCGCGATTTTCGAGGGGCACCCCGTAGAGGTCGAACTCCTGGGGTCGGTAGCCTACGGCCAGGCCCAAAATGAGCCGGTTGCCGGACATGACCGCAAGCATCGCGGCGTCTTCGGCCAGCCGGACCGGGTGGTAAAAGGGCGCAACCGCCACGTCGGTGCCGAGCAAAATGCGGCTCGTCCGGGTTACCCATCCCGCCAGGACGATCAGGGGCGAAGGCCAGTAGTGGTTCCGAACGCCGTGGTGCTCCTCCATCCAGACGGAGTCGAACCCGAGCTCCTCCCCGAGGAGGACTTCTTCCAGGGCCTCCCGGTAGAACCGGCCGCCCTCGGTGGGAATAAACCCGAACTTCATCTTCTTCAGTCCCCCACCGGGGCCGCCTGAAGCAGGCCCAGGTCGACCAGGGCCCGCCTGACCCGCTCCCGGTCGGCCTGACCTACCGGCAACAGGGGCGGCCGGACCACCGCCCGATCCAGGACGCCGAGCATCAGCAGGCCCTCTTTTAGGCGGGCCCGGTAGTTCCGGACCGGGGGCGCAAAGACCGCCTGCTCAAGGGGCAGAAGCCGTTCCCAGAGGCGGGCCGCTCCGGCGTAGTCGCCGGCCATGGCCGCCCGGTGCATCCGGACCTGCAGTTCCGTGGCGATGGCCGCAAAGCCGATGAGGGCACCCTCGGCCCCAAGGACGAACGATTCGTAGATGAAGTTATCGTTCCCCGTAAGAAGGGTAATTTTTCGCCGGCACTGGCGCAGGACATCCCTGGTCCGGACAAACTTGACGGCGTCGAAGGATGCCTCTTTAATGGCGACCACCGAGTCGATCCCGTCGACGAGGCGGGCCAGGGTCTCGTCGTCGAAAATCACCCCGCCCAGGGCCGGCTGAAGCTGGAAGAGGATCAGGGGCAGGTCGACAGCCTCAGCTATGGCCGCGTGGTAGGCGTAAGGGACCTCGGGCTCCAGGGGCTGACCGGCAAAGGCCGGGATGGGGAAGACCAGCAGGGCGTCGGCCCCGGCCGCCCGAGCATCCCGGGCGAGCTCCACCGCCTGGGCCGTATAAGTTGCGGCCAGACCGGCAACAACGGTCGCCCGGCCGGCCACCGCGTCCACGGCGGCCTCAAGAACCGCCCGCCGCTCCTCCCGGGAGAGGTGGGGACCCTCACCGGTGTCCACGTTGATGGCAACCCCGACTACGCCCTGAGCCACGACCCAGTCCAGATAGCGACGCAGGGCCGGAAGGTCGGGGGAGTAATCCTGGTTCATTGGCAAAACAGTTGCCGCAATGATGCCGTTAAGGTTGGGCGCTTTCACCGTCAAAACCTCCTCAATCTGTAAGTGGCCGGGTTGACCGGCGGACCTTCAACTCAAAACCGAGGACGGTATCCCGGGGAATCTCCCGACCCCCCAGCGCATCCAGGATAAGCCGGACGGCCAGGGCCCCGAGGTCGCGGCCCCGGAAGCTCACCGTGGTCAGGGGCGGCTCAACCACGGACGCAATGGGCAGGTCGTTCATACCGACCAGGCTCACCCGGCCCGGAACATCGATGCCGGCCTCCCGGAAGGCAACGAGGGCCCCGATGGCCATAATGTCGGTGGAGGCAACCAGGGCCGAGAAGTCGACACCTCGGGCGATGAGCTCCCGGGCGGCCTGGTAGCCGCCCTCCCAGGTGTACCAGCCAACGACCACCAGGTTCGGGTCGAAGGGAATGTCGTGGGCGGCAAGGGCCTGCCGGTAGCCCTCAAACCGGTCGGTGGAGGTCGTAAAGTTCGGCTGACCGCAGATGCAGGCGATTCGCCGGTGACCCAGGCTTATGACGTGCTCGGTAGCCGTCCGGGCCACGGCAACGTTGTCAACCCGGACCATCGGAACACCGGTCGGATGCCTGGAAAGGGCGATAACCCGGGTTCCCCGGACCGTCAGGGATGCGATTTCCCGCCGGAGGTTCTCGACGTGGGCCGGGTCCTCAACACAGCCCCCACCCAGGATCAGCCCGTCCGGTCGGAAAGCCCGGAAAGACCGGATGACCCTGAGTTCCTTCTCCGGGTCCCGGTCCGTACTGCAGATGAGGGCGCGGTAGCCGTCCGCCTGGCAGGCGTCCTCGACGGCCCGGGCGATCTCGGCGAAATACGGGTCGGCGATGTCGTGGACGGTGAGGGCAATGATCCCCGTGCGGCGGCGAACGAGGGCCCGGGCGAAGGCATCCGGAACGTAATCGAGCCGGCGGGCGGCCTCCAGGACCCGGGCCCGGGTTTCGGAACTGACGGGATAATCCGAATTCGAAAGGATCCGGGAAGCGGTGGCAACGGAAACCCTAGCTTCCCGGGCCACGTCGACGATGGATACCTGCCGGGTCACAAGTCCCTGGCCGATCCTTCTCAGTAAACGTTTTCTGCCCATTTATAAAGCAAAATTCCGCTTCTGTCAAGCTGACCGGGTGGCGTCTCAGCGCTGTTCACCGGCGCTTCCCCGGCCACCTGTTGTGCCCTGCAAACAGCAAGGCCGCCCACCGCGTCCACCAGCCTGGCAGCGGAGAAGGAATAGGTGTGTGGCTTCCGGCACCGCGCTCTCCCCCCAGGCGGCAGGTGAAAATGGGGCTTAAAACCGTGCGGCCTTCTAGTGACGGCCGACCCGAAGGGAATTCTCAAGTGCGTGCCTGACCAGCGGAGGTAGCGGAATCGGCCGGCCGCTCTCGTCCAGCCAGACCTGGACCGAGCTTCCCCGGGCGACCGGAACTCCGTCGCTCTTGCGGGTGAGCTCGTTCTCAAGCCTGAAACTGGTGTTACCGACCCGGGCGGTCCAGGCCGACGCCACCACCGTTTCCGGGTAGGTGAGGGGTGCCAGAAACTGGGCCTCGGTGGCGGCCAGGGTGAAGTTTCGCTCGCCGGGTCGGCGGGGCCGCCAGATAACCCCGAGACGCATCAGGTGAGCCAGTCGGACCTGCTCGAAGTAGACAAAATAGACGGCATTATTGACGATGCCATCGCCGTCGATGTCCGTGGACCTGATATCCAGCTCGACGGTGGTTATCACGGTGACCGCAGTCAAGGCAAGATTTCAGGACGAAGTCCTCACCATTGTAGCAGATGGGCCCAGATGCCTTGTTGCCGAAACCGGAGCAGGTATACTCTATGTCCGGGAGCGCGATGACCGTGTCAGTTTCGGCCGACGCCCTGCGGGAGCTGATTGCCATCGTTGGCGACGGCCGCTATGTTCAGGTCAAGGTCGACGACCGGTATGTCCACGGGTCGGATGCCTCCATCGAGTGGGCCGAACCGCAGGTCGTGGTTTATCCGGGAAGCCCCGAAGAGGTACGGGCCGTAGTGGCCTGGGCGGCCAGGCACGGCCTGCCGGTGACCCCCAGGGGAGCCGGCACGGGCCTTTCCGGCGGAGCGGTACCCTCAGGTGGGGTCCTGCTGGTGCTGACCCGGCTGGATCAGATTCTCGAAATCGACCCGCGGGCCCGGGTCGCCCGGGTCGAGCCCGGAGCTGTCAACCTGGAGCTTTCCGAGGCCGCCGAGCCCTTTGGTCTCTTCTATGCCCCCGACCCTTCCAGCCAGCCTGCCTGCACCATCGGAGGCAACCTGGCCGAGAATTCCGGGGGTCCCCGTTGCCTGGCGTACGGTGTGACGTCGAACCATGTCTGCCGGATCCGGGTCGTCCTGGCAGACGCGTCGGAGGTCGAGCTTTCGGCCGCCCCGGACCCCCTCGGCTACGACCTGGTCGGCCTCTTCGTCGGGTCTGAGGGCACCCTGGGGGTCGCGGTGGAGGCCGAGGTCCGACTGCTCCGCAAGCCGGAGGCGGTTCGGACCCTGAGCGTAACCTTCCCGGAGATAGCCCTGGCCGCCGAGGCCGTCAATCGGGTCCTCCTGGTTGGGGTCCGGCCGGTTGCCCTGGAAATGATGGACCGGTCCACCCTGGACGCGGTTGGGCAGGCTTTCAGGCAGACCGTTCCCCGGGAAGTCAAGGCCCTGTTGATCGCCGAGGTCGCCGGGCTCCAGGAGGAGGCCGACTGGGCCGCCGGCCTCTGCCGGAGCATCTTCGCCGAATCCGGCGCCCTGGCCGTGGAACTGGCGGCCACCCCTCAGGAGCGAGACCGCCTCTGGCAGATGCGCAAGCGAGCCCGGGGCGCCCTGGGACGGCTGGCCCCGAATTACTATGTTCACTATATCACCGTGCCCCGGCACGCCCTGCCGGCCGTCCTTGCCCGGATCGAGGCCATCGGCCGGGAGCGTGGGCTCAAAATGGCGACCTACCTTCACGCCGGCGATGGAAACCTCCACCCCAACATTCTTTTCGATGCCCGGGAGCCCGGTATTCTCCAGCGGGTGCTCGCCGCCGGTGAGGAGATCCTGGCCCTCGCCGTCGACGTTGGGGGAACCCTGTCCGGCGAACACGGCATCGGCCTGGAAAAGCGGGACTACCTGGGGCTCATCTTTGACGAAGCCGACCTGGAGGCGATGCGAAGGGTGAGGCGGGCATTTGACCCGGCCGGACGGTTTAACCCGGACAAGGCCCTACCCCGGCCGGGAATCTGCCGGGAGGTCCGACCCGGCGTCAAGGGGCGGGTCCCAGAGGGGAAACCAGCGGCTCAGGTCGGCCTCGATGGGTAGCTTCCCCTCCAGCAAGGCCTTCAACCGCAGCTCGTAGGCCACGTCCCGGTCCTTGCGGCCCGGACGGGGCACAAAGGGGTAAAAGTTTCCCCGCTTGTAGTTGTAGACTAGGTACACCCGGCGGCCTTCCCGGTCAGTGAACTCAAACACGGCCGCCAGGACCTGGGGTCCGAAGCCGTGGTCTTCGAGAATTCGGGCAACAATGTGCGCGGTGGAGACCAGGTCCGCAAAGTCGGCGTCGGCGAAAACGACCCACTCGTAGCCGTAACCGTCCTTGCGAACGGCGACGGCTGTCCCCGTCTCCCGTCCGCTGATCTGCAGGACTCCCCGGAGCTCCTCCTGAGCCTCGCCGAAAAACGAGCTTTCCACCGGTCGGTAGGCAATGCCGGCCCGGCCGGTGCTGGACAGACCGTAATCCTCCTGAAGTTCCACGTAAGCCGTGGCCAGGGCGAAGAGTTTCTCGGTCCGGGCTGGCTCGGGCAGGGTGCGGCCGAAAAGGATGTCCAGGAGCCGCTTCACGGCCGTTCAAGCTCCCGGGCGACCTTTTCAAGATACCGCAGGCGATTCTCCAGGGACGGGTGGGTGGAGAAAAGCTCAAAGAGGCCTCCGCCCCGGAAGGGAAAGATAAACAGGGCGTTGAGGGCGGACATGGTGCGCAGGTCCTCCTTCGGCAGGCGGACGGCCTCTTCAGAGATCTTGACCAGGGCGGAGGCCAGAGCCATCGGCCGACCCGTGAGATAAGCTGAGCCCCGGTCGGCGGCATATTCCCGGTAGCGGGAGAGGGCCCGGATCAGGAGCATGCTGATGAGCCAGACCGCCAGGGCCACCAGAATTGCCAGGAACGCGTTCCCCGAGTCCCGGCGCCGCCGCCCAGCCGTGAGGTACGGTCCGAACCGGACAATGTAATAGGCGACGAGGGAGAAGAAGGTGGCCAGGGTGATCACCAGCACATCCCGGTTGCGGATGTGGCTGAGCTCGTGGGCGATTACGGCCTCGACCTCCTCCGGTTCAAGCCGCTCGAGGAGCCCGCGGGTCAGCACGACTACCGAGTGCCTCGGGTCGCGGCCGGCCGCGAAGGCGTTCGGCACGTCCAGGTCGGCGATGGCCAGCCTGGGTTTGGGCAGGTCGGCTGCCAGGCACAGCCGGGTGAGCATGGCGTCAAGGTCGGGGTAGCGGGTCGGGTCGATGGATCTGGCCCCGACGGCCAGGAGGGCAAGCTGATCCGAGAAAAAGTACTGCAGGCCGAGGCCGAGCCCGGCAATCACCAGGGCGAACAGTGGGTCGAGGCCGGCTTCAACCATAACGGCGAAGAAGCCCAGATACAGGAGAAAGAGGAGAGCCAGAACGATAAACATCCGGACGGCAAGGCCGTGGTCGGCCGGGTATCTCCTCATCTATCGCTCCTCGTGCGGCCTCCGTAAAGAGTTTACCCCGGACGTCCCGCGTTCGTCGCCCGACCCGGTAGTATCCACCCGCTTCGTTCTTGAGAGGCCAGCCGACGGCGCCGGTCCCAGGGCATATACCCCGGCAGTCCCCAGGGGGAGTATAATAAGCCGGTCCGGGACTCCGGACCCAATTCACCTGCGCTCGGAGGAGGTTTTGCCCATGCCCGCATCGGCCGGTCGGAATTTTCTTATCGCTTACCGGCTCACCCCCTGGGAGGCCGTAAACCGCCTGGTTCAAGAGTGGTGCCCCGAGGGTTTCGAGCTCCTCACCGTGCCCGCCGGCGCGTCCCCCGAACAGGTCCGGGATGCCGTCAGCCAGGCCGACTTCCTGCTCGGCTTCTGGTCGCTTAACGAAGACGATTTCCGGGCCGCCCGCAACCTGAAGCTCATTCAGCTCATGAGCGCCGGCTACGACCGCATCGACCTGGACCTGGCCGCCCGCTACGGCGTTCCCGTGGCCAACAACGGCGGGGGCAACGCCATCGCCGTGGCCGAGCACACCATCCTGCTGATGCTGGCAGTTTACCGGCGGCTGGTTTATCACCACCTCAACGTCAAGGCCGGCCGGTGGCGGGTCGACACCAACGACCTCTATGAGCTCTGGCGTAAGCGGGTGGGAATCGTCGGCCTGGGCAACATTGGCCGGCAGGTGGCCAAGCGGCTGCGAACCTTTGAATCCGAAGTCGTCTACTACGACATCCGCCGGCCGGACCCCGAGACCGAGGCCGGTCTGGGGGCGACTTTTGTCCCCTTTGAGGAGCTGTTGCAGACCAGCGACATCGTGACCCTGCACGTGCCCTTGACCCGGTTGACCCGCCACATGATCGGGGCCCGGGAGCTGGCCATGATGAAGCCGACGGCGGTGCTTATCAATACGAGCCGCGGGGCGGTGGTCGATGAGCAGGCCCTTTATGAGGCCCTGAGGTCCGGGCAGATAATGGCCGCCGGCCTGGATGTGCTGGAGCTGGAGCCGCCGGACCCCAGCAACCCGCTCCTTACCCTGGAAAACGTGGTGCTTACGCCCCACATTGCCGGGCCGACAGTGGACGGCTGGCCGCGGATTCTAGCCAACTGCTACGCCAACATCCAGCGGGTGGCCCGGGGCGAGCCGCCCCTCTTCCTGGCCGAAAAGTACGAGTAAGGAGGTCTAAAAATGACCGGGCTGGTCCGAAACGAGCTCACCCTCTCCAAAAACGAGGTCGTTGCTCCCCACGGAATGGTTGTGGGGGAGCATCCCCTCATTGCCGAAGCCGGAGCCGAAATTCTACTCAAGGGAGGTAACGCCGTCGACGCGGCGGTCGCGGCCGCGTTTGTCGCCGCGGTAGTGGAGCCGTTTATGAGCGGCATCGGCGGACTTGGTTACATGCTCATCCACGACAGCCGGAGCGGCCGCCAGTATGCGGTCGAATTCACCGGCCGAACTCCGGCGGCGGCCGGTGCCGGTACTTTTGAGCTTGACCCGGCCGGGGGCCAGGCCGGGATGTTCGGCTGGCCGGCCGTCAAGGACCGGGCAAACCTGGTGGGTTACCGGGCACCCCTGGTGCCGGGAACGGTGGCGGGGCTGGCCCTGGCCCTCGAAAAGTTCGGCACGATGCGCCTTGACCAGGTGCTCGAGCCGGCCATCCGGTACGCCGAAGAGGGCTTCCCGATGGACTGGTACGTAAGCCTCAATATCGCCGTCGCCATGGCCGAGCTCAGAGAATTTCCGGAGACGGCCACCGTGTTCCTGCCCAACGGGGTGCCCCCGAAGCCCCGGACCCGCTGGTGGGAGCCGGCCGAAACGTTCCGCCAGCCCGACCTGGCCGAAACCCTCAAGCTCATTGCCCGGGAGGGGCCAGATGCCTTCTACCGGGGGCCCATTGCGGCCCGCATTGCCGAGGCCATGGCCGCCCGGGGCGGACTGATTACCCGGGAAGACCTGGCCCGTTACCAGCCGAAAATCTATCAGGCGCCCTTACGAACCACCTACCGGGAGTTCGAAGTCGTGGCGTGCCCCGGTCCCTGCGCCGGAACCACCCTGGTCCAGATGCTCAATATCGCCGAGGGCTTCGGTCTGCGGCGCTACGGCCACAATTCGGCCCAGAGCCTGCATTTCATCGCCGAGACGAGTCGCCGGGCCTTCGCCGACCGGTTTGCCTACCTGGCCGACCCCGATTTTGCGGACGCTCCGTGGGCGGGGCTGGTGAGCAAAGATTACGCGGCCGAGGTGCGGGCAACCATCGATCCCGAGCGGGCAACCCCGGAGGCAGGGCCAGGTGACCCCTGGAAGTACGAGGGGCGGCCGGCGCCGGCCCGGGCCGATGTTTCGGCCGGGTCTGACCCCAGCTGTACGACCCATCTCGGGGTTATCGACCGGGACCGGAATATGGTCTCCCTGACAAACACCCTGGGCGAACTTTTCGGATGCCGGGTCGTCATCCCCGGCACAGGCATCCTTTTGAACAATGGGATGGTCTGGTTCGACCCGCGACCAGGCCGGCCCAACTCCCTGGCCGGGAACAAGCGGCCGCTGGTGAACATGACGCCGGCCCTGGTCCTCCACAATGGCCGGCCCTTCATGAGCATCGGCGCACCCGGTGCCCGCCGGCTCATCACCGGCATCTTTGAGAGCATCCTGAACGTGCTGGAATTCGGCCTCGGAATCCAGGCGGCCGTCTCGGCGCCGCGGGTCCACTGCGAGGGCCCGGAAACCCACATCGACAGCCGGATTCCGGCCGAGACCAGGGATATCCTCGCCGCCATGGGTCACCGGCTGGTGGTCCTGGAGCAGACCATCGCGGCCTCGGACTTCGGCCGGCCTGTCGGCATCCTTATTGACCCGACCGATGGCTGTCTGCACGGCGGGGTCCACGTCCAGCAGCCGGCCACGGCCGTCGGGTACTGAGGCCGGGAAACTTGTGGAAAATTTTCACAAAGTCGGCCGGAAACCCTTGACAAGCCGGATCTGGTCTGTTATATTTTTCACGGACGGTCCGGAAGGGACCGGGAGAGCGGAGCGAAAGACAACCGAATAGCGAAAATCCCCGGAATCGCAGCACCCCCGCTCGTCACACCGTTCTGCTGCCGCCTGAGCCTTTGCACCTCCTCCCTTCTCCGGCAGGGCCGGGAATGGCCACCCGGCCCTGCTCCTTTTTTAGCCGTCCGCGTGAAGCCCTGGTCGTAATATTATTGAGCGATGACGCTAGCTACAGTTCGGGTTATGCCCGAGAGATTCGAGGCGGCCATTGCCGAGCTCCGGCGCCGGGTCACCTGGCCCGAGGCCGGGCTCTACGGACCCGGGTCGGTGGCCTGGGAAGTCAACCGGGAAACCCTTGTCTTTCTCGGGGCCGGTCGGGCAACCCTCCTTCAGCTGGCTCACCCGGCAGTAGCTCAGGCCGTCGCCGACCACTCGCGGGTAACCCGGGACCCCCTGGGCCGGTTTCGACGGACGTTTGCCCAGGTTTTCCCCATGGTTTTCGGGAGCCTGGATGAGGCCGTAGCGGCGGCCCGAAACCTTTACCGGGTTCACAGCCGGATTGAGGGTCGCCTCCCCGACGGGACCTCCTACGCGGCCACGGACATTGAGGCCCTGGTCTGGGTCTGGGCGACACTGACCGACACGGCCCGGCTCGTTTACGAGCGCACGGTGCGGCCGCTTACGCCGGCGGAACTTGAAGCCTACTACCAGGCGAGCCGGCTCTCAATGCTCCTTTTCGGCGTCTTTCCGGAAGAACTACCGGGCTCCTGGGCCGAATTTGCGGCGTACTTTGCGGCCCGGGCCGCCAGCCTCAACGTGATTCCAGCGGCCCGCCGGCTGGCCGACGAGCTCTTTACCCTTTCGCCTGTCCTCCGCCCCGTCCTGCGCGGGTACCTGCGGTTCAGCGCCGCCCTCCTGCCGGAAAAGGTTGCCTGGGCCTTCGGCTACCCCCGGGATCCCGCCTACGCCGACCGGGTCTTCGAGCTGGCCCGGCGGCTGCGGCCCCTGCTTCCCCGGCTGGTCCGGTATCTCCCACCGTATTTGGAAGCTGAGGCCCGCCTTCGGGGGCAGAGTCCCGGCCGGCTGGTTCGGGCCCTCAGGGTGCTCTGGGTGGGTAGCTGAGGGGCGGGATGCGTTGCCGCGAAGTTGAAGGTCAGCCGGCAGGACTTTATTATATTAAATCAACTGGCTGGGCCTCTGCGGCCCGTGCCCTTAAATCCCGTTCGGAGGTGTCGCCAGGGTGTCCGACGATTTTGCGATTATTACCCCGACAAATAACGGTCCGTACTGGGTCCGAGGTAAGTTTAAGATTGTCCTTCCGAGCGGCCGAGAGCTCGCGGTTGACGGCGAGGCCTGGCTGTGCCGGTGCGGTGGCTCGCAGAATAAACCCTTCTGCGACGGGACGCACAAGAAAATCGGCTTCAGGCACACCGAGGACGAAGTAAAGGCCTGAGGGCTTCCGCCGTCAGCGTCCGGGGGGCTGGTCGGGTTCCTTCCCCGCGCAGGCCCGGTAAAGGCTTCCGGCCGGTTCGGCCCTGGGCCGCGTGTGGTAAGATACCCTGGAAACCCGAACCTGCTGACGGGAGGCGACCCGTTGCTCGAAGAGCTCTACGCCCACGTTGATGCCCATTTTGAAACCCATCTGGACCGGGTCAGGCGGTTTGTCAGGCAGCCGTCCATCTCGGCAGACGGAACCGGCATCGGGGAGATGGCCCAGCTTCTGGCCACGGAAATTGTCCGGCTCGGGGGCCGGGCGGAGGTCTGCCCGACGGCCGGCCACCCCGTGGTCTACGGCGAATTCGACGCTGGAGCCCCAAAGACCCTGCTGGTCTACGGTATGTACGACGTTCAGCCGGTGGTGGGCGAGGTGTGGGTCGTGCCGCCCTTCGGGGGCGAAATCATCGACCTTCCGCCTCACGGTCCATGCCTGGTGAGCCGGGGTGCGACCAATCAAAAGGGCCCGCTGGCCTGCTTTTTCAACGTTCTCGAGACCTGCCGGACCGTCACCGGGACATTCCCGGTCAACCTGAAGCTTGTGATTGAGGGCGAAGAGGAACTCGGTAGCCCCCATCTGCCCGATTTCATCAGGGCGAACAAGGCCCGTCTTGCCGCGGATGCGGTCTACTTTCCGGCCTTCTCCCAGGATCTCACGGGAAAGGTCGTCATGTACCTGGGAGTCAAGGGCATCGTCTTTTTCGAACTGGTCTGCCGCGGGGGCGACTGGGGCGGGCCGACGACCCGGGCTGTCCATGGCAGTAACGCGGTCTGGTTCCACTCCCCGACCTGGCGCCTCATCCACGCCTTGGCAACCATGCTCACCCCGGACCAGAAGCACATCCTGGTGGACGGCTTTTACGATGAGGTCGAGCCGCCCAGCGGTGAGGACCAGGAGCTTCTTGAGCGGCTGGCCGCCACCTTTAATCCCGAGACCTCCCTGCAGGCCCACGAGGTCCGCCGCTTTAAGTACGACCTGACCGGCGTCGAGCTCCTCAAGAAATACCTTTACCAGCCGACCTTGAATATCGACGGCGTAATTTCCGGGCACACCGCCGAAGGCACCAAGACGGTGCTCCCCCATGAGGCGCGGGCCAAACTGGACTGCCGGCTCGTGCCCCGGATGCGGCCCGACCTCACCATCCGCCGGATCCGGGAGCACCTGGACCGCCAAGGCTTTGCGGACATCGAGCTTATCGTCCACGATGCCTACCCATGGGCGAAAACAAGCTTCCGGGCCGGGGTAGTCCAGGCCCTGATAAAGAGCTTCCGGGAACTGGGTTACGACCCGGAGATCTGGCCCCACCTGGGCGGGTCGGCGCCGTTCTATCTCTTCACGGAGGAGCTGGGCCTGCCCTTCGCCATGGGCGGCCTCGGCCACGGCGGCCGGGCCCACAGCCCCAACGAGTATGCCACGGTGGAGGGCATGCGCCTCTTCGAGAGGTCGGCGCTGAACTTTATTTACAAGTTTGCGGTCGGATAAAGCCGAAACCTGCCCCGGAGAATGCGCGATGGCCCTGTTTCACCAGAAACCCGGCCTTGAAAGGGTTCTGCCCCTGGGGGCTGACCTGACCCCCGAAGGACATCTTGCCCTCGGCGGGTGCGACGTCGTGGAGCTTGCCCAGGAGTTCGGCACGCCCCTCTACGTCTTCGACGAGCTGACCCTCCGGGCCCGTGCCCGGGCTTACCGGCAGGAGCTGGCCCGCCGCTACGGGGAGGGCCTGGTGGTCTACGCCGCCAAGGCGTTCATCAACCGGCCCCTCGCCCGCCTCTTTGCCGACGAAGGCCTCGGCCTGGATGTGGTATCGGGCGGGGAGGTCGCCATCGCCCACGCCGCCGGCTTTCCCATGGACCGGGTTTACTTCCATGGGAACAACAAAACCCCGGAGGAGGTGGAGCTGGCCTTCAGGGTGGGCGTAGGACGGTTCGTAGTCGACAACCTCTACGAGGTGGAACTTCTCAGCCGCCTTGGCCGCGGCCACCGGCAGCCGGTCCTCATCCGGCTTACGCCGGGCATCGACCCCCATACCCACGAATACATCACGACGGGTGTTATCGACACGAAGTTCGGCTTTCCCCTGGGGACTGGCCAGGCTGAAGAAGCTGTGCAGGCCGTGCTTGGTGGCCGGAACCTGGAACTCGTCGGGTTCCACGTCCACATCGGTTCGCAGATTTTCGAGCTGGATGCTTTTAAGCGGGCCGTGGACGCCTGCCTTGATTTTGTTGGCCAGATGGTTCGGCGGTACGGGATGGAATTTCGGGAGTTCAGCCCGGGCGGGGGCCTTGGCATCCCGTACCTGGCCGGCGACCCGGCCCCCGAAATCGCCGACTATGTCGGAGTAGTTTGCCAGGCTGTGGAAACAAAGCTGGCCGAATGGGGGTTGGCCCGGCCCCGCCTCATCCTGGAGCCGGGCCGCTCAATTATCGGGCCGGCCGGGGTCGCCGTCTACCGGGTAGGAGCGGTAAAGACGATTCCCGGCGTTCGGACCTACGTGGCGGTTGACGGGGGGATGGCCGACAACATCCGGCCGGCCCTTTACGGGGCCCGCTATGAGGCGGTGGTTGCCAACCGGGCGGCGGAGGCCCCGGCCGGGCCGGTCACCGTTGCCGGCAAGTACTGCGAGTCGGGAGACATCCTGATCCGCGACATCCTGCTGCCCAGGGTCGAACCGGGAGACCTTCTGGCCCTCCCGGCCGCGGGAGCATACTGCCTGGCTATGGCGAGCAACTACAACGCAGCCCTCAAGCCGGCCATTGTTATGGTTTCAGGCGGCCGGGCGCGCCTTATTCGCCGGCGGGAAACCTACGATGATCTGCTGGCCCTGGACGTGGTGGAGTAGCCCATGCCCTGGCCGATTATCGGACACGAACCGGCGGTAAAGCTTCTCCGCCAGAGCCTGGCCGGCGGTCGGGTTGCCCAGGCGTATCTCATCGTGGGCCCGCCCGGCGTGGGCAAGACGACCCTGGCGGCCCTCCTGGCCAAGGCCGTCAACTGCCAGGGGGAAGACCCACCCTGCGGGCGGTGTTCCCAGTGCGTCCGCTTCGACCGGAATGTTCACCCCGACGTGCTCATTATCCGGCGGGGTATGGTGCTGGATGAAGACGATGAAAGCGCCGGCACGCGGGTGGGCATCGGGGCGGTCCGGGAGGTAATCCGGGAGGCCAGCCTCCTGCCGATGGCCGGGCGGTACCGGGTCTTTATCATCCTGGATGCGGAGCTGATGACGGTCGAGGCGGCCAATGCCCTCCTCAAGACCCTTGAGGAGCCCCCGCCCCACGTCCTAATCATCCTGGTGGCAGCCGATGACGGGGTCCTGCCCGAGACGGTCCGGTCCCGCTGTTTGCGGCTGGAGCTCCGGCCGGTGGGTCCCGGCCGGGTGGCCGCCCTCCTCCAAGGGCGGGGCATTGAGCCGGACCGGGCCCGGCTCCTGGCCGCTCTGGGTCGGGGGCGGGTCGGGCGGTCCCTGGCCCTGGCCGAAAACGACGACTGGCTTCGCTGGCGGCAGGAGTTGCTGGACCGCCACGCCCGCCTAGTCGCTTCGGGGGATACAGCGGCCGCCCTGCGGTGGTCTCAGGAGCTTGCCGAGGCGTTCAGCCGCGACCGGGACCAGGTTCTGGAAGCCCTGGATGTCCTGGCCGAGTGGTGGCGGGACCTGCTGGTGGTCAGGGCCGGGGCGGCGGAGCTGGTTACCAACGTTGACCGGGAAGACGAAATCCGGGAGCTGGCCCGGCGGCTGGATTTTGGGACGATCCTTGATGCCGTCAGGCGGATCCGGCGGGCCCGCCGCCTGCTGGAACAGAACGTGCACCCCCGGCTGACCCTCGACAACCTGGCCCTGCCGGCCTCAGACGCAGGATGAGCGGACTGCGGATTGCCGGGGTCCGTTTCGGGCGTTCGGGGCTGGTCTCCTTTGTTACCGCCCCCGATGTTGAGCTTGCCGTCGGCCAATGGGTGGATGTCGAGATAGAGGGTCAGGTGAGGTCCGGACGGGTTGTCATTGCCCCGGTTCAGGTCCTCCTGTGCGAGCTCGAGGGACCGCAGGGTAAAGTTATAGGGTGGTGAAGGGCTACTTCGGGCTGGTCTTGCACTCTCACCTGCCCTACGTCCGACGGGGCGGGCGGTGGCCCCACGGGGAGGAGATGCTCCATGAAGCGATCCTGGACACCTACCTGCCCCTGCTGGCAACCCTCGAGGACCTGGCCGTCGCCGGCGTAAAGTTTGGGGTCACCATCGGGATCACCCCGGTGCTGGCCGAGCAGCTGGCCGACCCCGACGTCCTGACCAGCTTCGAAGTCTACCTTGACGAGCGGCTCAGCCTGGCCGAACTGGATGCTCGCCGGTTCGACCAGTCGGGCGACCGGGTCATGGCCGGGCTTGCCCGCTTCTGGCACGACCATTTTGACCGCCTGAGGGCCAGGTTCGAAGGTTACGGCCGGCAGCTCATTCCGAGATTCCGGGCCCTGGCCGAAGCCGGGTACGTGGAGCTTCTCGGCGGGCCGGCAACCCACCCGTATCTACCGCTGCTGGAGCGGGACTCGAGCATTTACGGCCAGCTCCGGACCGGCCTGGAGGCTCACGGCCGCCGGTTCGGCCGGCGGCCGGCGGGAGTCTGGCTGCCGGAGTGCGGCTACCGGCCGGCCTTCATTCAGCCCGAGACCGGCCTTCGGAAGCCGGGCCTTGAGGAGTTTCTTGAGGCCCTGGGTGTGCGCTTTTTCTTCACGGATACCCGGCCCATCGAAGGTGGGGAGCTGGTCGGTAAGGTTGCCGGGGAAGTAATCGGTCCCTACGGGGTTCCGGAGCGGCACCGGGTCGCGCCGGCACGCCCCGTTGAGACGCGGGGCACAACCTTCCGGCCCTACTACGTGGGCGATTCGGGGGTGGCCGTTTTCGGCCGGGAAGAAAAGACCGGCCTCCAGGTCTGGTCGGCAACCCAGGGCTACCCGGGCGACTTTTACTACCGGGAGTTTCACCGGCGGGACCCGGTCAGCGGCCTGCGCTACTGGCGGGTGACCGACGCCAGCGGGGACCTGGGCCGGAAGCAACCTTACGAGCCTGAGCGGGCCCGCGAGCGGGTTGAGGCCCACGCCGACCACTTCGTCGCCATTCTGGAAGAGCGGCTGGGAAGCTATTACCATGAATCGGGGCAGCCGGGCATCGTGGTCGCCGCCTACGATACCGAGCTTTTCGGCCACTGGTGGTTCGAAGGCTGTGACTGGCTGGCCGGGGTCCTGCGCCGCCTCAACCGCCACCCCTGGGTCGAGGCAGTGCGGGTGAGCGAGTACCTGGAAGCCTACCCGCCTGGGGCGGCCATAAATCTCCCCGAGAGCTCCTGGGGCGAGGGCGGCGGACACTACACCTGGAACAACGACTCGAACCGGTGGATGTGGCCCCACATCCATGCCGCTGAGCGGATGATGGAGCGGCTGGTGGCCGTCGGTGCCGACCCTGGCGGGGGCCTGGAGGATTTCCTGCGCCAGGCCGCCCGGGAGCTTGTCCTTTTGCAGGCGAGTGACTGGCCGTTTTTGATTTCGACGGGGCAGGCGGCAGACTATGCGGCCCGGCGGTTTCAGGAGCACCTGGCCCGGTTTCACCGGCTGGCGGCCGTGATCCTGCGGGGCTTTGCCGACCCGACCGACCGCCAGTTTTTAAAAGTCATTGCCGAGCAGGACAACCCCTTCGAATTTATCGACTTCCGGTGGTTTGCCGAGCGTGAGGGGCAGGTCACCTGATTTCAATACGGTCCTGGGTTACCTTCAGGTGGCGGCGGCCGCTGCCATCTGGGGGTCGGTGGGTATCTTCGCCAGGTTTATCGAACTGCCGCCGCCGGCCATCGCCTTTTTCCGGGTCGGGTTTGCCGCCCTGGTCCTCGGGGCCTATTTTCTCCTTACCGGCCAGACCGACCGCTTCCGCTTCGGCCGGAACGGGCCGCTTCTGCTTTTGATGGGCATCTTCCTGGCGATGGACTGGCTTTTGTTCTTTTACGCCTTTCGGCTGACAACCATTGCCAGCGCCGTGCTGGCGGCCTATACCGCCCCGGTCTTCGTGGCTGTGCTGGCCCCGTTTCTCATCGGGGAGCGGCTTGAGCCGAGCACGCCGGCGGCCCTGATCCTGGCTTTCGCCGGCGTGGCCCTGGTCGCCGTCGGGAATGCGGCCGGGGGCGGCACCCCGAACCTGGTCGGGGTGTTCTGCGGGCTGGGGACCGGCGTCTTCTACGCCCTGCGGACGGTAGCTTCGAAGGCGATTGCCGGGCGCCTTCCGGTGACGACGGTGACGTTCTACAACTGCGTCGTCGCCGCCGTTATCCTGGCGCCCGCCCTCGGCCAGATTCAGGGGATTCCGTCCGCCCTCACGTGGGGACTGCTCTTCACCCTGGGGGCGGTACACACGGCCCTGGGCATCGGCCTTTACTACGGTGGAGTCGGCCGGGTGAAGGCTCAGTCGGCGGCGATTTTAACCTATGTCGAGCCGCTGGTCGCGGTGGTTCTGGCGGCCGTGATATTCAAAGAGATCCCGGGCTGGACTACGTATTTGGGCGGGACGCTGATCCTGGCTGGGGGGGCGGTGACCGTGTTCGGGACGGCCTGGGCCGAACAGCTGGTCTGGCGGGTCTTCGGCCTCAAGGAGCCCCCGGTTCGGCGGTAAGAGGGGTGCCCCCAGGGGGATTCGAACCCCCGACCTCCACCTTGAAAGGGTGGCGTCCTAGGCCGCTAGACGATGGGGGCACGGCGGACAACCCGGGCCGCCCGGACAGATTTTACCACAGCCCCGGCCGGTCAGGTCCGGGCCCGATAGTGTCGAGAGGAGGTGGCTTTCGTGATAACGGGCCTTGATAACATCGGCATCGCCGTCACCGACCTAGAACGGAGCCTCGCCTTCTACCGGGCCCTGGGGTTCGTCCCGGAATATCAGGACGGGGAGTCGGCCTTCGTCCGGGCCGGGACCGTAGCCCTTTATCTTTTTAAGACGGCCACTTCGGCCCCCGGCCTGCGCTCGTTTGACCTGACGGGCAACCCGGCGGGCCTGGACCACCTCAGTTTTAACGTGCCCGACGTGGACGCCGCCTGCCAGCGGCTCCGGGCAATGGGGATCAGGGTTGAGCGGGAGCCCCGGGATTACGAGTGGGGCGCGCGGGCGGCCTGCCTCCGGGACCCCGACGGCACCTGCATCTGGCTCCTCCAGCGCTGACCACCGCCCCGGCCGGAACCTTTTCGGCCCCCGGGTTGTATTAAGGTGTGGAAGTCCGGTTGGAGGGCGGTCCGCTGGACGATGAGCTCTTTATCGCCCGGGCCAGGACCGGGGACCAGAATGCTTTTGCCAAGCTGGTGCGGCGCTACCAGGAGGTTGCCTTCCGGACGGCCTACGTTATCCTGGCCGACCCGGATGGGGCTGCCGACACGGCCCAGGAGGCCTTTATCAAAGCCTTCCGGGCCCTCCCCGACTTCGACCCGAAGCGGCCCTTTAAACCCTGGCTTCTGCGGATTGTGGTGAACGAGGCGTTAAACCTCAAGAAGCCGACCCGGCGGCGCCGGGAGCTGGCCCTGCGCCTCAGGGAGGCTACGGTCCGGGGGGATGCCGCCCCATCCCCCGAGGCCACGGTCCTGGCCCGGGAGCGGCTGCGGGTTCTGGCCGACGCCCTGCTGGAACTGCCGGCGGCGGACCGGGCGGTGGTCGCCCTCCGCTATTTTCAGAACCTGGGGGAGGCGGAGCTGGCGGAGGTCCTTGGCTTTCCCCGGGGGACGGTGAAATCCCGGCTTCACCAGGCCCTGGGTAGGTTGCGGGAAATCGTCCTGGGTCGGCAGCCGGGGCTCAGGTGGGTTTACGGTCAGAATGGGGGACGCTAACGGCTTCGACGCCCTGGGGCGGGACCTGGGGCGGCTGGGCGAATATCTGGCCTACCCGGAGACGCCCGACCTTGCGGCCGAAATCGCCCCCCGCCTGGGAGGGCGTCGGCCCCGGGCGGGCTGGGGGCGGTACGCCCGGTGGGTACTGGTGGCTGCAGCCGTGGCGGCCGCGCTGGCCCTGATATTTGCTCTGTGGGGGGATGCCCGGAGGGCCGTAGCCGAGTTCTTCGGCCTGCGCCGGGTGGCGGTGGTACCGGGGCAGGTGCCGGCGCCCACCGCGTCGGTGCCGGCCGTCCCCGAATTTGCTGGCCGAACCACCCTTGCCGAGGCCCGGCCCGGGGTGGGCTTCCCCATCCGGGTCCCCACCTACCCCGAAGGCCTGGGCGAGCCGGATGAGGTTTACCTGCAGGAGCTTTACGCCCCGGGCGAGGTTCAGGTGGTCTTAGTTTACCGGACCCGCCCCGGCCTGCGTGCCCCCGGCCCGGGCGACCTCCTCTTCCGCCTTTATGCGGCGCGTACCACCGGCCTCTTCGTCAAGGGGCCGCCGACGGCCGGGACCGTGGTCTGGGAGGTGACGGTTGACGGCAACCGGGGCTACTGGCTGGAGAATGCGACCCACCCGGTCCGGTTCCGGGACGCCGCCGGTCGGGAACGGCTGGAAATGACCCGGCTGGTGACCGGAAACGTGCTGGCCTGGGAAGTCGGCGAGCTTACCTATCGGCTGGAGACAAACCTCGCCCTGGAAGAGGTCCTTAAAGTAGCCCGGTCCTTAAAGGAGGTGCCTTAAGATGGCCCGCTTTTTGCCCCTGGTTCTTTTCGGGGTAGTCCTGGCGTGGACGGCAAGCTTTCAGGCGGCCCTAGCCGGGGGCTGGGCGGTGGTGACGCTGGAGACCCTGCCGGCCGCAATCGAACCGGACCGCGAGTTCGCGGTGGCATTCTGGGTCCGCCAGCACGGCCAGACCCCGGTCAGCGGCCTGCAACCGGCGCTCGAATTTTCCCACCGGGAGATGGGCAGCCGTTTGACGTTCGCCGCGACCGCCGGCGAACGGGCAGGCTACTATTGGGCCGTGGTCCAGCTGCCCCTGGCCGGGACCTGGGCTTGGTCGATACGGACCGCCTTCGGCGAGGCGCCGATGCCGCCCCTCACCGTGGGTGCTGCGGCCGCTGCTCCCTCCGCCCGGCCGACCCTGACGGCGGCCTTCGGCCTCGGCGCCGTGGCCGCGGTTGCGGCCGCCGGCCGGCTGACCTTCTCCGGGCGGGAATCGACCCGCAGGTGGGCGGCAGCCGGTCTCGCTGGCCTGGCCGCCCTTGGACGGGTCCTGGGGGTTGCCGCCGACACCGGCGGCCGCACCGGCCGCGAGCCGGCGCCGGTGACGTCCGGGTCCTACGAGGTCGGGCAGGCGCTCTTCGTGGCCAAAGGGTGTGTCACCTGT
>Ga0079992_129521_pt1 | contig 21963 bp, 24 predicted proteins | sample FaiFalFF_MnMetaG_3_FD_69197 | JGI IMG/M metagenome (GOLD analysis project Ga0079992, IMG submission 69197) | Freshwater microbial communities from Yellowstone National Park, Wyoming, USA - Fairy Falls B (FF_Mn_B) MetaG (SPADES assembly) (version 2) | ecosystem: Environmental > Aquatic >... | reverse complement strand
ACTATCTCCTCTCTCAGGGCTTGGAGGGGGTTGGGATGCCCATCCGCGGGTAATGATCGGGGAGTCGTCCCCCTTGGGTCATCCTTTTAAACACTTTACCCACAGATGGACACCCCAACCCCACAACAAACTACAGCTAGAGGTTTAAAAGCATAACGATCCAAAACCCAACCCCGCCTTAAAAGGCGAGGTTTGCTAAGCTGCATATCACCCTCACTTAAACCTGGATGCACCGGAAGGCTTAGAACCCTTTGCGAGGCTTTGAGAGAGTTTGGGCAGCACTTCCTCATATCTAAGTCTTTTGTAGAAAGGCTGTATGTGGATCGGAATAGGGTAGTGGATCATAGCCTCTATGCCGTGTCTCCCAGGATGCTCTACAAGGATATCTCTAGATATTGGGACGTCATCCTCTAGAAATACGCCATATACATTATAGGCACACAAGGTTAAACCTATGCATCCGAGGCAATGATATTAGCCATAGCCCCGAACCCCCCCAAAAGGGTATAGGGGTAACGCGCCTAAGACAGGGCGCAGCTAAATCCTTTAAAAGGGGATATAGCCCAAACCTCCCAGCTCTAGGGAGCGGTGAAAAAGCCAGCTGGCTCTATTTCTTCTCCCCGATATATTAGCCCCGATCACCCCTAGAATATCCCAAGATGATCTAGATCAAAAAATTGTGGGGTCAACAGGCATTGTGCTCATCAAAAACAAGGATCGAAAACTCGATCTTCGCTTAAACACCCCCTAAACATAAATGATAACACACAAATCAGATCTACTATAGAATTGAAAGTAAGGGATCATATTGGGTTAGATGTTGAGACTTGATGATACAGGTTTTTAGACATTATATATGCATCTTCTCCGTCGCTGTAGTAGCCCTGATAGATCCCTACTATCGTGTAACCCATAGATCTATATAGATTTATTGCAGGCTCGTTACTCACTCTAACCTCTAACTTTGTCTCCATAGCCCCTTTCGCTCTGAATAGCTCTTCAAGGATCTCCATCAGCCTTCTCCCGAATCCTCTCCTTCGATAGTCGCTATGAACACATATTGAGACTATATGCCCTGTGCTGCCGAAGTTCTCTATAATCCCTATTGCATATCCCACTATCCTACCTTCTGATCTACATGCTATGAAGAGATCCTGGGAGAGTCTTAAATAGTATAGGAGGAGTCTCGGCGGATAGGGGTCTTTGAAGCACGTTAACTCAACTCTGTAGATCTCCTCTAAAAAGCTTTCAGAGGGGTTGTTAAAGCACTCTATATCGTTCCACCTCCACCGAAGCTTAACGTTGTCCAAGCTGGTCACCCTAGGATAGTATGTTTATAAGGGATAAGGCGAAGATCAGTATAAATCCTGCGGAGGTTATAGCCTGAAGAGACCTTGAGAGTCTCTTAGGCGATACTATGTCGAGGAACTTACCCCCATCCGTTATATATAGAGGTGCTGCGTTTATAACTGCTAGGCTTATATTTATGATTGAGATCCATAGGAAGACTCTGATCAAGTTTTCAAGCCAGTACAGCCTTGTATAGCCATGATCGCCTATGCTCACCAGCGCAGCCATCGAGAGACCAAGAGCTAGAGGGGCTACGCTTAGATATATGCCAAGCCTAGTTGCGTTGGGAGGTTTATAGATCAAAACGTTATATCTAGACCCATTTGGGTATATACCATCGATCGATAGGTAGACACCTCTATCAGAGACTATGCTCTGCCTGTACAGCATAAAATCCTCTAGCCCCCTTATCGGGGTCCCATTTATGCTTAGAATCAGAAGCCCTGGTTGGATGCCACTAGCCTCGGCTATAGAGCCCTTCTCAACACCCTCGACAATCAACCCCTGTGAAATCCCTGCAAGTGGGGCATAGGATATGATACCCAATATGGCTCCTGTGGATACTGCGAACAGCAATATATTCATTAATATACCAGCTGAAAGGATCCTCCCGGCAGATATTTTAATACTCCTCAGCAGATCCTCCTCCTCGAGCTCCACAAATGCCAGAGGTATAAATAGTATTAGCCCTGCACCATAGCTCTTAATCCTCATCCCCTCAGCCTTAGCAGCTATAGCGTGCCCCAGCTCGTGAATCGTTACACCCACCCCTATCGCTATGAGGAGATATATGATATCCTCACCAGTTATTGTGATCCCCGGGATAATCGGGACTAGAGGTGATTGAGGTGTCTCGCCACCGCTTGAAACGGCTCCTAAAAACCTCGCAACGAATTCTATACCAACTACATATACAAATATATAGAATAGAGCCATGGATATAACCATCGCTGGTATGCCTATGGTGAAGAAGATCCTAGCCCTTCTAGATCCTAGGAAGATATTCAGAACATCGACCGAGCTTCTCCTCCTCAGGAGAATACCTAGGGGGATAGGGTCGAGGCCTATTTTTTCAAATAGCCTTCTAACCTGTGGAAGCATCGATGAAATGCCATATAGAGATAGTTCGATAGCAACTATTATGAGGATCAGTTGAAGGGGTTCCAAACCATATCGCCAAAGGATCTAATCTATGGGGGGTATAAGTGTTTCTACATCGAGGACCAATAAAAACCTCAGATCTATTGGCAGATGCTATATCGCCTCACCTTGCGATTACCTCTGGCAACCACCTCTTCACAAACAACGCCCTCCTTAGCCATGCTTCTTACAGCCTTGTATATACCTCTCAGGGAATACCCCTGGTTCTCCCTCCATATCTCATAAGCCGTGGCCCTGCCGAGCCTTTCAAGGGTTTTCATAACAACCCTTCTAAGCTCGCTCCCACGCCTTCTACCAGATGTTCTATATCCTATGGTGATTATAGCAATAGCCTCGCCAAGCTGGCTAGCAACATGGTATCCAACAGCTGATAGGGGTGCTGTGTATATTCCTCTGCCCGCAAGTTCTTTGAGGCTCTTTATTATATCGAGGTCATCGATCTCTACCAGCTTAACGCGACTCTCCCCCCTTATAACCTCAGGCACTGGGTCGCCTTTTTTGATGGCAGCAACCACCTCGTAATCTATATCTAAACCAGCCTCTTCTAGCTCTCGTATACCCTTTGCAAGGGAGATTGCGAGTACCCCTGTTTTAGCTGGTACAACCACGTATTTGAACCTGATCCTCCTCTCATAAAGCTCATACACTATAGTCTTTAGCCCCTCAATCGTGAGGGGGTTCGAATATTCTATAACAGCTGTCTCAGGGTTTTTATTACATGTAGATACCTCGCCCTTCTCAAGCAGGTATAGGAAATCTTCAACGCTAACCTCTAGAGGATCTTCAACGCAATATATAGTCTCGTATACCTCTGAGTTTGCTAGGTAATATGCCATTGATCTTGTAAATGCCTCTTCATACTTGATAGCAGCCCTTTTAAGCCCTGAGCTAGCTATGTAGGAGACTATTACTGCAGAGGCTCTATCAGCATAGCTTCCAGTGGGGTTGAATCTCTCATTCTTAACGTATATCTTTCCAATCCTCGAGATGGGTGTTAACCCCTCACCCCTAGAGATCCTTTTACTAAGCTGTGGGAGTAGAGAGCTATACCTCCATATACCAGGCAAAGAGTGGTCTGGTCTAAACCTAGAATCCTTATAGAATATAAGGGGCAGACCGCCGCAGAATGGGCATCTAGTCTTGAGATAGCCATCACCTAGATCCCTGCCACATCTGCTACATCTAAGCACGGCACCGCCCAAAGGACATGCCCAGCTACTTCCTGGCAAGGCTCAGGAAATAGCTATAGATCTTCATATCACCCACTATCTCTGGGTGGAAGGACAGCGCTAACATGCCTCCTTGCTGAGCAGCCACTCCAACCCTTCCAGCGATAGGATGATCTATATACCCCAATATCTTAGCATCGCCCCATACCTCAACAATTGCGGGAGCCCTGATGAAGGCAACGCTAGCCTCTCCCACCCCATCTAGGCTTATCCTAGCCATGAAAGAGTTTCTCTGCCTGCCAAATGCGTTTCTGACAACCCCTATATCCATAAGCCCTAGTCTATACTGCCCGGTCTCTCCAACTACTCTATCAACAACTTTTTTAGCAAGTAGAATTGCCCCCGCGCAGGTTCCCATCACGGGGACACCGGATCTTACCAGCTCTGAGATAGGCTCGCCTAGATTCCTCGCTGAGATCAGGTTCCCAATGGTTGTCGACTCTCCCCCAGGTATTATAAGGCCATCGATCCTGGCGAGGTCTCCAGGCTTCTTAACATATACAGCCTCCACATCAAGCTCCCTGAGGATCTCTACATGTTCGAGAAAATCCCCCTGCAGGGCTAGAACACCTATCCTCAAATTAAACACCCCTCACCTGCATAAGCTGCTCTGGCTTCAAACTCCTTATATCTATCCCCATCATAGCCTGTTTCTCCGAGACCATCTTCTGGGCCTCAACAACCACCTCAGGATCGTCGTAGAATGAGGTGGCAAGCACGATGGCCCTGGCCCTCGCCTCAGGATCGCTGCTCTTAAATATCCCCGAGCCAACGAATACTCCATCAGCTCCTAGCCACATCATGAGTGCAGCATCGGCAGGAGTAGCTATGCCGCCTGCTGCGAAGTTAACTACAGGCAGTCTTCCAAGCCTAGCTGTTAGGAGTGCAAGCTCATATGGAACCCCATTCTCCTTGGAATAGACCCATATAGCCTCGTAATCCCCACTCAGATAGTGCCCCCTGAGCATCGCTATATCTCTGTTAACGAGCTTCATATGCTTAACAGCCTCAGCAACATTCCCAGTTCCAGGTTCCCCCTTAGTCCTGATCATCGAAGCACCCTCGTAGATCCTCCTCAGAGCCTCTGGAAGACTTCGAGCACCATTGACAAAGGGTGTTTTGAAAGCCCACTTATCTATATGTGCCTTCTCATCAACAGGTGTGAGAACCTCGCTCTCATCTATCAAGTCAACGCCTATCTCCTCGAGAAGTCTTGCTTCTTCAGAATGCCCTATCCTACACTTAGCAGATACAGGGATTGTGATTGCATTCATAACCGATTCAATAACCTTGAGATCAGCTGTCCTCGCAACACCGCCAGCCATCCTTACATCGTAGGGGAGCTTATCGAGAACCATCACGCCCATAGCACCAGCATCCTCAGCAATCTCAGCCTGCTTATCGCTAGTTACATCCATTATTACACCGCCCTTGAACATGGATATAAACCCATATTTAACAAGAGAAGTAGCCTCCTTTAAGGGGATCATCTCAACTCCTGACTCCTTAGCACGATCTCTATGCTCTAGAAGAGAATATAATAGATCCCTCAATCTCTCGAGAAATATATAGGCATCCACCAGCTTCAAAGGGATCACCGCTACAATATTTACTTGAAGAAATTGTTAAAGCTTGTTGAACGTACAACAACGCATAGTCCTAAAACTTAATCTTCTACTAGGATCTCGAACACTATACCCCCTTCTCCCCAGATGGACTCTCAGATGTAGGATATTTACAGCATACTTTTGCGACTGAAAGCCTCGCCCTTCAGGGCGGGGATAGTTTTAATAGCCAGGTTTTTGTTTTTGGAGGGGGCTCCATGGCTTCTGGCGGTGAGGGGTTGCTAACCATCTCGATCGGAATGAGGGTTAGTCCCGAGCCGGGGGCCATAGAGCTCCTCAGGAGATACAATCTTGCTCTCAACCATGCTATAAACAAGATCCTGAGCCTTGGTTTGAGAAGCATTGGGAGGATTCACAACGCTCTATACAGAGAACTCAGAGAATGATTCGGGCTTCCATCTAGGATAGCAATTGACCATTATAGAAATGCTCTTGCAAATGCAAAGGCTTGGATAAGAAATCCTAAGAAAGGAAAAAGACCTATGGTTAAGAAATTATCAATGCTCCTACATCCAGGATCAGGATATAGTGTTAAAGATGGCTATGTAGAGATCATAGGAGGGATCAGGCTTAAGATCATTGGCTGGAATAGGAGGTATGACCAATATGAGAGTAGGGAGGCGAGGCTAGTCTATAGAGATAGAGGATGATTCGAGGATGATTCTGTGGATCTCTAAGAGGGTCCCCAAGCCAAAGCCTTACCAGCCAAGAGACGTCATAGCCATAGACATTAATAAGAGGAAGATTATGTCACGGAGATCACGTGATCAACGAGGAGATAGACACAGTTGTTGATAGAGCCCATAGGTGGAAGAAGCTTGCCGAAAGCCTCCAGAAGAAATACTCCTCTCCAAAGTATCCAGCCTGGAGGAGGAGAAGAGGGATCCTGAACAGAATAAGATCCTATCATATGAAGGCTAGGAATACATAGGAGGACTGGGCTAGGAAATCAGCCTTGGAGATTGTGGGACTGGCTAAGAAGCTTGGACACGCAGTAGCTAGAGAGGATCTAACTGGGCTGATAAACACACTGAGAAGGATCAAGAACAAGGATCACAGGAAAAAGCTGATCATGATGGGCTATAAGAGACTGGGGAAGTGGATCGATTGGAATGCTAAGAAACAGGGGGTTCCGCTAGCCATTGTAAATCCAAGTGGGACATCGTCTAAGTGTCCTAAATGCGATTCCAAGGGATTAAAAGAGGTTGATTATAGAAGGCTTAGATGCCCAAGATGTGGATTTGAGGGAGATAGGGACGTTATAGGAAAGCTGAATATCAGGAAGAGAGCATTGAAAAAGCTAAGGATAAATCCTCCCGGGGGAGTTCTGGCCCCCCTCACTGCCCCCCAGATGACAGATGTAAACCCGAATAGATGGGGGGAACCAATGAACCGCCGGTAAGAGGGCTGGGGAACCCCCGCCCTTTCAAGGCGGGGAGGAGGTCAGAGCCCATTCTATATAGCATTTAACTTGTTTCCTCCATTTCTTAAACATCCTTCTAAGTCTCTTAGAAGATTTAAAGCATAGCTTGATACTCAGAGATCTTGTTCCTCCAATAGAGGCTAATGGATTTTAAAGGCCTTTCATTAATCAATAGCGCAGATCCATCCTCAAAATATACAGCTAATAGATTTTTGATCCCCACATCTATGCCGGTCTCTTTATTGCCTATAGGCTTTAAAGGTATTCTTAAAGCTGTTATCCCTGATCACCTTCTTCTCAACCTCGTATGATATTTAGACATTTATTTAGAATCTGCTGCGCAGTTGCAGATCCTATCATGGCCTTATACTTCTCGTAGAACACTTTGTATGAGTTCTTTAAATCAACTATCTTCAACTCGAAAACTGTCTTCTCCTAACGTAGTTGACCTCGTTCCAAAGCTTAGAAGCCAGGCTACGCAGGGCTTTTAGCCTTGCCTCAGCCTCTTCGTCTGGCAGCAGTCTCAGCATCACCGTTCTTATCAAGGTATCACGCTCGGGGCTTTGGCGGGTGTAGAGATGGGAAGGGTCAGCGCTGTATTGCAACTGCTAGAGGGTAGTCCGATAAGAATCCAAAGAAATGGGGGACAAAATCTTATAAATCTCCATCCCCGCCTCGAAAGGCTAGGCTTTCAGGTTGTAATCCTATAGAATATCTATAGAATATTTATAAATCCTCTATAGTATCCTTTTCGGAGAGCCCATGGGTAAGAATATCTTTGCAGACGTCTCTGAGGCGGAGATAGCGATGGCGATTGTGGAGGAGTTCAATAACCTAATAAGGGAGTATTCGAGGAGTGATGTGATAATAGTTGGGGAGGCCCGGCAGGTTTAACCGCTGCGTGGAAGTTGGCCCTCAGAGGGTTGAAGGTCCTCATAGTAGAGCAGAACAACTATCTGGGAGGTGGAATGTGGATGGGGGGATATCTAATGAATCCGGTCACCTTTAGATATCCGGCTAACAAGATACTCGATGAGCTGGGGATACCTTATAAGGAGTATAGAAAGGGGCTATATGTGGCACACGGCCCGCTTGCTGCTTCTAAGCTAGCTAGCAAAGCCCTGGAGGCTGGTGCAAGGGCTCTAACCCTCACGGTGTTAGAGGATCTCATTGTAAGGAATGGAAGGGTGGAGGGTGTGGTGGTTAACTCTGCACCTGTCCAGGGTATGCCGAGGCAGATCACATGCCTAGATCCTATAGGTCTCGAGGCTAGGGCAGTTATAGATGCTACTGGGCATGAGGCAGCTGCCGTTAGAAAACTGGCCTCTAGGGGGCTTGTAAAGCCCTCTGTGCTCGGGCCTATGTGGGTTGACGTCTCCGAGGATCTCGTTGTGGAGAAAACCGGCGAGGTATTCCCAGGCCTTGTGCTGGCAGGGATAAGTGTTGCTGAGTACCACGGTCTCCCCAGGATGGGGCCCACGTTTGGCGCTATGCTGCTCTCTGGTGAGAAGGCTGCCGAGATAGCCTACGAGATCGTTGCTAAGAAGGGCTACTAGAGAATCAGTTTTACTTTTTTATGTTTAAAAAATGTTTTTTCTAGCCTAGTACTTAAATACCCTTTTAACCAGAATGGTGTAGGGATATCTGGGGAAAATAGTCGGCTATGGTCTCTCCCTAGATGATGTGCTCCTCATACCAGAGTATTCAGATCTCACATCTAGATCAGAGGTATCTCTTAGAACCAGGTTCTCTAGAAGGCTATGGATAAACATACCGATATCGAGCGCCGCTATGGACACAGTTACTGAGCATAGAATGGCGATAGCACTTGCTAGGATGGGGGGTATAGGGGTTATCCACAGGTTCATGCCGATTGAGAGGCAGGTTGAGGAGGTTCTAAAGGTTAAGGAAGAGCCAGTTGGGATCTCAAGTAGCGAGGCTATGGGGAGGGATGGAAGGCTAGCTATAGCTGCAGCCGTGGGTGTTAGAGGTGATTATCTTGTGAGGGCCGAAAAGCTATATGAAGCTGGGGTCGACGCTGTAGTGGTGGATGTTGCACACGCCCATAGCAGGCTAGCTGTGGAGGCTGTTAAATCTATTAGAAAGTCTCTAGGAGATGACATAGATATAGTGGTTGGTAATATAGCTACTGCTGAGGCTGCAAGGGATCTGGTGGATATGGGGGTGGATGGAGTGAAGGTTGGGATAGGTCCTGGCCATGCTTGCACCACCAGGATAGTCGCTGGGGTCGGTGTACCCCAGCTCACAGCTATAATGGAGGTGTCTAGGGTTGCAAGGCAGTATGGGGTTCCGGTTATAGCTGATGGTGGCATAAGATCTTCTGGGGATATTGTTAAGGCGCTCGCTGCCGGGGCTTCAAGCGTTATGATAGGCTATCTATTTGCGGGAACCGATGAGGCGCCTGGGAAGCCTGTTATAGTGGGGGGCTATAAATACAAGCTCTACAGGGGTATGGCTAGCAATTCCTCCTATATCCAGAGGCTATCTATCGATGGCCAGGATCCCGAGGATCTATCCTCCTATGCATCAGAGGGTATAGAGATGCTGATCCCATATAGAGGATCTGTGCTGGATGTTATAGCAAACCTTGTAAGCGGCATAAGATCCGGGTTCTCATATGTTGGTGCTAGAAACATTGAGGAGCTGTGGGAGAAGGCGAGGTTCATAGTATTGGCTCCAGGTGCTATCAGAGAGAGCTATCATAGAGAGCCATGGGTAGGTGGCAGGCAGTGATAACAGTTATATGCGGGGGCTTCTTCGGAGACGAGGGTAAGGGCAAGGTAGCAGGCTATCTAGGGTTGAAAGGGGGATATGCTGCTGCTATAAGAACTGGGAGCATCAATGCAGGCCACACAGTGGTATATGATGGGAAGGTGTGGAAGCTCAGAATAGTTCCATCAGCATTTATTAACAAGGATCTAAGGCTCTACATAGCTAGGGGATCTCTGGTAAAGGTAGATGTTCTTCTGAGAGAGATCTCGGAGACAGGGGTTGATAATAGGATCTGTATTGACAGATATGCTGGGGTTATAGAGGATAGGCATGTGGAGGCTGAGAGGAGGGACGATGTTCTAAGAGGAATAGGATCTACTTTCCAAGGTGTTGGAGCCGCAACAGCTGAGAGGGTTTTGAGAAGGCTTAGACTTGCATGGGAATTCAAAGAGCTAAAGCCGTTTCTATGCGATAGCGTCTCAGGGGTTTTGGAATTGATTGATAAGGGTTTGAGGGCTATGATAGAGGGAACCCAGGGGCTCTACCTAAGCCTATACCACGGGACATACCCATATGTAACCTCTAGAGATGTGTCGGCATCAGGTATTCTATCAGAGGCGGGCTTGGGACCTAAATATGTTGATGATGTCATAGTTGTTTTCAAATCATATATCACAAGAGTTGGCGAGGGCCCGCTGGAGGGTGAGCTAAGCTTGGAGGAGATAGAGAGGCTAGGCCTCATAGAAAGGGGCACAGTTACGGGGAGACTTAGAAGAGTAGCGCCATTCAACATAGAGCTTGCCAGAAGAGCTGTCAAGATCAACTCAGCCACACAGATAGCCATAACAAAAATAGATGCTCTATTTAAAGAGGCAAGGGGTGTCAGAGAATGGGAGAAACTCCCATTAGAAACAAGGAAATTTATTGAGAATCTCGAGAATCAGCTAGGGGTTCCAATAACTCTGATAAGCACTGGAGAGGATCTCAGAGAGATGGTGGATCTAAGAAGGGAGAAAGGGTTTGAGACTAGCTAGTCTTTTCACAAATAAACCATATATATGGCTATTTCTATAGTATACACACTTTGTATATGAGAACGAGGATCTAGCATCCTATTTGTTCTAGAAGGTTTAGACTTATAATTGTGAAAGCTAGGGGATATAGATATAGAGATATAGAAATTAATAATGAACAGATCAGTGATTTAAGAGTGTGAAGCCGCTAATAATAGTAGATCCATGTGAGGTATATAGGATCAAAACATGATTCAATCTAAGATGAAACAATATATAGAGGGCTTAAACGTGCTAAATAGAATTCAACCCTATATATTCGTATTCAGCTAGCTCCAATACTAAAATAATATGAGACTTGTAATGAGAAGCATAGCCTTTATAAGTGGTGGTTAATTAGATCAGATCTTTGTTGTTAGAATTACTAGATCTATTATGAGTATAGCGAGGATCGCTGCTGAAACATATAATCTTATTACGTCGCCTATCAGGATATTGCTGGCCGAGAGGATGAGGCATAGTATTAATGTGAATGTAACCGATAGTCTAGGTTCTATATAGGTTAAAGCTATATTGAAAGCTGAGAAGAGAACTATAGCTATTAACATGGCTAGAGCTAGGAGGTTTTGTGGTATCGAGATTAAGCTGGAGGCGCCTAGAAAAATAATAGATGCGGAAAAACCTAGAGCGATTCTTCTCAGAGGAGATATAGCTTCTCTAGCGATTCTTAAACATTCCTCTAGACGATCTATGGCCCTTTTAATTCCGAAATATATCTGGCCATATAGCTCTTCTCTCACATGCTCTGGGGCTTCATGTAAGGCTTTGCAGATCTCTGAGGATCTTTTTACCTCTGAGAGAGCCTCTAGAATCTCTTGCTCAGCATTTTTCCAAACCCTCCACGATCTACACGCCTCTGATAAGAGGCCATAGTCGATCCTTATGTATCTCAGACATCCAGAGCTCTCTACATATGCTAGCTCTCTAGCTAGGGTCTCGCATATCTCCTTCTGCATCATCCTGGCTAGCCAACCAACCTCTTTTTCCTTGGAAAGCTAATAGGTAGCTGTTCTGATTGCAACTTAGCTGTAGGGATCCGCTGGGGTTCGGGCTTCATAGGGCTTGATATAGCTTGATGCCAAGCCCTCTTCCCTTGACTTCATCGCCCTCAGGATCCTCTTTCATCGAGGTCCATATCGCTGGGTTCCACCCGCTTTGTGGGGCTTCACATAGAAATCTGCTAACAAAATAAATCAGCATGAAAGCTGGAACTCTTCATGAAGGCTCTGTAGAAACCCGAACCTCTGACAAGATGCAAGCTAATGAGGAGGTGAGTAAGGAGTTCGCGCCCTTTACTCTAATTATTTTATGGTTAAAAGCATCTAGATAACTAGGTGGTGAAATTCTCGGCCCATCGGAGTGGAGGAGTTGGTGTGATCTGAAGATGTCTTTTCATAGGAGTTAAAGGGTGGATACGCTTTCCTTGATAACCTTTATCAGATCCTTCTCTGTAATGATTCCCAGGAGGTTCTCCATATCTCCAACTAGAACGCACTTAGATCTTGTGTTTAGAAGTTTCCTTGCAAGTGAAACCACACTTGTATCCTCTGACACGAACACGGGTTCCTCATAGCCTATTGCGGAGACCCCGCTTCCTATCAATATGGCCTCGGGATCGCCCTTGATATGGGCTTCTGATACCTTGTGAATTATATCTAGCATTGTCACAACACCAACGATCTTATTTCCGCCTGTTATAACAAGCCTCCTAAAGCCCTTCTGGATCATGATCCCTATGGCCTCAAGAAGCGGGGCCTCAAGATCTATGACCTCGACGGGCTTAGAGGCTATCTCAGAGGCCCTTAGATTCTGTGGTATAGCCTTCAGCATGAGCCTTATCAGACTGTCCTCTGAGATAATCCCAAGAGGATCTCCCCTCTCGCTTACAACAGCTATACATTCACCGCTATAGACACCCTCTGCAACATCGATAAATCCTGAGGAAATCTTCACGGTAGGTATCTTCATAGATATATCAGAAGCCATTCTATCCAACGCCCAGGAGATTTTCCCCCTCTCAACGAGAACTATATTCTCCTCAGATAACTCGAAGATCTCTCTCGCTATTCTCTTAACGGTAACATATAAACCCACATCCCCAGAGGGATCCTTGCTAAATAATGTAGCACAGTACCTTCTAACCCTGCTCATCTTAATAGCCACCTCCCACACCTTTGTCTCAATGCTAACAGCTGGTACAAAGGGGTCTATAAGATCTAGTAGGTCTATAGCGTAATCTGCCAAACCATCACCACCATTCGGCCCAAATTTAGTTATGATCTAGAAAATATATATAGAAACGTAAGCAGAGTTAGCTGGGAAAACCGGGAAGAGACCTAGGTTTAAGTTTTGAAGCCTGTCTTACGATAGCTAAGTCATTTAGCGATAAAGAGAACACATAACATGATCTAGATAGTGTGTGAAAGAGCTAAGGTTAGCAATTGTTTTAAGTAGCAGACTATTAGGTGTGAAAGTTCTATTAACTATTTGGTGTAGAATCGCGGGCAAATCCTAGGTGAGATGACTATAAAAAAGAATTAAAGCTATACATATGTTAGCCACTCCCTATACCTCTCGATCTTCCCCCTTACAATGTCTTCATATAGCGACTGGAGCTTCCTTGTTAGGGGCCCGGGTCTTCCATTCCCTATTTTTATACCATCAACCTCCACTATAGGTGTTATCTCAGCAGCGGTTCCTGTGAAAAACGCCTCATCAGCTGTTAAGAGCTCTCCTAACGCTATGTCCCTCTCGGTTACTTCTACCTCTAGCTCGTCTTCAAGGATCTTCATTATAGTTTCTCTAGTAACCCCTGGAAGTACTGATGCGTATAGCGGTGGTGTATATACGCTTCCATTTTTAACTATGAAGATATTCTCCCCAGGGCCCTCGCTTACAAAGCCCCTTGTATCTAGCATTATAGCCTCATCAAAGCCCTTGATATCTGCATCTGAAGCTGCCAAATAGCTGTTGAGATACTGACCAACGGCTTTAGCGTTTAGTGGGAGAGCGTTTGGAGGGATCCTTCTCCAGGGGCTAACAGTGACCCTTGCACCCTCGTAATATGCTTTGCCAAGATACTTGCCCCACCTCACAAGACCTATGGCTACAGATGCTCTTCTAGTTGTTGGTTTTACACCTAGCTTCCTTATATTTATAAAAGCTATTGGCCGTATATAGGCTTCGTCAAAACCGCTTCTCCTAACAAGCTCCTTTATAGCCTCTACTAGCTCATCCTCTGTAAAGGGTATCTCTAGCTTGTAGATCTTTGCTGAGTCAAAGAACCTCCTAATATGTTCCCTAAGCCTGAAAATAGCTGTTCTCCCATCATAGGTTCTATAAGCCCTTATCCCCTCAAAAACACCCACACCATAGTGTAGGGAATAGGTCATCACATGGATCTTCGCGTCCTCGAAAGGCACGAACTTCCCATCAAACCATATTAGGGGGGACCATTCAGACAATATATTCCCTAGAATAATGCGTATAAAGTCTAAAAAGCACTTAGCAGGGGCGATTGATAAGCGTTTATACAGCTAAAAATGGGTTTTGGAACTTTAATAAAAAGATCATCTCTTGGGCACGGGATATGGATAGATATCAGGAGAGCCGAAGAACAGAACCATGTAGCTGTTAGCATTTCTAACCATCTCAGGAGATGCAATGCCTGGTATAACCACCTGGGTTCCAGGCTTCCCAAGGGCTAGCCATATCGGGTTGTTGGAGTCAGTTAGCTGCACAGAGAAAAACGCAGTGGTCATCGCCCTTTTAAGGACATCAACGCTGTTTAGACGGTTCCCAGTAGGGTTACTCAGATTGGAGGGAACTATGGCTCTACATCTCCCCGTCAACGGATCGGGGGATATGTTTGGGTCGAATACCAAGACTACCACTACAAACCACGGTATAGAGACATTAGTATCTAAGTCCACTATGTGGCTATGGGCAGGAGTTGACAGCACACCCTGTGGAAGGCCTGCAAACCCGGTTGTTATGTTGAGATACCTCTCAACCATATCGAAAGGAGGTGAGTATAGAAGTATGACATGCGCCGAGGGCAGGATGAGGGTGTTAATCCAGCACCGCAGTGGGTATAGATTACAACTGAAAGCCTCGCCCCTTCAGGGAGGGGAGAGGTCAGATATAGGAGCTTAATGCTTATATAGAGAAATGGTGCCAGCTTAAATATGAGCCTTAACCATTAACCATCTGCGCAGAGTCCCTGGGATGCTATGATTCTCAGAGCTCTCGAGACCGGAGCCCTGTATGAGGGCAATGCCCAGAGGGGCTTCGGGGTTTCAATCCTAGATGGGAGCCCGGTGCCTCTGGGCTCAACAGCCACCAGTGAGCCCATAGAGATCCCAAGATCTCTTTAGGGGAGATAACACAGCAATCTCAAACAAAAGAAAATCAATAACCATCAATAACCATCGGGGGACAAGCGGCTCCGTAGCAGCCTCTATTGGTATGTAGGCGAACTACCTTTTAGCTTTATAAATGATCTCTAGTCCTCCTTGTTTACTTCCTACCTAATCCCACCAACATATCCTATTCTTAGATCAAAGTCTTTAAGAACCAGATAGCCCTTGTTCTTGCTGATAGGCTAGACACAATATCTTCTTCAGCTTTGCTAGAGCTAAGTAAGGAGTTCTAAGTCCCATTATTCTTAGTAATAACTGTCTGTGCATTAACACCAAGAACTTCTTTATACTTGATACATGTGATAGTACTTCTTGTTAGTCTCATCCTCTTCTCTATTGTTAGCTCTCTATCGAAGAATGCCTGTCCCTTCTCATAGTCAAGCTCGTTCCATAGCCTAGCAGATGCTATTCCATGTCAAAGAGGATCTCCTCCTCAAATCTGTTTGGAATAGTGCTACTTTATTGGTTCCCAGCTTACTCTTCTTCCTCTTCTCTACCAGCTTTCTGAATGCTTTCAGGAGGTTGGGTTTCTGGTGGGCACGGTTCGGGGCATCCCCTCTAGGGTTATCACTCTACTAGCGCCTCTGCCCACCAAGATCCTATCCTCACAAAATAACACGATAATAACCTTATAAAAACTGCCCCGCCTTAAAGAGCGAAGATTGCCCCTTATTTTCAAAGCCTGAAGAAGTGCCGTGGTTATATAAGGAACTCTTCACGAGGGCCTGTATTCTGAATAAAATATATTATTAAGAAGCTGGGTTAGCCTTGCCCTCTTGTTGGTATTATGAGTTTATTTTTATATATAGTTAATTTAATATTTATTTTAGTCCTGTGAGGAACTATTGGTGGTGAAGAGGTGCATGCCTACTAGAAGAGATTTCTTAAAGATAGCCGCACTCGGGGTAGGGGCTTTCATAGTTGGTATTGGCTCTGGATATTACCTTGGATCGATTCCTTCTCAGCAACAGGGTAGAGCTCCGAGCATCTCCACAATATCGGCCTTGGGGAGAGATGCAGAGCACCAGGATATAAATACTGCCGTGATTGACTTCTTCTCTAGAGAGAACCTTGGTTATAGGGTTGACTATTCGCCCCTCGCCTATAGCCCTCTCTATGATAAGATGGTGCTAGCTCTTCAGCAGGGATCTTCCGCATATGATCTAGTATATATGGACGATCCATGGATACCGCAGTTTGGGGAGAGGAGGTGGCTGACAGATCTTGAGGATCTATCTAGGCAGGAGGGCATCACCCTAGATCTTGGGGATTTCCAAAGAGTTCTAATCGATGTTGCTAGGCACCCGTATAAAAGTGGTAAGATCATTGCGTTTCCGCAGATGGGCAACGTCCAGATCTTCGCATATAGGAGAGATATATTCGATAAGCTAGGGCTACCCGAGCCAAAAACATGGAGCGATGTCCTTAACGCATGTGAGAGGATAAAGGCTTCACAACTAGTGGAGTATCCGATAGCCTTTAGGGGTGTTAAGGGGAATCCTGTTGCAACCTCTTTCCAACCAATACTATATGCATTCGGTGGCAAGATAGTGAGTGATGATCTCAAGAAAAGCGCTCTAGATTCAAAGGCTATCGAGGCCCTCGAATATCTGTTACAGCTAAAGAAATACGCACCCCCAGGGGTGGAGAACTTTAACACACCCGATGTAAGGGATAGACTGGTAGGAGGGAGAATAGCTATGAGCACAGAGACATGGCCAGGATGGATAAAGGACGCGGACAATCCTCGAGTGAGCAAAGTTCCAGGACTTCTAGCATATACAACCACACCTGGCGAAAGGACTAAACCCTCACCCCTTCTAGGGGTATGGTACTGGGGCATACCAGCAGGTTCTCAGAATAAGGAGGCTGCGCTGAGATACATACTCTATACGACAAGCGCCAGGATGCAGAAGATAATGGCGATTCTTAAGGGCCTCCCACCCGTTAGATCCAGCGTGGGCAAGGACCCTGATGTATCGGCTCTGAGAAGATGGGTGCCAATACAGGTTCAGAGCCTAGAAGTTGCGGTTCCAAGGCCGAGAACACCTTACTGGCCCAAGATAGAGGATATATTCGGCAGCTATGTCAACCAGGTCTTGGCAGGCGTTATAAAGCCTTCCGATGCCGTGTCCAAGATGTCTGAGGAGATAGATAAGGTGCTTGCTGGGGGATAATCCTCTAGATGAGGGTAGGATATATATCCCTTTTTTTGATCCTACCTGCCATAGCTATGATGCTCTTCACAACAGTATACCCTATCATAGGCGTTCTATACTACTCCCTATATAGCTATAACATTATCACGGGCGAGTTCAGATTTAGTGGTGTGAATGAATATATAGAGCTTTTCAAAGACCCCGTGTTTCTGATCAGCATTAGGAATACCATCATATTCTCGGTAGTGGCTACGGTGGTGCAAACATTTCTCGGCCTATCGATCGCTGTGCTGATTAACCAGAGGATCAGGGGTAAAAGGTATATCATACCAATTCTAGTGCTTCCAAACATGTTCTCGGTCGTTGTTGTCAGCTCTATGTGGAAACTAATGCTGGACTACGACACGGGATTGATTAATAATATAATGAGATTTCTAGGGCTACAACCTCTTCCATGGCTGACAAGCGTTGATCTGGCTCTTTTTAGCATAGTCATTATAGATACGTGGCAGTGGACGCCGATCTGCTTCCTAATATTCTATGCAGGACTACAGTCAATCCCGAGGGAGCTATACGATGCGGCATTAGTTGATGGGGCCTCACCTTTCAGGACATTTATAAGCATAACTCTGCCCATGCTAAAACCCTATCTAGCTCTTGTCCTTCTGCTAAGAAGCATAGATACGTTCAGGCTCTTTGATAAGGTATATCTATTAACAGGAGGAGGTCCAGCTAATTCTACGGAGACTATCTCTCTATATATATTCAAGACTGGACTCGTATTCTGGGATATTGGCAAGGCTTCAGCTGCGTCCTTTATAATGTTAACCTTGATCCTTGCGATCAGTATTCTATATATTAGGAGGTCGATACTGGCTTGAGGATCTTTGAGAGATTCCTATTGTACATAGCTGTGGGGGTTATACTCACATGGACGCTCATGCCTATATACTGGACGATAAATGTCTCGCTGAAAACGGGGTTAGAGGTATACGAGGTGTTCTCAACAAGATTCTCGATTGATAACTATTTCAGGCTATTTGGAGAGGGTTTTCAGAGATACCTTTTAAACACGATCTATCTCGCATCGATCACGACAGCGATATCCATGATCCTCGCGATCCCAGCAGCTTATAGCCTTTCTAAGCTCCCCATGAGCGATAAGCTGAGAAGGAGTTTCTTGGTGTGGACCCTCTTTTCAAGAACAATGCCTCCTATAGTGCTTATAATCCCGCTATATGTTATGTTCTCCCAACTAAGGATCATCGATAACCTCGTTGCAGTGGCCATAGCATATCAGGTCTATACGCTTCCATTCGCAATATGGATGCTAATGAGTTTCTATAAGGGGGCTCCGAGGGAGGTTGAGGAAGCTGCGATGATCGATGGTGCTGGTGCTCTAACTATAATGGCCAGGATCTTGATCCCGATCATAATGCCCGGCATAATAGTCACGGCAATATTCTCTATGCTGATGTCCTGGAACGAGTTCCTCTATGCAGTAATACTTCTGCAGAGCCTTAAGAACTATACAGCCCCACTCATAATAGCTAGCTATATATCCGAGTGGGGTGTTAAGTGGGGGGAGATGGCGGCTGCAGGGATCATATCTTCACTGCCCATGCTACTCTTTACGGCATATGTGCAGAAGTATATGGTGCTAGGCTTTATGAAGAGGGAGTAGACTCATTATTATTTACCGACCTCCTTTCCTGCCTTCAGATCGTCATCTTGATCGTCGTTCCTTTCAGACAGATCATAGGTTCCACTATCTATTCAGGTTTACATCCCTCATCTGGGGGGCAGAGAGGGATGGCCAGAGATCCCCAGGATATTCCCAGGGATCTTCAGCGCCCTCTTCCTAATGTTCAGCCTCCCAATAGCGTCTCTATCTCCTTCGAATCCACATCTAGGGCATCTAAGCCTCCTATAGCCAACCGCTTGTCTCCCGATGATCATTGATTGTCATTGATATTAATTTGTTTGTGTTGCTGTGTTTTTTGATCCACAGGGTTTTTAGCTCTGTGGATCGGGGCTTCCACCTCCCCCACGGGGATATGGATATCCCTATGGGTTCATGGGTGGCTGTCGAGCCCAGCGGCATGGGGCTCCCATCTATGCTTAAGAACCCGAAGCCCTTCTGGGCAGAGCCCTCATACAGGGCTTCGGTCTCGGGTGCTCCAAAGGTCATAGCATCCCGAGGTCTCCCAAGATATAGCAGGGATATCACCTCATCATCAAAACAATTATGGATTAGATGCTTATAAGCTTAATATCTCATAGCGTTAAGAGGTCTCAGAAACCAATGAACACGAGTGCTACAAATAATAATGAAAGCTGAAACAGCCCTTCTAATCCCTTGGAATCGCATATAGAACACTTAGATGATATTCCATTTGGCTTTACTATGGCTACCGGCACCCCATGTTTCTCAGCCTGCCCATCAATCCACTTCCCTATTCTCTTGTACCCCATTATGGTGAGCTTTGTTCTGCGATCCTTATTCTTGATCTTTCTCAGGGAGCTTATCAGCCCAGTTAGATCCTCTTTAGCAACTGCGTATCCGAGCCTCTTAGCAAGCCTCACGATCTTCAGCGATGCCTTCCTAGCCCAGTCCTCCAATATATTCCTAGCCTTTCTGTAATTAGGATCTTATTCTTCTCAGGATCCCTTTTCTTCTCTTTCAGGTAGGATATCTAGTAGATGAGATTTCTTCTGGAAATTCTCAGCAAGGAGTTTCCATCTATGGGCCCTATCAATGGCTGTGTCCTTCTTCTTGTTTATCACGTGATCTCCATAGATCATCTTTCTTCATTAACATCAACAGCAACAACATCCCTAGGCTAATAAGGCTTTAGCCTGTGTATCTTCTTAGATATCCACAGCATCATCTTATTATCTCTATACACGAGCTTAGCCTCTCTATTATCATATTCATCGTATCTCCTACCCCAGCCAATGATCCTCAGCCTAACCCCGCCAATGATCTCTACGTAGCCCTCTTCAATCCTATACCCTGATCCTTGGTGTAGTAGCATGCTTAGCTTCGCTTCCTAACCCTAGGCTTTTTCCCTATCTCTAGGATTATTCCTCCAGGCATTGGCCTTTGCAAGGGCATCCCTGTAGCAATCAATAGCAATCCTAGATAGGAGGCCAAACCATTCACTCAGCTCTCTCTACAGAGCGTTGTGAACATTCCCAATGTTCCTCAAATTCAGGCTCAGGATCCTGTTCATAGCGTAGTTCAGAGCTACATTATATCTCCTGAGGAGCTCTATAGCCCTAGGCTCGGGACTAACCATCATTCCGATCGAGAGGGTTAGAACCCCTCATCGCTATGAGGCTATAGAGCCCCTCCAAACACTATTAAGATCTTAAAAGCTAATAAAAACTATTCCCTCTAAAAGGCAAGGTTTTAGTTTTTTGTAAGTTTATTTCATAAGATCAGTTAATGCGCGTCTCTCATAAACAATGTATCTTAACTTCACAGACTATAAGATATTGGGAAATGATACGCTCATAGAATTTATCCTATTTGAGCTTAATCACTGTGGGGGCCGCATTTGGTTAAAGTTGCTGTTAAGAATTTATTCAAGAGATTTGGGAATGTGGTAGCTGTTGATCGTGTCTCTTTCTATGTTGATTCTGGGGAGTTCCTGGCCCTCTTAGGGCCGAGTGGATGTGGAAAGACCACGACGCTTCGGTTAATAGCTGGCTTAGAGAGACCGGATGGAGGCGAGATCTATATTGGTGAGAGGCTTGTGAACGATCTACCTCCTCGTGATAGAGATGTGGCTATGGTGTTCCAGAACTATGCTCTATATCCACATATGAGGGTTTATGATAATATTGCGTTTCCGCTAAAGATAAGGGGTGTGGGTAGGGATGAGATAGATAGGAGGGTGAAGGAGGTTGCTAAGATGCTTGGGATAGAGGATCTCCTCGATAGATATCCCAAGCAGCTGAGTGGTGGGCAACAGCAGAGAGTAGCCCTTGGAAGAGCTCTTGTGAGGAGACCCAAGGTATTTTTGATGGACGAGCCTCTCAGCAACCTGGATGCGAAGCTGAGGGTATATATGAGGGCAGAGCTTAAGAGGCTTCAGAGGGAGCTCAAGATAACAACGATCTATGTAACGCATGATCAGGCAGAAGCCATGACCATGGCGGATCGCGTGGCAGTGATGAACAAGGGTAAGATACTGCAGATAGCGGAGCCCTCTGAAATCTATAATAGACCAGCTAACACGTTTGTAGCAGAGTTCATAGGATCCCCGCCCATGAACCTCATCGATGCAAGCATACTATGGGAAGATTCAGAGGCGATGCTCGACACTGGATATCTGAGGATCAAGCTCCCAAAAGATATATCCCAGATACTGGCCAAGCTAGGCCATAAGAGCGAAGTGATCTTGGGTATAAGACCTGAACACATAGTGGTTTCCAAAGAATATATCCCAGATAGCTACCCCGTAGAAGTATATGTTGTTGAGCCACTGGGCTCAGAAACAATAGTGGACATAAGGCATGGAGATAAGATAATCAAAGCAAGATACCCAGGCTACTTAAGCGCAAAGCCAGGCGAGAGGATCTATATAAGTTTTCAGAAGGAGCGTCTACATATATTTAGCAAGGAAACAGGCTTAGCAATAATATAAATATACTCACTCTCTTTCAATTCTATAGTAGATCATCTGCATGAGGGCCCTGCCCAGAAGGGCTTCGGGTTCTTAAGCATAGATGGGAGCCCAATGCCTCTGGGCTTAAAAGCCACCAATGAAACCGCAGGGAT
>Ga0079992_126911_pt1 | contig 21969 bp, 20 predicted proteins | sample FaiFalFF_MnMetaG_3_FD_69197 | JGI IMG/M metagenome (GOLD analysis project Ga0079992, IMG submission 69197) | Freshwater microbial communities from Yellowstone National Park, Wyoming, USA - Fairy Falls B (FF_Mn_B) MetaG (SPADES assembly) (version 2) | ecosystem: Environmental > Aquatic >... | reverse complement strand
TTATGGAGTTTCGTGAGCTTAGTGATTTTGAGTGGGATGTCGTTAGGCCTTTTCTTCCTCCTAGGTCTAGGGTTGGTAGGCCTAGGGCTGATGATAGGATGGTCTTGAACGGTATACTGTATGTCCTCACCACTGGCTGTAGGTGGATGGATATGCCCCTAGAGTATGGTTCATACAAGACTGCTTGGAAGAGGCTTAAGAAGTGGCAGGATGAAGGGGTATGGGATAGGATATTCAGGGCGTTAGCATCCATTAGGGAGCATGGGATGGTTTCTGTAGATAGCTCGACTGTCGAGGCTAAAAAGGGGGAGAGCTAGTAGGATATGATGGATTTAAGCATAGGAAGGGGACTAAGATACATGTATGCGTAGATAGGGACTCCATGCCCCTAAGCATAATCATAGGGCCTGGGAACGAGCATGACTCTAAGAAGCTTCTAGAGCTTGTAGGAGACCTAGATTGGAAGCCTGAACAGCTCTACGCAGACGCAGCATACGATACGGAACATATAAGGAGGGGCTTAGAATCCATGGGTATAGAGCCTAACATACCTGTGAATCCCAGGAATGGTAGGAGGCCTAGACCATACAATGTTGGGCTATACAGGAGGATGAGGCCCGCTGTAGAGAGGCTCTTCGGATGGATAAAATCATTCAGAAGAATAATCATAAGATATGAGAGGCTAGAATCAACATACAAAGCCCTAACAACAATAGCATCAATAATCATACACCTAAGATACGGAATTTAGAGATGAGTTCTGTGATTCTTGAGGGGCTGGGGATAGACGGTAGTTTGGCTGGCAGGGAGGCCCTGGCAGAGCTGCTAACATATGCTGATTTTGTTGATAGTTCTTTGAGGGGGTTGAAGAAGCTTTTAGGACTTTACAAACCAACTAGCTCGTCGAGAACAGATTATTGGAAGCTATACGATGGTAAGTTACGTTATGCAGTCCACAGACTCGCGATGGCTTTCTATAATAATAGGCCAAATGGACGCCAATGCTGGGAGCTGGTGAAAAAGATCAGGCAACTAGTGGTGACTGCTTCGGGCACCGGGATAGGCCCCCGGCAGCGAGGGGAAAAACCCCCAGAGCTATACACACCGGGGGCTTGAGGCTTTTAATCGCCGGAGCATATTCTCCGGCGGGCTGCTGCCTTATAATTCCGGTGTCTGGGGTTCCTAGGCTTGCTGCCGGGGTCATATAGACTAACCAACCCCTCCCCCACTCTTTCCTCCTATTATCGGGATTGGATTTTGTTCTGCGGCTTAATTAGTTCTTTAAAGCCTTAAGGCGCTCACCGAGAAGCAGCGCCTAGCCTTGCTGGGACTCATCCCTGCCGACCGTCTTGCCTCTCTCGCGGGAGGCGCGCCTGGCCGCTCGGCGATAGTATTGTATGGGGTTCTTTATTCCGGGGCAGAGCCGGCCCTCCTCGACGCACAGTCCGTGAACCCTCATGGTGCTGCATGAGGGGGGCGTGTATTTGACCCTGCTGCCCCTCTGGCCCGCTATGTGTTCTGTCTGGTATCGGGCTATCTTCTCGTTGAAGTCGCTTCTCTGGCTATACATCGCGACGACCTGGTCCACGGTGTATCCTGCGTTTATCATGAAGGCGGCGAGGGCGAAGTTGGCGAAGTGGCCGACCGACTGCCCCGCGAGAAGCTCATCCCTTATCCTAGCCATGCAGGGCGGCCAGAACCTCTCGCTGACTTGATGCACACTCTCGTCGTATCTACGCCTCTCGGCCAGCTTGGCCCTTATCCTCTGTAATAGCCCTTCGAGGGGGTCTGGGAGCGGGAGGCCCTCCGCTTCCCTTACCCTCTGGAGGATCCTCCTCTGTATGGCCTCGACAGCGAGTCGCGCGAGCTCCCTCGGCGTAAGGTAGACCCAACCCCTCCTAACTAGGCGGTTCACGAGCTTCCACTCGAGGGAGTCGATCCGGGAGGCAAGCTCTAGGTAGTTGTGGACCGCGACTCGGTATAGCCCGGCCTGAGAGACCTCCTCGGGCGGGGAGGGCTCGATCCTGAGCCCTAGCTCTGTCCTCATGAGTCCCACCACTGTGTCCGGAGCCTCACGCTCTAGGAAGCTACCGCTCCTTATGGCCTCGGCGAGGGCCCACCTCCTGGCCAGCCAGTTGTCCCTCGTCGCCGCGACTAGGATTAGGGCGATTGGAAAGCTCAGGATCTCTACCTCAAAGTCGCTTTCAAGCCCGATGTCCGCCTCCTCTCCCTTCTCGATTGCGCGGAAGATCCTTTCCAAGGCCCTATCCACGTCTCTCCTGTGGCGCTCGAGAGCGAGCTCCTCCAGCCTGACCCCCCGAGAAGCCAGCACCCTCCTAGAGGCGCTTATGAATGGGTACTTGGCCAGCAGCTCCTCGGTGATCAGCAGAGGCCTCTCCGCCACGTCACCTAATGACTCGCTGATCGCTTATTAGTATAGTCCTCCGTATACCCCTAGGCATTCACATTCAGCCAGGTGTGGCTTAATATTTTTAGCCCCATGCACGGCATAGCTAGGAAGGCTACAGAGAATGGTTGGCAGGGCAGATAGAGCGCTGCTGGATAGGATGGCGGGATATTTCGTCAGGGAGGGCTATGCCGCCACGGTTCAGGACGGCGTCGTAAAGTTTTGGCGCGAGGGCGTCAGAGGCGCTGCGTGGGTGGTCTCCGAGGACGCGGGACTGAACGAGATAGTTTCCTCAATCATGGGCGCGACAGAGTATGCGGCTGAGAGAGGCGTCTCGTACGTGGTCCTCCCGGCCCACCTCTCCCGCAGGATAGACGAGAGCCACTTCTGGACCTTCGGCGTCGGGCTCCTAACCTACGATCAATACGGAATCAAGGAGCTCCTCCACCCTAGGGGTAGAAGGGGTGGGAGCGAGAAGCGTGAAGAGCAGGTGGGTGGGGGTGAGGTTGAGAGGCTCCACGCCGAGCTCAGAGCGCTGGCTGACAGGGTCGCGAAGCTTGAGGAGGAGGTTGAGAGGGTGAGGGGGCTCGAGGAATTGGAGTCGAGGATCTTGAGGCTTGAGAGGATCGTCAGGGGACTGCAGCAACCGGCCGAGAGGCTGGTCGAGGCCGCTCCCATGGCCCAGGAGGCCCCAGTTAGGCCAGTTCTAGAGGCCGTCACCCGCAAAAGCAAGTCTGACCAGCTGCCCTCCTTCCTTATAGATAATCCATGGATTGAGGTTTTGGCCCAGCGAGGATGAGCGGGTCGGCGCCTATCGGATCTCGATGTACTGATAGGCCTCAGTGAGGTTTGAGAAGGCGTAGTGGACCCTGTTAAACGGTCTCCTCAGCTCAGCCACGTCCTGCCTCACTTTCTTGGGGTCCTCGCCCTTCACAATAACCCTCGATATTAGGCGGGCGATCTCCTTCATCTCGCTCGGACCCATGCCGAGGCGCGTAACCTCTTGGACTCCGATCCTGATGCCGCTCGGGTTACGGTAGTCCGTCTTCAGCTCGTAGTCCTTCGGGATGAGGTTCCTGTTCAGTACTATGCCGGCCTCCTCCAGCTTCTTCTCAGCATCCATCCCGCCCATGAACTTGCTTATGTCGATCAATATGATGTGGGACATGGTGTATCCGAGGTGCTCATATAGTGGGGAGAGGCCCTCCTCGTGTAGAGACGCGGCGAGCTCCTTCGCGTTCCTTACTATCGCGGCAGCATACTCGCGGTAGAAGGCTAGGGCCTCGGCTAGCGCTATCGCTACACCCGCGACTGCGTGGAGGTGGTGGTTTGAGTGGAGGGGCGGAAACATCACCTTCTTAAGCTCATCGGCGTACTTCTCCTTGCTGACCACCATTCCGTGCTGTGGCCCCGCCAGCGTCTTGTGAGTGCTCATGGTCATCACATCCGCACCCTCCCCCAGGGGGTCTTGGAATGTCCCCCCAGCGATCAGACCAGCGACATGGGCGGCGTCGTAGACCACCGCGGCTCCGTACTCCGCCGCGAGCTGGGAGATTTCGCGCACGGGGTGTGGGAAGAGGAACACGCTGGCTCCAAGCATGAAGATTCGGGGCTTCTTGACCCCCTCCCTCTCGAGGCGTCTGCGCGTGGCGTCGACATCTATGTTGAACCTCTCATAGTCTACCTCGTATCTCACGACCTCAAGCCCCCTCACCCTACCAGCCGTGCCGTTCCAGGAGCGCTTTCCGTGGCTAATGTGACCGCCGTGGGGGACCGCGAGGGCTACCATGACGTCGCCCGGCTCCGCGAGGGCGGTGTAGGCGGCTAGGTTAGCCATCACACCCGAGATGGGCCTCAAATCTGCAAAAGGCGCATGGAAGACCTCCTTTGCGAGCTCTATTCCGATAAGCTCCACCTCGTCAATCCACCTGCACCCCGCGTAGATCCTCTCGCCGGGATAACCCTCCGCATACCTGTTCCCGAAGTCGCTCGCCAGAGCCTCTCTAACCGCGGGGCTCGGTACATTCTCGCTCGCGACCAGCGGAATCGCGGCCCGGAAGAACTCGTGGTGTGCCCTCAAGCAGTCGAGGACGCGCTTATAGTAGCCGTATCCCCTCTCGTAGAGTTCTCGCTGCCGAACGTCCTGAGTAACCATTCGCAAAAAGCTGTCTCCACCCCTATATATACTAACTCTATTGTTTCTATTTATCGTGTTTAGGATATCCGTATAGTGTTGTCTGTCCTTTTCCATGAATGTGACTTCGTTTCCGCATAAGCCCAACTGTATTGGTACGTTGCCGTGTGTTGGGGCCATTACTCTTTATAGGTGGGGCCGGTGGGGCTTCTTATCCGAGCAGGTGATGGGGAATGAGGGGGATGGTGGAGAGGTTCCGCGTTGTGGCGTGGCCATATGAGGTAAAGACACAGAACGAGGGGGTGCAGGGATGTTGAAGTTCTACGCAGATGTTCAGATGTTCATAGGACTAAGAAGAATAGCGAGGGATACAGGATAACGTACTCTACTGACGGAACGACTTTCAGGCACGTAGACAGCTTCAGCGGGATGCCGGCTGGGCCCGGAGATCAAGTATTGGTGGATACACTACCGGTCCAGCACACGGACGGCGCGATAGAACTTATGAGGAGAGGGGTGGAGGTCTATTATCTTAGGAGGCTTACACTGATTGAGAAGATGCGCAGGGAGCATAAGTTGCCGAAGACTGCTAGGGGAGACATCAAGGCATTGATGAGTGTTGAGGAGAGGTGGTTTAGGAGGATTACTGGGGACTTCCTAGTTATGCGTAGGATGATACTGGCCTATAGGTCTCTATTGAGGAGCCATCAGCAACTGCTGAACAAGTATAGGGCTTTGTCTGAGGTTGAGAAGGTGGTTCTGAAGCCAGCTATCTGATCCATAGAGAAGCAGATGGTGGAGATGGCTAGGATGATTGTTGGGGAGGCTGGTAGGAGGTATCCGGCCTATAATTGGCTAGTTGATGGGCTGGGTATTCGTGGGAATATTAAGGCGCTGGAGGCTTTGGCCGAGCTGATACCGTATGTTGGCCAGCCGATGGGTCTCAGAAAGATGATTAACCTTCTGGGCTTGTTCAGACCGTCCGTGGGAGAAAGAAGATCTATTGCGGGTATTTGAGGCGTGCTTTGCAGAGGCTGACGGCTTCAGCAAACAACACCACATCATTTCAACTGACCGCGGAGAGGAAGAAGGAGGTGTTATCGAGAGTCTGGAGGATATATAGGCAGGAAGTCCTTGGGAGGCTGGCCATGCCGACGCAGGGATAAAACCGGAGGCCGGCATGACGCATAGTTTAACGAGCACCCCGCTGTCGGGTGCTTTGATGGGTGGATAAACGTCCGGCCTCCTCTAAGGGTTTCCCAGATGCTGCACGGATGGCCAGCCACCCCTCCCCCCTTCTTCCCCTTTACAATAAATTTAAATTGATATTTAGTTGGTTTAATATGGCGTTATGGTGGTTATGATTGATGAAAGCTTGGCGAGGCCTTCATTAAACCGACTAAATAATGGTTTAATCGTTTATCCACCCCCACCATCCTAGGCATACAAGCCGGGTGCGGGTGAGCGAGGTGGCGCGAAGTGAGGTGAAGCCGCTTTACGACGTGAGCCTCATAACCGACTACGATGTATACCTCTTTAGGAGCGGGACGCACTACCGGCTATACGAGAAGCTGGGCGCCCACATAACCGAGCGGGAGGGCGAGAGCGGCGTCTTCTTCGCCGTCTGGGCACCAAGCGCCGAGAAGGTCTCGGTCATCGGCGAGTTTAACGGCTGGGACCCGGATGCCAGCCCCCTGAGAAAGAGGGGCGACGGCTCCGGGATATGGGAGGGCTTCATACCCGGCCTCGGGCAGGGAACGCTCTACAAATACAAGGTGTTTGGGAGAGGAGGATACGTCGCTGACAAGTCAGACCCCTTCTCCTTCTTCTTCGAGGCGCCTAGGACGGGGGCCGCCTCGGTGGTCTGGAGCCTCGACTACTCGTGGGGCGATGAGGAGTGGATGAGTGGACGCCGGAGGGCTAACTCGCTTAAGTCTCCCATCAGCATATACGAGGTCCACCTAGGCTCTTGGCGCCGCGCTCCAGAGGAGGCTGGGCGGCACCTGACCTACCTTGAGCTCGCCGAGCAGCTACCTAGATACGTCTCGGAGATGGGCTTCACGCATGTGGAGTTCCTGCCAATCATGGAGCACCCGCTCTACGCCTCGTGGGGGTACCAAGTCAGCGGATACTTCGCCCCGACCTGTAGGTATGGGAAGCCACAGGACTTCATGCGCCTGATAGACGCGCTACACCATGAAGGCATCGGCGTTATCCTCGACTGGGTGCCATCCCACTTCCCCCGCGACGAGTACGGGCTCGCCTACTTTGACGGGACACACCTCTACGAGTACGAGGACCCGAGGATGAGGATACACCCCGACTGGGACAGCCACATCTTTGACTATGGGAAGAACGAGGTGAGGTCCTTCCTGATAAGCAGCGCACTCTTCTGGCTCGACAAGTATCACGCGGACGGCTTGAGGGTTGACGCCGTGGCCTCTATGCTCTACCTCGACTACTCGAGGCCGCCGGGCGGCTGGGTGCCCAACATATACGGTGGTAAGGAGAATCTCGAGGCGATAGCCTTCCTCAGGGCGCTGAACGAGGCCGTCTACAGATATTATCCAGAGGTCCAGACGATAGCCGAGGAGTCGACGGCATGGCCTAACGTCTCTAGGCCGACCTACATAGGGGGTCTAGGTTTCGGCCTCAAGTGGAACATGGGCTGGATGCACGACATACTGTTCTACTTCTCGAGGGACCCGATCTATAGGAAGTACCACCACGACATACTCAAGTTCGTCGCGTGGTACGCCTACTCGGAGAACTTTGTTCTGCCGCTCTCGCATGACGAGGTTGTTCATGGGAAGGGCTCCCTCCTATCCAAGATGCCGCTTGACCCGTGGCAGAAGTTCGCCAACCTCAGGGCCCTATACGGCTTCATGTACGCCTTCCCCGGGAAAAAGCTCCTCTTCATGGGTGGGGAGTTCGGGCAGTGGGCCGAGTGGAGCCACGATAGGAGCCTCGACTGGCACCTCCTACGATATGAGCCACACAGGGGCCTCCAGAGGCTCGTCAAGGACCTGAACAGGCTTTACAGGAGCGAGCCCGCACTCCACACAGGCGACACGGATCCGAGGGGCTTCGAGTGGATCGACGCCAACGACTGGGAGCAGAGTGTCATATCATTCCTGAGGAAGGACGTGGATGGGGAGGGGGTCGTGATGGTCGTCTGCAACTTCACCCCTGTCCCGAGGACCGGCTATAGGGTTGGGGCGCCGGTGGCGGGCTACTGGCGGGAGATACTGAACACGGACGCTGCGGAGTACGGTGGCTCGGGCTGGGGCAACATGGGGGGAGTCGAGGCCGAGGAGATAGGTTTCCACGGAAGGCCCGCCTCCCTCCCGCTCACACTCCCACCACTGGCCTGCCTGTATCTTAAGCCCAAGGAAGATGCTGAGCGGAGAGGGATAAACAGGGGCGTCGCTCACCTCGCGCTATAAGTTTTTTGAGGGGCTGAGCGGTCTATTGGGCGATGAGTTCTGAAAAGTGGGAGGGCTACTCGGGCCTCCTGCTCGAGATGATTAGGGGCGCGGGCTGCGAGGTCGGAGACGAGGTCGAGGTCGAGAGGCCTGATGGCTCGAGGTTCCGGGGGCTCCTCATGTCTAAAACCGAGCTCTCCGCCGAGAACATAATAGTCATCAAGCTCCCCAACGGCTACAACGTGGGTGTCGCAGTCGACCCTTCCTGCAGGATCAGGAGGATAGCGCCGGGCCGCCGGCCGGCCTTCACAAGGCCGCCAACTCCGCCCCAGAAGCCAGACCTCCCGAGGGTCAGGGTGATAGGCACGGGCGGGACGATCGCCAGCAGAGTGGACTACAGGACAGGCGCCGTTAGGCCCGCAATCTCCTCCGAGGACCTTGTCTCGCTTGTCCCTGAGCTCTACGACGTGGCCTACGTAGAGGCTGAGGTTCTCCTCTCGGTCTACAGCGAGGATCTTACGGTGAAGGAGTGGGAGCGGATCGCGGAGAGGGTCTACCAAGTGGTTAGGGAGGGAGGGAGGGGTGTTGTCCTGACCCACGGGACAGACACGATGCACTACACGGCGGCCGCCCTGAGCTTCGCCCTCCAGAGGCCGCCGGTCCCGATAGTTCTGGTGGGTGCGCAGAGGAGCAGCGATAGGCCCTCGAGCGATGCGGCAACCAACCTTATAGCAGCGGTCTGGACCGCCGCCAGGGCTCCGTTCGGCGAGGTCGTGCTCGCGATGCACTCTTGGCACTCGGACGATGAGGTCGCGATACATCGAGGCACTCGCGTCGTCAAGATGCATACGAGCAGCAGGAACGCCTTCAGGAGCGTCAACGCCGGCCCGCTCGCGCTATACAGGTCCGGCTCCCTCGAGATTCTCGACGCGGACTACCATCCCCGCGGGCTGGACGGCTTCGTCTATGCACCGGGCTTCAGCGACAGGGCCGCCCTCGTGAAGTTTTATCCCTCGATGGGGCCGCAGATCCTAGAGTACCTTGAGGCGAGCGGGTTCCGGGGGGTGGTGATAGAGGGGACCGGGCTGGGCCATGTCGCTAGGAGGTGGATACCCGTGATCAGGAGACTCACCGATTCAGGCTTCTTCGTGGGGATGTGCTCCCAGTGCAGGTTCGGCCGCGTCAACATGCGGGTCTACAACACGGGGCGCGACCTCCTAGCTGCTGGGGTGACACAGCTCGAGGACATGCTTCCAGAGGTGGCCCTCGTGAAACTTATGTGGACCCTGAGCCGCGTCGGCGACCTAGAAGGTGTTCGGGAGCTGATGTTGCGGCCCATCGCCGGCGAGATCGGCGCCAGGATCCTACCGGAGGTGGCTTGCAACTGGACTACAAGGAGCTAGGCCTGAGGGTCGGCCTCGAGATACATAGGCAGCTCGACACTAGGAGGAAGCTCTTCTGCCCCTGCAGCACCTCCCCTCCCCTCCGTGGGGGGGCGAGGATCGAGGTCGCGCGGTACCTTAGGGAGACACAGAGCGAGCTCGGGGAGGTCGACCAGGCGGCGAGGTTCGAGTCGAGAAGGATGCGGAGGATCGTCTATCTCTCAGACCCCTCGGCGACGTGTCTTGTGGAGCTGGACGAGGAGCCGCCGCACCCGATCAACGAGGAGGCCGTGAGAATAGCCCTAACCGCCGCTCTGATGGTCGGTGCGAGGCCGCTCGACGAGATACACGTGATGAGGAAGATAGTTATCGACGGGTCTAACACCTCTGGGTTCCAGAGGACGTGCGTGGTAGCCCTTGGGGGAGAGATAAGGATTGGCGGCCTGCCCGTCCCGATCCAGACCATAACCCTCGAGGAGGACGCGGCGAGGATAGTAAGATCCACGCCGAGCGAGGTCGTCTACGACCTTACGAGGCTCGGGATACCGCTCATAGAGGTCTCGACGGGGCCGGTCCTCACCTCGCCACAGGAGGCTGCGAGGGCGGCCGAGGCTATAGGAAGGCTGCTGAGGGCCACGAGGGGTGTGAAGAGGGGGCTTGGAACCGTCAGGCAGGACCTCAATATCTCGGTCCGCGGAAGCGGCCTCATGGAGGTTAAGGGCGTCCAGGAGCTCGAGCTGATCCCCAGGGTAGTGGAGTTCGAGGCGAGGCGCCTCAAGCACCTACAGGATGTGATGGCGGAGCTGGGGAGGCGGGGGGTCTCCCCAAGCCTCGTCGAGTCCCAGCCCATCCAAGATGTAACAGAGGTCTTCAGGGACACGGGTAGCCGCGTGATTCGAAGAAAGCTGACCGAAGGGGGTGTTGTGCTCTGCCTGAGGCTCCCGGGCTTCGAAGGCCTCCTGAGGGGCGATGGCGAGGTGAGGCTGGGTAGGGAGCTGGCGGGATACGCGAAGGCGTGGGGAGGAGTCGAAGGGATATTCCACTCGGACGAGCTTCCCGGATACGGCGTCTCGGAGGACGAGGTACGCTCTGTCAGGGCTCTGTGCGGGGCAGGAGAGGGCGACGCCTTCGTCCTAGTGGCTGACGAGAGAGGGAGGGCCCGCGAGGCGCTGGAGGCCGTTAGGACAAGGGCTGCCCAGGCCTGCTACACAATACCTGACGAGACGCGGGGCGCCCTCCAAGACGGCACCACAGTCTACCTGAGGCCACGCCCCGGGGCTGCCCGGATGTACCCCGAGACCGACATACCTCCCTTCAGGGTCTCGCCGAGCCTACTAGCCGAGATAGCCCGAGACCTTCCCCCACCCCTCGAGAAGGTCGCCGAGGACCTCATGAGGCGTCATGGTCTGAGCAGCCAGCTGGCGTGGGAGCTGATAGACGAGGAGAGGGTCGAGGAGTTCGAGAGCATCGTTGGGCTAGGCATAGCGCCCAGCGTGGTAGCGAGCGTCCTGACCGAGGGGCTTAAGCAGCTCAGGAGGGAGGGGGTCCCCGTCGAGAACCTCGACACAGAGAGGATCGCCGGCTATTTCAGGCTCGTCAGCGAGGGCGTGACCGCGAAGGAATCAGCCCTACAGGTCCTGGCCGAGCTGAGCAGGGACCCCACGCTGCGCCCAGAGGAGGCGGTGGACAGGCTGGGGCTGAGGGCCCCGCCCCTTGAGGAGGTCAGACAGTTCATCGACCAGCTTATCCGCGGGGTTCCCACGGAGGAGAGGGGTAGGGCAACTGGAAGACTGATGGGCGAGCTTATGAAAAAGTATAGAGGGAGGATAGACGGCTCGCTCCTCAACAAACTCCTCCTAGAGAGGATCTCGGCCAGCTAGGCCTCGCCTGGGTCACCCTCGTGCAGGGGCTCGCCCCGCGATATCATCTTGAGCGCCGTGTATACTGCGAGGAGCGCGGTGGGAGCCGCGAGCTCCGTCGGGAGTGTGATGGCAGGCGCGAGGTCTATGACCAGGTCGGCGGCCCTATAGACGCCCTTCGGAATCCCTTCCCTAGAGCCGAAGAGGAAGTTGATACGCCTCGCAGACCTGTAGAGCTCGAGGAGCATCTCAGCGGATCTATGAAGCTCTACACCTTCGGGCTCGAAGACGACTAAGGGCTCGCCGCGCCTGGCCCTGACGAGCTGGTACAGGTCTTGGACCAGGACCTCTACTGGGTTGGGTTTCCTCGCATAGGTTCGCGCCTGGACCTTCAGCCGGCTCTCCCTACCCTCAAGGACGCCTTGGATGAACTCTGCGAGGGCGCCGGCCTCGACGGGCTCTGAGGGAGCAATCACCAGCTCCCCGACCTCGAAGGACTGGGCGGCTCTCCCGATCCTAGAGCCCATCTCTCTGCAGGACTTTGGTGGGCCGAGGTAGGGCATCTGGACAACGCTGATTCTCCTGAAGAAGGGATGCGCCTCCGTCTTCCCCGGCCCCATCTTAGACCACTCCAGCGCGCCATCGTAGACCGATACGTATGCCTCGTCTCCGACGATCTCTATCCTCACGACCTTGTCGGGCTCGTCCAGATCAACGGGGGCTCCCAGCTCCTTCTGAATAGCCGCGCCGACGGCCACGTTGACGTCGAGGCTGGTGAAACCGTGTCTTCCCCTCCTCACGGTCCTGACGGCGAAGGTCTCCCCACTGGAGATCAGGCCGCCGACGGCCCGCAGGGCCTTCTCAGCTATGTCTCCGATAGTGGCCCTAGCTGTCTCTAGCACCCGGTAGACGTGCTCAGCCTCTAGGACCTCGGAGCTTATCGCGGAGGCCAGCGCCTCGGGCTCCCTACAGCTCTTTACGCAGACCAGCCCCGCATAGCCGCCGGGTTTGGCGATGACCTCGGCCGACGGGTCGAGCTCAAGTATCCTAGATGCGCAGACCTCCTCGAGCCCCAGCGCCGTCTTGACCAGAATCTCCATTACCCCCTACTCGATTAGGACCTTGTCGATCTTGAAGTGTCTCTTAGCCATCTTCCTGACGAGGTCGACGTTCCTTCCTCCCTTACCTATCGCGAGGGCCTTCTTCGCGGGGTCGACCTTTATTATGGCTACCGTTGCCCCGTTGTTTTCCTGGACGATCTTCACCTCCTTCACCTCGGCGGGCTTCACGGCGTTTATGAGGAAGGAGGCGGCGTCCCCCGAGTACTCGACCACCTTCAGCCTCTTCTTCAGTATGTTTGAGAGCTCCTGCACCTTCAGTCCGCCCCTACCCACGGCCCTCCCGATCTCTCCTTCACTCACGAGGAAGACGATCAGGTCCTCCTCAGCTAGGCAGTCAAGCACGGTCGCGCCCGTGTAGCTCTGGAAGAGAGAGACGAGGCGCAGCTCGTTCTCCGTTAGCTTCACTTCGCCGCCAGTCAATCCTGACCGCCTAGGATCGAGGAGTTGCCCGGATCTATGACCGATAGGGTCGAGACCCAGAAGGGCTTGCCGACAGCCTTTCCGAGCTCTCTCGAGTCTATGTCGGCGTATATCACTTGGACGCCGGAGGCCCTCGCCGCGATCTCCATCATGGTCCTAAGCCTTGAGGGGCAGTTGCTAGCCAGTATAACAGCCTTCGCCGCGCCCCTGAGCACGCTGAGATAGCTCTGCCTAAAGCCGACGATGTATTTCCCAGTCATCCTCACGACGCCGAGCTCCCTTCTAAGATCCAGTATAGAGGGATTCTTATGTCCTTTAATCGATTCTTGAGTCGTCATGTCTTCCTATGTCGTACCATTTGTTAGATTACTTCCTATATATGTATTACCATCGTATTGTAGGATAGTGTCCGGATAAGGTGTTATGTTTAAAGGCCGCTTGATGCGTCTTTGTTTGTATGGATGTTGTGGCCCTGGTCTCGGGCTGTTTTAGGCGTAGTAAAAAGGTAGGGAGGTTGGTCCTAGCAGTGTTGGACTACATGCTTCATGGTAGCTGTAGGAGGGTTTCTAGGGTCCTTAGCATGGATTCGGAGCCGATAAGCAGGTCGGCGGTACACTACCTCGCCAGGAAGGTATCTGAGGTCAGGGTTGCTACTGAGCCTAGGTTAGGTGTATAGCTGTTGATGAAACCAAGCTATCAGTTAAAGGAGTCCACGTGTATGTTTGGTCTGCTGTAGACGTAGATTCAAAGGAATTACTGGCTCTAGAGGCTTCATATGGTAGGAGTAGCCTAAACGCATTATCATTCCTCAAGAAAGCATTAAAGATGTGTACTAACAAGCCGTTGGTATTGGTTGATAGGGGTCCATGGTATAGGTGGGCGTTTGAGAGGCTTGGACTAGAGTATAGGTGTGAGAGGTTCGGCATGAGGAACAGGGTAGAGAGGTTCTTCAGATATCTTAAGGAGAGGACAACGGTATTCCACCGCAAGATGAGCGCGAGAAACCACATACAGGGAGTAAACAACCTAAAGCTATTCCTAAACCTATTCACGATATACTATCAGGCCGTGAGGACAGAAGGTGGGTGAAAAATGCTTATTTGGACACTATCGGGGACGTGATGCGAAGTCTTTTATATATCCCGTCGGCCCGCTTAATGCTTGATGCAGAGCACTAGAAAGGGGACTGAGTACAGCACCGAGAGATTTGCCGGAATACTTAACAGTCCTCATAGGTCTTTCTTGTGGTCTGTTGGACTAGACCCCAGCGACATAGGGAAGCCTCTCGTAGGAGTAGTTACCGCGTGGAGCGAGTCGGGCCCGTGCAACTTCCACACGCTCGGCTTGGCGGGCTACGCGAAGCAGGGTCTGCGTGAGGCGGGGTGCGCCGCATTAGCGATGCCGACTATTGTGGTGAACGACAATATCTCGATGGGTACGCCGGGTATGAGGTATAGCCTGGTCAGTAGGGAGTTAATCGCCGACAGTGTTGAGGCGCAGATAGTGGCCCACGCATACGACGGGTTTGTGGCGATTGGTGGCTGTGATAAGACACAGCCTGGCCTTATTATGGCTATGGCGAGGATAAACCGGCCCTCCATCTACATGTATGGTGGGTCGGCAGAGCCTGGCTTCATTGGTGACAAGAAAGTAACGATAGAGGATGTCCACGAGTATGTAGGGGCATACATTTCGGGGAAAATCTCGGAGCAGCAGCTGCTCCAAGTAGAACTGGCCGCTCATCCTACATATGGGGCCTGCGCCGGCCTCTTCACAGCAAACACGATGGCGCTGCTGAGTGAGGCTCTAGGGGTGGCGCTTCTCGGAAGCTCTAGCCCCACAGCAACGTCGTCAAGGCGAGCGATATATGCCTACGAGACCGGGAAGGCCCTGGGAAACCTCCTAGAGAATGATATTAAGCCGCGCGACATACTCACCTACGAGGCCCTCAGAAACGCGATAACCGTTCTCATGGCTTCGGGAGGCTCGACAAACGGCGTCCTCCACCTATTGGCGATAGCTCACGAGGCGGGGGTAAGGCTGGCGCTCGACGATTTCGACGAGATCTCCCGCAAAACCCCCTACATACTCAACATGAGGCCGGCGGGCGAATACGTCATGATGGATCTGGACAGAGTCGGAGGAGCGCCTCTGATCCTTAAGAAGCTCTTAAAGGCGGGGCTGATAGACGGTGACGTCCTAACAGTCTCGGGGAAAACTCTGGCCCAGAGCCTTAACGAGTATCCACTCCCAAGCGTCCCCCACGAACACATCGTAAAGGATCCCTCAAGACCAATTAAGCCAACGGGCGGGATAAGGATCCTTCGCGGGTCTCTCGCCCCCGAGGGGGCTGTCGTGAAGGTGGCTGCAACAGGCGTCACCACATTCAAAGGACCTGCGAAAGTTTTTGACGACGAGGAAGACGCCTTTAGAGCCATCCGCGATGGAGCCGTAAAGGAGGGCGACGTCCTCGTGATCAGGTATGTCGGGCCGAAGGGGGCGCCCGGCATGCCCGAGATGCTTAGGGTCACTGCGGCCCTCGCGGGGGCAGGGCTGGGGGAGAAGGTGGCCATGGTTACTGATGGTAGGTTCAGCGGAGCTACCAAGGGGATTATGGTTGGGCACGTCTCGCCGGAGGCCGCGGTCGGAGGCCCATTAGCGGTCGTCAAGGACGGCGATATGATACTTATTGACACAGAGAAGGGTGTTCTAGACCTACTGCTCCCGGAGGCGGAGATTGAGAGGAGGGTTAAGAGTCTGGTCCTGAAGCCTCCGAAGGCCACGTCGGGCCTGCTCGCCAAGTACGCCTCCCTAGTGGCCTCCGCATCCATCGGGGCTGTGACTCTGCCGAGGCTCTGACCATCCCGAGGCATGTACCGCATATCAGTCATCCAGGGGGATGGTATAGGGCCCGTCGTCGTCTCCCACACCGTCAGGATACTCAGCAGGGTATTAGAAGGGCTCGGAGTGGCATTCGAGCTAGTCGAGGCGCCTGCAGGTGACAAGGTGGCTGCCGAGAGTGGCGAGCCTCTCCCGAACGACTCGATCCAAAGAATCGCCGCATCGGACGCCTGCCTAAAGGGTCCTGTCGGCGAGACAGCCAGGGATGTCATAGTGTATCTTAGGCAAAGGCTCGACCTCTACGCCAACATAAGGCCATTCAAAACCTACGCGGGCGTTAGGACATACTGGAGCGGTGTGGACCTCGTTATCGTGAGGGAGAACACTGAGGATCTGTATAAGGGCGTGGAGGATATTGGCCTTGACCACGCTGTCTCTCTGCTAGTCATCACGCGGAGAGGGACCGAGAGGATTGCGCGTGTTGCTCTAGAGATGGCTATGGGTAGACGCAGAAAGGTCACGATCGTGCATAAGGGAAACGTCCTCGCCTCTTACAGATATTTCCGCGACATAGCGACAGAAGTGCTGAGCGGCTCCGGGGTGGAGGTGGATGAGATGTACGTCGATAATGCTGCTTACCAGTTGGTGGTGAATCCATCCGCGTTCGACGTCGTACTCACACCCAACATGTTTGGGGACATTTTGTCAGACCTGGCCGCCGGTGTTACTGGCTCGATCGGTATAGCCGGCTCAGCCAACATAGGGGACCGCCACGGGATCTTCGAGCCTGTCCATGGGTCAGCCCCAGGCCTCGCTCCCTCTCTTGCCAACCCTATAGCTACAATTCTCTCAGCATCCTACCTGCTGAGCTGGCTTGGGGGGAAGAGGCGCGATGATAAGCTCTTGTCGGCGGGTAGGGCCATCGAGTCGGCCGTCTCGGAGCTCCTTGACAAGGGATCAGTTCTGACTCCTGACCTAGGCGGATCAGCGACCGGTCAAATGGTCGCAGACGAGATCTTGCGGATAGCTCTCGCCAAGCTCGGCCTATCCTGATGGCGCGCCTCATAGCCCTATATACCGGAGGGAAAGACTCCACCCTCGCGGTCCAGAAGGCTCTTGAGGCGGGGCACGAGATAGCCCTCCTACTAACCACGCGGCCATCGACAGAGGATTCCTGGATGTTCCACACAGCATGCCTCGGCGTCCAGCACATCCTTGCCAAGTCTATGGGGCTGGAGCACGCCTACGTGCAAGTAAGCGGCGAGAGGGAGAGGGAGGTGGAGGGGCTCGCCGACCAGGTGGCAAGGATCGCCAAAGAGTATGGTGCAGACGGCATACTCAGCGGAGCCATAGCGAGCCGTTACCAGAAGAGCAGGATAGACAACCTGGCAGCCAAACTCGGCCTACTTCACTTGGCTCCGAACTGGGGAGCCGAACCCCGACGGATACTAGAAGAGCTGCTCGCAAGGAGGTATCGGGTAATGATCGCCGCGGTCAGCACCGCTGGGCTAGGTAGCGAATGGGTTGGGAGATGTCTGGACAGGGGAAGCGTCGACGAGTTGCTCAGGCTTTCCGAGCGCTGGGGGTTCAACCCTGCCGGCGAGGGTGGCGAATATGAGACCCTAGTGCTCGACGCGCCCATCTACAGGATGCCCCTCAGCGTCGAGTATACACTGGTGTGGCTCGGAGACCGGGGACATATTAAAATTTCTAGAGCCATGCTAGTCGAGAAGACCGGCTGAAGCTATTCCCAGTATATCGAGGACGATATCGCGCGTGAGGCCCCAGACGACAACTTCTTCCCAGACCAACGCCGGAACCCTCCGCCTTCCCTCCCATGTCTCTACAGACCTCTCCTCTTCCCTGAAACCTTGGAGGGGGACCCACCTGTAGTCGGAGAGCTCATCAGAGAGTCTCGCCTCTCGTTTCCCAATAGAGTAAACGACTATTGGGTGGACCCTTATACGTGGAATTAGAGACGAGCTGCGGGGAAAGAGCCAGCCCACGAGCCTCATGGAGGATAAGTCGATTCCCGTCTCCTCAAGAACCTCACGCCGAGCCGTGTAGAGCAAGTCACTATCGCCAACCCTCCAAAACCCCCCGGGAAGCGCCCAATTACCGCTCCAGGGGTCTCCCCGCCTCTCCGCTCTCCTGACCACAAGGATGTCTCCGCTGGATGTCAATATCGCTGCGACCGCAGCCTCTCCTATCCCACCGCTCGGGGCCTCCGCTCTAACGCGCTCTCTAGTTCTTTGGTCCACCGGAACCGCAGATTAGCTCTTGATGGAATGATATTTGAGGATGAGCTTAGCTAAATATAGGGTAGTGGAGAGCGGTTGAAGTCAATCTACGACGGCCTATGCCCAAACTGCGATGCGGCGATTTTAGACGAGGAGCTAGTTAAATATGGGGTCTGCCGTTCATGCCTAATCGGGGTCGAGAAGGGGCGGGTCGTCGAGATAAAGTCTGGGAGGTACTCCGAGATCCTTCAGCTCCACAAGAAGGTCTCAGAGTTTGAGGAGTTTTTCCAGAGACTCGTCGGTTCTAGGCCCTGGTCCCTTCAGAGAACGTGGATAAAGAGGGTTTTGCTGGGAAGAAGCTTCTCCATAGTCGCGCCTACTGGGACCGGAAAAACAACTTTCTGCCTGGTCACGGCCCTACATAACGCGCTCCAAAACCAGAAGTCATACATCTTGGTCCCCACGAGCCTACTTGTCCAGCACATTCTTGACCGCGCCGCCTCCTACACCCAGCTCCTATCTCCACACAAGCCGCGAGTAGTCGGATACTACTCCTCGATGCGGAAACGCGAAATGGAGGAAGCGATCAAAAAAATACAGGCCGGAGATTTCGATATAATTGTCACGACTGACAGATTTCTATACTCGCGCTTCGACCTAATCAAGGATAAGAGGTTCAAATTCATATTCGTCGATGATGTAGACTCGTTCCTTAAGTCTCCCCGAAACATCGATAAGGTTCTCAACCTGATGGGCTTTAGTGAGGCTCAGATCGAGAGGCTCTTGGCTGAGGAAGATAACCCACGCGCGGAGGGCCCGGGCACCCCCCAAGACCCTAAGACCTCCGCGAAGCCTGAGAGCGTCTTGATAGTGGCGGGTGCGACGGTTCGTGGAAGGAGAACGAAGAGGGTGAAACTCTTCAGGAAGGCCCTAAACTTCGAGCCCGGCAGCAAAATCGACATAGTTAGAAATATAGCAAATCTTTACCTGAGGCCTAGCAAAGATATCGAAAGTCAAGTGGAGGAGCTGATCAGGAGACACGGTGGGGGATGCCTCGTATTCGTCCCTCAGTCAGGGGGCCTGCAGCTGGCGAAGACCCTGGCCAGACACCTTAACCAGAGCGGGATCCCCTCCTATGCCTACGAGCGGATGAACCCCAAGATGCTTGAGAGATTCGTCAGGAGGGACTACGAGGTCCTAATAGGCGTTGCGAGCACGAGAAGCCCCTTAGCGCGGGGAATTGATCTACCGGAGAGAATCAGGTATGTGATATTTGCGGGTGTTCCGAGACGCGAGCTACTTGTCTCATGGAACGAGTATAGGCCCTCGGCCCTGCAGAGCGTGATAAGGTATCTTATGCCGATTCTTGAGGAGGGGTATAGGAGCGAGGTCTTAGCAGTCTCGGGAATGCTCTTCAAATGCATACCGACGCGGGCTGACGTCCTTGAGGAGGTCAGAAAAGCCTTGGAGAGCGGTAAAGAACCAGAGGGCTTCGCCGGCTACGTCTACAGAGCAGTGAAGAGGGCTCGAGAGCTTCTGCGCAGCGCCATCCAAGAGGGGGAGATCAGGAGGATAGCGGAGATGCACGACCTTAGGCTAAGGGTTAGCGATCAGGGGTTTTCAATAATCCTCCCAGACATAGATGGCTATGTACAGGCCTCGGGCAGGGCATCGAGGCTGTACGCTGCCGGCATAACGCGAGGCGTATCCATAGTCTTAGTTGACGACGAGAAGGCCTTCAGGGGCCTTATGCGTGGACTCGAATCCCTCTACGAGGAGGAGTTCAGAGAATACTCCGAGTCCATTGCGGCAGAGGAGTTCAGGAAGTGCGACGAGGATAGACAGAGGATCCGCCAGATTATGGAGGGCCGCATACCAGTCGGCGACGTCGACCTCTTACGCTCGGCCCTAGTCATAGTCGAGTCTCCGACCAAGGCCCGCACACTCTCATACTTCTTCGGCTCCCCTTCTAGGCGCGAGATCGATGGACTCACAGTCTTCGAGTCGATGGGTGAGGGCTACGTTGCGTGCTTTGCCGCGTCTCAGGGGCATGTTGTGGATCTCTCCACGGAGAGTGGTTTTCACGGAGTCCTTCTGGAGGGGGTGGATTATGTGCCGGTCTATACGACGATCAGGAAGTGCGCTAGATGTGGTGCCCAGTTGACGAGCGGTGATGCATGCCCCAACTGCGGCTCAACAAATTTGTATAGTAAGAAGGGGATCATAGAGGCTCTTAGAAGCCTTGCGCTGGAGTTTGACGAGGTGCTGATCGCTACGGACCCCGACTCGGAGGGGGAGAAAATAGGATACGACCTATACGTGAGCGTCAACCCCTTCAACAGGAATATCAAGCGTCTCGAGCTTCACGAGATAACTAGACGCGCCCTTAGGGAGGCGTTGAGGTCGCCGAGGGATATCTCCCTCCCGCTTGTCGAGGCGCAGGTCGTGAGGCGGATAGAGGACCGCTGGGTGGGATTCGAGCTTAGCCGCAGACTATGGGAGCACTTCGGTAGGAAGACCCTCTCGGCTGGGCGGGTCCAGACCCCAGTCCTAGGCTGGATCATTCAAAGAATGGAAGAGGCGAAAAAGAGGAGGATCATGGCTTTGCTGAGGCTTGAGGACGGCACGGAGCTGGAGCTAGTTGAACCGCCGAGGGTCCAAGAAATGGCCGCACTCTTCAAGGAGAATGCGTTATACATCGAGGTCTCGGTTGAGGGAGTTTCTGAGGAAGAGGTCCTACCACCACCCCCCTACACAACTGACTCCCTTCTCCGCGACGCCTCAATAATTCTCAAGATGGGAGCCTCTGAGACGATGCGTGTAGCCCAAACCCTCTTCGAGTCAGGACTAATAACATATCACCGCACAGGCTCTACCTACGTCTCTACGACAGGGATCAGTGTCGCGCGGACATATATCGAGGAGAACCATAGCGGCTTCTTTTCTCCCAGACATTACGGCGCCCCTGGAGCTCATGAGTGTATTAGGCCGACGAAGCCGCTGAACAGGCGGCAGCTAGAGTTTTACGTCCAGTCGGGGATGCTCAGGATACCGGCGAGGCTCGAGAGCGAGGAACTCGGCCTTTACGACCTAGTATTCAGGCGCTTCATCGCGAGCCAGATGACCAGCGCCAGGGTCCAGAAGAGCATATATAGGATCAGGGTTGGGGGCGAGGTTCTGAGGCTTGAGAGACTTACGGGTATCGCGAGCCCAGGCTTCACGCTGGTTTATCCCTCGGTCAGGATCGAGAAGCAGCTCCCCATAGGTGTCCAGAAGGTTGTCGATCTCACGCTGAGGAAGGTTCCGGCTGCTCCGCTATTCAGGGAGGGAGACCTGATTAGCTTGATGAAGGAGAGGAGCATCGGCAGACCAAGCACGTACGCCCACATAATCGGTATCCTCTATAAGAGAGGCTACATCTTCCAGAACCGGGGAAGATTATTGGCGACCAATCTGGGCAAGAGGGTCTACGATTTCTTGACGTCGAATTATGGTCACCTCGTCTCGGAGGAGCTGACAAGGAGGCTAGAGGCTCTGATGGACGAGGTTGAGTCGGGCAGGGTAAGCTATCTTGATGTCCTGCGAGACCTTCATAGGGAGATTCTGCCGATCGCAACCGGAGCGGCCTAGGATAGGGGTTATATTTTCTGTCTTGGACCTAACGCGGCTCTTGAAATACTCGCGGAGACCTATTCCTTTAGAACGGTCTTGCGCCGGTCGGCGCTAAAGGTTTTTTCGGCGGCGTAGAGACCGGCTCCAACTATAACCATAATTTGAAGTAATGAAGGGGAAAGAGGGAAGGGGTTGTTAGGCCTCAACCCGACTTTAGAGAACCCAGAAGGCCGGAAGGGTTAATATAAGCTGCCACACAACTCACAGGAGAAGAGACTCAAAATTCTCCTGCGAGTTGTGGGTTATTTATTAGATCCGCTCCAGCCTCCTGGGTTTTTCTCCGTCAGGCTTGAGCAATAATCCCGGCCTTCTGGGTCTTCAAGTCTTCTTCTATGTCCCTGCCATTTGTCCTGTATCCCTTTATGCTTAGTGTCGGTGTCTCGAGTGCGTGTCTAGCCTTTGTTTTGTGGTAGTGGGTCTTCCCATCCCTATCCCATAGGCCGAAATAGTTCCTGACCCTACACCAAG
>Ga0079992_151865_pt1 | contig 21970 bp, 14 predicted proteins | sample FaiFalFF_MnMetaG_3_FD_69197 | JGI IMG/M metagenome (GOLD analysis project Ga0079992, IMG submission 69197) | Freshwater microbial communities from Yellowstone National Park, Wyoming, USA - Fairy Falls B (FF_Mn_B) MetaG (SPADES assembly) (version 2) | ecosystem: Environmental > Aquatic >... | reverse complement strand
GCAACAGGTCAAGCAGGCTCTCCTGCGGGGTTTGGTCTACAACCTTCGGCGGGCCGTTGCGGTAGCGGGGATTTTTTCGCGTCTTTGGGTTCATCGGCTCTTCCCCGTGGGTCGACGGCCGTTAGAAATGCTTACGGCATCCCCACTCCCATGAGGTTTTCGACGGAGCAACTAAGGAGAACTTCGGGCGCCTCCGGCCTTCCCAGCCGCCTACGATTTTTCACGTCACCCACTGGAAGGCAGGGTCCCAATGGATTCACCGCATCCTCCGATCCTGCGTGCCGGACCTGATCGTCGACCCCCAAATCGACAATGTGCAGTTTTTGCGGGAGCCTATCCGACCGGGAAAAGTCTACCCCACGGTGTACGTAACCCGCGAGGAATTTGAAAGCGTGCGTCTCCCGGATCATTGGCGTCGGTTCGTGATCGTCCGAGACTTACGAGATACGCTCGTGTCCGCGTACTTTAGCATCCGGTACAGTCATCCCGTCGTCGATGCCCGTATTGCCCGATGGCGGGCAGCCTTAGCGTCTATGGACGTAGAAGACGGCCTAATCTATCTTATCGACGAATGGCTCCCCCTTTGTGCTCGAATCCAGGCGTCTTGGGTCGAATCTGGAGAGCGCTTGATCCACTATGAAGACTTACTGGAGCACGATGTCGAGATCCTGGAATCCGTCCTGATTGATGAATGCCAGCTTCCCGTCTCCCGGGAGTGCCTCCGGCAAGCTATTGTGGCGAATCGCTTTGAGCACGTGACAGGGGGACGCCCTCGAGGTCAAGAGGATCTGAGAGCCCACGAACGAAAGGGCATCGTCGGGGACTGGCGGAATTACTTCACTGATAGAGTGAAGCGTGTTTTCAAGGACCGTTACGGGAGGCTTTTAATAATGACGGGCTATGAGAAAGACCAGGACTGGTAGCCGAGCCGTGCACTCGGCATGGACGGGGAGAAAAGGCTGAATGCGGATTGATTGCCTGCCTATCGAAGCCGTCCTGGCGGCCTATGACGTCGTCAGCCGACTGTATCCTTACGTCCCGCCCCTGAGCCTTTGGAGATCCTGGGAATATGCCGCCTACCAGCGCTTTTCGCTCCCCGAGCCGGTCCTGGACGTCGGTTGCGGGGACGGCCAGTTCTTTCGACTCGTCTGGCCCCACGTCCGGGAAGCCGTCGGGGTGGACATCGATCCCCGCGTGGCCGAGGCCGCCCGGGCTTCCGGCGTCTACCGGGAGGTCCACGTCGGGCCCGCCCATGCGCTCCCCTTCCCCGACGAGTCCTTCGCCGCCGCCTTCGCCAATTGCTCCCTGGAGCATATGGATCATTTGCCGGAAGTCCTTCGAAGTGTCGCCCGATGTCTCCGACCGGGGGCTCCCTTCCTACTGAGCGTGGTGACGGACAAACTCGTGGAGTGGGCGACGTTGCCGCTCCTGGTCGAGACCGTCGGGGAGCCGCAACGGGCCCGTAGCCTACAGGCGGAGTACGAAGCCTTCCATCACTTGGTTAATCCGCTCCCGCCCGAGGGCTGGGTCCGGGCCCTGGAGGCGGCCGGCTTTGAGGTCGACGTTTACATCCCCATCGTCCCCGAAATGACCAGCCGGCTGTTTCTCCTACTGGACCACCTGTGGCACGTCCGCCGTCCGCCCGGAGAAGTCGGAGACGTCTTATACGCCCGGCTCCGGCAGATCCCCCACTTCCCCCAGGCCTTCCGTCAGGTCCTGCTGGGCTTCCTGCAAATGGAAAGGGACCTATCGGTCGGAAGCGGGGCCGTCTTTTACGCCCGGAGGCGGCCATGAAGAGGCCGGTGGCGTGCTGGTGCGGTCATACAGACCTGGAGCCCTTTTCTCCCGACTACCTGCGGTGTCCGGCCTGCGAGACCCTCGTGTACGCTCAGATGCCCGACCCGACCATCGCCCGGGTCACGGACGATGCCCATGATTTCTACGGCCGGGAATACTGGCTCTCCTATCAGGAGAAAGTGTTGGGCTACGCGGATATCACGGTTCGAGCCCGAACGGACTTGCCGGAGCGTTGCCTCTACTGGCTCCGGGCTTTCCTGAAGTACAGACTGCCGCCCGGCCGGGTCCTGGAGCTGGGGAGCGGCCACGGCGGCTTCGTGGCCCTGCTCCGCTGGGCCGGGTTCGACGCCGTCGGCCTGGAACTCAGCCCCTGGGTCGTGGACTTCGCCCGACGGACCTTTGACGTCCCGATGCTCTTAGGCCCTGTCGAAGATCAGGCCCTGGCGACCGGGTCCCTGGACGGCATCGTCCTCATGGACGTGCTGGAGCACCTGCCGGACCCCGTCGGGACGATACAGCACTGCTTGCGTCTCCTGAAGCCGGATGGCATTTTTCTGATCCAGACGCCTCGCTACCCGGAGGGCAAGACCTATCCGGAAATGGTCGAGCAAAAAGACCCCTTCTTGGAGCAGTTAAAGCCGAAAGAGCATCTCTATTTGTTCAGTATGACGTCGATTCAGACCTTCTTCCGACGGCTGGGCGTCGAGGATATCCGGTTTGAGCCGCCTATCTTTGCCCACTACGACATGTTCCTCGTCGCATCCCGGTCTCCCATCCGGTCTCACACGGCGGAAGCCATCGAGCAGACCTTGAGCCGAACCCCCACCGGCCGGATGGTCCTGGCCCTATGGGACCTCGACCGGCAGTACCGGGACCTCTATGCCCGTTACATGGACGTCGAGGCCGACCGGGCCGCCCGTCTGGAGGTCATCCAGCGTCAGGCCGAGGAGCTGGGCCGCCTCCAGGGGGAGCACGCCGAACTCCAGGCCCGCCTGCAGGAGACCCAGGCCTACCTGGCCCACGTCGAGGCCGACCGGGCCGCCCGTCTGGAGGTCATCCAGCGTCAGGCCGAGGAGCTGGGCCGCCTCCAGGGGGAGCACGCCGAACTCCAGGCCCGCCTGCAGGAGACCCAGGCCTACCTGGCCCACGTCGAGGCCGACCGGGCCGCCCGTCTGGAGGTCATCCAGCGTCAGGCCGAGGAGCTGGGCCGCCTCCAGGGGGAGCACGCCGAACTCCAGGCCCGCCTGCAGGAGACCCAGGCCTACCTGGCCCACGTCGAGGCCGACCGGGCCGCCCGTCTGGAGGTCATCCAGCGTCAGGCCGCCCTCATCCAAGATCTGCAGGACCGATTGAAGAGGGCAGAGATTCTCCTGCAGAGAGCTTTGACGCTTCGGAGCAGTCGCTTGTATTATGTGGCTCGTCGAGTCGGCAGATGGCGATGGGTAGAACGCCTCTTGCAGGACATTGAAGCGCTATTGGCATCGAACCACCCTAAAGGGGAAGGTGTCCCGTCGGGAGATGGCGACCATGGCGGTGATTCGCGAGGAGAAGGTTCGTCTCATTAACTCTGTCCGCCGGTACCACTCCATTGAGATCGAGCCGGGCCTGGTCACGCCGGGCCGGGTGCCCCTTTCGTATCTGCAGGACATGCTCCGGTACCTTCAGTTTCCAGAAAGCCTGGAGGGCCTGACCGTCCCGGACGTCGGGGCCTGGGACGGCTTTTTCAGCTTCGAAGCCGAACGTCGCGGAGTCCGGTGGGTCGTGGCCTTGGGCCTTCATCCCCCGGACCGGTACGGATCTGCCGTAGTGAAAAGCCTCTTAAACAGCCGTGTCGAGTACGTCCAGAGTACCGTGTACGAAATTTCGCCGGAACCCTCGGTACGTTCGACGTGGTCTTGTTTCTCGGCGTACTCTATCACCTGCGATATCCCCTGCTGGCCCTGGACCGTATCTGGAGCGTCACCGGACAGTACATGCTCCTGGAGACCCACTGTATAGACCGGCACTTCATCCTGGCGGACGGTCACGCGGTCCCCTTGGCTGACGTCGACCCCCGTCTGGAAGAGGTCCCTCTCTTTCGGTTTTATCGTCACGACGAACTCACACCCGGCGACTTCAGCAATCGGTTTGCACCTGGGTCGTCCATGTGGTATTATTTTGGGCCCTCGTCCCGCTCGCCCGAGCGGGGGGTGCGAGACAGGCCGGGGGCTTGGGTTGGGCAATTCGCCATGGACCGGCTTGTCGCATCGGGGCGGCGCTGTCGTTACGTCGTCACGACGGCACGAAGCGGGAAGAACCCCGCGGGGTTCTCATGGACTGAACCGTTCTGGCAAGTCACGGCAGGTACGGCCGAGATGAGGCGTCTGCGGGCCATCGGGTCTTGGGTGCGGCAGGTTTTCTCCAGGGGTGGGGGGTCATCTTTCGGAGCACCCCGGATATCGCCGGAAGTGGTGGCCCGGTGGATCGCCGACCATTATTTACACGACCGGCGGTTGTTTACGTTGTGGGAATCTTACGGATTTCATGTTACACCTGTACATTTTTATTCTCCCATTCCCCGGGTTTCGGACTTGAGGGACGACCTATGGGCCCGGCCCTCCGATCTCGTCGGCCTGGATATGAACGAAGCGGGTCAGCAGGCGTTTCTGGAAGAGGTATGCAGTCCGTATAGGTCTGAGTATGAAGCCTTTCCTCGAGGCCCGACGGATACAGCGTATCAGTACTATTTCAATCAAATGATGTTTCGGTCTGTAGACGCGGAGGTCTATTATTGTATGATTCGTCACTATCGGCCCCGGCGTATCGTCGAGGTCGGGGCTGGGTTTTCGACTTACGTGGCCGCCGCTGCCGTTCGGAGAAACGCCGAGGAGGGCTACGACACAGAGCTCATCGCGGTCGATCCTTATCCCGGCGAAGTCCTTCGTCGTGGATTTCCGGGCCTCAGTCGTGTGATCTCCCAGGCCGTTCAAGTGCTGGGGGTAGAGTTTTTTGGCGAATTGTGTGCTAACGATATCCTTTTTGTCGATGGGTCTCACGTCGTCCGGATTGACAGCGATGTTCGATTCATCATCCTGGAGGTCCTGCCCCGGCTGAAGCCGGGTGTTTTGGTCCATTTCCATGACATCTTCCTACCTTGGGACTATCCCCGGGCATGGGTCGTCGAGGAGCACCGTTTTTGGACGGAACAGTATTTGCTTCAAGCGTTTCTGGCCTTTAATCAGGCCTTTGAGGTCCTCTGGGCGGGGAGCTACATGCATGGACGGCATCCTGACCTGCTGAGGCGGTACTTTCCGAGTTATGACCCGACTACGGTGTGGCCCGGGAGCTTTTGGATACGACGCCGGAGATGATCCGGCTTTCCCATGCCGGCAAGACGGCCTATGGCGGGAGAGGGGGCTTTACGGATTCTTATCCTGAACGGGGACCTACCGGTCTTTCCCGGCTGGGCGGGGCATGAGTATTTACATACGACCCGCCTGGCCCGACTGGCCGGCCGAGTCGGCCTCGTGTCCATGGTCCACACGTCCGAACAGCTTGAGAAGACAAAGGTGCTGGCCGATGCCGGCGTGGACCTCTACTTATGGAGAAACCCCCTGCTCAATCAATCCGCCCCGGGGCTCGCGCGGCGGGCAGCCACAATCCTCTACAGGGTCTTGCGATCCCGGCCGGGACGTCCTTGGGACACGCTGATACAGGACATGCAATTTTGCAACCTTTCGGGCCCCCTCCTGGAGGCCCTGGCCCGGGAATCTTGGCAGGCCCTGGTCGTCGTCCAGACCCACGGCGCGCATTGGTGGGACGCCTTACCGCCCCTGCCCCTACGGGTGCTGGTGATGCACGACGTGCGGGCGCTCCTTTATGAGCGCCGGGCCCGGGCAGAGACGGGGTTGAAGCGTCTGGTCTATCGCCTGGAAGCCTGGCGTTATCGTCACTTTGAGGCCCGGTATGCCCGTCGATATGACCTGGTCGTCACCGTCTCGCCGGCGGATGAGGCCTGGGTCCGGCGACATTATGGCCTCGAGCATGTCGTGACGATTCCCATCCCTGTCGACACCGATTACTTTGCGCCCTCCTTAGAGGCCGAAGAGGCGGCCCGAATCGTGTTTACCGGGATGATGAATCATCCCCCTAACGTCGATGCGGCCTGTTTCTTTGCAGATGTCGTCTTCCCTCGGGTCCGGGCGGCCGTCCCTGAGGCGGAGTTCTGGGTCGTCGGCCGGAATCCGACCCCTCGGGTTCAGGAGTTGGCGCGTCGACCTGGTATCGTCGTGACAGGAGCCGTCCCCGACATTCGGCCTTACATAGCCCGGGCGACGGTCATCGTCGTTCCCCTACGCTTTGGGAGCGGGATGCGAAACAAGATCCTGGAGGCATGGGCGATGAATAAGTGTGTCGTTGCGACCTCCGTCGGGGCAGAGGGCTTAGAGTATCAAGACGGTGTGGACATCCTGATTGCCGATGACCCCCGGGAGATGGCTGCTCGGATCGTCCAGGTCCTTCAGGACCCCGCTCTCCGGGACCGAATTCGGCGGCAGGGTCGCGCTCGGGTCCTCCACCAGCACAACCCGGAGCGGCTGGCTCGGCGGTACTACGAGGCCCTGACCGCCCGGTGGCGGGCTAAGGGGGCAGCCGCCGAGCCGATGCGGGTTCTTATCGACTTACGCTGGATGAAGCCCGGTGTCGCCGGGGGTATCGAGCAGATCGCCCGTTCCTTCCTTGAACAGATCCTGCGATGGGATTTTTACAACTCCTACACGGTCCTCGTTCCCAGCGAGGTCCGGTACGACTTCGACACCCGTTTGCATCCCAACATTCACATCGTGGCGACGGACGCTCCCACTCGCTACGGGCGTCTGGCTTTCCGTCTCGGCCGGCGGTGGCTCTTAGCCCGTCTGGGGCTTCCAGACACTCATCCACCCGAGGTCGAAAACCTGCGTTGGCTTCACCGGCTGGACGCCCAGATCGCCCTCTCCATCCCGGGTTATATCTATCCGGACCTTTATCCCTTGGCCAACGTCCTCATCGTGCCGGACCTTCAGCACGAGTACCATCCGGAGTTCTTCTCGCCCCATCACGTTCAAGAACGGCGTCTCCTCTATACGCGGTCGATTCGCCACGCCAGGCACATCTGTGCGATTTCCGAATTCACGCGTCAGACCCTCATCGAACGGCTGGGGATTCCGGCCGAGCGGGTCACGACGACCTATCTGGCGGCCCGCCCGGCCTTCCACCCCGACAGTCCCTATCGGCACCGGCCGGACCGGGTCCTGACTCGGTACGGTCTGAGCCCTGGGAGCTATCTGTTCTATCCGGCCCACACGTGGCCTCACAAGAATCACCGGGTCTTAGTGGAAGCCCTGGCGGTCCTGCGGGAGGCCTATCGACTGGAGCCGCTCCTCGTCTGCACCGGGCAGGCCAAGGAGGCCCATGCAGAATTCCTCGAGTCGGTTCGGCGGTTTCGACTCGAACGGCAAGTTCGATGGTTGGGCTACTGTCCTGAGGCCGACATGCCCGGTCTCTACGAGGGCGCTGCCGCCTTGGTCTTTCCTTCTCTGTTTGAGGGCTTCGGGATGCCCGTACTGGAAGCCATGCATTGCGATTGTCCCGTCGTCTGTAGCCGCCGGACGAGCCTGCCCGAGGTCGCCGGGGAGGCGGCCCTTTATGTCGAAGACCCTCGGTCGGCCGAGGCGTGGGCCGACGCCATCGCCCGGGTGCTGACGGATACATCTCTGCGACGGGCTCTCGTCGAGCGAGGTCGTCGCCAGGCGGCCCGGTTTTCGTGGGAACGATTTACCCGGACGGTCCTGGGCGTGCTGTACCGGGTTCACCAGGAGCTCTATGGGATAGGCCGGGAGGTATGCGGCTATGACCGATAAGCCCCGCATCAGCCTCGTGACGCCGTCTCTCAATCAGGGACAGTATATCGGCGAGGCGATCGAGAGCGTCGCTGCCCAGAACTATTCGAACCTCGAGCACATCGTCGTCGACGGGGGATCGACAGACGGGACCCTGGAAGTCCTCCGACGGTATGCCCACCTGCCTCACCTACGGGTCATTTGCGAGCCCGACCGAGGCCAGGCTGACGCGATCAACAAGGGGTTCCGGTTGGCGACGGGGGAGATTTTCGGATTTCTTAACGCCGACGACCTCCTTTTACCCGGGGCACTGGAGCGAGTGGCCCAAGAGGTCGACCCGGGCCGGGGCCGCTACGTCGTCATGGGCCGGTGCCGTTTCATTGACGAGGCCGGTCGCTACATCGGTATCGAGCATCCCAGCCGCTTTGAGGGTCATCGGCGAGTCCTGGAAATCTGGAAGGGTCACACGATTCCCCAGCCGGCGACCTTTTGGCACCGGACGGTCTGGGAGCGGTGCGGTCCGTTGGACGAGGCGCTTCCGGCGGCCTGGGTCGACTACGACCTATTTTGTAGATTTTCGAAATATTATCACTTTTATCGCATCGACCAGGTCCTGGCGGCTTACCGTCTGCACGGACATTCCAAGACCATGCGACAGACGGACTCGGCCCGCCTGGAGGAATGTATTCGCATCAGCCGCCGCTACTGGGGCTCCCCCTTCCGACCGATGTACTGGCGTCTGGCCCTCTCCCTGTCCCTGTACCGACTTAACCGCACGGGCCGAGCCCGGCAGTGGCTTCGACGGGCCGACGAGGCCCGCCGAGCCCGCCGTTATGGACGGGCCTTGGTGTACGGGGCGGCCGGCGGCATCCTGGCACCTGAGGTCGTCTTTTACGTGGTCGTCTATCCCCACCTTCGGGACCTCGCTAAGGCCCTCTTTCGGCGGCTGTGGATTCGATACGGTACCAGTGGGATCTCCGCTCATACAGAAGCGTTTCTCGATTACACCCAACCCTGGCCCGATGGATGGGTCGGGCCGCGGCTCGTCGTTGCGGTCGAATCTCACCGGCCGTGGCGACGACTCATCGTCCGGGGGTATACGAATCCCCAATTTATGGGACTCCCGCTGACGCTGACGGTCTCCGTGGATGGCCAAGAGGTCGGCCAGCACACGGCCGCCAAGGAAGGCGATTTCGTACTGGCGTTGGAGACTCCCGAGCCTTGGCCGGCGGGGATTCACGTCATCGAGGTCCGGGCCGACCGGTGGTTCGTCCCTCATCGATTCCTGCGTAACCGGGACTACCGTCCCTTAGCATGGCGCTTGGGAGACATCGAGACGGAGCATGAAGTCTTGAAGCCTATCCGAGGACCGGGGTGGCCTGAACGGTCCTCCTGACCAAAAGGGGCCTCGGGAAACATGCGAAACGCTCTGCTGATATGGATCGTCCTCGGGGCGGGATGGGTCAGCTATGGAATTTGGGTCGCCCCTCACGGGCTGACTTGGATGGTCTCGGCGCTTCTGATGATCCTTAGCACTGGACGGATGACGGCCCGTTGGGCGCGGGACGGATGGGAGGCCTACTGGATCTTCGTCGCCTTCATCAGTCTTCAGCTCGGGACGTTGGCCACCCTAAGCTCGCTCTTGGGCCGCTTGGAGCCTGCGGTCTGGCTATGCCTGCAGGGGATGGGCACGCTGGGGGTTTTCGTCCGATGGCCGTGGAGGACCGACCGGGGGTTCAGTCTGAAAGGCCTCGTGCAGGCCCTTGCGGTGGGATGGAGAATCCGGCCAGGGCGAGAGTGCCTGACGGGACTCCTGATGTCAGGCCTTCTCGTGTGGGTCGGTTGGATGGGGTACCTGATGTATATCACGCCCCTGTATAACTACGATGCTCGTAGCTGTCACGCTTCTCGCGTGCTTTACTGGATACAGAATAAGAGCATTTTTCATTTTACTACCAGTAACGTGCGCCAGACGGCCTTTCCCCTGGGCAGTGAAATGTATTTCCTATGGGGGGTCCTCTTGACGCGAGACGAGCGGGTCGGGCGGATGGTCGCTTGGACCGGGTTCCCCCTGGCCCTGGGGGGGCTCTACGGGCTCATTCGGGCACTGGGGACCGGCCGGGCGGTGGCCCTCTTGGGAGCGATTCTGTGGGGCGTCACACCTATCGTCACCGCCCATGTGACGACTTTGAAACCCGACATGCACTTTGCCCTTTTCTTAGAAGGTATGGCTTTCTGGACCCTCCGGGCCTGGCAGGACCGGGCCTCTCCCGGATTCCGGCGCTGTCTGGGGTGGGCCGGTCTTCTGGGGGCTTTGGCCGTCAACACTCGATGGAATGGATTATTCGTCCTGGGGATCCCCTTTCTAATCCCTATCTTGGCTCCCAGGCGACCTTGGGTAGACCGGGTCCGGGCCTACGGAGCCTTAGCCCTCGGCCTGGGAAGCGGAGCCGTCCTGAGCGGATTATCGGTCACGTTGGTCGAAAACCTCGTCGACTATGGGCATCCCTTGGGCCCTGCCCCTATGCGGTGGGTCCATGCAGGAGAGTGGAGTCTGCATCGTTTTTACCTCCACACTGTCCGGTTCCCCTTCCTATTGTTGGAACTGCCCTATTGGCCGGAGAGCCGGTCTCGGACCTCGGTCGAAGGGGCAGTTCGTCAGGTCATTCATTCACTGAAAGCGGACGCCCCACTGCCCCTCGAGGAAAATTGGGTCGGACGTTTTACGTTCCGCTTCCCGGAATACGGAGAGAAGTTTTCAGCCGGCGGACTCCTGTGGGGATTGGCTTTGATCCTGGGGACGGTCCACCTGGTGCGCTCAGCCGTCGCTCGGACCATCGACCCAATCTCCCTTTTGGTCCTGATGGAACTATCTGCCGTATGGGGGACGGTATGGGCCATCCGATGGATGTCTAAGGCCGGGGTCCCCGAGCGCCTTCTGATAGGGCCCTATGGCCTGGGGTTAAGTATCTGTGCTTATTTCCTCCATCGATGGGCTTTATCGGTCCGAGCCCCGGCCTTTCTGACTGTCAGTTTGCTGGCTTGGACGGTCTACGGTACCCTCCATGCTCCCGAGGTCGTCCGGCCCGACCGGGTCCGGACTCTGGCGGCCCTTCGGTGGGAACCCTTTCAAGAGGTCCTGCGACACGTGCCTCCGGGTTCTCGGATTCTTTTGGTCGCCCACGAAAGCACCCGAGACTATGCTCTCTTTGACCCTCTCCACCGGTATAGCAACAAAGTCGTTCGGTGGGGCTTACATCCTTTTGATGCATCTCGGCTCGAAACGGAGATCTGTCGGTATCGAATCAACTTCGTCGTCCTCCACGACGACGGGATGACGGCCCCACGGGGGCTCATTCAGGGTGTCCCCCAAGCGGTAGAGGCCTATCTTCGGGGACGACCGGAAGTCCATCGAATCCCCCTTTCATGGGACGGCATCCGGCTGTATCACTTAGAGGGGAATGGATGGAGCTGTTCGTTCTCAGCTTCGCCTTAGCGGTAGGTTGGAGCTGGAAAGCCGCGCGGGACATCGGCTTAGACGCCGCCGAACGGTTCTGGGTTTTCTGGACGGCCCTGGCCCTCCAGGTCAGTGTCCTGGCGTGGAGCCTTTCTCTTTTTCGATGGCTGACGCCTTGGGCTTGGGGCATCTGGCAAATCGGGCTCGTACTGGCCTGGTGGGCGTTTCAAGGCCTACGACGTGGGTATCGGACGGGCCGACCGGTCCCACTCCTCGAACCGGCAACTCCGCGGCACCGGCTGACTTTTCGAGGAGATTTGGGGACCCGCGCATTGTGGATCGTCTTGGCCGCCGTCGTTGCCCTTTCGGCCTGGGAGCGGTGGCGAACTCCCCTCTACGGACGTGATGAACGGCAGTGTCACGCTTCTCGAGTTCTATATTGGATTCAGCATCAAACGATTTTGCCCTATGAGACCCACAATATTCGGCAAAACGTCTTTCCCTTCGGGAGTGAGCTTTTCTTCCTGTGGCCTGTCTTGCTGACACGAGACGAGGCCATCGGGCGTCTCGTGTTCTGGGTGGCCTATCCGGCCCTCCTGTACGGGGCCTACTTACTCCTCGGGGAGCTTGGGACTTCCCGGCCGGTAGCCACCTTGGGAGCCTTGGTTCTGGGGATGACCCCTATTGTCCGGACCCATGCTATCACGTTGAAACCGAATCTCTGGCAGGCCTTGTTCGTCTTAGGGACGGCCTTCTGGTGCCTGCGTATAGTCAAGAACCGAGGCGAGAGGGCTCCACGCCCCCTTTGGGGGGGCGCCCTGTGTAGCATTCTGAGCATTCATACCCACTACGCGTCATTACCAATCTTGTTCATCGTCGCAATCCTGGTATTCTTCATGTATTCAGGGTCGGACCGGCTTCCATCCCTTAAGGCCTGGCTGGGGGGCATAGCTCTCGGCCTTGTCCTCAGTGGGATCTGGGTCCCGTGGGGTTACAGTCTGATCCGGTACGGTCATATCCTGGGGCCTCCGGCCTTTCGGAAGGTCCACAGCAGTGACTTAAGCATACGGCAGGTCTACACGCACACGGTGCGCTTTGTCTTTCAGATGCTCGAGTGGCCATCTGTGCCCGATGAAAGGCTTCGCCTCATCTTGGAGCACCTGGGCCGTCGACTGAGCGACCGTCTGGGAGCCAGTAAGCCTCTGCCGATGGAGACAGACCAGGGCTGGCCCGGCATTTACCGATTCTCGGTACCTCCTGCCGCACGGTCATACTCCTTGGGAGGCCTTGTCTGGCTCATCGGGATAGGTATCGGCAGTGTCCATCTGATTCGGGAAATCGCCCGATCTTATCCTCGGATCGACCTATCTCCTCTGTCGGTCCTGACTCTCCTGGATGTGCCCCTCACGATGGCCAACGTGTGGTTTGTGCGCTGGATGGCTCAGTCCGGCATCCCGGAACGCCTGCTGATCGCGCCTTACGCCTTGGGCATCATCATGACCACATGGTGGCTTTCGATATGGAGCGCTGGCCGGCGGCTTCGGCTCGGCCTGCTGATTTGGGGGATTCTATGGATGGGACTGGCGTCCATAGACCAGCAGATTCGACATCTTCAGGCTCTCCCCCGATACCCTCTGCCGAGGGCTGAGTTAGACGAACCCTTCGCGGAGGTCATGGAGCTCCTGCCGACGGGAGCCCGAATCCTACTGATCGCCCATCAGGACGCTCGGGACTACCCCCTCTTTGCACCCCGTTCTCACTATGCTAACCGCGTGGTCTCCTGGGGGCGCTTCCCGTGGGACCCAGACCGCATGCAGAGCCTAATTCGCCAACATAGAATCACGCATGTCCTGATTCAGGACGAAGAGCAAGTCAGCTTCCATTGGGACCCCCCCATTGCGACCCGGCCGATGGTCGAATGGTTGGCACATCAGCCGGACGTGCGAGACATTCCACTCTTGACACCCCGGATGCGGCTGTTCGGGATTCTCTCCAACCTCCAGAAGCTGGGGCCGGGGATCCGAGGGACCGGATGCCGGTCGGCCTTTGGGTCCGGATGGTATGACCTGGAGCGAAGCGGTTCCGACTGGTGGCGGTGGACAGACGGGCGGGGTCAAATTCAAGTCATTACTGCCGCCGACATGCAGGTTACGCTTCAGGGCGAGCTGTTCGCGATTCAGACCCCTAACGCGGTGCGTATCGTCATCAATGGCCGGCCCGCGGCGACGGTCCAAGTGTCTTGGCAGGGCTTTGGAGCCTTTCCACCGGTGCACGTGCCCCTGCAGACGGGTAGGAATACCCTGGAACTCGTGAGTCAGTGGCCACCCGTCCGGGTCCCTCCGGACCCCCGCCCCTTGGCCGTAGCCGTCAAGAACCTGCGGATCCGTCCGATGCCAGATACGGAGTGCAGGCTGATCGGTATCGAGCGATAGTCTCGGGCATCAGAAGAGGGATGTAAACCCGATGGGTACGTTTCCCGGTCAAGCACAGGCCGGCCCTGCATCGCGAGGACACCGGGAAAAGGACCGGCCTCCCTCATCCCAGAGACTCTACGCCCTCTCCAGCCAATGCTCAAAAACATTGCACATCGGGCGTGCGAGACGCGGGATACGGGATGAGGGGAGTTGAGAGGCCCATGGCGGGTTTATTCCCATTAGGGCCTATCCATTCAGGCATCTCCACGAAAACGAATGACTGCAATTCGTTTCAAAATTCCTTTCCCCCCAGTCCATCCCGAGATCCCGGCCTTTCGGTCTTCCGTCTCTCCCGGGGACCCGGCACCCGGGACCGGATTTTGAAATGAGTTGTGTTTCAGTGTTGGTGGGCGGATCCCCGGAAAACCCCGTTCTGATGAGGGAGATCGGGGTTCTTCCTTCGCGCGCAACATCTCCGAAATCCGTCCGATAATCCAAACGCTTAAGCTTTTGCGACCTTTCGTGTGGCGAGTCCCTCTAAGACATTCCCGAAGCCTGGAGAGGGCCTCGGCACTCCGGAATTGGCCGAGCGAGTTTCCGCCGGCTCCCTTGAAGGAGCCGGGCCCTCCCCCACGAACCGCTGCGACGGCTTAAGCGGCGAGCCCCGTGAGGATGCCTCGCGTCCTCTGGGCACCTTCCCACTTCCAACGCGGCGAGCGTCGCAACTTCACACATAAAGAGGCAGTTCATGCGACATACTCAGCGTTTCATGACAGGATGGTTTTCCCTGTCTCTCGTGGTTTTCGGGGATTTGCCCGCCAAAAATAGGACAGGCATCGGAGCCATCGACTTGGCACGGGCCCGGGGGGCCGGGTATAATGGGAGCCTCGCTTGAGGAAGGGGGGCAAAGAGAAGTCCCTTCTCGAGAGGCGTCCGAAGGGTTCGGAGCCGCACGGCGAGCAGGTGGGAGGGCCGACGGACTTTTCTTGGAGGAGGGTTTCCATGGGCTTCTGGAAAGACAGCGAACGTGAGCATCCCCGCCAGAGGGGCTTTGCATGGAATAGTCACCCAAGACCGGCTTGTTGAACGGCCTATGAAAGTGGTAGGATAAGTCCTTTCAAGGGGCAATACGTCTGAGAGGCAGGGGGACCGAAAGGTGGGAAGAGGGGGGTGGATTCTTGATCCCCTATTCACCTCAGAATCCAAAGAGGAGGGATTCTATGTGGCGCGTCAAGCATCGTCATGCCTTCTGGGCCGTCGCCCTCGTAGCCCTTTGGGGCCTCTTGGGGACGGCTCCCCAGGTACCCGGCGCCCGGTCTGCCCAAAGGTCCCTGGCGCCTGCGGGTCCCGCGGTAGACTTTTCCCGCCTGAAGGGAAAGCCTTTGGAGGAAATCCGGGAGGAGCTTGAGAAAATCGGGTGGTTCCAGCGACCCCGCCTCCCGGAGGGTCAGACCCCGGGGGGTCCCTATGTGGGATATCCCCGATTTGTCGGCGTATCCAAACCCCTGACAGAGATTGAGCCCTTGCAACGTCCGCCTCAGATGCGGTCTAAGCCGGCGTGGATGGAGCGGGCTCGCGACTTCTTGAAAAAGCTTGACCCCGACCTGTTTGCCGGCGAAGTCGAAAATCTTTATATCACACCGCAATTCCCGCTACCCCCGCGGGGACCGGGGTCGACGTCCGGGCCGACCTCGCAGGCTCCCGGGCCCGCTTTGCCAGGCCCTGGGCCCGCTCAGACGCCGAGCCCCCTGGGGTCCTTCGAGGGCCTTAATAACTATGATAACCAGCTCGTGCAGGGCTTCCAGGTCCTGCCGCCGGACGTCAACGGGGACGTCGGCCGGGGTCAATACGTGGAGTTCGTTAACCTGGCCCTGGCCGTCTACGACAAGAACACGGGGGCGAAGCTGGCCGGGCCGCTGACGCTCAGCCAGATTTTTGCCTCGGCCGGATGGACCGGACCATGCGCCCTGACCGATGACGGGGACCCTATCGTCCTGTACGACCAGGAATTCGACCGCTGGATTCTTTCCCAGTTCCAGTTGACTTTCGGTCCGCCCTTCAGCCAGTGCATTGCTGTTTCGATTTGGTGGTTTTGGTGGGCTTCCTCCATGTCCTGATCCGAGTTCTGTCTTCTGCGGCCAGGGAGTATTCGCTTTCGACCGACTGGCCCTGGCCCTTGGCTTTCCGGCACCCTTTGTCTACTTCGGTTCGACGGCCACACCTCCATCGGGGCTCAACATGACACTGCTGGGCGGGATGCTGGCGGCTGACTGGGATGGCTTACCACCCCTTTTTGCACCATTCAATAGCTTCACAAATCCTGGGATTTTCGTCATGCATACGGCAACGGAATTCGGAGATCCCCAAGATGGCCTTCGTCTCTTTCGGTTCCAGGTCTGCGACTTCTTCGGGACGGTTTCATGCCCTACTAACTGTGCTACGGACTGTAACTTTTTCGAGGACGCCAGTAGCCCTATCTCCGTTGCTGCTTTTAATCCCCTCAACCCGGCGGGTCGGGACGATATCCCTCAGCCCCTTGTAGATATACCCCGCTTCTTGGATTCCATCAGCGACCGCCTAATGCATCGGGTCGTATTCCGCAGGTTCTCCACGTCCCTCTTTCCGGATAACAAGTCTTGGATCGTCTTGAACCATACAGTCTGTGCGAACTCCAACCCGGCCGACTGTACGGTTGCTGGGGCTTATCAGGCGGGGGTCCGCTGGTATATCCTCGAATTCGACAACACCACTCAGGCCATCGCGCTTAAGGACCAAGGCACTCAAGCCCTGCCGGATGGAGCCAGCCGATGGATGGCCAGCGTGGCTGTTAATCGCCTGCGGGACTTCTGCGTCAGCTACTCGGTGTCTTCCAGTAGCGTGTTTCCATCAATCCGCTATGCTTGCCGAACGGTCTACGACCCGCCGGGCACCTTGCGGGATGAGGCGGAACTCATCGCCGGGAGCGCCTCCCAGACTTCGACGGCCAGCCGCTGGGGCGACTACAGCATGATTTCCGTGGACCCCACGGACGACACGACCTTCTATCCCATCCATGAGTACTATACGTTGAACAACCCCGTCGGATGTTCGTTGTTTGCTTGCTGGCACACGCGCTTTGGCCGGTTCCGCTTTCAGTGGGACATCGATGGCATGGCGCCTGTGACCTTCGGGCTTCGGACCGATACACCGGTCCCGGCGGACTATAACGGGGACGGGAAGGCCGACATCGCTGTTTTCCGGTCCCAGACGGCACCGGCTCAGTGGTTTATCCATGGGGTCGGCACGTTTACCTTTGGTACCGTTGGGGACATCCCGGTTCCCCGGGACTACAACGGGGACGGGAAGGCCGACATCGCCGTCGTGCGCAACATGGGGACGTTCCTGCGGTGGTTCATCTTCGGCGTCGGGAACTTTGACTTTGGGGCCCCGGGAGACGCCCCCGTCCCGGCGGACTACAACGGGGACGGGAAGGCCGACATCGCCGTCGTGCGCGACATGGGGACCTTCCTGCGGTGGTTCATCTTCGGCGTCGGGAACTTTGACTTTGGGGCCCCGGGGGACATCCCGGTCCCGGCGGACTACAACGGGGACGGGAAAGCCGACATCGCCGTCGTGCGCGACATGGGAACCTTCCTGCGGTGGTTCATCTTCGGCGTCGGGAACTTTGACTTTGGGGCCTCGGGGGACATCCCGGTCCCGGCGGACTACAACGGGGACGGGAAGGCCGACATCGCCGTCTTCCGGCCAGGCAACTTCTCGGAAATCGTCCTCAACCACACGGTGAACGCCGCCCCTACGGGTTCCCAAGCCGGCATCCGCTGGTATATGCTACACCGATATGACCCGACGGGGGCGATCAGCCTGGGGGCTCAGGGGACGTATGCGCCGGATATTCACCAGCGGTGGATGGCCAGCGCCTCCATCGACCGAGCAGGAAACCTCTGCGTGAGTTACACGACCTCCAGCGCCAGCCTGTTTCCCTCGATCCGGTATGCCTGCCGCACGTTCAACGACCCGCCGGGAACGCTCCAGGCCGAGGCCGAGTTGCGAGCCGGCGGGGGCTCTCAAACCAGCTCTTCGGGACGCTGGGGCGACTACAGCATGATCGGTGTGGACCCAACGGATGACTGCACCTTCTGGCCCGTTCATGAGTACTATGCCTTCACCACTTTCTCCTTCTGGCGCACGCGCTTCGGAAAGTTCAAGATGGCCAACTGCACGGCGCCGAGCCTGGGGACCCTCCAGGGGACGGTGACGTCCGGAGGGACGCCCCTGCCCCACGCCTGGGTCCAGATCGCGCCCCTGGGAGCCGGCTCATGGGGTTACATGCGGGTCGTGAACGCCTCGGCCCAGTACTCGCTTGCCCTGCCGCCGGGGACCTACTCCGTGCAGGCGAACGCTCCGGGCTGTACGTCCGCAACTGACATCGTGACTGTGTCCGAGGGCTCGACGGTGACGTCCAACTTCGACCTGACCTGTGGGTCGGACTTTGCGATCTCCTGCAGTCCGGCAACTCTCCAGTCCAATCTCGGGGGGACGACGACGGCGAACTGCGTGGTTCAGTCCCTGGGCACCTTTACGGGCAGTGTGAACGTATCGTGCTCATCTCCTTCCCCCGGGGTGACTTGCGACCCCCTGACGCTGACACTGACGGAGCCGGGCGGCACCGCCCAGGGTGGGGTGCAGGTCCACGTGGCCCCCAACGCGCTACCTGGCCCCTCCCCACTTTTTATCTGCGGTCAAAGCGGAGCGACGACCCACTGTAGCGGCCACACGCTGGTCATCGACTGTCCCCTGGCCGCCCAGTTCGACTCGACGACGAAGACACCGGCCTGCGGTCCGCCGACCGCTTCCAGTTGCGGCTGTGACACGGGACCCGACCTCATCCTCAGCCGGGACAACATCCTTCGTAAGCAAGAGCCGAATCAGCCCAACACGATCTTCAGCAACAAGATCGGCGCCCTCTGCCCGGACGGCACGTTGGGGACCTTCCACGTTGACGAGAGCGTCGACCGGATCGCCATTCAAGGCACTGTGGCGCAGGGAAGCACCGTGAATGTCAAGGTGACGGTATGGTGCTTTGACCCCGGTGACTTTCTCGACGTCTACTATACGTCCAATGCCAGCGACCCCACGACGTTCGCTCCCGTCCAAACGGGCCTCCAGTGCCCGGTCTCTCAGGCCCCTCACACGTTCACCGTGCCTCTTACGCTGGCCAATGTGTCCGGACGCCACGCCGTCCGAGCCCAACTCCGGTTTGTTGGCACGGCTTCCGTCTGCACGGCCGGCGGCTTCAACGACCGGGATGACCTCGTCTTCAACGTCCCGTAACGGATAGGAACCCTTTCCGGGGAGGGGCGGTCGGACCGTCCCTCCCCCCACGATTCCCTTCCTTCCCGACCCGAGAATCCGGCCGCCCCAGGCGTCTCCTCGTCACCTCACGGCCCCATTGTTGTGATCTACTCCCGGGGGCGGTACATTCAGAGCGTCTACCCAAGTCCCCTGCGCTGAGGAACCCTTTATCCCGCGCGGGAAGTCCCCACGGCGGTTGGAAGATGTCGGGGCGTATGCGGGTGGCGGTCGTCACGCCGACGCTGAATGCGGGCCGATGGCTGGCAGAAGCCGTCGAGTCGGTCCTCGGCCAGGACTGTCCGGATGTCGAATACGTCGTCGTGGACGGGGGTTCGACGGACGATACGCCGGACGTCTTGCGCCGGTACGGGAACCGGGTCCGATGGGTCGTCGAGCCGGGGCTCGGTCAGGCGGCGGCCATCAATCGGGGCTGGCAGATGACGTCGGGGGAGGTCATCGGCTGGCTGAATGCCGACGACCTCTACCGGCCGGGGGCGGTCCGGGAGGCGGTAGCCTTTCTGGAAGCGCATCCGGACGTGGACATGGTATACGGGGACTGCGACTTCATCGACGCCTCGGGCCGCCGGATTGGGGCCTATCCGACGCGGCCCTGGGACTACGCCGAACTGATTCGGCGGGCCGTCAACTTCGTCCCCCAGCCGGCCGTCTTTCTCCGGCGGCGGGTCCTGGAGACGGTCGGACCCCTGAATGAGGAACTGCATTACGTCCTGGACTTCGAGTACTGGCTCCGGGTCGGCCTCCGCCACCGGGTCGTCCACGTGTCCCGGACGTGGGCGGCGTATCGGTGGCATGCCCGGGCCAAATCGGTGCGGGGCCTGACCGAGATGGCCGAGGAACTCCTTCGGGTCTACGCGGACTTCTTCCGGCGGACTGACCTGCCGGACGACCTCCGGGCGCTGTACCCGGAAGCGATGAGCCGTGCCTGCCATCTGGCGGCCAACTGGCATTTCTGGGCCGGTGACATGCGGAGCGCTCGGAAGTACGTTCGCACGGCCTGGCACTTCCGACCCTGGCGGATGAACCTCACGGCATGGAAGGTGTGGCTCTTTGGATGGGGCGGTCCCCTCGGCCTCCATCTGGTCCGTCTCCTCCGCCGGGGACGGCTCCGGCCCTCCGGATGGCCGGACCCCCTCGTCTCCCGATGAGGAGAGGGGCCGGGAGACGCTGTCATGCGGGTGGCCGTCCTGGACCCGTCGCTGTTTACCTTCCCCTACGACCATGCCCTCTGCGAGGCCCTGGCCCGACGGGGATGGGAGGTCGTCCTCGTCGGCTCCCCCCGACCGACTTCCTCCATGATCCCGGGCCTTGCGAGCGGCTACGAGCGTTGGGCCCACTTTTATCGGCGGGCTCATGGCCCGTGGACGCGCCGGACCGAGCCTCTCCGGTTGGCCCTGAAGGGCCTCGAGCACGTCGGGGACATGGTCCGCCTCGTCAGGCGCCTGGAGGCGTGGCGGCCCGACGTCATCCACTTCCAGTGGCTTCCCCTGCCGGTCGTGGACCGGTGGTTTTTGCGCCGACTCCGGCGGCTGGCGCCCCTCGTCCTGACGGTCCATGACACGGAGCCCTTTCAGGGGAGCCCCTCGTCGCCCCTGCAGTTGTGGGGCCTTTGGGACGCTCTCCGACGCTTCGACGGCTGGGTCGTCCACACGGAGTTCTCCCGGCGGGAACTGGTCCGTCGGACGGGCCTCCCGGAGGACCGCGTCTTCGTCGTGCCCCACGGGGTCTTGGACTACTACCGGCGGCTCCGGGGCACCGCCCGGCGCGAGACGGGTCCGCCCGATGTGCCCCGCATCCTGTTTTTCGGCCTCATCAAGCCTTACAAGGGCCTGGATCTTCTCGTCGAGGCTTTGGCCCGGCTCCCGGATGAACTGCGCCGGACGGTCCGGCTCGACGTCGTCGGCCTCCCCCGGATGGACGTCCGGCCCCTCCAGGCGCGGGCTCGGGACTTGGACGTCGGGGAAAACGTTCGATGGGACCTGCGGTTTGTGCCGGAAACGGAGGTCCCGGAAATCTTTGAGTCGGCCACGGTCGTCGTCCTGCCCTATCGGCGGGCCGACCAGAGTAGCGTCCTGATGACGGCTCTGGCCTTCGACAAGCCGGTCGTCGCCACGCGGGTCGGGGGCCTGGCCGAGGTCCTGCGGGACGGGGTCCACGGGCTCTTGGTCGAACCCGGCGACGTCGAGGGTCTGGCCCGGGCCCTGGCGACGCTCCTGACGGACGCCGGTCTGCGACGCCGGATGGCGGAGGCCATCCGGACGTTGGCGGCGGGGGACCTCTCGTGGGACGCCGTCGCCGCGCGGACCTTGGAGGTCTACGGGGAGATTCGCCGCCGGGGCCCCGGGAGGGACACCGGGCGTAAGCCCGGCGTTGGGAGGGAGACACCGGACTGACGTCCGGTGGTGGAATGGGGGGACGCCGGACGGGCGTCGGGCGCTCCGATGGGAACGGCGGACGGGCGCCTCCGGGGATTCGAGCCCCGGCCGTGCGGCCGGTCTCCCCGGCCCGACGGACCAGACTAAGACCCCGCACGGGCGTGCAGGGCTGAAATAGGTGACCCCGCTCTATTGAGCTTCGCATTGTCAAAGTTCATAGGGATCAGTTCCACGATGTCGGGCGGTATCTCACCGGCCACCTATATAGGAGTGACGAAGGGACGGAGTGACGAAGTGACGGAGTGACGAAGTAATGAAGGGACGGAGTGACGATGAAGAGCTCGGATGCGGGGGAGCGTTCTACCATGGAGCATCTTGGAACTTTTTCAAAGCTAATGCCTTGTTAAGATTTGAGTGGGAATGGTGCCAGGTACCAGGTTCCGGGTACCCGGTAAGCGGAATCCGAGCCATTTTTATCCTGCATCGTGCATCCTGTATCCTGCATCCATATCTGAACAAAGTTCAATAACGGGCCGGAGTTGGGATTGCAGGGTGGGCGTGGACCGGGGGATGTGGGAGGCGATACAATGGGCTGGGTCGAATCGGAGGGCCCGAGATGGAGCGCTCGGTCGTCGAAGAGGTCCGATTCGAACGGTACGAAGACTTCCGGCGGTGGGTCGCCGACCAACCCGGCTACTGGGT
>Ga0079992_116640_pt1 | contig 21974 bp, 19 predicted proteins | sample FaiFalFF_MnMetaG_3_FD_69197 | JGI IMG/M metagenome (GOLD analysis project Ga0079992, IMG submission 69197) | Freshwater microbial communities from Yellowstone National Park, Wyoming, USA - Fairy Falls B (FF_Mn_B) MetaG (SPADES assembly) (version 2) | ecosystem: Environmental > Aquatic >... | reverse complement strand
GGATGGAAACTAGATTTCATGCAGTTCCTCGCGACCGAACCCCAACTGTCTCCGACCCGCCTTGAGGGGATGGAAACATGAGGGGCTTCGTGAGGTGGCTTGGGAGAGAGTGCGTCTCCGACCCGCCTTGAGGGGATGGAAACGGCAGGCGCGGTTGCGTATTCGTCTGCCTAACTTGACGTCTCCGACCCGCCTTGAGGGGATGGAAACCCGTCATCGCGTTGCCTGACAAGGTGGCAGTTGATGAGTCTCCGACCCGCCTTGAGGGGATGGAAACAGATGTGCACTCTCTCCCATGCCACTTCCCTCAGCCCCGTCTCCGACCCGCCTTGAGGGGATGGAAACAGCCAACACAAGAATTGGCGGGCATGACGGTCCGCGTCTCCGACCCGCCTTGAGGGGATGGAAACCGCGTGACGACCTTCTTCTTCGTGCGCATCGTCGGTGTCTCCGACCCGCCTTGAGGGGATGGAAACGAAGTTGGCAGGGCTGTCGGAGGCGCAAATTGAGGAGGTCTCCGACCCGCCTTGAGGGGATGGAAACTGGGCTGGGAAATACAAGCAAAGCCTTCTGAATCTCGTCTCCGACCCGCCTTGAGGGGATGGAAACGGCACTGCCATCGTTCGTCGCCCGGAAACACCTCTCGTCTCCGACCCGCCTTGAGGGGATGGAAACATTGCTCGGCTGGCTCCTCGGTCAAAGTGCCCTCAAGTCTCCGACCCGCCTTGAGGGGATGGAAACCACAAAGGGCATCGTCAGGTTATCCTTAACGGCTGGGTCTCCGACCCGCCTTGAGGGGATGGAAACTCGTTAACATCAGGGTGCATAGCGGGGAAGAGCAACCGTCTCCGACCCGCCTTGAGGGGATGGAAACTTCTCAGGCACGGACAAGAGGATTACAGTTACGCCATGTCTCCGACCCGCCTTGAGGGGATGGAAACCAGAAGCGGCTTACAGCGAGTTCAAGGCGTTAGCGAAAGTCTCCGACCCGCCTTGAGGGGATGGAAACTAGGGGCGAAAATCATCGGGCGTCAGGTAAATCGCAGTCTCCGACCCGCCTTGAGGGGATGGAAACTGTATCACGAGTATTGGTTGAAGAAGGGCGAACAAGAGTCTCCGACCCGCCTTGAGGGGATGGAAACGGCTCGGATTTCTTGTAGTGTCACCTTCCGTCACCTCGTCTCCGACCCGCCTTGAGGGGATGGAAACTGAATGGTGATGATTCGGTTGTCGTAATCTTGCTCCAGTCTCCGACCCGCCTTGAGGGGATGGAAACTAAGTCAGCGGTCATCATCAAAGTCGTCAATGATAGGTCTCCGACCCGCCTTGAGGGGATGGAAACTGTTAAAGGTCTGCTTGGACATCGGCAGGGTTAACGGTCTCCGACCCGCCTTGAGGGGATGGAAACAAAAATTGTCGGCTACAAAAACTTGTCGGCGACCCGGTCTCCGACCCGCCTTGAGGGGATGGAAACGACTTTTGACGAGTTGCCCGATGACGACAAAGCCCTGTCTCCGACCCGCCTTGAGGGGATGGAAACAGTAAGACCAACCCGACGGCAAAGAGGAACGCTGCCGTCTCCGACCCGCCTTGAGGGGATGGAAACTAAGGGCAGTATTAGATAGTCCCCAATTTCGGCAGGTCTCCGACCCGCCTTGAGGGGATGGAAACACTGGAGTGGGCGGACAAATTGCCCAAAATCGCGAGGTCTCCGACCCGCCTTGAGGGGATGGAAACGTTCCGACAATGACAGGGGGTTGCATTCTGGTGCGGTCTCCGACCCGCCTTGAGGGGATGGAAACTGACGGTTGATGACTTGACAAGTCTAAATCGTCAAGGTCTCCGACCCGCCTTGAGGGGATGGAAACTCGTCTAAAGTCGTTAAAGCATCAAATTCTGTCGGTCTCCGACCCGCCTTGAGGGGATGGAAACCCGTGATGGCGGTCAAGGCGAACAGATAACCCGCAAGTCTCCGACCCGCCTTGAGGGGATGGAAACAATGCCTTCCCGACACTCGTCCCACCGAAACCCCGCAGTCTCCGACCCGCCTTGAGGGGATGGAAACCAAAACTGTCGGCATTGTCGCCGTGCCTGGCGATATAGTCTCCGACCCGCCTTGAGGGGATGGAAACGCACCTAATGGCGTCCGCGAAGGATGAAGGTTTGCCGTCTCCGACCCGCCTTGAGGGGATGGAAACTGCCCTTGCCCTTTGACCTTAACTTGACCTTGACCGTCTCCGACCCGCCTTGAGGGGATGGAAACAAAGTAGCCGATAGGGCAATTTTTTGTCAAGGTCAAGTCTCCGACCCGCCTTGAGGGGATGGAAACGGGATGCACTTCATCGTAGGGCAGGTCAACCAAGTAAGTCTCCGACCCGCCTTGAGGGGATGGAAACAAGCCTGCTTGGACGGCACGAAAAAGACTCGCAAAAGAGTCTCCGACCCGCCTTGAGGGGATGGAAACCAACGACTCGTCGAACGCCATTTTGGTCGTCTTGCGTCTCCGACCCGCCTTGAGGGGATGGAAACATTTGGCAACTTTACCTGTCGGCTGGCAAGTGCGGTGTCTCCGACCCGCCTTGAGGGGATGGAAACCTTTGTCTGGTCTGTCTGTAGGGCGGTCTGTCGGTCGTCTCCGACCCGCCTTGAGGGGATGGAAACATGCACGATGGCGCGAACGCGAGTCTCTTCGCCACGGTCTCCGACCCGCCTTGAGGGGATGGAAACTTATCCATGCCATCATCCATCACCTCCTGAAGAATTGTCTCCGACCCGCCTTGAGGGGATGGAAACCTGCGCAGCGATTGTTTGACTACTTCATCTATCCTGGTCTCCGACCCGCCTTGAGGGGATGGAAACCACAAATTCGTCGGTCAACTTCATAATCGGTCACCTGTCTCCGACCCGCCTTGAGGGGATGGAAACAAATGCGGGAAAGGACGAGTTCGTAGAATTCATCCGGGTCTCCGACCCGCCTTGAGGGGATGGAAACTGCGGAAAGCGCGGAAGTCTTCCTCGCACTCTTGTCGGTCTCCGACCCGCCTTGAGGGGATGGAAACTTTATCTCGGTGTCGGCGCAAACGAATTCAACCTCGGTCTCCGACCCGCCTTGAGGGGATGGAAACTGTAATGTTGATAATGTTGAACTTCAGTCATCTCAGAGTCTCCGACCCGCCTTGAGGGGATGGAAACCGATGGGGACTTCGGTCACAGTGCCGTCAGGGTGCGTCTCCGACCCGCCTTGAGGGGATGGAAACACGGTTAAGGGCTTTGCTGCCAACTTTGCTCCGCTGAAAGTCTCCGACCCGCCTTGAGGGGATGGAAACACAGGTATGTAAGTCCCCCGCCAAGACACCACCACCCGTCTCCGACCCGCCTTGAGGGGATGGAAACAAAATTCATACATGTTTTCAATCAATTCGCGTGATTGTCTCCGACCCGCCTTGAGGGGATGGAAACTGAACGGCGCAGGCGGCAGATAGACGCGAATGGCGTGTCTCCGACCCGCCTTGAGGGGATGGAAACGTAGGTTCGTTCAAGTTCGGCGGTCGCAAGACCTCTTGTCTCCGACCCGCCTTGAGGGGATGGAAACTGAAACCCTAAACCCTGCCAATGTGAAAAGTAACTTGTCTCCGACCCGCCTTGAGGGGATGGAAACTTTGACGCCATCAACGAGACACGCGTTGTCATGTTGCGTCTCCGACCCACCTTGAGGGGATGGAAACCTGTCAGTTACATCAACATACTGTCGCACTATCGGTCTCCGACCCGCCTTGAGGGGATGGAAACCTCGCCTGTCCATTTCGCACCGACTATTGCGCACAAGTCTCCGACCCGCCTTGAGGGGATGGAAACTCCTGCATCTCGGTAGAACTCACCCCTCACGCCACAGTCTCCGACCCGCCTTGAGGGGATGGAAAGTGTATTTGCCGACTTGCCCACGACCGATGCCGTTGCGTCTCCGACCCGCCTTGAGGGGATGGAAAGTAGCCGTAGCAAATTTGTCGCCCACAATGCTGACGAGTCTCCGACCCGCCTTGAGGGGATGGAAACATGTTCATCGCTGATAGCAGAATGCCGAACACGCCGTGTCTCCGACCCGCCTTGAGGGGATGGAAACAAGGTCGGCGACGAGTGGGATGCGGGCTCTGTGCCTTGTCTCCGACCCGCCTTGAGGGGATGGAAACCAGGCAGTTCGCTGATTTGCAGGAAATCCGATAACGGTCTCCGACCCGCCTTGAGGGGATGGAAACTAGTCTTCTGGCATTAGTGCGCCATTCTCTCTTGCAAGTCTCCGAACCGCCTTGAGGGGATGGAAACTTGGACGAAGACATGCACCCATGGCGCATTCTCCGCCTGTCTCCGACCCGCCTTGAGGGGATGGAAACGTGGTCTTCAATCTCATCCAATACCTTTTGCGCCGTCTCCGACCCGCCTTGAGGGGATGGAAACGAGTGTTAGAGCGAGTAGCGAGTAGCCAATAGCCAGTGGTCTTTGACCGTTGAGGGGATGGAAACGGGTGCTGGGGCGAGTAGCGAGGAGCCAATAGCCAGTAGTCGCCGACCCGTTAAGGCGATGGAAACGCAACGGAAAATGACCAATGTTCCAATGACCAATGAGTCTCTGATCTGCCTTGAGGGATAGAGATTGGGGAGGTGATGAGGCAATGATTTTGCGGGGCACAATGAGGCGGGCTTATGAGGTCGTCTCTTTGAGGGACGAAGAGAAAGGGGCATGCTATATTCCCGAACAACTGATCGTTCACCCGAATGAGAGGGAACTTGGAGAATTAGCGTATGCTCATCAATCACCGTCCTTGATAGTCTCCCCATCCCTTTCTAAAGAGGAGCGGGGGCGATTAAGGAGCGTCCTTCTGTGGCTGGACGAGAATTTGCCCGAAGAACCTATAGAGCGGGAAGGTTTTCGGATTGTGCCCTTCCACGATCCCATAGACATCGCCATCGCTCCTCACCCGAACGATCAAGAGCGGCTCTAAAGGGGGCAAAGGAAACGGATCACTGAACTGCCTGAATGGGAAATCTTCTTCCCCGCCACAAAAGATGCTGAGTAGGGTTGCACCAAATGTCTGTCGCGCCTGATAGGTGCCCCAACATGTTGGAGTGGCTATCAGCCACGATGGAAAACGGTCGGCAAATCGGCAATCAGCAATGGGCGCATCGCTATGCTCCCCCACTAACCATTCACCGTTCGCTACTCGCTGTCGTTTGGCTCCTCGCTAACTCGTCTTTGACCCGCTTTAAGGGGGACGAAGTGGGAGTTATTTGCCCAAGCGCTTGCGAAGTTCGGGGAGCAAGGCATGTAGGGCGCGGGCGCGGTGGCTGATGGCGTTCTTTTCGTCCACGCTCAATTGAGCCAGCGTCTTGCCTAATTGCGGGACGAAAAACACAGGGTCATAACCGAAGCCACCTTCGCCGTGTGGCTCGGTCGCAATTACGCCTTCAAGGACTCCCTCGGCTGTGAGCAAATCGTTTTCGGAGAAAGCAACTGCCATCGCACAGCGAAACCGCGCCGTTCGTTTCTCCGTTGGAATGCCTTCCATCAACTTGAGCAAGCCGCGCCATCTTTCCATGTCGGAGATATTTTCGCCGAAAAAGACTTTTGCCCTCGCCCCCGGCAACCCACCTAAAGCGTCCACTTCCAGCGCCGTGTCTTCCGCTAAGGAAGGCAACCCTGTCTTGCGGTAGGCGTAAAGGGCTTTCTCAAAAGCGACTTCACGGATGTCACCGCTCGTCTCCTCGTAATCCAGCGTGACCCCCAGTTCATCGGGCGTGACGAGGCGAAACGGTTGACCCTGCAACAGCGCCATCAACTCGCGCAGTTTCCCTCGGTTGGTCGTGGCAATGAACAACTCTTTGGGCACTCCCATCACCCGACGACATTTTGCAAAGCGTCTTTGAGGCGGTCAACTTCATCTGCCCTCAAGCCGTTCTCGTCAATTCCGTCGTTCTCGTCAAACGGCGTCACCACTGGCGGAATAATGCCTGAAAGCATTTTCGTCACCTCCTCTCAAAGTGGCGGGAAGCCGGGAAAGACATCTCACCCATTGAGGAAGGCTTGGACGGCGGGGAGAAGGACAAGGGGGGACGGATGGGGCTCCCGCTCCAACACCGCCCGAAAAACTTCCAGCAAATCAGACCGCCCCAACTGCTGAATGCCCGCCAGCAAAATGTAGCCAGCGTCATGGCGCAGCCACAAGTCTTCCCGCCACGCCTCTTTCCCTTGCCCCCGATAAATTTCCGATGCCACCTTCAAAGTCCGCTCCAAATCTAATCGGGCAAGGATGTTCAAAATTGCCCGATGCAAAAGTCGCTTGTGTTCGTGGGGATGCATCAGTTCCCGATAAAGCGGTTCCCATGCCTTCCCCTCTTCCAAAAGGCGTCGGGCAGCGAAGCGGACGAGCACCGACGGGTCGGAAAGCCCCAAAAGGGCAAGGGAGAGACCGTCTTCCGCAGGCAACGCCCGTGCCGCATAAAGGGCGCTGCTGCGCTCTATGGGTTCGGGCGATTTGAGGGCTCTCAGCAACCGTTCCCGCACCGTCGGCGCCTTCGGCAGCCATTCCAAGGCTTGCTCCAAACCCCGTTGGGCATCAAAGTGGGCAAAGGCAATGGTAGCCATCATCGCCATGATGCGACCTTTCGCCGGCAAGAGGTGAAGCAACTCGTCAGGCGAAAACTGCAGGTAGAGCCCCAATGCCCTCGCCATCCACCATCCCCGCCACCGAACTCCTTGCCCCGCTTCATGGGCGATGCGGTCGGCATAACGGGCAAGCGACTCAATAACTGCCTCCACGACTTGCGTTGGGGGGCGGTGCCGAAGGACATCGGGGTGATAATGCAGGCACAAAGGGGACGGACAGGCACATTCCGTCGGCTTGGCGTAACGGGCTTTCAAGACCGCTCCAAGGGCATTGATGTCCAAGACTTCTGCCCAGTGATTTTCCCACGCTTGCGGTTGCAGCCGAAAGAGCAACCAAAGACCAGCAAACTGGGCTTGAAGGTCAGCGGATTGGCAAAGGTTTCGAGCAACAGAGAGCACCGACGCTCGTCCTTCTTCCACAAAGTCATCCACTGGCAAGGCGGCGAGGGCAAAGCCGGCTAACTCCTTTTCTCGCCCCTCGCCCTCTTGCGCCATCAAACACAGTTGCTCCAGCAATTGCCGTCGCTCCCACCCCTTTCGGGCGTTACCTGCTACCAACCGAACCCATTCCTGCCCTTGCCATCGTTTTTTCAAGCGCGCTTTCGCATATCGGGGTGGCGCATCCCAACCCAACAGTTCGTGCAAAATGCAAAGTCGCTCTAAAGGCGGGGCAGCGGCGAGGAGAACGGCAACGGCGAGGGGGGACAGGTAGGACGAAGGGACGGAAGGGGAAAGCAAGCCCAACCCTTCGTCATCCACTTCTTCAGGCAACGGTTCGCCCGCAGGGAGGTAGTTTTGAAGCACACGGCGGATGTGACGGACGACTGACCGAAAAACCCATGAGTTTTTCTCGCCCTTGCTGGGTTCGTAACGCTGCAGCGCCTGATAAGCAGCGATTTTGCCCTCCATCAGCAAATCGCGAAAGGTCTCGTCGTCCACTTGGCTGTCGCCCATCCCCTCCCGCACTGCCTTGACGATAAGCCCTTCTAAGGTGTCAACGGCTGCCCAGTTATCTGACAGCATAGAGGGTTCACCCGTCCTTTTGGAAAACGGCTGCAGCAAGTATGCCTCAGGAGCGAAGAAGGTGGCGGACGATCGTTGTTAAGATTTTGTCAAGGTGGGAGATTGAGGGGCGACGGAGGCGGCGTTAGCGACGAAGGGCAAAAGGAAGTGCACCGTTGTGCCCTTGCCGACTTCGCTTTCCAACCAAATGCGTCCGCCGTGCGCTTCCACCGCCAGTTTGCAGAAGGTCAGTCCTAAACCCGTCCCGACGGGTGCGCCCGCCTTGCGGGCTTCCACTTGCACGAAACGGTCAAAGATGCGGTGCAAATACTCCTTCGGGATGCCCGGTCCCTCATCGGTCACGGCGAAGTGAACGCCTTCGTCGGTGACTTTTGCGCTGACGGTGATGGTTTTGCCTGACGGTGTGTATTTGAGGGCGTTGCTCAGCAAATTGACGAGGACACGGGTGAGCACCCAACGGTCGGCGACAAGAGAGGGCAAATCAGGAGCGATGTCTGTGCGAATGGTCACCCCGTTTTGTTTCGCCCAAAGTTGCACTTGCCTGACGGCTTCGTTGATGGCGTCTTCAGGCGAAAACTCCTTCAGGTAAAGGGGAAACTTGCCCTCTTCCATCTTGCGCAAATCCAGCAGCGAGTTGACCATCGTGAGCAGCCGATGGGCGCCGATGAGGGAAAGTTCCAGCAATTCGGCATCTTCGGGCGTCAATCGGTCTTGCGCTGTCATTTTGAGGGTTTCCAGCCCGCTGATGACATTGGTCAAGGGGGAGCGGAGGTCATGGACGAGGAAGTCGGTCAAAGTTTCCCGCAGTTCCTGTTGGCGGCGCAGTTGTTCAGTTGCTTCCCGTTGCAATTCGGCTTGTCCCTTCAGGAAACCGACGATGCCGCCGAGGAAAACGAAGCCGATTTGCCAACCGAGCAAGGTTTGCCATCCCCACGCCTTAGCGGTGGGGGAGAAGAACGCCAACAAAAGACTGGCAGCCAATCCCGCAAGGATGCCACCAGTGACTTTCAGGGTGATCCCCGCCAAGACGATGGGGAGCAGGTAAAGTTGCCAAAAGGGGATCACTTCGCCCCATTGCCACTCCAAAAAGGCGATGGCGAGCAAACCCAACACGATGGCGACGATGCGGACGCCTTGTCGGTCTCCAGCCACACGCAATCCCTCCGATTGCCATATCGGATGAGAGAGTGAAAGGCTTAAAGCCTCTCTTGCAGTTGGCGCTTCAACTCGTAAAGGAGCGACAAGGCTTCGCGAGGCGTCAGTTCATCGGGATTGATGACCTTCAACCGCTCCAAGACGGGATGGGGGGCGAACTCAAAGAGGCGCAATTGGGAAGGGGCGGGGATGAGTTGGGCGGCTGTTTTGGGCGGCACGACAACTTTTTGGTCGTTGTTCTCTAAAGTCGCAAGGATTTCCTTTGCCCGCACGATCACCCGCTCCGGCAACCCCGCCAACCGCGCCACCTGAATGCCGTAACTTCGGTCGGTGCCGCCTGGCACGATGCGATACAGAAACACCACCTTGTCGCCTTCTTCGTGGACGGCGGCTCGGTAGTTTTGCACGCGGGGCAACAAGTTCGCCAGTTCGTTGAGGTGATGGTAATGGGTGGCGAAGAGGCATTTGCAACCGATGCGGTGAAGTTCTTCGGCGACCGCCCATGCGATGGCGATGCCGTCGTAAGTGGAAGTGCCCCGACCGATTTCATCAATGAGCACGAGGCTTCGTTCCGTCGCATTGTGCAAGATGTTGGCTGTCTCCGACATCTCCACCATGAAAGTGCTTTGCCCCCGCACCAATTCGTCGTGGGCGCCGACGCGGGTGAAAATCCGATCCACGATGCCGATGCGGGCTTCTTTGGCGGGGACGAAACTGCCGACCTGCGCCATCAGGACGATCAAGGCGACTTGGCGAAGGTAAGTGGAATTGTGGCTGACGAGTCCGTTGGCGACATAAGCGTGGTCGGGTTGCACATTGAGGTCAGCGACAGGGGCTTGGGAGGGTTCTATGGCGACGATGGCATCGTAAAGGTAGCGACAAGCGACCAAGCGTTCCAACTCTGTGACAGCCGTTCCTGCCACACCACTCGCCTGACAATATGCCAGCACGCGTTTCAGCATGCGGTGAGAGGGCGCTGAACCTTTCGGCAAGTAGGTGTAAAACACGCTACTGACTGCCTTGTCGTCCTTGAGGGCTATCGGTTTTTGGGGCGTTTCTACGATGCAGCGATGCACTTGCCTTAGGAGTGGCTCAAGGTATGGCACGCCAAAGTTGGGAAGGAAGGGGCGGGATGAGGGGCGCTTTCGCCGCTGCTTGCGAGAAAGGCGAAAGCCAACGACCTCAAAGAAGCGCTGAGCATTTTCGCCATAAAGGTTCAGTTCGTGATAGGTTTTCCCTTTGACGACCTTGCGTCGCCGACACGCCACGATGCCCAAGTTGAGCAGCAGAAGTTGCACCTCTTTTGCCAACCCTTCCGACGCCGTGACCAATTGCACATCGCCCCGACGCCCATCAACATAGCCATCGGCATCAAACAACCCTTGCAGGAAAGCGACGACAATTTCGCGTGTCGCCCTTCGGATGCTCAAGGGGACTCGTTTTTCGTCGGCGCGCCAGTAACCGACACCCAAGTGGGCAAGGAACTGACGCAACAACGAACTGCTCACCCGCCACCCAATCCGACCGAACCGTCGGACAGGACAGCCAAACAATCGCTTGTGCAACTCCGCAAACCGCTTCCGCAAAGTTTCTTCCGCCGTCGTCAGGGCGTAACTGTTCGGATAAGTGATCGTCCCATCACCGATGAGCAATCCCAGCAAGTAGGCTAAATCGGTCGTCAAACGGTCAGGCAACCGATAGGACTTTGCCCTTCGGGGCAGGGGCATGGGTGGGATGGCGGTCTCATCGCCCCAAAGGTCAATTTGAGGGTCAATGACGACGACATCGCCGACCTGCAATTCCCCTAATCGCTTCCATCCCTCCGTCCCGTCAGGATGGCGCACCCAGACACGATGTTGGGGCGTCCCTTCCAATTCAAAACCGAAGCGGGTTCGGATTTTCAGCGTCCGCCGAACACCGTCGTCGTAAAAGTGAGTGGCTTCCCCTTCCCCCTTCAACCCTTTGACTTTCACTCGCATCGGTGTGAACTGAAAAGCCTTCGCCCCTTTAGGCATCAACTCCCGCAAAGTCAGCAAACCCTTGTCGGTGAAGATGTAAGTCTCCAGCGAGACGCACTTGCCAGCGGCGTTTGGTCCTGTGATGATGAGGAGTTGGTTTTCGCGGTTGTCCAAGCGGCAATCGTTGGGCACGAAGGGTTTGTCCTTTTGCACTTGCTCAATGACGGGATGGCGCCCTTCCACGATGACGATTTCGTCGCCGTCGTCCACGAGGGGGCGGGTGTAGTGGTTTTTGGCGGCGACTTCGGCGAAAGTCGCCAAGACATCCAGTTCGGCGATTGCCCGCCCCGTCTCCAACAGTTCGCCACTCCTGCGGGCAACCTCCTGCCGCAACTCCACGAACAACTGATACTCCAACTGACCAATCCGCTCCTCAGCGCCCAAGACCTTGTTTTCCAACTGCTTGAGTTCAGGGGTGACGAACCGCTCCACATCCGTCAGCGTCTGCTTGCGGATGTAGTCCTTCGGGACGAGGTGCAAGTTGGCTTTCGTGACCTCTATGTAGTAGCCGAAGACTTGGTTGTAGCCGACCCGCAAGTTTCTAATGCCCGTCCGTTCCCGTTCCTTCGCTTCCAACTGGGCGATGAGTTCCTTGCCGTGTTGGGCGATGTAACGCAGTTCGTCCAGTTCGGGATGGTAACCGTCGCGGAAGATGCCCCCTTCGGTCATGCGTTGCGGCGGGTTGTCCACGAGGGCTTCTTCCAACCGTCGGCGCAAATCGTCGGCAGTGTGCAACCGCTCGGCGATGCTCCAAAGCAGCGGCGCTTTCATCGCCTTCGCCATCAGCACTTCCCGCAACTTCGGGATGACTTGCAAGGCGGAGCGGATTTGGGCTAAGTCGCGGGGGTTCGCCGTTCCCGTCCCGACCCGTGCCACCAAACGCTCTAAGTCAGGGATGCTTTTGAGCGTCTCGCGGATTTCCTGCCGCCAAAGCGTCTCGCGATAAAGCAACTCTACGGCGTCCAACCGTTCGTTGATGCGCTGCACGCTGAGCAAGGGTTGCAAAATCCAGCGGCGAATTAGTCGCCCGCCCATCGGCGTCGTCGTTTCGTCCAGCACCCAAAGGAGCGTCCCGTAAACGCTGCCGTCCCGCAGTGACTGCACCAACTCCAAATTGCGCCGCGTCGCATTGTCCAAGAGCATGAATTCGCCGACGCTGTAAGTGCTTAGGCTTTTGAGATGCTCCAATGCCGTCAATTGCGTCCGCTGCAAATAGGCGATGATGGTGGCAGCGGCGCGGATAGCAAGGTTCAGACCCGTCACACCAAAGCCATCTAAGGTGGCGACCTGAAAGTGTTGGCACAAAAGCCGTTCGGGTTCGGTGAAGGGGTCAAGGTCAAAGGTGGTGAGTGACGCCCCTTCGCAGACGCTTTTGAGACGGTTGACGAAAATTTCGTCGTCCGCCAACCGCTCAGGCAAAAGGACTTCGGCAGGTTGCAACCGAGTCAGTTCGTCCCAAAGGGTTTTGCCGTCCAGTTCGGTCACAGCAAACTCGCCCGTAGAAACTTCCGCCACCGCAAAACCAAACCGTTTGGGTTTCCCCTCTCGCCCCTCGTCCCCCGCCCCCCGTCCCGCTTCATGCCGTTTTTCCTCTTCCGTTCCGCCGCAAAGGGCGACGAGGAAGTTGTAGCGTTTGGCGTCCAAGAAGGAGTCTTCCACGAGGGTGCCGGGCGTCAGGACGCGGGTGACATCGCGGCGGACCAAGCGTTTTTTGGGGCTGGGTTCTTCTAATTGCTCGCAGATGGCGACTTTGTAACCTGCTTCCAAAAGTTTGGCGATGTAGCGCTCCACGGCGTGGTGGGGGACGCCGCACATCGGCACGCGGTTGCCCCTGCCAATTTCCCGCGAGGTCAAGACCAGTTGCAACACTTGTGAGCCGATGCGGGCGTCGTCACCGAACATCTCGTAAAAATCGCCGAGGCGGAAGAGCAACAGGACATCGGGATATTGGGCTTTGATGCGCTGATATTGCTGGAACATCGGCGTCAGTTTGTCGCTACGGCGCTCCATCCCGCAACCTCCCTGACGGTCAAATTGGGATGATGCTCATGGGTTGCCTCGGATGAGTTTCGTGATGGGCAATTCCACGATGTCCGTCGCCCCCGCCCGAAGCAGAAGGGGAATGAGGCGATTGACCTCGCTGCGGGGGACGACGGACATGACGGAAAAGAGACCCGCTTCTGCCAAAGGTGAGACCGTCGGCGAACGCAAGGCAGGCAGCAGGGCTAACACCTCTTGCAAATGCCCTTCATCCACATTGAGGATGAGCAGCACCCGCCCCCGCGCTTCCGCCGCCCCTCGCAAAAGCATGAGCAAATCCTGCAGCGACTCTTGATAAGTTTGAGCGCTTTGGGCGTTGGCGATGAAAAGCAAATCCCCTGTCAAGGGTTCAATATGCAACTGGCGGGCGGTGGGGCGTTTGCGCATCTCTTCCGCCACATCGTCAAAGGGGACGATGGCAGCATCCAAATCGCCTTGGGCGACCATCGTCCAAAGGTCGCGGGGTTCGCCAAAGACCCCATCGGAGACACGGGGGTCATCCACGATGGCATAGTGGGGCGTGAGGCGGTCAACCCGTAAGTCAGCGGCGTTCATCAGGTTCAAGGCTTCCGCCTCCATCGCTCCCGTCGGCAACCCCAGTTTGATGGGGGGTGGCGGTGACCCTTTCCCTTTCGCCATGAGCACCACCTTCCTTGTGGGTGGGAAGATGTCGCGCCAAGTGCCAAGTCAATCCGACCCAAAGGAGCAACCCAGCGACCGCCGCAAACCAATTGGGCGATTGTGCCAAGGGCGAGCCGCTACCTTGCCCCGCAAGGGATGGCATAGCGAGGGCTAAGGCGGTTAGCCCATTTTGACAAGCATGGGCGACGACCGTCGGGATGATGCTCTGGGTGCGAAAAGCCACCCAACCCCAAAATAAACTCGTCGGCAACACGATCAGCGCTTGCAAAGGATTCAGGTGAAAGAGGGCGAAGAAAAGGCTTGTCAAGGTGATGGCAATCGTCGGCGCATAGCGGCGCTCAAAACCTTGCTGGATAACCCCCCGAAAGGTCAACTCTTCGGGCAAGGCTTGCACCATCACGGCAATGATGACCAACAAGGGCATCTCTTTGTGATGGGCAATCTTTTCCAACAGTTCCCCATAACCGCTTTGCTGTGCCCACTCAAAAAAGGGCATGCTCAAAAGCCACAGAAACCCCTGCGAGACGGAAAGGTTGAGGGCTAAGGTGGCGAGGGTGACCTGAAAGACGACCCAAAAGGACAAAGGGCGCCATCGCAACGCCTGCCGCCATGCCCATCCCCTTAGTAACCCCTGAGCAAGGACAGGCGTTAACAAAGCGACCATTGTCAGCAGGGCATTGAGCATCAAAAACTTGTCCATCCCAAATGCCGACCAAATGTCCGTCCCCGTCGCTGAAAGGAAGACGGTCAGGCAGGCAACCCATATCAGCACGCCAAAGAATAAGCCCAGGCTGTAAATCAAGACGAGCCAAGCATCCCGCTCCGTCACCATCGGCGTTAGCCCTCCAAAGAATAGCCCTCCGTCACGACAACCTCAACAAGATTTGCAGGAGCAGCCCAAGGACGCCAACGAGTGCGCCTAAAACAGGAACCCAAAGGGTAAACAACCACCGCTCCAACCGAGCGATTTCCCGCCGCAAGGCTTCGTCCCGCTCCGCTGCCTGCGCAAATCCTTGCTGCATCTCTCGCCGCAGTCCATCTATTTGCTGCTGCATTTCTCGCCTCAGTCCGTCTATTTGTTGCTGCATCTCTTGCCTCAGTCCATCTATCTGCTGCTGAAACTCCTGCCGCAACCCATCTCCTTGCTGCTGGAACTCTCGCCTTAAGGCTTCATCCCGTTCCGCTGCTTGCGCAAACCCCCGCTCCATCTCTCGCCTCAAGGCTTCGTCTCGTTCCGCTGCCTGCGCAAATCCTTGCTCCATCTCCCTGCGCAGCCCTTCTATCTGCTGCTGAAACTCCCGCCTTAAGGCTTCGTCCCGTTCCGCTGCCTGTGCAAATCCTTGCTCCATCTCCTTACGCAACCCTTCTATCTGCTGCTGAAACTCTCGCCTCAAGGCTTCATCTCGTTCCGCTGCCTGCGCAAACCCCCGCTCCATCTCCTTGCGCAACCCTTCTATCTGCTGCTGAAACTCCCGCCTCAAGGCTTCATCCCGTTCCGCTGCCTGCGCAAACCCCCGCTCCATCTCTCGTCGCAAGGCTTCGTCCCGTTCCGCCGCCTGTGCAAATCCTTGCTCCATCTCCTTGCGCAGCCCGCCTATCTGCTGCTCCATCTCCCTGCGCAACCCGCCTATCTGTCGCTCTAACTCCTGATGCAGAAACTCGTAGCGGTCTTCTATGCGCCCGAAGCGTTCGTCTAAGTAGCGGAAAAAGTAGGGCTGCGTCTCTGGCGAAGGCGGGACGAGTTGCCACAGGGTTTCCAAAAACCGAAGGACTTCTTCCTCGCTTTTGCCCAACCGTTGCGCCAGTTCGGTAATGAAGGGATGTGCCATCAATGCTTCCCCTCCGTCTCCGTCCCATCACCCGACGGATTTTAGCAAAGTTGCCATCTCTGTCACATCGGTGGTCGCCACTCCGCTCTTGCGCACGACGGCAGCGGCGGCGACGGTGGCAACTTGAGCGGCTTCCACAAAGGATGCTCCCGCCACCAACGCCAATGTCAAGGCGGCGAGAAAAGTATCGCCCGCCCCCGCCACATCGTAAACCTGCACCCGCAAAGCGGGCAGTTGGGCTACCAACCGCCCATCGCAAAACAGGGCGCAGCCATCGCCCCCTAAGGTGATGACCAACCCACACACTTCCAACCGCGCCGACAAAGTTTCGCCCACTTCTGTCACTGAAGTCGCCCTGTTATTCACGGCTGCCGACGCCTCGCTGCGGTTCAGGCTCAGGTAATCAAACCCAGCAAAGTGGGCGAGGTGGGACGGTTTCGGTCCTGCCGTCAGCAAAGTTTGCCCTTTCAACTCCCGAAGCCCCCCGCACAGGCTTTCCGTCACGACACCTTTGGCGTAATCGGAGACGACGATGGCAGCGCAATCGCGCCCCAACTCTTTGGCGATGCCCCGAAGGGACGCTTCCAGCGAGCCGTTAAGGGGCATTCGGCTTTCCACATCCACGCGGGCGACTTGTTGGCTTTGGGCGACGATGCGGGTCTTGACGGTCGTCGGTCGGGACGGGTCGGTTAAAACGCCCGTCGTGTCTATGCCCGCTTCGCCCAAAATAGCCCGCAACTTCTCGCCTGCCCAGTCGTTGCCGATGACGCCGCAAAGGACGACTTGCGCCCCCAGCGTCAGTAAATTCATCGCCGTGTTGGCTGCCCCACCCGCCCCGTAAGTGCGCCGCTCGCACAAAATCACGGGCACGGGCGCTTCGGGCGAGATGCGTTCAGCGTTCCCGACGATGTATTCGTCCAGCATCAAGTCGCCGACGACCAAAACCCGTCGCCCTTGCCATTGCGAGGCGAGCGCTTGCAATCGTTCCACTGTCAGCGTCCATTCTGTCAACGGGTTCGTCGGAAGCGTCTCCGTTCTTTTGGATGGCTTGCGGGCGATCGGTTGTCGCAAAGGTCGTTCCATCGGCTGTCCACCCCCATCGGATCGGATGCTCGTGGAAAATCGTCACGGCAATTTGAGTGGTAAGTTAATCCCGCTTGAAGGCGGTCGTTCCTTCTCCGCCAGTTTGCGTTGTTGCTCCGCCAAATCTTTCCGACCCAGTTGCTCCAAGTAACTGGCGAGCCTTTGTCGCTGATAAGGCTCAAGGGAACGGTTGGCGACTTTCAGGAACACTTTCAGGGCTTCGTCCCGTTTCGCCCGCAGCATCAAGATGGAACCGAGATGCAGGTGCAACTCGTTGTCGTCGGAGTATTTCAACGCCTCGCGGGCGAACCGCTCCGCTTCCGCCAATTTGCCTTCGTCCATCGCCAACCGCGAAAGTTGCAGGCAGATAACTTCGGGATAGAGGAAGTGGCGGCGGGCATCGGGCGATTGCGACGCCAGTTTCAAGGCTTCCTGATAGGCGCTCTCGGCTTCCTTCCAATCACCATTGCGATGGGCATAAAGGGCTCGCAATTCGGGGTCAATGAACTCCACCTTCGCTTGCTGCCGAAGGTCGTTGAGGAGTCGCTGGAACGCTTCTCCTTGCCGCTGCGACCGAAGTTGTGCCAGCAATTCATTTTTGCGCGTCCCGACGACCTTGATCTTCGTGCCTTTGCATTTGGGACACTGGCGCGCTCCCTTTTCGCCGACCCAAGTGTTGCCACACTTTTTGTCCTCGCAGCGATAACGGACATGCTCGTAGTCAGGCGGAAGGTTCAGTCGCTTTCCGTCCAAGCGCAAAAGGTGATAGCCCGCCCAACCTTGCAATGGCTCGGAGGTTTCGCCGACCTTTAATCGGGGGAGGGCTTGAGCAACAGCGTCGCCCAAACGGGCGCGGGCGAAGTCCAAACTCAACTCGCCCAAATCGCCCCCTTTTTCTTTCGTCGTCACATCGTCGGATTCCTTGCGTGCCAAAGCGGCAAAATCTTCACCGTTCAGCAATCGTTGGCGCAACTTTTTGGCATGCTCAAGGGCTTTTTGGCGGGCTTGCTCTTGGTCTTGGGGCGTGGGGCTTTTGCCCTTGGGCAAAAAGCGGGCGAAACTGACGAAGAGGTGGCGGACGCGAAATTGGGTGTAAGCGTCCCGCAAATCCTTCTCCGTCACCTTCACCGACCGAAAAACTTCGTCTCGCAGTTTTTGCTGAAGGATGGTCTCCCGTGCGCCATCGGCTTGTTGCGCCAACTGTTGGCGCAGTTCGTTTTCGTAACCTTGCAGCGAGCCGAACCGCTTTCGGATGAAATCGCGGAAGGCTTTGTCTTGCTGATAGCGTTGGCGGGCGAGCGCCAATTCCAATTGCACCTGCTCGTTCACCCATCGGTCCAAATCGGCACGAGTGACCCACAAGCGGCGCCGATTGGCTTCCTGCCGAAGGAGCACCTGTTGGGCAAGTTGCTCAAAAGCCATCCATTTGATCATCGCCCAATCGGCGACGGTCGGTCGCGCCCCCTGAGCATAGGCGATGGCTTGATCGTAGGCAGTGCGGGAGATATTTTCGCCGTTGATGCGGGCGACGGTCGTTGGTAATTGGCTCACCCCTTCAGGGTGCCAACTGCGCCAACTGAAACTGGTGAAAGTGCCGATGAGAAAAACGAGGAAGAAACCGCCCCACAAGATGAGGCGGGCGGCATGCTTTTGCATCTTCCGACGGGTTCGCCGCAAAGATGGCATGGGCATCACTCCCAATCGGTGGGCTCACTCTTTTCCCGCAGGTCAGACAGCGGGACGGCAAAGTTGAGATGGCAAGTGTCATTGGCAAGCCAAAGCCGCCAAGTCCCGTCGTCACGGGCGTGCAAAAGGTTGACACAACAAGGGTCTTGCCGCAATCGCCGCCAAAGCGAATAATCCGCCCCCAACACCCAACACAAAACCACCCGATTGACCCCTTGATGTGCCACGCAAACAATCGTCTCATCGGAGTGCTGTCGCGCCAATCGCTCCATCGCCGCCGTCACCCGCTCCACAAAATCGGCAAACGGTTCACCGTTGGGCGCCGCAAACCGCATCGGGTCGTCGGTGCGACAGCGCTCCGCTTCGGGAAAGCGGTGCGCTAATTCCGCCACTGCCATCCCTTCCCAATCGCCGTAGTCAATCTCGCTCAATTCAGGGACGAGGCGCACGGGTAAGCGATGAGGTTTTGCGATGGCTTCAGCCGTTTGGCGCGCCCGAAGCAAAGGGCTGCTGTAAATGGCAGCAATCGGGACATCCCGCAAGCGTTCCGCCAACGCTTCCGCTTGCTGGCGTCCCTGATCGCTAAGCGGGATATCACTGCTGCCGCACAAACGCCCTTCGGCGTTCCAAACCGTTTCGCCATGTCGGACGAGGTAAATCCACGCCATCAACGCCACCGTCGGCAAAGTGTGACACATTTGGAAGGGCATTTGTGCCGATGGCGTCTGTGGTCTTCCTCGCGTTTTGGAGGGATGGCGATTGCCCAAAGTCACGGTGTTGGTGCGGTTGAAGGCAACTTTGGACGATGCGCAAGGGCGGGTCGTGGCGCGGGCGCTGCGGGATTTGGGCTTTGGCAGCGTCCAACAAGTGCGCATCGGCAAGTTGATGGAAATTTGGTTGGACGATGCTTTGTCACCCCAAGAAGCGCAACGGCAAGCCGAAGAGATGTGCCGCCGCTTGCTGGCAAACCCCGTCGTGGAAGAGTTTGAGGTGCGCCTTGATGAGTAACGGCAGCGAATGGCGAATAGCGACTGGCGACTGGTCAAAAGGCGACGAAGGGCGAACTGTTGGAGTGGCTATCAGCCACGATGATGAACGGCAGCGAATGGCGAATAGCGACTGGTGAAAAACGGCAGCGACTGGCGAATGGCGAATAGCAAAACGGCAACGAATAGCAATTTGTTGGAGTGGCTATTAGCCACGACAAAATTAGCCACGACAAAATCAGCCACGACGATGAACGAGAGTGGCAGAAAAACTTGCCAAAGGAGGGCATGACGATGCGCTGGCTAACGGCGTGCCTGCTTTCCTGCTTGCTCTTCGTCGGTTGTAAGCACCAGACACAAACCGATGCCAACCCGACACCGCCGAGAGACGCAACGGTGCGGCGAAATCCGACAAGGGAGCAAACCCCGACGAAAGCGGCGAACCTTTTAGAACGGGGCAAACGGGTTTACGACGAGACAGGTTGCGCCACTTGCCACGCCATCGGCGGCATCGGCGGGACGATCGGACCGAAACTGGATGGCGTCGGCAAAAAGTATGACGAGGCGAAATTGCGGCAAATCTTGCTCAAGCCGACAACCCTCAACCCCAACACCCTGATGCCCGCCTTTGAAGGCAGCGAGGAAGACTTAGAGGCGTTGGTGGCATATATCAAGTCGCTGAGGTAGGTTGGCGAAGCGACCGCCACCGCCGCCAAATCGTCCCTAAAGGCTTCAATGTCCCGCCAGGAAAAGTGTCCACAAACTCCAAGACAACTTCCTCAAACCGTCGCCATTGCCAGACCAACATTGCCACCGCCCAAAAGACCGCCCAATGAAAGGCGTCGGGAGCCCAACGACTGGCTAAAACGAAAGGAGCAAAAACCGCAGGACAGGCAATCGCCATCGCCGTCGCTTTGCTGGGATAGCGCAAGAGGACAAGGCTTCCCAGAGCAAAGTAACCGACAGTTAGCCCCAAAGGCAACAATCCTGCCATCGTCAACCCGACGACACTCCCTGCCACCATCGCCATGTCCAGCGGAAAATCCCAACGGCTCAATCGGGTAGGGCAAGAAGACCGACGAGCGAGAGCACCATCCAAAATATCCGCTGTCCATCCCACCAAAAGCCCCAATGCGATGCGACGGACGGCTTGGGCTGGCTCGCGGGCTTCCATCCCGATGATGACCAAAAGGAGGGCTAAGCCCAGTCGCCCGAGAGTGCAAAAATCCGCCAGCCATGCCCCCATCGTTCCATCCCTCCCAAAGACCGTTGTCACAAAGGCAATGCGACCGATTGCCCCGTTTGAGCCGCTCGGTAGATGGCGGTCAAAAGTTCCAACGACTTGCGCCCTTCCCGACCGTCGCAAACGAGGGGCGCACCATCCCGCAACGCAGCGACCATATTTTCCGCCGAGTTAGCAAAGGGCGGGTTGACTTCGGGGGGCGCAATCGTTTCGTCGCGGAAAAACCAACGCACTTGCCCGTTGACATCCAAGATGGCGCCGCCTTTGTCGCCGTGCACTTCCACGACGGCGTAAAAGTCGCGGGGGCAAGTCGTCGTCCCCAACACCGTCCCCATCGCCCCATTGCGAAAGCGCAAAATTGCCATGCCCAAATCCTCCGTCTCAATGTCGTGGGCGAAGACGCCGATGCGGGCGGCTTCCACCCTCGCCACTTCGCCACCCAGCCAGACGAGTTGGTCAATCAGGTGGATGGTCTGATTTGCCAATGAACCGCCACCATCGTAACGCCAAGTCCCTCGCCAACCGCTTTGGCTGTAATACTCCTGCGACCGAAACCACTTGAGCCGTCCCTCCAGCAGGATGAGTTTGCCAAGTAGCCCATCGGCGATGGCTTGGCGGATTTGCCATGCGCCTTTCAAAAAGCGCATGTCAAAGTCCACCGCCAATAAGCGACCGTTTCGCTCGGCGGCAGCGATCATCGCATCTGCCCGCTCTAAAGTCACCTCCATCGGCTTAGTGACGATGACATGCTTGCCCGCTTCCAACGCAGGGACGGCGACATCGGCGTGGACGCCTGAAGGGGTCATCACCCAGACGACTTGCACATCGGGGCGGTCAAGGAAAGCCCGAAAGTCGGTGTGCCAATCGCAGCCCAGTTCTTCGGCGACCTTTTGGGCTAACTCCGCCCGCAAATCGGCGACACCGACCAACCGAGCGCCTTCCGTCTTGGCGACCATGCGGGCACGATGGCGCCCCATCCCTAACCCGACGACGACAAAGCCAATGGCATCGCTCACGCCTTTTCACCCCCTGTCGCTTGAGAAATGTGAACCGTCCGAAGGCGTCCCTTGCCCCCTCTTGACAGCCGTTTCCAGTTTGCCATAATTGAGGACGCCCGTTCATATGACATCAGGGAGTGACGGAGAGTGGGCAAGCAACGGGTGACAATCCGAGACATCGCCCAACGGTTAGGTGTCTCGCCCGCGACGGTCTCAACAGCGTTGACGGGGCGGCGCAACGGCGTTTTCGTCAGCGAGGAGACCAAACGGCGGGTTTGGGAAGTGGCGCAAGAGTTGGGCTATCCGCTGGAACGGTTGCGGGCGCGCGGTCCGCAGTTGCAACGGGTCGCCCTTTTTTGCCCCCCTCGCCCCGACTCCTTGCTCATCAGTGGCACCGTGTTGGAACTTTCCCACTTGCTCAGTCAACAGGGTTTCCGCGTCCTTGTTCACATGAGCCATGACCGAAAGCAAGCCTGCAGCGTCGCCCAGCAACTCTATCGTCGCCAAGAGGTGGACGGAGTGATTTTCGTCGGCTCTCGCAACCATCCCGATGAATTAGCCGTTGGGGAAGTGCCTTGCGTCGTCGTGGGCGAAGTGCCAGAGAGGGTGTCAGT
>Ga0079992_133135_pt1 | contig 22108 bp, 13 predicted proteins | sample FaiFalFF_MnMetaG_3_FD_69197 | JGI IMG/M metagenome (GOLD analysis project Ga0079992, IMG submission 69197) | Freshwater microbial communities from Yellowstone National Park, Wyoming, USA - Fairy Falls B (FF_Mn_B) MetaG (SPADES assembly) (version 2) | ecosystem: Environmental > Aquatic >... | reverse complement strand
GCGGGCCGGGCGATCCGGTCGCGCCGTCGGTAAGGGCAGCCCTCCTCGAACGCCCGCCGCCGGATCTCGGCGATCCGGTCCAGGATGCGACGGCTCAGTTCGCCGCCGGCAATAAGGGCCCCCTTGTCCACATCCACGACGCAGGCCGGCAGGTAAAGGGTACAGTCGCTTTCCAGCTCGTGCCCGGCATCCGGTTTCCAGGGAATCCGACCCTCCAAAAGTAGACAGGCACACCGCAGCGTCCGCTCGACCACCTCCTCGTCATGGCCGGCCGAGAAGACGTCAAATCTAGGGAGGCAGGCCCCCTCCTCCCCAACCGGGTACGGCACGCAGTAAAAGACGGTGCTGCCCTCGATCAGGGGCACGTAGCTTTCCAGTACAAACTCCCTGACCGTCGGGTCCTCCGCCTCGGCTGCGCTCCGGATTTCCTCCGCTCGGGCTCCGAAAGCCGGCGCCGAATCCCGTCGCCGATGAGGCCGGTAACCGCGTAATGGGCACCCCGGGAATCGGCCGTAACCCGGCGTATCACCCACGCGGCCGCTTCGACACAGGGCGGCGGGTCCACCCTGACACGATGGTAGAGCAGCGCCGGTGTAAAGGTAGCCGTTCAACCTTGACCGCACCGAAGATTCGACCTGTTGACGCCTGTGACGTAAAGGCCGTCTAAAATATGAGCAGCGTTCGGCGGTTCACCTGGGTAGACCGTCGGGCCGCTTCGTTCCGCTGCGCGAGGTCGTACGGCCGAAAGAGTTCCGGAATGACCCGGCCGTTGCGGAATGGTCGGCGGCCGGCTGCCCACCCAGCGGGCCTCGCAAGAGATTACCCGATCCTCGATGGTGTAGTGCAGGGGATCCAATTCACGGCTTTCCAGTTTCCATAGCTTTTGGTTGATGAGCAGGCTCAGGCCCCGGTCAGCCTTGGCACTCATGGCCCGGAACCCATCGACCACAAACCGGCAGCCCGGTGTCCTTATCAGGTTAATAGCCAGTCCGGGCCCAATCTTCCGCCCGTGCAGCAGGTCCTCAAGCTCGACATAAATTGTCGAGCTCAGGGCCTTGTGTAAGTTCAGACACGTTTAAGACAGTGGCCTGGCCGGCGCCCCTTTGGGCGCGCCAGGCCGGCCGAGACCCGAGGAGCATTCTTCCGGGTGGAGCCGCCCCTTGATATGGGTAGAAGCCCGGGGTCTTGGCAAGGTCAACAGCCGGGTAGGCTGCAACCCATCGGGCCCAACCCGTGCCGGGAGCCGGCAATGGCCTGTCGCCAGCCCGCCCATTAGCGGCTAAGACGTTGGAAAGGCCGTCGTTTGCCCTCAGAAGCCCATCGGTCCGGCCCCGGCGGAACTGCTCTTCCCCCGTGGCCTGAAGTCCCGCCAAGGGGCGCCCGTTAGCGGGGCGGTAAACCCGGAATAATGGGGGCGGTCGGCCGCCGGGCTGGCTCTGGCCCCAAAATTGCCGGCTAATGCCCCCATTGATAATGCTTGGGACGCCGTGGCTATATCGAGGGCAGCTCTTCGCCCCGCAGGACCGCATCGAGGGTCGCATAAACGCGTCCCGGGTCCACGTGACGGGCAACCAGCTCCCGCAAAAGCGTGTTTTCCGCCAGAACCACCAGGCAAGCTTCGCCGATGGCGTTATCGGTGGGGCTGGGCTCCAGCGGCACCATCTCTATTCCGGGCGGCCGGGAAGGAGCCGGGGCCTCGCCGTACCAAACCGCCGCATCGACCTCCCCGCGGCAGACCGCCTCCAGAAGAACGGAATACGGGACGTTCACAAAGTCGTAATCGGTCTTTGGGAAGACCTCCAGCGTGCGCCAGTAGTGGTCGCAGGAATGGTAATCAACCCCTACTCGGACCGGGGTCCTCGTCCGGCGTACGATGCAGAAGTTCCGGGAGTCGCGGTATGTGTTGGGGCCGAAATTGCAGGCGACCACCACATCCTGCTGATTTTGCCAGGCGCGTTCGGCGCTGAATCGGGAAATCACCGCAAAGTCCAGCCGGCCCTGCCGCAGGTACCCGAGCCGCTTCCGGGAGCCCTGCAGATAGACCAGGTCGGCCGAAAGGCATGCCCGACGCAGCTCCCGCTGCAGCCCGGTAGCCAGGGCCTGGAGCCGGCGGGTGTTGGGTACGGGAAAACCACCCAGTAGCGTGGGCGTACCGGCGGCCTCCCATAGCTTGCGCAGGTCCTTCTCCACGACATAAGTGCCCAGGTGGCCCCGGGCTTCAAGCCGCACGGCCCCCATCTCCTCCAGGGTGTCGAGGGCCCGCTGGACCGTACCGTAGCCTACATCGAATTTGGCCGCCAGTTCACCCACAGTCGGTAGCTGCTGACCGGGCTCCAGCAGAATGAGTTCCGCCGCCAGCCTGCGGACCAAGAGGCCGTGCTTTGTCCCAACCGCAAAGCTCCCCGGTGTTTTCACGGTCACCATTCCATAGTCTAAATACCAGACTAAAACCGGAGGTTGCAATTGGGCAGCCCCGGAGCCCGTTTCCCTTCCGGCCCAGGTCCGCAGAGGCGAAGGCCGGGGGCACCCTGACCTCATTCCGGCTGGCTCGACGGGCACAGGTGAAGGGGAATTTCAGGCCGTTCAGGAGTCCCGGAATAACCTCCTCGGCCGGGCATTTCGCCTGGCGCCACGAGGACCGGCCTTGCGCCCGCCGGCAACCGGCCCGGAAAAGCCGCCCGGGTGAGGCCTCCGCAAGCCGGCCCGACCGCCCCACCCTGGCTCCCGGCCGGGCCGTGGAACGAGGCGCCTGGCCTTGTCCTGTATGAGAAGTCAGGCAGGAGGGCAACGGCATGAATCGATTAGACATTCAACGGCCAAGCAGGCCTTTGACGTTTCGTTGGAGCTTGCCGCTGTTGACATAAGCGCCGGTGCCCTGGCCTCATCAGGCCGTTGGGGCCGGGATTCGGGTGGGTCGGGGTCCCAATCGGCCTGGCCTTTTAAGCAGGTACCATCCTGGGCTTAAGCTACTGGTTGATTTTGACATAAGGACTTAGACCCTTGTGTCAAGGGCCTGCCCGGCCTGTCCTCCCAGGACATGTCCTGGGCAGACAGGCCCTAAAGCAGGGGACAAAGCTTCGTCCCCTGCTTGTGGATGCAGGCTTTGACAGGATTTTGAGCGGGGTTGCCATCCCCAGACCCGGCTAAAAGCGGGACGCGAGCTCAGGTCCGAACTAAGGAAGCTTGGCCGGAGGCTCCTTGAGGATTGCTAACAAAAGCATTTTGAATTGTTTATGTCAGAAATCCGGTTCCGGGGTGCAGGCGAGGGTATGTTCGGCGGAATGAACACGCGGCGGGAGCCTAAGCCCGGGCTTGCCCTCAAGCGGGCGCTGCTTGAGGCCATCTGCTGCGACCTGCGGATTCTCCCGACCCTGGCCGTTTGGCCCGGACGCCCGATTCGATGCCTCATCTTGGCTTTGTAAGACAGGCCCAGGCCACCTTGACAGCTCAAACCGGGCAAAATACAATAAACTGAACACTGTATACTCCTTGAACTCGGCCGGTGTGACGGGTCGGGTACGATGGTTAAGGAGCGCTGGGTCGGCCGTCCGCATCCCACGATTGAAGGCGGCCGTCTAGTCCGGGGGGCGGGCCGCTTTATCGCCGCCTTAAACCCGCTTCCCGGGGTCGCCCATGCGGCCGTCGTCCGGAGTCCCCACGCCCACGCCCTGATTTTAACAGTCGACCCGGGCCCCGCCCTGGCGATGCCGGGTGTCCTAGGGGTACTGACGGCCGAGCACGTTTGCGCCTGGGCCCGACCCTTCCCCCTGGCCGTGGAGATGCCGGTCACCTACTACCCGCTGGCCGTCGGGCGGGTCAGGTATGTGGGGGAACCGGTGGCCGTGGTCGTGGCCGAAGACCCTTACCTTGCCGCCGATGCCGCCGGCCGGGTGGCCGTGGAGTACCGGCCGTTGGAACCGGTGGTTGACCCCGAGGCCGCGATGGGGTCCGGGGCGCCTCTGCTCCATCCCGAGGCCGGAACCAATATCGGCAATCACCGAACCTTCACCTTCGGGGACCCGGAGGCGGAATTTGCCCGGGCCGAACTGGTCGTCGAGGAGGGGTTCACCTTCCCCCGGCATACCTGCCTGCCCCTCGAAACTTACGGGGTCGTGGCCCACTACGATGCGGCCGCGAGGCAGGTGACCATCTGGGCCAACTTTCACGGCCCCTTTGTTCTGCACACCCTGGTAGCCCATGCCCTCAATCTGCCGCTGCCGGCCGTCCGGCTGGTGGTCCCCCCAGATATTGGGGGCAGCTTCGGCATCAAGTCCGGGCTTTACCCCTACATGGTACTCATGGCGCTGGCCAGCCGGCTGGTCGGGCGTCCGGTTAAATGGGTGGAGACCCGCAGCGAGCATCTGATGGCCAGTGCCGCCGGCGCCGGCCGGGTAACCCGGGTCCGGGCTGCCTTCAGGGCCGACGGAGTGATGACGGCCCTCCACTACCGGTTCATCGACGACGTCGGGGCGTATATTCGTTCGCCGGAGCCGGCCGCCCTCTTCCGCTGCTTCGGCAACCTGGTGGGGCCTTACCGGGTTCAAAACCTCGCCGTCGAGACGTACGCGGTTATGACCAACAAGGCGCCAACCGCCCTGAACCGGGGCTTTGGCGGCCCCCAGCTGTATTTTGCCCTGGAGCGGGTGATGGACCTGGCGGCCGAGCGGCTGGGGCTGGACCCGGTGGAGATCCGGCGCCGCAATCTGATTCCGGCCGGGGCCTTCCCTTACCGGACGCCTTCGGGCGGGGTCTACGACAGCGGCAACTACCCGGCCGCGCTGGAAAAGCTGGTGGCGATGGCCGACTACCCGGGCCTTCGGGCCTGGCAGTCCGCGGAGCGCCGGAAAGGGCGCCTTGTAGGTATCGGCCTGGCGACGGTGGTCGACCCTTCGGGCACGAATATCGGCTATATCACCCTGGCCCAGACCCCCGGGGAGCGGGCCCGCTCCCTTCCCAAGTCCGGCGCCACCGAGCTCGCCGCCGTCGGGATCGACCCTTACGGGGGGGTAACGGTTCGGCTGACCACCGCCCCTCAGGGGCAGGGCCATGCCACCGTCGCCGCCCAGGTTGTCGCCGACGAACTGGGCGTGCCCCCGGAGAGTGTCCGGGTCGTCACCGAGATGGACACGGGCCTTCTGCCCTGGACGGTCACCACCGGCACTTATTCCAGCCGGTTCGCCGGGCTCGGGGCGAGCGCCGTTCTGCTTGCCGCCCGCCGGCTGCGGGAGAAGCTCGCCCGGATCGCCGCCCACCTGCTCGAGGCCGCGCCCGAGGACCTGGAGCTGGTGGACGGGGCCTTTGCCGTCCGGGGCGTCCCCGAACGCCGGCTCCCGCTGCGGCGGGTGGCCGGGGCGGCCCACTGGAATCCGGCCGCGATTCCGCCGGACCTGGACCCGAACCTTTACGCCGTGGCCGCCTTCTCCGTCCCGGCGACCCCGCCGGCCAGCGAGCGGGATGAGATTAATTCCTCGGCCACCTACGGGTTTGTCGCCGACCTGTGCGTCGTCGAGGTCGACCCCGAAACCTTCGAGGTGCGGGTCCTGCACTATTTCTCCGTTCACGATGCCGGCCGGCTGCTCAACCCGGCCATCGTCGAGGGGCAGGTCCACGGGGCCTTCGCCCACGGGCTGGGCTGCGCCCTCTTCGAAGAGCTCCGGTATGACGAAAACGGGCAGCTCCTCACCGGCACCCTCCTCGATTACGCCTGCATCCGGGCCGACGGGATACCCCCGGTCCAGGTCCAGCACCTGGAGACGCCGTCGCCCGTAACCCTGCTCGGGGCCAAGGGTGTCGGGGAAGCCCACGTGATGAGCGCGCCCGCCGCGCTGGCCAATGCCGTTGCCGATGCCCTTAAGCCCCTGGGGATTCGGGTCACCACCTTACCGCTGACCCCGGGAAGGCTCTTTCAAAGCATAAAGGGAGGTGGCTGCTAAAAGATGCTGATCCGGGACATGCTGGTATGCGCCGCTGAGCGTCAGCCGCGCTCTACGGTCATTGTCGACGGGGAAAGGCGCTACGGCTACGCCGAATGGTACCGGCGGGGCCTTAAGGTCGCCGCCGGGCTCTGGGAGCTGGGTGTGCGGCCGGGGGACCGGGTCGTCCAGGTCCTTAAAAACCGGGAGGAGAACTGCGCGATCCACTTCGCCTGCCAGTTCATCGGTGCGGTGAACACCCCGCTCAATTTCCGGTGGGCCAGCGGGGAGATAGCCTACTGCGTCAACGACGCCCAGGCCAGGGTGCTGTTCTTTGAGGCGGCGACCGCGCTGGCGGTTCTGGAGGCTCGGAAGGAGTTTAAGACTGCACCCGGGCTGGTCTATGTCGGCGAGGGGCCGGCGCCGGAATCGGCACTGGCCTTCGAGGAGCTGGTGACCCGGGCCGGGCCGGAGCCCCCGGAGGTGAGCCTGAACGAAACCGATATCAGCCTGATGCTCTACACCTCCGGAACCACCGGACGGCCCAAGGGTGTGCCCCGCTCCCAGCGGGCGGAGTACGCCGCAACGGTAGGCCAGATCATCCACCACGGCCTGGTCCCCGGCGACCGGACCCTCGGGATCATGCCCCTTTACCACACGATGGGCATGCATTCCCTTACCAGCATGGTGGCCCTTAACGGCACCTTCGTGGTGATGTTTGACTGGGAGCCGGAGGCAGCCCTGCGGCTCATCGAGCGGGAGCGGGTCACCTGCCTTTACCTGGTGCCCACCCTATACCACATGCTGGTCCACCACCCGGCCTTCGGCCGCTACGATGTCTCCAGCGTCCGCAAGCTGGCCTACGCCGGCGCTCCGATGCTGAGTCCGTTGGTGAAGGCCTGCCTGGAGGGGTTTAGGCCGGCAATATTCGTCAACCACTACGGCAGCACCGAGGTTTACATCCACACGGTTTACACCGACCTGGCCAGGAAACCCGGATGCGCCGGGCGGGCGGCCATCCACACCCGCCTGCGGGTGGTCCGGGCCGAGCCAGGTCCCACCGTCCGCCCCGATGAGGTGCTCCCGCCCGGGGAGGTCGGGGAGGTAATCGTCCGGCTGAGCGATGACGCCTTTTCGGGTTACTACAACCGGCCGGAGGCCACCGCCCGGGCGATCCGGGACGGCTGGTACTTTACGGGGGACACCGGTTATCTGGACGAGGACGGCGACCTCTGGCTCGTGGGGCGGGTAGACGACATGATAATCAGCGGGGGTGAGAACATCCACCCGGTGGAGGTCGAAGAGGTCCTGGCGCAGCATCCGAAGGTGGCGGATGTGGCCGTCGCGGGCCTGCCCGATGAGGTCTGGGGCCAGGTGGTCACCGCTTTCGTCGTCCCCGGGGACCCGTCCCTCACCCCGGAGGAACTGGACGCCTTCTGCCTGGCCAGCCGGCAGCTGGCCCGTTTCAAGCGGCCCCGCCGGTACGTCTTTGTGCGGGCCATACCCCGCTCGCCGACGGGCAAGACCTTAAGGCGGCTCCTGATTGCGGGCGAGTACGAGCCGCTGGCAACCCCGGCCGGAGGTTAGGCGATGCTCCTTAAAGGACCTGACCTGGGACTGGCCTTTGAGCACTTCGAGGTTGCCCTGGACACCGGGACGGGCATCGCCCGGGTGGTGATCAGCCGGCCGGAAAAGCTGAATGCCCTCCTGATGTCCATGCGGGCGGAGTTCGCCGAGATCTTCCGCACCCTGGAGCGGGACGGACGGGCGCGGGCCGTTGTCCTCCGGGGCGCCGGGGAGCGCGCCTTCTCGGCCGGGGGCGATGTGGCCGGCTTTCTGGAGGCCGATGCCGAGACCCTCTCCTACCTGCACGAGAACATAGCGGCCCCGGAGCGGTTTGCCGGCGCGGTAATCGCCGCCATCGACGGCTACTGCTTCGGGGTGGGGCTGGAGATAGCCCTGGCCTGCGATTTCCGGGTCGCGACGACCCGGGCGGTCTTCGCCCAGCCGGAGCTGAAGCTGGGGATGATTCCGGGCAGCGGGGCCACCCAGCGGCTGGTCCGGTACATCGGCCTCGGCCGGGCGAAGGAGATGGTGCTGCGGGGCCGCTGGGTGGAGGCGATGGAGGCGCTGGAGTGGGGCCTCGTAACCCGGGTTGTGGAGCCGGCCGAACTGGATGAGGCCGCCGAGGCCCTGGCCCAGGAGCTTGCCCGCATGCCGGCCGGAGCGTTCAAGGCGGCCAAGCGGGTCCTGAACCTAGCCCAGGATATGCCCCTGAGCGCCGGGCTGCAGCTGGAAGGCTTTGCCTACGGGATGCTGCGGGGCACGCCGGACTTCGTCGAGGGGGTGCGGGCCTTTCTCGATAAGCGGGAACCGAGGTTCCGGAACCAGCCGGGCATCTCCGGGCTGAAAGGGGGTGGTGAACGGACGTGAGTAAAACCGAAAGTCGTACTTCTTGCGGAGCGGCGAAGCCGTGAAACGCCATGGGAAAGGAGGTCTGCAAATGGCGGCAAAGAAGGTCAAGCAGGTGAGCATCCCCTACGAAGCCATCGACCCGTTGACCATCGGCACGGCCGCCACCGAGGCCGAAACTTATCGGCGGCGGCTCACCATCGAGGTCCCGGTGGAAAACCTGGTCGCCCACATTATTCCCCACGAGCCGGACCCCATCCCGGACCTTTACGGCGCCACCCGGCAGGCGCTTCTTAATCCCGTTGCCGGCCCTAGGTTCACCGAGCTGATAGGTCCTGACCGGACGGTGGCCATCATCATCGACAACCAGTTCCGGCCGACGCCCGTGCCCGGGATTCTGCCGGCGCTGCTGGACCTGATGGACGAGGTCGGTTATGCGGGCGCCCTGGTGGCGGTGGCCAACGGCAAGGTCTTTCCCATGTCGGCCGAGGAGCTCAGGAAGAAAATCGGCCCGGAAACCTGGGCCCGACTGGAGGCCCGGGGAATCCCCGTCTACCAGAATGACCCGGCAAACCCCCTCATGTACCAGTATGTGGGCACGACGACCCGGGGCACCCCCGTCTGGCTCCACCGCGAGGTGGCTGCGGCCGACATTAAGATAGCCATCGGTCAGACTCAGGCCAACCACTGGGGCTACGGGGGCGGCGGGAAGCTTATCCTGCCGGGGGTGACCAGCGATGAGACCATCGAAACCAACCATGCCGCCTTCACGATGAGTCCGGCCACCCACTACGGGGCCCTGGGCGGGCCGATGCGGGCCGACATCGACGAGGCGGCAACCCTCGCCGGCCTGGACGCAACTGTAAACGTCATCCTGGATACCCGGGGCCGGGCCGTGTACATCAACTTCGGGAGCCATCCCCAGGCCCACCGGGCGGCCGTTCAGGTTTTCAACCAGATCTACGCCTTTCACAGCCCCCGCCTGAACGGGAAGTCGGCTGACATCACCATCTGCGGGACCTTTGCCCCCACGGACCATCTTTTCTTCCACACCGGCTGGGGCGCCATGAGCGCCGACCTGATAACCAGGGATGGCGGGACCATTATCTACGCCAGCCCGTGGCCGGGGGCCAACACCTCCCTCGGCCACTTCCCGGGCCCGGCCCTCATGGACCTGATGAAGCCGTACATGCCCCCAACCCGGGAGAACTACGAGCGGGTGCTCCGGGACATCTTCCGCCGGAAGATCCAGATGTGGAGTGGCTGCATCTGGGTCCCCATCTACGAGGTGATGACCCGGAAGAAGCTGATCCTGGTGACCGAGAAAGAGAACCTTGAGCCGGCCAGGGACATCGGCATCGAGGCGACCGATTCGCTGGAAGAGGCCCTTGACCGGGCTTTTGCCCGGCACGGCCCAGAGGCGCAGGTAGCGGTTCTGCCCTACGCCCGTTACCAGTTTCCCGCGGCCGCCTTCCGGCCCGCCCCGGCCCATGAGGGGATTAGGGCGCCGGCCCTGGTCGCTGAGCCGGTGGGATGACCCGTCCCGGGCGGGAGGGCAGGGCCATGGAGACCGAGAGGCCGCTGGACATCAGAAAATCGACGAGGATCTACGACCTGCTGCGGGCCTACCCCCACCTCCGGCAGGTGTTCTCCAAATACGCCATCGCCTGCCCGTTCTGCGCCGGCTCGCTACGGGACACGGTGGCCATCGGGGCCTGGAAGCACAAGGTCGACGCTGACCTGCTGGTCCGGGAGCTTCGCCGGGCAGCGGGCCTTCCCCCGCTGCCCGGCGAAGACGAGGCCCCAACGGCGGAGGAACACCCAGTGTAGGCGGCGTTTCCACGGGGCAGAGTCAGGGGTGAACCTTGATGGCGGCCGATACGGGCTTCCGCTTCCCCCTCCCTGAAGGTGTGGCCGGCGTCCGGGACGCCCGGCCGGAGGCAGGGGTGTCCCCTTCCGGGCTCGGCTTCCGGGCGGGCCTTAAGGAGCTGTTGGCCCGGCTGCAGCGGGCTGAAGTCAGCATCGAAGAGGTCTTAGACTATCTTAAAGTCTGGCCTTACGAGGAGCTGGGCTTTGCCAAGGTTGACCACCACCGGGCCGTCCGCAAGGGCTTTCCCGAGGTCGTTTTCGGTCCCGGCAAGACCCCGGCCCAGGTCGCCGAAATCGTCGGCCGGCTGGCGGCTCAGGCCGAATGCGTCCTGGTGACGAAGACCACGGCCGAGGCCTTCGAGGCCGTAAAGGCGACCGTTCCCGACGCCCGCTTCCACGAGGTTGCCCGGGCCATCTACGTTGACCGCCGCCCGAACCCCCGGCTCAAGCCCGGGGTGCTGGTGGTCGCTGCTGGGACTTCGGACCTGCCGGTGGCCGAGGAGGCGGCCTTAACCTTAGAGCTGATGGGGAGCCGGCCGGAGCGGCTTTATGACGTTGGGGTTGCCGGGATTCACCGGCTCATGGGCAACCTGGGCCGGCTCCGGTCGGCCCGGGTTGTGGTGGTTGTGGCCGGGATGGAGGGGGCGCTTCCCAGCGTGGTCGGCGGGCTGGTGGCGGCCCCGGTCATTGCCGTGCCCACCAGCGTCGGCTACGGGGCCCATTTCGGGGGGCTTGCGCCCCTTTTGACGATGCTCAATTCGTGCGCCCCTGGGGTGGCCGTGGTCAATATTGACAACGGGTTTGGGGCCGGCTACCTGGCGGGTCTGATTAATCTGGGAGCGGGAGATGAATCCGAAGCTTGAACAGCTTAGAGAGATTTTGCGGGAGCTCGAGTCGGTGGTGGTGGCCTTTTCGGGCGGTGTGGACAGTGCCCTTCTGGCGTCGGTGGCCTATGAGGTTTTGGGGGAGCGGGCGGTGGCGGTCATTGGGTCTTCGCCGACGTATCCGCCGGAGGAGCTGGCCGAGGCGGAGGCCATTGCCCGGGAGGTCGGCATTCCGTACCGGGTGGTTGAAACTGCCCAGCTGGAGGACCCGAACTTTGTGGCCAACAACCCGGCCCGGTGTTACCATTGTCGGTATGAGCTTTACGGCCGGCTTGGGGAGTTTGCCCGGGCCAACGGCTACCGGTGGGTAATCGACGGGACGAATGCGGACGACCTTGGGGATTACCGGCCGGGGCTTAAGGCGGCCGAGAAGCTTGGGGTGAGGCACCCTTTGTGTGAGGTGGGGCTTACCAAGGCGGAGATAAGGGAGCTGGCCCGGGCCCGGGGGCTTAAGGTGTGGGACAAGCCGGCGTCGCCGTGTCTGGCGTCGAGGTTTCCGTACGGGAGGGTGATAACGTTGGGTGAGCTTGAGCAGGTGGCGGCGGCCGAGGCGTATCTGCGGGGGCTGGGGCTGCGGCAGGTGCGGGTGAGGCACCACGGGGAGCTTGCCCGAATTGAGGTTCTGGCGGAGGATATTGTGCGGCTGGCGGAGCCTGAGGTTCGGGCCGGGGTTGTGGCCCGGTTACGGGAGCTGGGGTATCGTTACGTAACCCTGGACCTGGCCGGGTACCGGATGGGGAGTCTTAACGAGGCGATCCTGGCCCGGGGCCGGGACGGGACGCCCGGTCGCTAGCTGCCGCGGTGAGAGCCGCCTATTTTGACTGTTTTGCCGGGGCCGCGGGTGACATGGTCGTCGGGGCGCTGGTTGATGCCGGCGCCCCGATTGAACGTCTGCTGGCGGCCTTCGAGGCCCTCGGGGTTGGGGGCTATTCGGTCCGGTTTGAGCGGGACCGGCGGGGACCCATCACCGGAACCCGGTTTATTGTCGAGGTCGCTGGGCCTCCGGACCGCGGCCGCCGGCTTGGGGACATTTTGCGGCTCGTGGCGGGCGCCCGGCTTTCCCCGGCCGTGGCCGGGCAGGCGGCGGCAGTTTTTCGGCGCCTGGCAGAGGCTGAGGCCAGGGTTCACGGCGTCGACGTCGAGTCGGTCCACTTCCACGAGGTTGGGGCCCTCGACGCCATCCTGGACGTGGTCGGGGCCCTGACTGCCCTGGAGGCCCTGGGCGTTGAGGCCGTTTACTGTTCGGCCCTGCCGGCGGGGGGTGGCGTGGTGGGGACGGAGCACGGTTACCTGCCGGTGCCGGCGCCGGCCGTTCTCGAGCTCTTAAAGAATACCGGGGCAGTGGTCGGGCCGGCCCCAACCCCTGAGGCCGCCCGTCACGAACTCGTAACCCCGACCGCCGCGGCCATCTTCGCAACCGTGGCCCGGTTTGAGCAGCCGCCCCTGAAAATTGACGCGGTCGGCTATGGCCTTGGGGCCCGCAACCTCGAGTCCGTGCCGAACGCCCTCCGGGTCTGGGTCGGGGAAACGGCCCCCGAACCTGCCGGCGCAACCCTTACCCTGCTGGAAACCAACATCGACGACATGCCGGCCGAGCTGTACGGCTACCTGATGGAGCGGCTCTTCGACGCCGGAGCGAAGGACGTCTGGTTTACCCCCATTCAAATGAAAAAAAACCGGCCGGGGGTCCTCGTAAGCGTTCTAGCCCCGGCTGAGCTTGAGGACCGCCTGCTGGATATTATCTTTCGGGAAACGACGACCCTCGGCGTCCGGCGGCGGCCGGTCGGCCGGCACGAGGCCGCCCGGGAGGTTTTCGGGTTCGAGTCGAGCCTGGGGCCGGCCACAGTTAAGGTCAAGCGCTGGGCGGGGCGGCCTGTCAACATCGCTCCGGAGTACGAGGTCTGCCGGGAACTGGCTCGCCGGACCGGCCGGCCGCTTCAGGAGGTCTACCGGGTCATCGAACTCGAGGCCTGGCAAAAACTCTTGCCCGGGAGGTGAGCGACAAATGGAGATAAAGACGGTGGGGATTGTCGGGTGCGGCTTGATGGGCTCGGGCATCGCCGAGGTCTGTGCCCGGGCCGGGTATAACGTCGTTGTCCGGGAAGTCGACGAGTCAACTTTGAACCGGGGCCTGCAGCGGATTCGCCAGTCCCTGGGGCGGGCCCTGGAAAGGGGCCGGATCGACCAGGCGACTTACGACCAGACCCTCGGCCGGATCCGGGGCACGGTGAATATGGTCGACCTGGCCGAATCGGACTTCGTTATCGAGGCCGTTGTGGAGAACCTGGACCTTAAAAAGCAGGTTTTCGCCGAGCTGGACCGGATCTGCCGGGAAGGGGTGATCCTGGCGACGAACACGTCGTGCCTGCCGGTGACGGACATTGCGGCCGTAACCCGGCGGCCGAAGCTGGTTATCGGCACCCATTTTTTCAACCCGGCCCCGGTTCTGCCCCTGGTGGAAATCGTCCGGACGATTCTGAACGACGACGAAACCGTGGAGACGACCCGGCGCTTCATTGAGTCCCTCGGCAAGACCGTCGTCATCACCAAGGACCGGCCCGGCTTCATTGTTAACCGGCTAGCCATCCCGTTCCTGCTCGATGCCATCCGAGTCCTGGAAGAGGGGCTGGCCACGAAAGAGGAGATCGATACCGCGATTAAGCTGGGCCTGAACCACCCGATGGGGCCGTTCACCCTGCTGGACTTCGTCGGGCTCGATACCACCCTGTTAGTCGCCGACGCGATGTACGAGCAGTTCCGGGACCCGAAGTATGCCGCCCCGCCCCTCCTGCGCCGGATGGTTGCGGCCGGCCTGCTGGGGCGGAAGTCCGGCCGGGGCTTCTACGACTACACGTCGGGGTAGTTGGGCCGGCAGTGGATTCTGGCCGGCGGCGCCCTGCTCCTGGCCCTGACGGTGGGGCTTGGGGCGGCGACGGGACCGGGCTACCCGACCGACAGCGCCCACTATAAATACTGGACCCGGCTCGTAACCCTGGAAGGGATTCACCGGGCCTACCGGGGAACCTGGCCGGAAACCTACGCGATTTACCCGCCGGTTCACCTCTACTACTACCGGTTGGTCGGTGAGGTCTACCGGCAGGCGGTCGATCCCACCTTTGAACGGGATCGCGCCCTGGGGAGCCCCTTGTTAACTTTCCTTCTGAAGGTACCGGCCGTCCTTGCCCACGCGGCGGCGGCCGGCGTCGTCTACTTGATCACCCGGTCCCGCCTGGGTTTCGGCCTGGCGCTCCTGGCGATGGCTGCCTATGCCTTTAACCCGGCCCTCATTTTCACGGTGAGCCACTGGGGCCAGCCGGATTCGGTCCACACCCTCTTTCTCCTGGCCGGGTTCGGCTTCCTGGGGACCGGGCGGGTCATGGCCGCCTGGGCGGCATTTGCCCTTGCGGCCATGTCCAAGCCCCAGGCCTGGGTGCTTTTGCCCCTGGCGGCCTGGGCATCACTGCGCTGGTTCGGTCCCGGTCGAACCCTGGGGGGTCTGGGGGTGGGGGCGGCCGTTGGGCTTGGCCTGACCCTGCCCTTTATCCTGGGCGGCACGGTCGACGAACTGCTGACCCTGCCGGTCCAGACGGCCAGCGTGATGCCGGTCGCCTCGGCGAACGCCCACAACCTCTGGTGGCTCCTAACCCAGGGGCGGGGTCTGTCCGTCCCGGATTCGGCCCCGTTCATCGGGCCGGTCTCATACCGGGCGGGCGGCCTCGGGCTCACCGCGGCCGCGGTTGTGGCGGCCATGCTCGGGGTCGGGGGCAGGCCGGATCCCTGGCGGGGGTGGCTCCTGGCCGCCGTCACCGGCTTCGGTTTTTTCATGTTTGCGCCTCAGGTCCACGAGAACCACCTCTTTTTCGTTCCGGCCCTGCTCGCCCCGGTCTTACCGGCCGGCCGCCTTCCGGCCATTGCCTTTGGACTTGTGAGTTTTACCTACCTGGTCAACCTGGCCGTCGCCGACCCGGTCCTTAATCTCTTCGATGAAACGGTCAGGTGGGTTCTGGGCCTCGGGAATGCCGGCCTGAACCTGGGGACCTTTGTTTTCCTGGGTCGCCTGGCCCTGGGGGCGAGGAAGGGCGGCAGTTAGAGCTCCAGCTCGGCGGCGATCCCTTTCATCGCCTCAAGGCCGAGGCCGATGAACTCAGGGAGGGGAATGCCCAGGTTTGACTCGCAGGTGAGGATCTCCTCCCGGTTGGCGCCCCGGGCAAAGGACTTCTCTTTAAAGCGGCGCAGGACAAAGTCAACGGTGAGGGGTTCAAGCTTCTTCTCGGGGTGGACCAGGGCACAGGCGACAATCAGCCCTGTCAGGTTGTCGCAGGCGTAAAGGGCTTTGGCCATGGTTGTGTCCATCGGGGCCTTGTGGTTGTGGGCGAGGATGGCGTGCACGATCCGCTCGGTCCCGGCATACTGCCGGAGGCGCTCGGCCGTGACCTCGGTGTGCCGCTCGAGGTCCTTCTCGGTAACCTCGTAGTCGGCATCGTGGAGGAGGCCGGTCAGGCCCCACTCATCCTCGTCCTCGCCGAAGTGGCGGGCAAGCCGGCGCATAAAGGCCTCAACGGCGAGGAGGTGTTTTTTGATGTTTGGGGTCTTCACCAGCTCGTCGACGATTTTTAGGGCTTCCTGCCGGGTCAGGGTCGGGCGCACTTCTGTGGTCATGCTACCATCACCCTCCGGGGGTGTTCAGGTTAAAGTATAGTCCGGCCGAAGGCGGCGGACAACGGCTGGGTCCTGGCTGGGAGGGCCCTAACCGCCGGCGGCAAACTCCGAAAACCGGAAAGCCCTGCCCGACCTGGAAGGGGCGAAGGGCGGCTTGTGCCCCGGGGAACTGCGTCCCGGCCATGGTATATAATAAAGACTGCCTGCCGATACTGCCCGACTACGGGGTCGCCGGAAGAGTGTGGCTGGCTGGGGGGCTTGACAGTATAGGGACGGCGTGGTATAGTGTAGGCTGGTTGAGTGTGATCTGCGGCTTGTTTCACCCTTAACGTGTCCTCTGGAATGTTACTTGTTCCCCATTCAAGGGTATAAGTGCCGGTAAATTTCGTTAACCGGGGGAGTGTTCGCTTATGTCTCTGGTTTCCCTGTCGGCAGACAGCTTGAAGTTGCCCAAGAAATCGTACGCCCGAATCCCCGACATCCTGCCGCTGCCTAATCTTATTGACGTTCAGCTCAAGTCTTTCCGCTGGTTTATAGAGGAGGGCCTGCGGGAGGTCCTGGATGAGGTCTCGCCCATCGAGGACTTCACCGGCCGGCGGATGGCCCTTTATTTTGGCGACTACGAGTTCGGCAAGCCTCAGTACACCGAGTGGGAGGCCCGGGAGCGGGATGTGACCTACGCCGCCCCCCTCCGGGTGGAAGTAACCCTGGTCATCCGGCGGGAGGACGGAACCGAGGTCGAGCGCAAGCAGAAGGTCTTTATGGGGGATTTCCCCCTGATGACCTCCACCGGTACATTCATTATCAACGGCGCCGAACGGGTGGTCGTAAGCCAGCTTATCCGCTCGCCGGGCGTCTACCTGAGCCTCGAGGTCGACCCCATTTCGGGCCGTCGGCTCTGCTTCGGCAAGGTTGTCCCCAATCGAGGTGCCTGGCTCGAGTTCGAGAGCAGTCCCCGGACCGGGATCTCGGCCCGGATCGACCGCAAGAAGAAGCTGCCGGTGACCACCTTCCTGCGGGCGGTGGGATTCGGCAGCGACGAGGAGCTCTTCGAGCTCTTCGAAGGGGTCGATACAAACCCCGACTTCTCGTGGCTGCGGACCACCCTGGCCCGGGACCCCGTTAAAAACGCCCTGACCCGGGACCGGTCCCGGGAGGGCCAGAAGGCCGCCCTGGAGGACTTCTACAAGCGGATGCGGCCTGGCGACCCGCCGAATGAAGCGGCGGCCCGACAGATGCTGGATGCGCTTTACTTCAATCCGCGCCGGTACGACCTGGGCCGGGTCGGCCGCTACAAGCTTAACCGCCGCCTTGACCTGGATGTGGACCCGGGCCGGAAGGCCCTGACGGCCGAGGACCTGGTGGAGATGGTCCGGCGGATCATCCTGCTCAATAACTACGACCTGGGGCCGCAGTACTGTCCCCGGTGCCGGGTGGCCTATTACACCCGGGTGAACCCGCCCATTACCCCCGGCCGGTGCGACCGGTGCGGCGGCCTCCTTTCGGAGGAGCGGCCCGATGACGTCGACCACCTGGGCAACCGGCGGGTTCGGACCGTCGGGGAGCTCATTCAGAATCAGTTCCGGGTCGGCCTGCTCCGGATGGAGCGGGTGGTCCGGGAGCGCATGACCATTACCCCGCCTGAGGAGGCAACCCCCAGCGCCCTTGTCAACATCCGGCCGGTGACTGCGGCCATTAAGGAGTTCTTCGGTAGCTCCCAGCTTTCGCAGTTCATGGACCAGACGAACCCCCTGGCCGAGCTGACCCACAAGCGGCGGCTCTCGGCCCTGGGCCCGGGCGGCCTCTCCCGGGAGCGGGCCGGGTTCGAGGTCAGGGATGTCCACCACTCCCACTACGGCCGGATCTGCCCGGTGGAGACGCCCGAAGGCCCGAATATCGGCCTCATCACCTCAATGGCGACCTATGCCCGGGTGAACGAGTACGGGTTCCTGGAGACGCCCTACCGGCGGGTCAAGCACGAGGTCCCGAACCGGGTTGAAGACCTGGTCGGCCGGATCCTGCGGGAGCCGGTCCGGGATGAGAACGGTCAGGAACTGGCCCCGGCCGGGACCCGTATCGACCGGGAGCTTGCCGAGCGGATAAGCAAGTTGCCCATCGAGCGGGTTCGGGTCCGGCCCTTTGTCAGCAACGAAATTGAGTACCTTACGGCCGACCAGGAGGAACGGTATTATATCGCCCAGGCGAATGTGGCCCTGGACGAGGCCGGCCACTTCCTGGAGAACCGGATCGAAGTCCGCCATGGGCCGACCCTCTCCAGGCAGCCGCCTGAGCGGATCGACTTCGTGGATGTCTCGCCTAAGCAGATCGTTTCGGTCTCGGCCTCCCTCATCCCGTTCCTGGAGCACGATGACGCCAACCGGGCCCTTATGGGCTCGAACATGCAACGGCAGGCCGTGCCCCTGGTCCGGCCGCAGGCGCCCATCGTGGCCACCGGCATGGAGGGGCCGGCCGCCCAGGACAGCGGCCAGGTTATCACCTCTGAGACCGATGGCACAGTGGTGAGCGTTACCGGTCACATGATCAAGGTGGTGGACGACGAGGGCAAAGAGCACATTTATGCCCTCAACAAGTTCTACCGGTCGAACCAGGCGACCTGCATTAACCAGCGGCCCATTGTCGGTAAGGGCGAGCGGGTGCGCAAGGGGCAGATCCTGGCCGACTCGTCGTCTACGGACCAGGGGGAGCTGGCCCTCGGCCAGAACGTGCTGGTGGCGTTCATGAGCTGGGAGGGCGGCAACTTCGAGGACGCCATCATCATCAGCGAGCGCCTCGTCCGGGATGATTTTTACACCTCGGTCCACATCGAGGAGCACGAGGTCGAAGCCCGGGACACCAAACTCGGCCCGGAGGAGATCACCCGGGATATCCCGAATGTGGGCGAGGAGAGCCTGCGGGACCTCGACGAGAACGGCATCATCCGCATCGGGGCGGAGGTCCAGCCGGGCGACATCCTGGTTGGCAAGGTGACGCCCAAGGGCGAAACCGAGCTCACGCCGGAGGAGAAGCTTCTCCGGGCCATCTTCGGGGAGAAGGCCCGGGATGTCAAGGACACCTCCCTCCGGGTGCCCCACGGCGAGTACGGCAAGGTTATCGACGTCAAGGTCTTCAGCCGGGAACAGCACGATGAGCTTCCCGCCGGGGTGAACAAGCTCGTTCGGGTGAGCATCGCCCAGCGGCGGAAGATCGCCGAGGGCGACAAGATGGCCGGCCGCCACGGAAACAAGGGCGTCGTTGCCATCATACTGCCCGAGGAGGACATGCCTTTCCTGGAGGACGGGACCCCGGTGGATATCATCCTGAACCCCATCGGGGTGCCGTCCCGGATGAATCTGGGTCAGGTGCTGGAGACTCACCTCGGCTGGGCGGCCCGGGCACTGGGCTTCCGGGCTATCACCCCGGTCTTCGACGGTGCCACCGAAGCTGAGATCGAGGACGCCCTGGCCCGGGCGTGGTTTGTCGCCCGGGCGCTGGGCCGGAACGTGCCGGTGCTCGATGCCCGCTCCCTGGAGGAGATCGAGAGCTATAAGGCCCGGGCCAAAGAGTGGCTCAACGGCCTGGGCTACGACGGCGAGCGGCTCTTCGACGACAGGGTCGTGGGGGAGGCCCGCCGGGTTTGTCTGGAGCTTTGGCTTAACGAGCGGCTGGCTGAGCTCGACCGCGACCTGGTCGAGCCGGGCCAGACCTACGAGGCCCTGCTGGAAAAGGCCGAGCAGATCAGCCGGGAGACGGGCAAGCCCATCCCCATCCACGGCAAGCAGATCCTCCGGGACGGGCGGACGGGCGAGCCCTTTGACCAGCCGGTAACGGTCGGGTACATCTACATGATGAAGCTCGTCCACCTGGTCGAGGATAAGATTCACGCCCGCTCGACCGGGCCGTACTCGCTCATCACCCAGCAGCCGCTGGGCGGCAAGGCCCAGTTCGGCGGCCAGCGCTTCGGGGAGATGGAGGTCTGGGCCTTGGAGGCTTACGGGGCCGCTTACACTCTGCAGGAGATGCTTACGGTCAAGTCGGACGACGTGGTCGGGCGGGTCAAGACCTACGAGGCCATTGTTAAGGGTGAGGATATCGCCCACCCGCACGTGCCCGAGTCGTTCAAGGTGCTGGTTAAGGAACTCCAGAGCCTGGCCCTCTCCATCGAAGTCCTTAATGAGGAGGAGCAGCCGGTGGCCATCACTGAGTTCGGCACACCGGAAGTCGATGAGGAGCGGATCCTCCGGGAGCTGGGGATTAATATCAGCGGCATCGAGACCTCGGACCTGATGGAGGGCTGACCGGATGGCGATGCTGGAAATTAATGACTTCAACGCAATTCGAATTTCCCTGGCCTCGCCGGAACAGATCCTGTCCTGGTCCTACGGCGAGGTTACCAAGCCCGAGACGATAAACTACCGGACCCTTAAGCCGGAAAAGGATGGCCTCTTTGACGAGCGCATCTTCGGGCCGACGAAGGATTTTGAGTGCTACTGCGGCAAGTACAAGCGGGCCAAGCATAAGGGCATAATCTGCGAACGGTGCGGGGTGGAGGTCACCCGCTCGAAGGTCCGCCGGGAGCGGATGGGGCACATCATGCTGGCCGCCCCGGTCGCCCACCTCTGGTTCTTCAAGGGGACCCCGAGCCGGCTCGGCCTGCTCCTTGACATTTCACCCCGAAGCCTGGAGCGGGTCCTGTATTTTGCGCAGTACATTATTGTTGACGTCGACGAGGCCGCCAAGGCGGACCTGCTGGCCCGAGCCCGGGCCGAGTTTGACCAGGCCCTGGAGGCCCGCCGACAGGAGCTGGCGGCCGCCGAGGCCGAGGTCTACGCCTGGCGGGACGGGGAGCTTGGGCGGCTCCAGGCCGAACTGGAAGCGAACCTGGCCCAGGCTGAGGCCCGCCGGGATGGGACTGTGCAGGCCCTTGAGGCGGAGTTCGCGGCTGCCCGGGATTTGCTCCGGGCTAACCTGGGCAAACCGGCCCCCGAGGCCGTTGTCTTCCGGGGCGAGACCCTGGTTGCCGCCGGCCAACCGGTGGCTGAGTCCCACATCGAAGAGCTGGCCGATGCCTACCGCCGGGAGCTTCAGCGGGCGGCCGACGAATACCAGCAGGACCTGGAGCGCTGCCGGGCCCTCTATGATGCCAGCGTTGAGCATGTTCACCAGGAAGCTGGCTGGCGGCTGAGCGAGCTCCAGGCGAAGTTTGAGCAGTTCAAGGCGGAGCTGGAGGAGCAGTTCGCCGACAAGGAAGATGAGCTCCGGCGAATCCGGCCCCGGGAACTGCTCTCGGAGGCGGAGTATGCCGAACTCCGGACGAAGTACGGTGATATCTTCCGGGCCGGGATGGGTGCGGAGGCGATCCTGGAAATTGTCCGGCGCCTGGACCTGGACCGGCTCCGGGAGGAGCTCCGCCAGGAGATCAACTCGTCGTCGGGCCAGCGCCGCAAGAAGGCGACGAAGCGGCTGCGGGTTGTGGAGGCCTTCCGGCAGAGCGGCAACAAGCCGGAGTGGATGATTCTCACCGTCCTGCCGGTCCTGCCGCCGGACCTGCGGCCCATGGTCCAGCTGGACGGCGGCAGGTTCGCAACCTCGGACCTCAATGACCTCTACCGGCGGGTTATTAACCGCAACAACCGGCTCAAGCGGCTGATGGAGCTTGGGGCCCCGGAGATCATCATCCGCAACGAGAAGCGGATGCTCCAGGAGGCCGTGGACTCGCTCATCGATAACGGCCGCCGGGGCCGGGCGGTGGCCGGGGCCGGCCAGCACAAGCTCAAGTCCCTCTCCGATATGCTCCGGGGCAAGCAGGGGCGGTTCCGGCAGAACCTGCTGGGCAAGCGCGTGGACTACTCGGGCCGCTCGGTCATCGTGGTCGGGCCGGAGCTGAAGCTCCACCAGTGCGGCCTGCCGAAGCGGATGGCCCTGGAGCTGTTCAAGCCGTTCGTAATGCACAAGCTGGTGGAGCACGGCTACGCCCACAACATCAAGAGCGCCAAGCGGATCGTCGAACGGGTCAAGCCGGAGGTCTGGGATGTCCTTGAGGAGGTTATCAAGACCCGGCCGGTGCTCCTGAACCGGGCGCCGACCCTTCATCGGCTGGGCATCCAGGCCTTCGAGCCGGTCCTGGTCGAGGGGAGCGCGATTAAGATCCACCCGCTGGTCTGCACGGCCTTCAACGCCGACTTCGACGGCGACCAGATGGCCGTCCACGTGCCCCTCTCCAAGAAGGCCGTGGAAGAGGCCCGGGAGACCATGCTCTCGGCAAAAAACCTGCTTTCGCCCAGCTCGGGTGAGCCCATTGCCGCCCCGACCCTGGATATGGTGCTCGGGTGCTATTACGTGAGCCTGGCCAAGCCAGAGGGGAAGGGCGCGGGA